>FTBV01002463.1_pt1 | contig 90790 bp, 71 predicted proteins | sample 1639281 | NCBI WGS metagenome assembly FTBV01 (sample SAMEA3914864, study PRJEB12502) | metagenome | biome: forest; material: soil | place: USA | collected 2012-03-12 | depth 0.3 m | reverse complement strand
ACCCGCCCCCGCCCCCACCTGGCTGGTCGGCAGCTACACCCCGCTGCCCGACGGCGCCACGCGCGTCGCGCTGCCCACCGACGTCCCGTGGTCCCGCCTGCCGGCCGGCGCCCGCGTGCTGCTGTCACCGGCCACCTTCGCCGGCATCACCACCATCACGGCGCAGGGCACGGCCGCGCTGCCCATCACGGTGGACGCGGCCGACCCGGCGCACCCGCCGGTGCTGCAGGACAGCGTCGACTTCCAGCACGCGGCCTACGTGCAGCTGTCGCACGTCGTCGTGCAATCGCCCACGTTCGCGGGCGTCGTGATCCGCCAGGGCAGCCACCATGTCACGGTGGCGGACAGCGAGGTGCGGGGCGCCCCCGTGGGCCTCACCATCACCGACGGCGCGGGCACCGGGCACGCGCTGCTGCGCAACACCATCAGCGACAGCGCGGCGCACGGCATCAGCGTGGACGTCAACGCCGACCCCCTGGAGCGCACGCGCATCGACGGCAACACCATCGTGCGCAGCGGCCAGCACGGCCTGGAACTGCGCGCGTCCCACTACCGCGTGGAGCACAACACGGTCAGCGCCAGCGGCCAGGCCAGTGGCGGCACGTCGGGCATCCACGTGTTCAGCGGCTCGGCGGGCGAGGACTCGGGCGACGACAACATCGTCCGCTACAACGCCAGCCACGCCAACGTCGACACGGTGGCCGCCGATGGCAACGGCATCGAGCTGGACCAATGGTGCGACGGCAACGAGGTGTCGTTCAACCTCGTCTGGGGCAACGATGGCGCCGGCATCATCGCGTTCGACGCGGTGGGCAACCGCATCTTCGCCAACACCGCCTACGACGACGGGCGAGATCCCGGCGGCACGCACGTCACGCGCGGCGAGCTGGTGGTGGGCAGCAGCGTGCTGCACCGCGCCGCGGCCAACCAGGCGTGGGACAACGTGCTGGTGGCCACGCGCGCCGGCGTGCCGGCGCTGTACGTCGATTCAGCGTCGATGGCCGGCGCCAACCTCATCGGTGCCAACCTGTACGACCAGGTGGCGGGCGACACGGTGGTGCGATGGGGCGATGGCGGCCGCCGCCAGACGCCCGCGCAGATCGACGCCGCCACGGGCGCCAGCGGCAGCGTGGTGCAGTGGCCCGCCTTCCGCGACGTCGCGCAGCCCCTGGCCGACGGCCTGCGCCTCACCGCCCAGCCCGCGGGCCTGGGAACGGTGCTTGCCAACGAGGTGGACCGCCTGGGGCAGGCGGCGCTGGCCGGGTGGGCCTTCTTCGGGGCCTACTTCACGGGGCCCTGAGCCACCCCCCGTCGCGCCGCGGTCCGGGCAGAATCCCAGGCCGGGCGTCCGACTCTCATCGCGCGCCGCAGGTCCACTGCACGCCGCACTGCGGCCGAAGGAGCCCGAGATGAGACTGGACGGCGAACGCGAGAGCAGCAACATCGACGATCGACGCGGCGATGGCGGCGGAGGCGGGGGCATCCCCTTCATCGGGGGAGGCGGCATCGGCATCGGCGCGATCGTCATCGCCGTCATCGGCGGCCTGATCTTCCACATCAACCCGCTGGTGCTGCTCGGCATCATGAACGGTGGCGGCGGCGGCGGGTCCGGGACGGTGCAGCAGGCGCCTCCCAACCACCCCGTGCGGTCGGTGGGCGGCGCCGAGGAGCCCGAGGTGAAGTTCGTGCGGCAGGTGCTCGCCAGCACCGAGGACACCTGGGGCGCACTGTTCCAGCAGCAGGGCGGCCAGTACCGCCAGCCCACGCTGACGCTGTTCCGCGGCCAGACGCGCACCGGCTGCGGGCAGGGCCAGGCGGCGATGGGGCCGTTCTACTGCCCGTCCGACGAGCACGTGTACATCGACCTGGCGTTCTACGACACGCTCAAGAGCCAGCTGGGCTCTCCCGGCGATTTCGCGCAGGCCTACGTGGTGGCGCACGAGGTGGGCCACCACGTGCAGAAGCTGATGGGCATCTCCGAGAAGGTGGACGCGGCACGCCAGCGCGGCAGCGAGGCGCAGTCGAACGCGCTGTCGGTGCGGCTGGAGCTGCAGGCCGACTGCTTCGCCGGGGTGTGGGCGTTCCACGCCAACCAGACCCGCCACATCCTCGAAGCCGGCGACATGGAGGAGGCCCTCAACGCCGCCTCGCAAATCGGCGACGACACGCTTCAGAAGAAGGCCCGCGGCACGGTGGTGCCCGAGACGTTCACGCACGGCACCAGCGCGCAGCGCGTGGGCTGGTTCAAGCGCGGGTTCGACACGGGGCAGGTGGCGCAGTGCGACACCTTCAAGTCGGCCACGCCCTGACGCCCGTCAGGTGCCGATGGCCAGCGCGGGCCGCTCCTCCTTGTCCGCGCCCGGCACCTTCGCCATCTCGCATTGGTTGCGGCCGCCGGCTTTCGCGCGGTACAGCGCCTGGTCCGCACGCCGCACCCACGCGGCCACCGTGTCGTCCGTGGCCAGGCCGGCCAGGCCCAGGCTGAGCGTCAGGCGCACCGGGCGCCCGTGGCCGTCGGCCACCACCAGCGTCTCCACGCAGGCGCGCAGGCGCTCCGCCAGCTCCAGGGCCTCCCCGGGGCCGGTGTGCGGCAGCAGCACCAGGAACTCCTCGCCGCCCCAGCGCGCCACCGTGTCGGTCTCGCGCGTGTTGGCGCGCAACGCCGCCGCCACGGCCACCAGCACCCGGTCGCCCACGTCGTGGCCGCAGTCGTCGTTGACGCGCTTGAAGTGGTCCAGGTCGGCGATCATCACCACCGGCGAGCCCTGGCCGCGGCGGTCGCGCAACAGGCTTTCCAGCAGGCGCAGGCCCTGCCGGCGATTGGCCAGGCCCGTGAGCGGGTCCGTGCCGGCCAGAAGCCGCAGGCGCTGGGCTTGCTCGCCCTGCTGGGTGACCACGCGCTTGAGCCACAGCATGCCCGACAGGCACACCACCAGCACCAGGTGGCTCACCAGGGTGTTGAGCAACAGCGACCGGTCGGCCGCGGCGAACGGCCAGGGCTGCGTGCCCCGCCACACCGCGATGCCGGCCACGTAGGCGAGGATCCCGGCAGTGGCCCAGCTGGCATGGCGCGCCTCCAGCATGAAGAAGCCGAGGGCATAGCACAGGGGCAGCCAGTTCAGCAGCGTGACGGCGTTGTAGCTGCCGATGAACGGCGTGGCCTTGGTGGCCTCCTGGCCCAGTTCCACCAGCAGCACGCCCGTGACGCACACGAAGCCTACCCAGCGGATGGGCAGCAGCACGCGGGGCCAGCGCCACAGGGCCACCGAGCAGGCCAGGCAGACCACGGCCATCAGCGGATACGCCACGCGGTTGACGGCATTGAGCGTGCCGTCCAGGCCTTCCATGGCCCAGACGGACAGCATCGCGAGCTCGCCCGCCACGAACAGCAGGAACACGACGCGGCGCATCAGGCCGTCGATGTGCTGCTTGCCGCTCAGCTCGTTGTCGTTGGAATCTGCCATGCCCTCTTCGCACGCTCCGTCGTCCTCCGCGAAGCGTCCGGCAGCGTAACCCGGACGACCGGAAACGGCGAGGCATTCCTGCCCACGTTCTCGGTCTGGCGCGGCGCGCCGCGTCAGGGCAGCGTCAGGGTTCTGCCGGGCGCTTGCGGAGCGCGGCCACCAGGCGGCCCTGCCAACCGTCGGCGCGGCCCGGGCGCCACACCAGGTGGCTGGTCTCCTGGCAGCGGTACGGGCAATCAGGGACCCGCAGGCGCACCAGGGCGGGATCGTCCAGGGCGAAGCTGGGCAGGTAGGCCAGCGCGCGGCCGTCGCGCACCAGGCCCATGAGCACCTGCAGGTCCTCCACCCAGTAGCGGATGCGTCGCGGCAGCTGGTCGTCGCGCCAGCCGTCGGAGCGGGCGCCGCGGTCGACGCCGCCGAACAGCGAGCGGGACGGGCAGGCGAACTCGTGCGCGAGCAGGTCGGCCGTGCGCACGGCGCGGTGGCGGGTGGCGGGCGCCAGGCCCGCGCACAGGGGATGGGCACGGCCGGCGGCCAGCTGCATCTCCAGCGAGGCGAGCGCCACGGCCTCGAAATCCCGTTGCCACGCAGCCCCGCCGCCGCCGCCGGGCAGCGCGTCGCCCGTCACCAGCGCGAAGTCGACCTCCCCGCGGGCCAGCGCGGCGATGGCGTCGTCTTCGGGCATCGAGCGCAGGGACAGGTGGGCCGTGGAGTGGGCCGGGGCGGCGCCGGGCGCGGGCGCCGCGAGCCGGCGCGTGGCGTGCGCGAGGGCGTCCGACAGCGCGCCCGCGTGGCGCCACTGCAGGACCGGCGGCGCGGCCACGCGGCAATGCGGCACGGCGTCGGCACGGCCGAACTCGGCCCGGGTCTCGTCGGCCAGCCGCAGCAGCTGCAGCGCGCGCTCGCGCAGGCGCTCTCCGGCGCGGTTCAGCGCCAGCGCCTTGCCAGATCGGTCGAACAGCGGCTGGCCCAGGTCGTCCTCCACGCGGCGGATCGCCTTGGACAGGGCGGAGGGCGTCAGGTGCGCCTCGTCGGCGGCGGCCTGCAACGAGCCGCCGCGCGCGGTGGCCAGGAACAGGCGCAGGTCGGCGAGGTTCATGGTCGCAGATTGTAGTTTCCCGCTGGGAAACGATGCATGCCTGATCGTTGCTTGTCAAGACAACGAGGCCGGACGATGATCGTGGCCATGACCGAAGCCTCCGCCGCCGCCGCCCCCGTCCTCCCCGACGAGATCGCCAACCTGCAGTGGCTCTATCGCCGCGTGCCGGAGGGGCTCGTGTCGGGCGACCATTACGAGCGCGTCGTCTCGCCGCTGTCCACGCGGCTGGCGCGCGGGGAGGTGCTGCTGGCCGCGCGCTACGTCAGCGTCGACCCGTACATGCGCATCAACCAGGCGCGCGGCGCCACCTGGATGAACCCGCATCCGCTCGACACCGTGCAGTCGGCCGCCGTGGTGGCACAGGTGCTGGCGTCCTCGGCGTCGGGCTGGCAGCCGGGCGACTGGGCGCTGTCGTCGCTGGGCTGGCAGACCCACGGCATGGCGCACGCCGCGGAGCTGACGAAGCTGGATCCGGCCGAGGCGCCCGTCACCACCGCGCTGGGCGTGCTGGGCATGCCCGGCCGCACCGCCTGGTTCGGGCTGACCGAGGCGGGGCGGCCGCACGCGGGCGAGGTGGTGGTGGTGTCGGGCGCGGCGGGCGCCGTCGGGTCGCTGGTGGTGCAGTTCGCCAAGCGCCATGGCGCCACGGTGGTGGGCGTGGCAGGTGGCGCGGCCAAGTGCCAGTGGGTGGTGGACGCGCTGGGGGCGGACCACGCCCTGGACTACCGGGCCTACCCCGACGCCGACGCGCTGCGCGCCGCGTTGCTGCAGCGCGTGGCGGGCGTGGACGTGTACTTCGACAACGTGGGCGGGATGGTGACCGACGCCGTGATCCCCGCCATCCACCGCCGCGCCCGCATCGTCATCTGCGGCCAGATCAGCCAGTACTCCGGCGGCCTGGACACGCCCGGCATGGGCCCGCGCTTCCTGCACCACATGCTGTACCAGCGCGCCACGATCCAGGGCGTGCTGGCACGGGACTACCTGCACCGCATGGACGAGATGCGCCGCGTGGTCGCGCCGTGGGTGCGGGCGGGGCAGGTGGTGGCGGAGGAGACGATCATCGAGGGCTTCGACCAGCTGCCGGCGGCGCTGGGGTCGATGTTCACGGGGGACCATCGGGGCAAGCTGATCGTGAAGGTCTGAACACTGGCACCATTTCTCGCTGCGGCTCCGGATCGATTAGGCTCCCAGGCTTCGCTTGAAGCCCGCCGCCATCGGAGCCGCCCTTGCTGTCACTGTTCGAACGCCTCCTCGACCCGTACCCGCCCCAGCCGCCGCAGACGCCCCCCCAGGGCCTGCTGAAGTTCGTCTGGGCCAACACGCGCGGCATGCGGCGCTTCGTCGCCGGCATGACGATCCTCACCGCCAGCATCGGCGCGTTCGAGGCCCTGCTCTTCAGCATGCTCGGCCACATCGTCGACTGGCTGGGCCACATCCCGCCCGCGCAGTTCTGGGCGCAGGAGAAGGGCCGCCTGCTGCTGCTCGCGGCGATCCTGTGCCTGAGCCCGCTGGCCGTGTGGTTCCAGACCCTGCTGAAGTACCAGACGCTGGCGGGCAACTTCCCGATGCGGCTGCGCTGGAACTTCCACCGGCTGATGCTGGGCCAGAGCATGTCGTTCTACCAGGACGAGTTCGCCGGGCGCGTGGCCGCCAAGGTGATGCAGACGGCGCTGGCGGTGCGCGAGACGGTGATGATCCTCACGGACATCCTCGTCTTCGTCGTCATCTACTTCGTGACGATGGTGCTGGTGGTGGGCAGCTTCGACAAGTGGCTGCTGCTGCCGTTCTGCGCGTGGCTGGTGGCCTACGGGCTGGCGCTGAAGTACTTCGTGCCGCGGCTGGGCAAGGTGGGCGCGCAGCAGGCCGACGCGCGCTCGCTGATGACCGGGCGCATCACCGATGCGTACACCAACATCGCCACGGTCAAGCTGTTCTCGCACGCGCAGCGCGAATCGTCGTACGCGCGCCAGGCGATGCAGGAGTTCATGAAGACCGCGTACCAGCAGATGCGCTACGTGAGCGGCATCGAGCTGGTGAACCACGTGCTCAGCATGGGCTTGGTGCTGGCCACGACCGGCGCCACGCTGTACCTGTGGACGCAGGGCCGCGTGGGCGTGGGTGCGGTGGCGGCGGCCACGGCCATGGCGCTGCGCCTGAACGGCATCTCGCACTGGGTGATGTGGGAGATGTCGTCGCTGTTCGAGAACATCGGCACGGTGCAGGACGGCATGAACACGCTGTCGCGGCCGGCCACCATCGTCGACCGGCCCGGCGCGCCCGACCTGAAGGTGCCGCGCGGCGAGGTGCGCTTCGACGACGTCAAGTTCTCCTACGGCGGCGAGAAGGCGGTGATCGAGCACTTCGCGCTGACGATCCGCGCGGGCGAGAAGATCGGCCTGGTGGGCCGATCGGGCGCGGGCAAGTCCACGCTGGTGAACCTGCTGCTGCGCTTCCACGACGTGGAGCAGGGACGCCTGCTGATCGACGGCCAGGACGTGTCGCACGTCACCCAGAACAGCCTGCGCGCGCAGGTGGGCATGGTCACGCAGGACACGTCGCTGCTGCACCGCTCCGTGCGCGAGAACATCCTGTACGGGCGGCCCGACGCGGGCGACGAGGAGATGATCGCCGCGGCCAGGCGGGCCGAGGCGCACGACTTCATCCTGACGCTGACCGACCCGAAGGGCCGCACCGGCTACGACGCGCACGTGGGCGAGCGCGGGGTGAAGCTCTCGGGCGGGCAGCGCCAGCGCATCGCGATCGCGCGGGTGATGCTGAAGGACGCGCCGATCCTGCTGCTGGACGAGGCCACCAGCGCATTGGATTCCGAGGTGGAGTCGGCGATCCAGGCGAGCCTCTACAAGCTGATGGAGGGCAAGACGGTGGTGGCGATCGCGCACCGCCTGTCGACCATCGCGGCGATGGACCGGCTGGTGGTGCTGGACAAGGGGCGGATCGTGGAGGAAGGCGACCACCGCACGTTGCTGGCGCGCGGCGGCCTGTATGCGCGCCTGTGGGCGCACCAGAGCGGCGGGTTCCTGGGCGAGGAGGCGGGGGACGAGGTCGTGGCCGCGGGGTGAGGTGTCCGATGGGGCCGGCCGATGGTGCCAGGCATGGCCTGTTGCCCGGCCAGGCAACAGGCCATGCCTGGCACCAGCTTCAAGGCGCCGCGTCGACCAACCCGTGCCTCGCCATCAAGCGCTCGCGCTGCCCTTCCGCGAAGTTGATCCTCGCCGGGTCGAAGTGCACCGCCTCCACCAGCCGGCGGTCCATCAGCCAGAACCACAGCGGCGGCAGGTAGGCCACCAGGAACATGCCGAAGTAGCCGTTGGGCAGCTGCGGCGCCTCGCTGAAGTGGCGCAGCGACTGGTAGCGGCGCAGCGGGTGCGCGTGGTGGTCGGAGTGGCGCTGCAGGTGGAACATCGCCCAGTTGGAGAACACGTGGTTGCTGTTCCAGGAATGGCACGGGCGCGTGGGCTCGTAGCGACCTTCCGGCGTCAGGCCGCGCAGCAGGCCGTAGTGCTCGATGTAATTGGCCGTGGTGAGCTGGAAGTTGGACCACAGGGCGGTCGGCACCAGGAACAGCAGCACGTGCGGGCCCAGCCACGCCACCAGCGCCGACCACAGCGTTAGCGTGATGGCGGCGGGTTGCAGCAGCTCGTTGTGCCATGACCAGAAGGGCTGGCCGTCGATGCGCATGCGGCGGCGTTCCAGGCCCCACGCACGGCGGAAGGCGCCGGGCATCTCGCGGCCCACGAAGCGCCAGATGGATTCGCCCATGCGCGACGACGCGGGATCCTCCGGCGTGGCCACGTCGCGGTGATGGCCGCGGTTGTGCTCGATCGTGAAGTGGCCGTAGAACGTCGGCGCCAGGATGATCTTGGCGAGCCAGCGCTCGAAGCGGCCGCGCTTGTGGCCCAGCTCGTGGCCGAGGTTGATGCAGAAGCCGCCCACCGCGCCCGTGGCCATCACGCCCGCCAGCCGGCCCGCCCAGGTGAGCGGGGCCGTGGTGTAGAACCAGGCGCCGTAGACGAAGGCCGCCCACAGGATAGGCGCGAGCGCCCACGTGATGGCGCGGTAGTACGGGTCCGATTCCAGCCCCGGCACGGCGTCCTCGGGCGGGTTGCTGGTGTCCTCGCCCAGCGCCATGTCGATCAGCGGCGCCACGCCGTAGTAGAAGATCGTGGGCAGCCACAGCATCACGGTGGCCGGGTGCAGGTGCCACAGCATCGGGCCCAGCGCCACGCTGGCGGGCACCACCAGCGACATCAGCCAGGCGGCGCGCTTGCGGTCGCGGTAGGGCAGGGCGGCAGGCGTCGCCGCCATCACGCTCGGGTTCGGGGTCATGGGGTCAGGTCTCCATCCAGGGTGTCCGGCTTCTGGGAACGGCGGCCGGCGTGGGGGCAGTGTCCGCCCGCGCGCCCCGCGCAAACACCGAGCGGGTGGCCACGGAATCGTCCTAGAGTGACAACATGGCCGCCCCCATGCCCCTTCCGGCGCCCGCGCACGTGCACCCCATCTATGCGCGGCTGCTGCGCCTGCTGCTGCAGCAACAGGGCCTGGTGGACGGCGACCGCCTGATGGCCGACGCCGGCGTGGACCCGCGCGCGCTGATGACGGACGACGCGCGCCTGGGAACGCCCACGATCGTGCGATTGGTGGCCGCCGCGCTGGCCGCCACCGGGCGGCCGTGGCTGGGCCTGGAGCTGGGCGCGCTGGCGCCGGTGTCGTCGCACGGCTCGGTGGGCTACGCGGTGGTCACGGCGCCGGATGCGCGCACCGCGCTGGCCGTGCTGGCGCGCTACGCCACGCTGCGCAGCGACGCGCTGGCCTTCGAGCTGGCGCCGCTGCCGCACGACGGCGTGCAGCTGCGCCTGCCCGAGCGGCATGCGCTGGGCGCCGCGCGCGGGTTCGTGCTGGACGCCACGCTCGCCGTGGTGCTGCGCGTGCTGGAGGCGGCCGCCGGCCCGCTGCCCGCCACGCTGCAGGTGGCGCTGCCGTTCACGGCACCCGCCTGGTGCCGCGAGTACGCACGCCTGGGGCCGCTGGACGTGCGCTTCGGCCAGCCCGTGATGGCGTTGTCGCTCGACGCCGCGTGGCTCGCGCGCCCGTGCCTGGGCGCCGACGCGCGCGCGCACGCCACCGCGTGCCGCGCGTGCGACGATGCGCTGGCCGAACGCGACGGGGGCGCGCTCTCGCCGCGCGTCGCGGCGCTGCTGGAAGGCCTGGGCCCCGACGGGCCGCTGCCCATGACGGCGGTGGCGTCGCGCTGCGGCGTGTCGCCGCGCACCCTGATGCGCCGCCTGAAGGCCGAGGGCACCAGCTACCAGCGACTGCTGGATGCGCGCCGGCAGGAGCGCGCGCTGTGGCTGCTGCAGCACACGTCGCGCGCGGTGGAGGACATCGCCGCGGAGCTCGGTTTCGTGGACACCAGCAACTTCAGCCGCACGGTGCGGCGATGGTTCGGCACCACGCCGCGACGCATCCGCGCGACAGTGGACGGCTGAACGTCACGATCGCGGGTTTCCCGCCGGTCATCCAACGCGTTACCGGGCGACAATCGGGCGCATACCCGTTGCCGTATCCGCGCCGCGCCCGCAGATCCCTCTCTCTTGACGCCGACGCCCCTCGCACCCGAGTCCCCCAGCGCCGACCTGGCGCACCGCCTGCGCGTCGCGCTGGACCATGTCAGCGACGGCGTCGTCGTCCTCGATGCGCAGGGTCGCATCCTCCACCACAACGCGGTCGCGGGCCGCCTGCTGGGCCTCGGCGATGCCGCGCCCGCCGCGGGCTGGCGGGCGCTGCTGGCGTCCTCCGGCCGCGAGGCGGTGGTCGAGCTGCCCGCGCGACCCACGCCGGCGATCGCCCCCCGCCCCGTGGAGATCCGCAGCACGCCGGTGCAAGATGCACTGGGCCGCGCGGACGGCCGCGTGGTGCTGCTGCGCGACCTGGGCGACGCCCGCCGCATGGCCGCGGAACTGGCCCACCTGGCCACGCACGACGAGCTCACCGGCCTGCCCAACCGCCGCGCCTTCGAGTGCGCGCTGGCCGCCGCGGTGGGCGACGCGCGCGCCACCGGTGCCACGCACGCGATGGTCTACGTGGACCTGGACGAGTTCAAGATCGTCAACGACACCTGCGGCCACGCGGCCGGGGACGAGCTGCTGTTCCGGCTCGCCGCCCACCTGCGCGAGTCCCTCATCGACCGGCTGGGGCCGCCGAACGAACCGCACATCGAGTCGGACGATCCCGAGGCGCCGGCCTCCGAACGCGCCGCCGGGCGATGGCTGCTGGCCCGCCTGGGCGGCGACGAGTTCGGCCTGCTGCTGCATGGCTGCACCGCGGCCTTCGCGGCGCTCCAGGCCGACCGCCTGCAGGACGACGTGCAGCGCTTCCGCTTCCACTGGGGCGCGCAGGTGTTCCGCGTGGGCACGTCCATCGGCATCGCGGCGGTGGACCGCGGCTGCGCGGGCGTGGACGCGCTGCTGCAGGCCGCGGATGGCGCCTGCTACATGGCCAAGGACGCCGGCCGCAATCGCATCCAGGTGCACACGCTGGACGACCCCGAGCTGGCGCGCCGCGCCGACGCGATGCAATGGGTCAGCCGCATCGAGTCCGCGCTGGAGGAAGACCGGTTCTGCCTGTTCGCGCAGCCCATCGCCTCGCTGCAGCAAGGCACGGCGGCGTTGGCCGACCGCGCGCGCGGCCTGCATTTCGAGGTGCTGCTGCGCCTGCGCGAGGAGGACGGCGGCCTGGCGCTGCCCGGCGCGTTCATGCCGGCGGTGGAGCGCTACCACCTGGCCGCGCGCATCGACGAGTGGGTGCTGACGCACACGCTGCACTGGCTCAGCCACCGTGCGCCCGGCGAGGTGAGCCACTGCGCGATCAACCTGTCGGCGCACACGGTGGGCGATCCGGCGATGCTGCAGCGCATCGAGGCGCTGCTGGACACCTGGCCGGTGCCCCCGGAGTGCCTGTGCTTCGAGATCACCGAGACCGCGGCCATCGGGCACCTGGCGCAGGCCGAGGCGTTCATGCGCTCGCTGCGGGCGCGCGGCTGCCAGGTGGCGCTGGACGACTTCGGCGTGGGGATGTCGTCGTTCGCCTACCTGCGGCAGTTGCCGGTGGACGTGCTGAAGATCGACGGGCTGTTCGTGCGGGGCGTGGAACGCGACGCCGTGAACCAGTCGATGCTGCGCGCCATCCGCGACGTGGCCCGCGTGATGGGCCTGCGCACGGTGGCGGAGTTCGCGGAGAGCGACAGCACGGTGGACTGGCTGCGGGCACAGGGGCTGGACCACGCGCAGGGCTACGCCATCGCGCGGCCGCAGCCGATCGACCAGCTGCTGCTGCGTTGAGTCAACCCGGCTCGAAGCCCAGGAACGGCGCCTGGGTGACGTCCGCGTCGAACCCCATCAGCACGCTGGCCAGCTCCAGCTTGCGCCAGAGGTGCCCGGGCATGCCCATGATGGCCTCGGGCGTGCGGGCGCTGGCGATCCACGCGCCGATCTCGGCGTGCTGGTCCACGGTGAGGAGGTGGCGGCTCAACATCTCGTCGAGGGTCTGCACGGCGGCCTTTCGTGGGGGACAGGCGTCGCGCGGGCAACGGCGGTCCAGGTCGGGGGATGTCGTTCCATACAGCGTAGCAGGTGTGGTGCCCGCGTGGCGTTTCAAGGGGGGTGACCGCTGCCGTTCACATGACGTTCACCTCGCGCGGCCTAGGATCCGGGGGATGTCCCGATGCCCACGCCTTCCCTTCGCCGCGCTCGCGCTGGCCCTGCTCGCCGCCGTCGCCGCCCCTGCAGGCGCTGCGGACGAGGCGCCTCTCACGCTCGACTTCACCCAGGCCCACCCCTATGCCGGCCTGGGCGCGCAGCTGTGGCTGCAGCCCCCCCAGCCCGCCGCCACCCAGATGCTGCGCGACATGAACGCGCAGTTCATCCGCATCTCGCCCACCCCCAAGTTCCTGGCCGACGACGTGCAGCCCGGCATGACGCTGGCGCAGGTGGAGCAGGCGCTGGCCGCGGCCGAGACGCCCGCGCACCTGCAGCGCCTGGCGGAACTGCGCGAGCTGGTGGCCTCGCTGCACCTGCGCGTGCACCTCGTCTTCTGGCACATGCCGGAGGCGTGGGAGGACTCCGCGCAGAAGAAGGCGGCGTCCAAGAAGAGCTCGCACTACGCGCGCTCGGACCGCATCGACGATTGGGCCCGCGTGGTCACCGCATCGATCCTGCAGCTGGAGAAGCACGGCATCGACCCTGCGGCCGTGGAGTTGACCAACGAGCCCCACGGCGCCTGGGACGTGCAGTACACCCCCGAGCAGTACGCCGACCTGGTGCTGGCCGCCCGCCACACGCTGGACGCCGCGGGCCTGCAGCGGGTGCGCATCGACGGGCCCGGCGTGGGCCTGCGCAACTTCGACGACTTCCTGCGCGGGCTGGAGGCGAAGCACGCCACCGCATCGCTCGGCTTCGTCACGGGCCACGCCTACCAGCCGCCCGAGCAGATGGCCGACCCGGCCACGCCGGGCTACGCATCGTTCCTCGGGCGCGGGCGCTACGGGCCCGTGTACATCACCGAGTTCGGGGTGAAGAAGCACAACGGCGGCCCCGACGACGCGGTGGCGGCGCACGACCTGGACCTGGAATCGCCGCGCTACGCGGTGGCGGCGTCGGCCGAGGCGCTGATGCTGCTGGGCCACGGCGCCAGCGCGATCTTCTACTGGCAGCTGCAGGACCGCGAGACCAGCAAGAAGGAGCACGGCCTGCTGGACCCGGCGGGCCGCAAGCGGCCGGTGGCCCTGGCGGTGCAGGCGCTGTTCGGCCACGCGCCGGCCGGCGGACTGACCGTGGCGGCCACGGGCGGCGATCCGCTGGTGCCGGTGGAAGGCGTGCTGGTGGACGGCCAGGTGCACCTGATGATGGCCAACCTGACCGACACGCCGCGCCCCATCGTGGCGCGGTTCGCCGGCCTGCTGGCGCCGCGCCGGGCGGTCGGGGGCGAGGACGGCTTCCTGGAGCAGGGCGGCCGCGGGCCGGCCCTGGAGGGCGTCGCGCTGAAGGACGGGGTCTTCCGCGCGACGCTGGCGCCGCACGCGGTGGCGGCGGTGTTGCTCACTTCCCCTTGATCGACAGCAGTTCCACCTCGAAGTTCAGGGTGGCGTTGGGCGGGATCACGCCGCCGGCGCCCTTCGAGCCGTAGGCGATGTTGGCCGGGCAGGTGAGCTTGGCCTTGCCGCCCACCTTCATCTTGCCCACGCCTTCGGTCCAGCAGGGGATGACGCGGTTGAGCGGGAACTCGGTGGGCTCGCCGCGTTTGTAGGAGCTGTCGAACTCCTTGCCGTCGAGGAACGTGCCACGGTAGTGCACCTTCACCACGTCGGTGGGCTCGGGGCTGGGGCCCGTGCCGTCCTTCAGCGACTGGTAGACGAGGCCGCTGTCGGTGGTGACGGCGGCGGCCGCGGCGGGGGCGGCGACGGCGGCGGTGGCCACGAGGCCGGCGGCGGTGCCGCAGCCGAGCAGGAAGGCGAGGGTGGAACGGGAAAGCATCGGTGCGAGGCTCCAGCAAGAAGGTGGTTGGATCGAGGCGCGGATCATCGCCGATTCCTGGCTCGGCAGTGGGCATGGTTCCTGCGTACGGATCAGCCGTCCCGCCGGCACGCGTGTCGGACAAGCACTGACACGGTGCAGACATCCACCGACACCGCGCACGCCGTCACGCCGTGGCCATCCACCGAAGCCGTCCGATTCAAGGATGCCCCGGCGCGGCCGTAATCTGAGGTCAAGGTGGAAGCGGTTCGTTTCGGCTTCCACATCCCCTTACCGGAGATCGCCATGAGCTCGCTGCACACCACCGATTCGTACGCCCCCGCCAGCGTCGAGCGACGCTACGAGCTGCGGTTCCAGTCCCTCTACCACTCGGGCCGCGCCCGCAGCTTTCCCTGCGACGCCACCGGCTCCATCCTGTGGGACACGCTGAGCGAACGCGCCCGGTCCAGCCTGGCCGACGTGCAGGCCGCGGTGGGCCGGGAATTCGGCTCGCCCTCCGTGATGGATTGCGGCCTGCACTGAGCGCACCCCCTCGCGGGGCACGTCCCGCCGGCTCCGGCACTGACGCCACAATGGAGGTCTCTCCGCTGCGCCAGTGTCCACCGTGCCCCCGACCTTCGGCCATTCCATGCGCCAGCACTGGTGGCTCGCGCATGATCACGTCTACCTCAACCATGGCACGGTCGGCGCCACGCCGAAGCCCGTGCTCGCGGCCCAGCAACAGCTGCAGCGCGACATCGAGGCCCACCCCGCCCGCTTTCTGATCCGGGAGCTGGCCGACCTGCGCCCCGCCGAGGTACGGGCCGCGGCCGCGGCCGCGGAGGACGCAGACCCGCCCCAACCTCGCCTGCGCGCCGCCGCGGACCGCATCGCCGCGTTCGTCGGCGGCCGGGGCGACGACCTCGCCTTCATCGACAACGCCAGCAGCGGCGTCTCCGCCGTGCTGCGCTCGCTGGCCCTCGCCCCCGGGGACGAGATCGTCCTGCACGACCTGGCGTACGGCGCCGTCGCGCTTGCCGCCCGGCACGTGGCGCGCACGGCAGGCGCGCGCGTGGTGAGCGTGTCGTGGCCCTTTCCCGTGCGCGGCGACGACGGGCGCCTGCCGGCCTGGACCGGCCCGCTCGAGCGCGCGATCACCCCGCGCACGCGGCTGGTGATCCTCGACCACGTCGTCTCGGAGACCGCGCTGGTGCTGCCCGTGGCCGCGCTGGCCGCCTGCGCGCGTGCGCGGGGCGTGCCCGTGCTGGTGGACGGCGCCCATGCGCCCGGCGCCATCCCGCTGGACATCCCGGCGCTGGAGGTCGACTGGTACGTCGGCAACCTGCACAAGTGGGCGTGCGCGCCGCGCGCCTCGGGCGTGCTGTGGGCCGCCCCCGCGCGCCAGCCCGGCCTGCACCCGCCGATCCTCTCGTGGGGCTACGACCAGGGCTTCACCGCGGAGTTCGACTGGACCGGCACGCGCGATCCGTCGGCCTGGCTGGCATCCCCCGCGGGCATCGACTTCATGTGCGGCACGCTGGGGCTGGACGCGATGCGCGCGTGGAACCACGCGCTGGTGCGGCAGGCCGCGTCGCGCCTGGCCACCCGCTGGGACAGCCGCCACGCGGACGGCGACCCGTGGCAGCCGCCGCCCGACGCGATGACCGGCTGCATGGAGGTGCTGCCCCTGCCCGCGGCCGCGGCGGCGCGCTTCGGCGCCACGCCCGACGGCGCCGCCCGGCTGAAGACCCGGCTGTTCGCCGACCACCGCATCGAGGCCCAGGTGCTGTGCGTGCGCGGGATGCTGGTCGTGCGGCTGTCCGCGCAGGTCTACAACGAGATGTCCGACTACGACCGGCTGGGCGACGCCGTGCTGGCGGCCTGCGCGCGATGAGCACCGACCACGACCGCGAGCTGGGCCTGGACCGGGCCATCACGCGACGCGACTTCCTGGACGGCGTGGCGCTGCCCGTGGGCGGGTGGTTGGCGGGCGCGCTGGTGGCGCCGGCCGCGGCCGCCGCATCGGCGACGTCGGACGCGCCCGCCGCCACCGTCAGCAACGACGTTGCCGCCAACGCCAAGGACAACGCCGACGCCCCTGCCGCCGCCACCGCCACCATCGCCGGCCAGCCGCTCTCCGCCGCCGCCTGGCTGCACGCCCGCCGCGACGGCGCGCCGCGGCCACGGGCCCCGGCCTGGCAACCCGGCGACGAGACCGCCGACCTCGTGGTCGTGGGCGCCGGCATCAGCGGCCTGGCCGCCGCGCGCCTGTACCGCCAGCAGCGGCCGCACGCCCGCGTGCTGCTGCTGGACGCGCTGCCCCTGCCGGGCGGCCACGCGCAACGCAACGAGTTCGTCGCCGCCAATGGCCGCCGGGTGATCGGCTACGGCGGATCGGAGGCGATGGACACGCCGTCGCTGTGGTCCCCCGCCGCGCGCTCGCTGGTGCGCGGCCTGGGCATCGAGCTGGAGAAGTTCCACGACTGGTTCGACGGCGGCTTCGCGCAGCGCCACGGCCTCGTGCAGCGCGCCACGTGGTGGTCGTCCGATCTCTGGCCGCTGGCGGGCGGCCAGGCGGGCGTGCGCGGCCCCGGCGTCCTGGTGCGCCACGCGCCCGACGAGAAGCCCGAGGACTGGACCCGTCGCCTGCCGCTGGCGGACGACGCGCGCGCCGACTACCTGCGCCTGCTGCAGGGCCCGCCCGACCCGTTCCCGACGCTGGGCCGCGCGGCCAAGCGCGCGCGCCTGTCCGAGCTCACCTACGACCGCCTGCTGCTGGAGGTGTGCGGCCTGCACCGCGACGTGGCGCGCATCTTCAACGCGCGCACCCGTGGCTACATCGGCGTGGGCACGGACGCCACCAGCGCGCTGGACGCCTACGCGCTGCAGCTGCCCGGGTTCCAGCACATGGACCTGGGCGACGCGCCCGACCGGCGCATGAGCCCCAGCGGCCGCCAGGCCATCGCGGGCCAGGACGACTACATCTACCACTTCCCCGACGGCAACGCGGGCCTGGTGCGCGCCCTGATCCGCGCCTTGATCCCCGACGCGATGCCGGGCACCGGCGCCGAATCCCTGGTGCTGGGGGCGCTGGACACCGCGCGGCTGGACGCCCCCGGCCAGCCCGTGCGCCTGCGGGTCGAGGCGCCGGTGGTGGACGTGCGGCACGTGCAACCGGGGCCTGCGGACGGCGGCGATCCCGCGCACGCCCCCGCGGTGGACGTGGCCTGGGCCGCCCCCGACGGCACGCTGCGCACGGTGCGCGCCGCGCACGTGGTGCTGGCCTGCTTCCACCGCGTCATCCCGTACCTGTGCCCCGAGCTGCCGGCGCAGCAGGTGGCCGCGCTGAACGACCAGTGCAAGGTGCCGCTGGTGTACGCCAACGTGCTGGTGCGCCACTGGCAGGCGTTCCAGCGTGCCGGCATCGCGGGTTTCACGCTGCCCGACCATCCGCTGTGGGAGGAGATCCGCCTCGACTTCCCCGTCAGCATCGGCCGCTACCGCTTCCCGGACTCGCCCGACCAGCCGTGCCTGCTGCAGATGAGCGCCGTGGTGCTGGACGGTCCGCGCGGCACGCCCGAGCGCGAGCAGTGCGCCGCCGGCCGCCGCAAGCTCCACGCGATGGACTTCCGGGAAGTGGAACGCGAGCTGCGGCAGGTGCTGAACGGCGCCCTCGGCCCGTTCGGCTTCGCCGCCGCCACGGACATCGAGGCCATCACGCTGAACCGCTGGGCGCACGGCTACGCCTACGAGTACATGCGCCCGTGGGATGCGTACTGGCCCGACGGCCCGCTGCCGATCCATGCGGCCCGCCGCGGCTGGGGCCGCATCGCCATCGCCAACGCGGACGCGGGCGCGTACGCGTACGCGCACGGGGCCATCGACCAGGCCACCCGCGCCGTGTCCGAGCTGCTGCCGCACGCGCGCTTGCCCGCGTGGTGGACGACGCCCGGGCCCGCGCCCACGCGGCTGAAGTTCGCGTGACCGCGGCCGTGCGGATGTCGCCGGCCTCGCCGTCCCCCGAGCCGTCATCGTCACCGGCGGCGGCGGTGTCGTCCCCGTCCCCGTCGGCCCTGCTGCTGCTGGCCCCGATGGAAGGCCTGCTGGACCACCCGCTGCGCGAGGTGCTGACGGCCATCGGCGGTGTCGACCGCTGCGTGTCGGAGTTCATCCGCATCACCGACCAGCTGCTGCCCGAGCGCGTCTTCACGCGCATCGTGCCGGAGCTGCTGCAGGGCGGGCGCACGCGCGCCGGCGTGCCCGTGCGGCCGCAGCTGCTGGGATCGGACCCGTCGTGCATGGCCGAGAACGCGGCGCGCGTGGCCACGCTCGGCCCGGAGGGCGTGGACCTGAACTTCGGCTGCCCGGCCAAGGTGGTGAACCGGCATGGGGGCGGCGCGTCCCTGCTGCGCGAGCCCGAGCTGCTGCACCGCGTCGTGGCGGCCGTGCGCCGCGCCGTGCCGGCGCACCTGCCAGTCACCGCCAAGATGCGCCTGGGCTACGACGACGATGCGCTGGCCGACGACTGCGCCCGCGCCATCGACGAAGGCGGCGCGAACGAGCTGGTGGTGCACGCGCGCACCAAGGCGCAGGGCTACAGGCCGCCCGCGCACTGGGAGCGCATCCCGTCGCTGCGCGCCATCGTCCGCATCCCCGTCATCGCCAACGGCGAGATCTGGACCGTCGCCGACGCGCGGCGCTGCCGCGCCGAATCGGGCTGCGAATCGCTGATGCTGGGCCGCGGGATGGTGGCCGACCCGGGGCTGGCGCTGCAGATCCGACAGGGGTCGGGCGACCCACCCGACCTCGTGCCCTGGCGCCGGGTACTGCCGCAGATCGCCCTCTACCTCGCCCTCGTCACCCAGCGCGTGGAGCGCAAGCACCGCGCCGGCCGCATCAAGCAATGGCTGCACTACCTCAGGCGCCGGTACCCCGAGGCGCAGCAGGCCTACGACGCGGTGCGTACGATCAACGACCCCGTGGCCCTGGCCGCCCGCCTCTTCGCTCCCACCTTCCCGGAAACCCCATGAGATTCCTCCACACCATGCTGCGCGTGGGCAACCTGCAGCGCTCCATCGATTTCTACACGCGCCATTTCGGCATGGTGCTGAGCCGCACCACCGACCGCCCCGAGCAGCAGTACACGCTCGCGTTCGTGGGCTACCCCGGCCAGCCCGGTGGCGTGGAGCTGGAGCTCACCTACAACTACGGCGTCGACAAGTACGAGCTGGGCACCGCCTTCGGCCACCTGGCGCTGGGCGTGCCGGACGTGGCGGCCGCGTGCGAGCGCGTGCGCGCGGGCGGCGGGCGCGTGACGCGCGAGGCCGGCCCGGTGAAGGGCGGCACCACCGTCATCGCGTTCGTGGAAGATCCGGACGGCTACAAGATCGAGCTGATCCAGGACGGCACGATGCAGTGAGCCGCTTGGCCGGGCGAGGCCGGCTGCCAAATCGGTCACGCGCGCGGCGCGGGCCCCGGGGGCCGGACGCCCCCGTGCGCGCGGACAATCGCGGCAGAGCCGCCGACCCGAGCGGCGCCACCGAGGGAGCCTCATGCCCACCGATTCCGCCGCATCCCACCGGAGCGCGGTGACGCGCCGCCGTGCCGGTGCCGACGCCTCGCCGCCGTCCGCCGCCCGCTACCGCCGCCAGGCCTGGCTGGCCGTGCTGGCCCTTACGGGCTTCTTCGGCGCCTACCTGGGCCTGGCGGGCTGGTTCGCCCGCACCGCGTGGCGCCTGAGCTTCGGTGCGGGCGGGGCGTCGGACGGTCGCCTGTTCGGCTGGGTGGCGGCCCTCGGCGCGGCCTTCCTGGCGGCGTTCATGGTCAAGGGCCTGTTCTTCATCCGCCGCGGCCGGCCCGACGGGCTGGTGGAACTGTCGCCCGCGTCGCAGCCGCGCCTGTTCGCGTTCCTGCATGCCCTGGCCGAGGAGGCCGGCGCGCCACGTCCGCACAAGGTCTACATGTCGGCGCGCGTCAACGCGGCGGTGTTCTACGACCTGTCGCTGCTGAACTGCCTGCTGCCCTCGAAGAAGAACCTCGAGATCGGCCTGGGGCTGGTCAACGTGCTGAGCCTGGGCGAGCTGCGCGCCGTGCTGGCGCACGAGTTCGGGCACTTCGCGCAGCGGTCGATGGCCGTGGGCCGCTGGGTGTACGTGGCGCAGCAGGTGGCGGCGCAGCTGGTGGCGCGCCGGGATCGCTTCGACGCGTTCCTCGCGCGGCTGTCGCGCATGGACTTCCGCATCGCCTGGGTCGGGTGGGCCCTGCAGGTGGCCGTATGGGCCATCCGCTCGCTGGTGGACCTCGCGTTCCGCGGCGTGCTGCTGCTGCAGCGGGCGCTCACCCGCGAGATGGAGATGCAGGCCGACCTGGTGGCGGTGCGCCTGACGGGCAGCGATGCGCTGGTGCACGCGCTGTCGCGCGCCGCGGGCGCCGACGACGGCTTCGATCGCGGCGTGCGGTTCGCGCTGGCCGAGAAGGCCCGCGGCGCGCCGCCGCGCGACCTGTTCATGGTGCAGCGCTGGGTGATGGCGCGCATGGCCGCGCTGCTGGGCGACCCGCTGTACGACCGCGTGCCGCCCGTGCCGGCCACGGACGCCGCGACGCACCGCATCTTCCGCGTTGAATCCGCGCAGCCGCCGCGCATGTGGCTGACGCACCCGTACAACCACGAGCGCGAGGACAACGCGAAGCGCCACTACGTGCCGATGCCGATCGACGAGCGGCCCGCGTGGGCGCTGTTCGACGACGCGGGCCAGCTGCGCCGCACGATGACCGAGACGCTGCTGGAGACCGCGGGCCAGGCCCCGGCCGACCCCGAGGCCACGCTGGCCAGCATCGACGAGCAGTTCCGCCGCCCCAGCCTGCACCCGCGCTACCACGGCGTCTACCTGCAGCGCCCGGTGGCGCGCGCTGACGACAGCCTCGAGGGCCTGCTGGGGCCGGACAAGGATCCGGAGAACGGCAGGGCGAGCGCCTCGGACCTGGCGCGGCTGTATCCCGCGTCGCTCGCCGACGACGTCGCGCAGATGCGCGAGCGTGAGCGCGGGCTGGAACGCGTGCGCGCGTTCGCGCAGGACCTGGACGCGGCCGGCACGGTGCGCGTGCGCAACCGCGACGTGCCGCGGCGGGAACTGCCCGCCCTGGTGCGCCAGTTCGAGGCCGAGCTGAACCGCGTGCGCCGCCGCCTCGAATCGCACGACCGGCTGTGCCGCCGCACCCACCTGCACGTGGCGCGCGCGGCGGGTGCCGGCTGGGCCGACGGCCTGCGCCAGCTGCTGGCGGTGGTGGCCTACGCCGAGCATGGCGAGGCGGTGCTGCGCGACGAGCAGGCCGGGCTGCAGCACGCCTGGCGCGAGCTGATGTCCGCCAAGGTGACGGCCGCGCGCCTGAAGCCCTTCTATGCCGCGTGCGACCGCCTGCATGGCGCGCTGCGCCGCCTGCACGAGCAGCGCGGCGCGGTGCAGCTGTCGCCGGCGCTGTGCGAGGCGCTGGGCGCGAAGGACTGGGCCACCGGCCTCGGACCGCTGGAGCTGCCCGGCGCCACGCCCGACAACATCCAGAAGTGGCTGGGCGCCGTGGACTCCTGGGTCAACGACGCCTGCCGCCGTTGCACGGCCCTGCGCGGCGCCGCGCTGGACGCGCTGCTGGCGGCGGAGGCGGCGCTGGCCACCGGCGTGCGCGACGGCCGGCCCGCCGGCACCCCGCCCGCGCCCAACCAGGTGCCCGCCACCTACACCCGGCTGGCCAGCGACCACAGTCCCGACCGGCGCATCCGCCTGGACCCGTGGCAGCGCTTCCTGCGCGCGTCCGGCCGGGGCCCCGCGTTCCTGCGGCTGGCCGTGGCGGGCGGCATCGTCGGCACCGTGCTGTCCGTCGGCGCGGGCATGGGGCGCGTGGGCATCGTCGTCTGGAACGGCCTGAACCGGCCGGTGCACGTGTCCGTCGACGGACAGTCCGCCGACCTGCCCGCCGGGTCCTCGCGGGTGCTGCAGGTGGAGGCCGGGCACGAGCTGCCGGTGGTCGCCACCACGGACACCGGCACGCCCATCGAGCACTTCACCGCGCCGGCGGCGCAGGGCTTCGACCACGTGGTCTACAACGTCGCCCAGGCCGGCGCGCTGGCGGTGCTGAGCGCGTCCTACGGCCCCGCCGAGGCCGCCCCGCCGCGTGCGCTCGGCGCCCCGCGCTGGTTCTCCGAGGACGTGGACGTGTACTTCGGCGAGCCGCCGGCCAGCGTGTCCACGCACGCCGGCCAGGGCGCCACGCGCACCGTCATGCGGGGGTACGGCACCGGCCCCGCCACCGAGGCGCTGCCGGCCGCCGAGCGCGCGCTGGCCGGGCAGCCGCCCGCGGTGCATCGCGCCCTGGCCCTGGCGCACGCGCGGTTCGACAACGGCACCGGCTCCGACGTCGCCCTGTGGCTGGCCCTGGCCGGCGCCGGGCCGGAGGGCGCGAGGATCGTGGACGAGCGGCTGCGCGAACGCCCCGACGACATCGGGCTGCGGCGGGCGCGGCAGAACGCGGCCGCGACGCCCGAGGCCTACGCGGCCATCTGCGCAGAGGACCGCGCCCGTGGCGCGCAGCGTCCCGACGACGCCGATCGCGCCTACCTGGCCGCCCGTTGCGAGAGCGCGGGCGAGCCGCGTCGCGCCGCGATGCAGGCCGGCCTGCGCCGTTGGCCCCACCACGCGTGGTTCGCCTTCTCCGGCGGCTACGCCGCCGAGGCCGATGGCCGGTTCGACGAAGCCCTGGCCGACTGGACGCTGGCCGTGCGCGCCGCGCCCGAGTCGGCATTGCAGCTGGCACCGGAGCTGCTGCGCCTGCAGCGCTACACGCGCCGCGAGGGCGTGCCCGTGAGCGACCTGGTGGCGCGGGTGCCCCAGCTGGCAGGCACGCTGGCGCTGGAACGGCGTGACATCGCCCGCGGCCAGGCCGTGTCCCCGCTCGAGCAGGCCTACCGCCAACTGGCGCGCGGGCAGCTCCGCCAGGCGGACCCGGGGCGCCAGGTGGGGACGGCCGAACGCCTGGCCTGGCTGCGCCTGGCCGCCGCGTCGGACGGCGCGCCGCTGGGGCTCATCCGCGAAGCCGCGATGGTGCCGCCCGGTGCCGAGGTGGCCGCTGATCCGTCGTCGCTCTGGGCCGGCATCGGCCTGGCCCTGCGCGAGGGCCAGGACCTGGGGCCGTGGCTGCGGCAACTGGACGCCACCGCGTCGGGCCAGGCGGCCGGCGAGATCGACGCGCCGCACCGGATGCTCGCGCTGGTTCAGGGCGCCGTGCGGCCCGGCGCGGCGCCGCTCACCGACCACGACATGGCGGGGCTGGACCTGTCGCAACGCGGCCTGGTGTACGCCGCGGCCGCGGTGGCGCTGGGCGTGCAGGCGCCGCCCGCCTATCGCGAGGCGGCGCGGCGGCTGCTGTTCGTGCCGGAGCGGCCGTTCTTCGGGTGAACGGGTCGGGGGATCACTTCCCCCACGAGTCCTTCAGGCCGGTGGTGCGGTTGAACACCGGCGCCCCGGCGCGATGGTCGACGCGATCCGCCACGAAGTACCCGTGGCGCTCGAACTGCACGCGCGTCTCGGGCGCGACGTCGCGCATCGACGGCTCCACCACGCCCTGTACCACGCGCACGCTGGCGGGGTTCAGCACCTCGCGGAAATCGCGGCCGCCGGCCTCCGGCTGCTCCTCGGTGAACAGGCGGTCGTACAGGTTGAGCGTGGCGGGCACGCCGTCGTGCTGCGACACCCACGTGATCACGCCCTTCACCTTGACCGCATCCGCGCCCGGCGTGCCGCTCTTGCTGTCGTGGACGACGTTGGCATGCACGGCCGTCACGCGGCCGTCCGCATCCTTGTCGCAGCCCGTGCACTCCACCACCACGCCGTACTTCAGGCGCACCTTGTTGCCCGGATACAGGCGGTGGTAGCCCTTGGCGGGCACCTCCATGAAGTCGTCGCGCTCGATCCACAGGCGCGGCGACAGGGCGAACGAACGCTGCCCCATCTCCGGATGGTGCGGATGCACGGGCGCGCCGCAGGGCTCGCGGTGGTCGTCGCTGCCGAACTCCTGCGCGAAGTTGTCCAGCAGCAGCGGCAGCGGATCCAGCACGGCCATGGCGCGCGCGGCCGTGCCTTCCAGGTCGTCGCGCAGCGCGATGTCCAGCCAGGCGTAGTCGATCCACGTGTTGTTCTTGCTGGCGCCCGTGCGCTCGGCCAGCAGGTGCAGGCTGCCGGGCGTGTAGCCACGGCGGCGCAGGCCCACCAGCGTGGGCATGCGGGGGTCGTCCCAGCCGCTGACGATGCCTTCCTCCACCAGCGCGCGCAGCTTGCGCTTGCTGGTGACCACGTAGGTGAGGTTCAGGCGCGCGAACTCGTACTGCTTGGGCAGCGGGTGCGCCAGCAGGCCCAGCTCCACCAGGCGCTCCAGCAGCCAGTCGTAGAACGGCCGCTGGTCCTCGAACTCCAGCGTGCAGATGGAGTGCGTGATGCGCTCCAGCGCGTCCTCGATCGGGTGCGCGAAGGTGTACATCGGGTAGATGCACCACTTGTCGCCCGTGTTGTGGTGCGTGAACCGGCGGATGCGGTACAGCGCCGGGTCGCGCAGGTTGATGTTGGGGCTGGCCATGTCGATCCTGGCGCGCAGCACCATCGACCCGTCGGCATGCAGGCCGTCGCGCATCTCGCGCAGGCGCGCCAGGTGATGCGCGGCGGGCAGGGCGCGGAACGGGCTGTCGGTGCCGGGCGTGTTGAAGTCGCCGCGGCGGGCCTTCATCTCGTCCGGCGTCTGCTCGTCGACGTAGGCGAGGCCGGCCTCCACCAGCGCCTCGGCGGCGCGGTACATGAAGTCGAAGTAGTCGCTGGCGAAGAACAGGTGCGACACCGCCGGGTGGCCGGGCGCGGGCGGGGACACCCAGTCGAAGCCCAGCCAGTGCACGTTGTCCTGGATGCCGTCGACGTACTCCTGGTCCTCCTTCTCGGGGTTGGTGTCGTCGAAGCGCAGGTGGCAGACGCCGCCGTAGTCGCGCGCCAGGCCGAAGTTCAGGCAGATGCTCTTGGCGTGGCCGATGTGCAGCCAGCCGTTGGGCTCGGGCGGGAAGCGCATGCGCACGGCGGCCACGTCCTGCTGGCCCCGGGCGTGGTGCGCGGCGTCGCCGGGGCTGTCGGCCCACGGGCGCTGCGCATACGTGCCGGCCGCCAGGTCACGCTCGATGACGTGGCGCAGGAAGTTGGTGGGCTTGGCGGCGTCGTCGCCGGGCTTCGGGGGGGTCGTGGACATGGCGTCGATTCTATCGACCGGGTTTGCCCGGTCCCCCCTGCGGGGGGACCCGCCCATGCGAGGGTGTCCGGGGCGCGGCCCCGTCCCTAGACTCGCGTCCTGTTCGGTGGGACCCCGCCGCTTGGAAAGGGCTCGAGACAATGGACCGCACGCATGATTTCTGGCGCTGGATGCAGCGCCTCACGCAAGCGCTCAGCGTGGGCACCGTCGCCGTGACGGTGGTGCTGGGCATGGGCGCCGCGATGCCCGACCCCGTGACGCTGCGCCACCGCGCCGCGATGGCCGACTACCAGGCCGGGCGCTGGCCGGAGGCCTACCAGGGCCTGGCGGCGCTGGCCGATGCCGGCGACCCCGATGCCGCCCGCCTCGCGGCCCTGATGGTGCGCCAGGGGCCGCTGCTGTATGGGCAGCGCTTCGACGCCAGCCCGGAGCGCCAGGCCGCGTGGGCGCGCCTGACGGGGGCGGTGCCCCCCGGCGCGCGCGCGGTGGTGCATGGCGGCTCCCGCCGGCCGGCGCGCGCAACCTCCTGATCCTGCCCCCCTCGTTCGTGTTCCGGTCCCCGGGGAACTGGGGAGTGCCGGCCGCCTGGGCCGGTGGCACCTTGTCTGACATCGGGTCTCGCCGCCTTCCGACAGGTCCCGCCCACGGATGGGCGCGCACGTTGCCTAAGGCCGGGTGCAAGGACTCGAAGGGACCTCCAAAATGATCGCCGTCAATCTCATCGACCAGCGCCCGCAGGACGAGAGCGAGGAGTTCGCCAACACCATCAGCCACGGCATCGGCCTGGTGTTCGCCATCGCCGCCCTGCCGATCCTGGTGGCCGCCGCCATGCGCCACGGCAATCTCTGGAACGTGGTCGCGGTGTCCGTCTTCGCGCAGACCATGATCCTGGTCTACCTGGTCTCCACCCTGTACCACGCGCTGCCCGAAGGGCGCACCAAGCGCCTGTTGAACCGGGTGGACCACGCGGCCATCTACCTGTTCATCGCCGGCACCTACACCGCCTTCTCGCTGGGCATGCTGCATGGCCCCGGCGGCTGGCTGTCGTTCGGCGGCGTCTGGGCGCTGGCCGCCGCGGGCGTGGCCGTCAAGCTGCTGGACCGCCTGAAGCACCCCCTGTGGTCCACCGGGCTGTACGTGGCGATGGGCTGGATCGCGCTGTTCGCCATGGCGCCCATCCTGCGCCACATGCACGGCGTGGGCCTGTGGCTGCTGTTCGCCGGCGGCGGCGCCTACACGCTGGGCGCCCTGGTGTTCCTGTTCGACTCCACGCTGCGCTACTGCCACTTCGTCTGGCACCTGCTGACCCTGGCCGGCAGTGGCTGCCACTTCTGCGCCGCGCTCTGGCACAGCACCGGCGGGCTGGCCGGCTGAGCCACCGGCGGGGCGGCCCGCGCCCGATCCCTTGACGCGGCGCATGGCCGCCCCCGGGTCCGACCCTGCCAGCGGGCGGCGGCCCCGGCCGTAGACTCCTCCGACGCGTGGACAACTGTCCGCCCGAGGAGACCGCGATGACCCGTTTCGTCGACGTCCGCCACGAGGAATGGATCGGCGCCAGCCCGGACCTGGTGCGCGCCCAGTTCGCGGACCTGCAGCACCACATCGAGGACCGCGTCCATCCCCGGCTGGCCCTGCGTCGCCTGCCCGACGGGCCCCACGGACTGCGTTACGAGCAGCGCGTGCCGCGGCTGGGCATCCCGCGGCGGGACGTGTTCGAGCGCCAGTTCCGTCCCGACGGCAGCATGGTGGACACCTCGGTGGACGGCGCCAGCCGCGGCGGCTCGATGGCCTTCCGCTTCCGCGACGAGGCCGCGCTGGGGCGCCACGGCACGCTGGTGCGGATCGACGTCCACCTGCCGCTGCCGCCCCTGGTGGGCCTGCTGCTCAAGCCGCTGATCGCCGCCCAGGTGCGGCGCGAGGTGCGCGAGAGCGCCGCGCAGGACAAGGCGGACCTGGAGACCGGAGGCTACCGCCGCGTGGCCGAGCCCTGGGCGAGCGCCGCCTGAGGCGCCGCCGTGGGCGTGCGCGGCGCGCTTGGTAGCATGGCCCGATGTCCCCCACCGCCCCCGACCGCCCGCAGACCCTCGGCGAGGAGATCGCCAACGCCGTGAGCCACGGCCTCGGCCTGATGCTGGCCGTGGCGGCGCTGCCCATCCTCGTGGTGACGGCGGTGCGCCACGGCAACGCCACCAGCATCGCCTCGGTGGCCGTGTTCGCCGCCACCGCCATCCTGCTGTACGGCATCTCGATGCTCTACCACGCCATCCCGCGCGGGCGCGCCAAGGCCTGGCTGCTGAGGCTGGACCACGCGGCCATCTATGTCTTCATCGCCGGCAGCTACACGCCGTTCGCCCTGGGCGTGCTGCGCGACGCGGGGGGCCTGGCCCTCTTCGCCGTCGTCTGGCTGCTGGCCGTGGCCGGCGTGTCGGTGAAGCTGCTGGACCGCCTGAAGCACCCGCTGTGGTCCACCGGCCTGTACGTGGGCATGGGCTGGCTGGCGCTGCTGGTGGCGGTGCCGCTGCTCCACCGCCTGTCCGGCGGCGTGCTGGGGCTGCTGGTGGCGGGCGGCCTCGCGTACACCGCCGGCGCGGTGGTGTTCCTGTTCGACAACCGCCTGCGCTACTGCCACTTCGTGTGGCACCTGTTCGTGCTGGCGGGCAGCGTGTGCCACTTCTTCGCGGCGCTGCTGCAGACGATGCGCGGCTAGCGTCGCGTCACCACGACTTCGCGCACGCCGCGGCGCCCGGGTCCACGCGCACGCCCGTCCCCTTCAGCAGCCAGGATTGCGGGTCCATGCGCGCGGCCACGCAGGCGGCTCGCGCCCGTTCCGCCGCGTCGGTGGACAGGGCCGCGACGCCTGCGAACGGCCAGGCCTCGTAGGGCACGATGGCCGTGTCGACCCGCGCCAGGTCCAGGGCGGCTTGCCGCCAGTCGGCATGGCCGGTCTCGCGGGCCGTCAGCAGCACGGGCAGGAAGAGGTTCCACTGGGCCTGACCGAGGGGTGTCGGCAGCGCGTCGGATGCCACGCGAGAGAGGTCGAGGCGAGCGGCGCGCAGGCATGCCAGCGACGCCGCCGTATCGCCGTCCAATGCGAGCACGATGGCCTTCGACAACAGCTCCTGCATCGTGCCGTCGAGGGGAGCCCGGCGCAGGGCGTCCAGGTCCGGCGCGTGGCCGCGGGTGGCGCGCCACAGCGCCAGCGCGCACAGCGGGCTCAGCGTCTCGGTGTCCATGCCGTTGCCGCGCGAGCGTGTACAGGCCGTGCGGACCTCCTCCGCGGTGATCGTCGCGGGGGGCACCATGGCCAGTCGCGCCAGCCGCACCTGTCCGCCGGCATCCGCCGGCACCGTCGGCGAGGCCGACAGCAACGCGATCTCCTCGTCGCCCGGCTGGCGATCGATCGTGGCGTACGCCACCAGCAGGCGGCTGGCCAGGTCCCCCTTGTCGGTGCGCGCGCCGTCCAGTCGGTTCGCCAGCACCCAGGCCTGCACCCCCTTCAGGTCCAGGCCGTCGTGGCGCAGGCCCGCCATGGCAGCGCGCCACACGAGGGCGTCGCCCAAAGCCAGGCGAGGCATCAGCACGTGCCAGCCTGCTGCCGCATCGCCCAGGCGGAACGCCAGCCCGGCCGCGTCGCGCGCGCTGTAGGCATCGTCGTAGCGTTCGAGCGTGGCCATCGCCCGCGTGTATGCCAGTCGGGCGTCCCCATCGAGCAGCGCCAGGCGCATCTGCGCGCGCATGTCGGCCGCCGATCCGGTGTGGAACGCCACGCTGCGCTGGTAGTACTCCCGGGCCAGTGGCAATTCGCCTGCGTTGAAGAAGGCCGACGCCGCCGAGGACCAGGCGAAGGTCTCGTCGATGGCGTCCTCGCGCCGGCGGCTCGCCTGGCGTTCGTCGACGACCCTGCGCGCTTCGGACAGGGGCGCGCCGCGCTTGGCCAGCGCGATGGCCAGCTTGACGCGCAGGTCGAGATCGTCGGGAGATTGCGCCACCTGGCGCTGCAGGGCCACGGGCGGGCCCAGCGGCTGGCCCCAGGTGCCACCGAACGTCATCGTGGTGGTGGTCGGCGCGGGGCGGCTGTGCGCGCCGATCATGATGCCGCCCGACGCCGGCGGGCCCGCGACGGGTTGGTTGCCGCCCGTCATCGGGTGCCATCCCACGGCGCTGCGCGAGACCTGCCGGAACGTGCCCGCTGGCGCGAGGAACAGCGCGTGGTGATCGGGCAGCGGTGTCGGCTGGAATGCCGGAGCCCGGTCGTAGGCCGGCAGCGCGAACATCCGCAACCGCGCGAAGTCGTCGGCCAGCGCCTGCATCGTCGGGTCGGAGCGCAGGATGGGATCTTCCAGGAATTGCCGTGACAGGTCGTGCTGGTCCTCGAGAGCGCCGGCGTACTGGAACGTGGCCAGGCCGTCCAGGCCGGCCTGGAGCGCGCGGCGCCATGAGGCCACCCAGTCGTCCTGCGAGCCCGTCCGCGCGGGCTGGTGCGTGGCGGCACCCAGCAACGCGAGCAGCGGATGGCCCGCGAATCGCGACGGCACGTCGGCCCAGGCGCGCGCGAGCGCCTCCCGGTCGCCCCTGCGCAGGCCCTCGACCGCGATGGCCTGGTAGGCCGCGGCGAACCGCCAGGACTCGCCCAGGGCCAGGGCGTCCCGGCCCTGGCCGAAGGCACGCACCGGCTGGGCATGGTCGGCACAGTGGCGCGAGGCGTCCTTCGCGCCCAGCCCGGCCTCGATGCCGCACAGGTCCACGTCGCCGAAGTGGGCCAGCAGGGCTTCCTGCGCGCGCACCAGCGCGGCGGCGAATGGCGGCAGCTCGTGCGCATCCCGTGCCGCTTCGGTCATCGTCGCGGCGCGCGAGGACGCGATCGGGCTGCGCTGCGAGCGATCGTCCCGCGACAACATGCGCGCGAGCACGCCGAGCACCGGGTCGGGGGAGTGCACCAGCGGCTGGGTGGACCAGGGGCCCGGTCCTGCCGCCAATGCCGTGGTGACGATCTGGCGCACCGCATCGCGCCAGGCCGCATCCGGGGAATCCGCGGCGGTGGCCCAGCTTTCGGCCAGCCATGCCAACGCGTCGGGCGTCTGGGGCAGGCGGTTGTCCACGACCGCGCCGACGTCGGGCAACAGCAGGCCCATGAGGAGGGCGTGGCAGGTGCGCCGTACGGGATCGGCACCCGGGGACAGGTCCTGCAGGTTCCAGTCGGCCGCGATACACCCCGCACCCATCGGTCGATGTGCCGCGGGCCCCGTCACGCCGAGCTCATCCAGCATCTTCGGCAGCGCCTGGTCGATCGCGGCGAGGACCGCCAGGCCGTCGGGCTGGAGCGTGAACACGCGCGTGGCGGTGTGCGTGGCCGGGTGCGTGGCGGCGCCGCCGGCCGCCGGTCTCCACGTGAGCGTGACGTCCATGCGGGCCTGGGCGTCCACGCCGACGTAGGCCACGAGCATCGGCGCCGAAGGGAAATCGGCCGCCAGTGCGTCCAGGGCCGAGGGGGGCATCGACCGCCCGAACGGCCCGTTGACGTCGAACAGGTCCGATTGGCGATTGGCACCCGCGGCGCGCTCCGCCAGTTGACGGTCCAGCAAGGCCCCGACCATTGCTCGGAAGGAGGCCGAGACGCCCAGGGCCTGCGATTGCACGGGTGCCACGACCAGCGCGGGATGGAGACCGGGCCGGGGGTGCGCACGCTGCCAGGTCGCGAGGGCATGCGCCGAGGTGCGGGACACGGCCAGGCCGAAGTAGTCGGGCAGGGGATGCAGGTCCGGCGTGGCGAACTCCGGCATCAGGGGCGCATCGGCAGCCGTGGGCTCGCCGGCAGCGAACGCGTGCGCTGCCAGGAGGCCTGCCAGGCACAGGACTGACAAGCGGCGCGAGAGCGTGAGGATTGTGAATGTCATGGGATGACGCGAGGAGAAGGACAAGGGTGTTCAGCGCCGCGAGCTGCCGCCCAGGATCGAGCCCAGCACGCCGCGGATGATCTCGCGGCCTACCGCCGATCCCATCGAACGCACCGCGCTGCGGGCCGCGGCCTCCGCCAGGCCGTCGTGATGGCCGCCGCGCGGGCCGGTGGTGCCGAACAGCACGCCGCTCAGGCCGCCCAGTACGCTGCCCGCGCGGTCCGCGAGCGACGGGCCCGAGGGGGCGGGTGCCGGGGCCGGAGGCAGCGGGTTGGCGCCGCCGGGCGTGGGCGTGGGCGTGGGCATGGGGATGGGCGTGGGCACGGCGCCCGGCGCGGCCGCCACGCGCCCCTTGAGCTTCTCGTACGCCGACTCCCGGTCCACCGCCGCCTCGTAGACCCCGGCCACCAGCGACGACGCGCGCAGCGCCTGGCGCTCCTGCGGCGTGATCGGGCCGATGCGGCTGCCCGGCGGCAGCACGAACACGCGCTCGGTCACGCAGGGGCGGGCATGGTCGTCGAGGAAGCTCACCAGCGCCTCGCCCACGGCGAGCTCGCCGATCGCCTGCACCAGGTCGATCTTCGGGTTGGGGCGCATCGTGTCGGCCGCGGTCTTCACGGCCTTCTGGTCGCGCGGCGTGAAGGCGCGCAGCGCGTGCTGCACGCGGTTGCCCAGCTGGCCCAGCACGGTGTCGGGGATGTCCAGCGGGTTCTGGGTGACGAACCACACGCCCACGCCCTTCGAGCGCACCAGGCGCACCACCAGCTCGATCCGTTCGATGAGGGCCGCCGGCGCGTCCTTGAACAGCAGGTGGGCCTCGTCGAAGAAGAACACCAGCTTCGGCTGCGGCAGGTCGCCCACCTCCGGCAGGAACTCGTACAGCTCGGACAGCATCCACAGCAGGAACGTGGCGTACAGGCGCGGGCTGGTGAGGAGCTTGTCGGCGGCCAGGATGTTGACGACGCCGCGGCCGTCAACGGTCTGCAGCAGGTCGGCGATGGACAGCATCGGCTCGCCGAAGAACTTGTCCCCGCCCTGCTCGTCGATCTGCAGCAGGCCGCGCTGGATGGCGCCGATCGAGGCCGCGCTGATGTTGCCGTACTCGGTCTGGTACTGCGCGGCGTTCTCGGCCACGTGCTGCAGCATCGCGCGCAGGTCCTTCAGGTCCAGCAGCAGCAGGCCGTGGTCGTCGGCGATCTTGAACACCAGGCTGAGGACGCCTTGCTGGATCTCGTTCAAGGCCAGCATGCGCGCGATCAGCAGCGGGCCCATGTCGGACACCGTGGCGCGCACCGGGTGGCCCTGCTCGCCGAAGACGTCCCACAGCGTCGTCGGCGCCTGCGTGGGCGCGGGCGCGTCCAGGCCGCGCTCCTTCAGCACCGCGGCCAGCTTGTCGCCCACCGTGCCGGGCTGGCTGATGCCGGTGAGGTCGCCCTTGATGTCGGCCATGAACACCGGCACGCCGATCTGCGACAGCGATTCGGCCAGGCGCTGGAGGGTGATTGTCTTGCCGGTGCCGGTGGCGCCGGTGATCAACCCGTGGCGGTTGACGTAGCCGGGCAGCAGGAAGCACTCGATGTCACCGTGGCGGGCGACGAGGATCGGATCGGGCATGGTGGGCTCCAGGGGGCGGGAAGGCGAAGGCAGAGGGGGGCGGGCGGCTGGACGGATCCGGCGGTGCGGGTCGGGCGCGCGGCGCGGGGCTCAGAGCGCGGCGTGCGTGGCCAGGCGCCGCGCCAGCGCCAGCGCCTCGGGGGCGGGCGCGCCCGCGTGCACGAGCGAGCCCGCGATCGCTCCGCGCACCAGGCGCTCCAGCGTCTGCGGGTGGGGGGTGACCGTGCCGAAGAACAGCAGCTCGTCGCCGCGCGCCAGCAGCAGCGTCGGGAAGTTCTCGACGTCGATGTCGTCCACCAGCGCGTGCTCGTCCTCGATGTCGATCCAGACGAAGCGGGGCGGCGGCGACGTGGTGCCGGCGACGGCGTCGCGCACGGCGGCCAGGGTGTCCTGGTAGGCGTCGCATGTGCGGCACCAGGCGGCGCAGAGGCAGGCGACGAGGAGGGGCGGGGATTCGGCGGCCATCGCCGCCAGTATGTCAGCGCAGCAGGGTCAGCACGTCGTTGGACCGCACGTTGGCCTGCGCCACCATGGCCACGCCCGCCTGCTGCAGCACCTGGCTGCGGGCGTAGTTGGCGGACTCGGTGGCCATGTCGGCGTCGACGATGCGGCCGCGGGCCACCTGCAGGATGTCGGCGTCCTGCGTGGCCTGGCTGGAGATGGCCTCCAGCCGCGAGGTGGTGGCGCCGAACGTGCCGCGGCGCGCGCTCACCTGGTCGATGGAGGCGTCGATGCGCAGCACGGCGTCGCGCGCGTCGGCCACCGACGTGATGTCGATGCCCTGCAGGCTGCCCGTGGGCGGGTTCACCAGCTGGCCGAAGGCCAGCGCGCCGCCGGCGCCGGTCTGCGCGCCGCCGATCGTGATGGTGTCGCGCGCGTTGATCTGCAGGGTTCCGCTCACCTGGTCGATGTTGGCCACCGCGTCGCCCACCTTGGCCGTGACGGCCTTGGCCAGGTCGTCGGCGGTGGCGAACGTACCAGTGATGTCGACCGCGGCGTGGGTGCCGAGCTTGACCGTGAAGTCGCCGGCCGCCAGCGTCAGCCCGCTGGCCTGGCGGCGCCCGAAATCGGCCTGGCCGGCGTTGGTGAAGCTGTCCACCACGGGCAGGCGCGTGTCGCCCGTGCGCGCGATGCTGATGCCGGCCAGCGAGCCGCTGACGTGGTACGTGCCCGCGCCGGCGCCCGAGTCCAGCTGGTGCTGCAGGTCGGCGACGAGCGCATTGGCGTCGGCGTAGTTCTGCGTCAGCGACACCGCGTGCCCGTCCACCGAGAATCCGGCCTTCGTGGTGGCCGACGGCGAGGTGCCCGCGGTGGTGCTGCCGTTGTCGAACGCGGCCGCATTGGCGCCGCTGACGCCGGCCACGGCGGGAGGCGTGGTGTTGGCGTTGGCGGCGTAGTTCTTCGCGATCCGCAGCCGGCCCGCGCTGTCCTGGCTCACCGCGTAGGCGCCGGCCGCCTGCTGGTCCAGCTGCTGCTGCACCGCGTTGGCCACGGCGCCGCCGCTGCCGTAGTTCGTGTTGAGCGTGACGTTCAGGCCGTCCACGCGGAAGGTGGTGGCCTGGCCCAGGCCCGAGTAGTTGGTGGGCGGGGCGGCGGCGGTGGTGGTGATGCCGGGCGAGAACGAGACGGTGGGCCGCGAGAAGTCCAGGCCGGGCAGGGCCGTGGTGGTGTACGTGCCGGCGAACTGGAAGCCGCCGCCGCCCGTGCGAAGGTCGCTGGACGTGGCCGTGGCGATGGCGCCCAGCTGGGACGTGCGCACGCTGGTGGAGAGATCCAGCTGCAGCGTGTCCGCGCCCCCCGAGCCGATCTGGAACGTGGCCTGGCCGTAGCTGCCGTCCAGCAATGCATGGCCGTTGAAGGTGGTGGCCGCGGCCGTGCGGTCGATCTCCGCCAGGCCCTGTTGCAGGTCGGTGTCGAGCGCGGTGCGGTCGGACGCGGACAGCGTGCCGTTCATCGACTGCACGGCCAGGTCGCGCAGGTGCTGCAGCGCGTCCGACATGCTGCCCAGCGCGTGGTCTCCCACCTGCATCAGCGAGATGCCGTCGTTGGCATTGCGCGCGGCCTGCTCGGTGCCGCGCCACTGCGCCTCGATCCGCGTGGACACGGCCAGGCCCGCGGCGTCGTCGCGGGCGCTGTGGATGCGCAGCCCGGACGACAGCCGCTGCAGCGTGACGGCGGCGCCGTCCTGGCTGCGGGCCAGGGCGTTGCGCGTCTGCAGCGAGGCGAGGTTGGTGTAGAGGATGAGGGGCACGAGGGCGCACGTCTCGCGGGCAGGGCGCGGGACGTTCGTCCTTCGTTGTCGGCCCGCGGGCCGGAAACTTGACCGGCGGGCCATGGAAAAAGGGGACGAGGCTCCCGCCTCGCCCCCTCGTTCACGGGCCGGGGCCCGTCAACCCCGGCCTCCCGTCACGCCTTCCGCGAGAAGGCGTGGACGCATGTTGCGTGCGCCGGGCGGCCAAGACAACGAACCGATCCGCATCAGTTCATGCGCCGATGCGACGCGTGGACGGTCAACGGTTCGGCTGGGGCGTCATGCGCAGGTACGGCTTGACCGGATCCCAGCCCTTCGGGAACTTGGCCTTCAGCACCTCCGGGTCCTGCAGCGACGGCACGATCACCACCGGGTCGCCGTCCTTCCAGTTCACCGGCGTGGCCACGCTGTGGGAATCGGTAAGCTGCATCGAGTCGATCACGCGCAGGATCTCGTCGAAGTTGCGGCCCGTGGACGCGGGATAGGTGAGCACGAGGCGCACCTTCTTCTTGGGGTCGATCACGAACACCGAGCGCACCGTGGCCGTGGCGCTGGCGTTGGGGTGGATCATGTCGTAGAGCTCGGCCACCTTGCGGTCCTTGTCCGCGATGATGGGGAAGTTGACGGTGCACTTCTGGGTCTCGTTGATGTCCTTCACCCACTGGTGGTGCTGGTCCACCGGGTCCACCGACAGCGCGATGACCTTGACGTTGCGCTTCTGGAACTCGTCCTTCAGCTTGGCGGTCATGCCCAGCTCGGTGGTGCACACGGGCGTGAAGTCGGCGGGGTGCGAATACAGCACGCCCCAGCTGTCTCCCAGCCACTGGTGGAAATGGATGGGGCCGTCGGTCGAGTCCTGCTCGAAGTCGGGGGCGGTGTCTCCCAGGCGAAGGGTCATGTCTTGCTCCTTGGTTTGAGTCGGTGGAACGGGTTGGACGGGGCCCGCTAAAATAGCAGGCTTTCCACCTCACGTCCCTCAGGAGCCCTCATCCATGGCCGGTCACAGCAAATGGGCCAACATCCAGCATCGCAAGGGTCGCCAGGACGAGAAGCGTGGCAAGGCGTGGACGCGGGTGATCCGCGAGATCATGGTGGCCGCCCGCCTGGGCGGTGGTGACATCACCGCCAACCCGCGCCTGCGCCTGGCCATCGACAAGGCCAAGGCGGTGAACCTGCCGGCCGACACGGTCAAGCGCAACATCGACAAGGCCACGGGCGCGCTGGAAGGCGTCACGTACGAGGAGATCCGCTACGAGGGCTACGGCATCGGCGGGGCGGCCGTCATCATCGACACGATGACCGACAACCGCGTGCGCACCGTGGCCGAGGTGCGCCATGCGTTCAGCAAGTGGGGCGGCAACATGGGCACCGACGGCTCGGTGTCGTTCCAGTTCAAGCACTGCGGCCAGTTCATCTTCGCGCCCGGCACGTCCGAGGACAAGGTGATGGAGGTGGCGCTGGAGGCGGGCGCGGAGGACGTCATCACCGACGACGACGGCGTGGTGGAGGTGCTGTGCGCGCCGCCCGATTTCGAGGCGGTGAAGCAGGCGCTGGAGGCCGCGGGCCTGAAGGCGGAGGTGGCGGAAGTCACCATGCGCGCCGAGAACACGGTGGAGCTCTCCGGCGACGACGCGGCCCGCATGCAGAAGCTGCTCGACGTGCTGGAAGACCTGGACGACACGCAGGACGTGTTCCACAACGCGGTGATCAACGAATGAACGTCCTCGTCATCGGCTCCGGCGGTCGCGAGCACGCCCTCGCCTGGAAGCTGTGCCAGAGCCGCCGCGTGCAGAAGGTGTACGTGGCGCCGGGCAACGGCGGCACGGCGCTCGACAAGCGCCTGGTGAACGTGCCCCTCACCGACCCGCAGGCGCTGGCCGACTTCGCCGCGCGCGAGAAGATCGCGCTCACCGTGGTGGGCCCGGAAGGCCCGCTGTCGCAGGGCGTGGTGGACGTGTTCCGCGCGCGCAACCTGCGCATCTTCGGCCCCACCCAGGCGGCCGCGCAGCTGGAGAGCAGCAAGGCCTTCTCCAAGGATTTCATGCGCCGCCACAGGATCCCCACGGCGGCGTTCGACACCTTCACCGACGCCGCCGCTGCGCATGCGTACGTCGATCGCCTCGGCGCGCCCATCGTGGTCAAGGCCGACGGCCTGGCCGCCGGCAAGGGCGTGGTGGTGGCGCAGACGCTGCAGGACGCGCACGACGCCGTGGACTGGATGCTGGGCACGGGCGAGGGCGACGCCCTGGCCGTGCAGCACGTGGCCGACGCCTCGGGCCAGGCCGTGCCGCGCGTGGTGATCGAGGAATTCCTGGCCGGCGAGGAAGCCAGCTTCATCGTGATGGTGGACGGCAAGCACGTGCTGGCGCTGGCCAGCAGCCAGGACCACAAGCGCCTGCAGGATGGCGATGCGGGCCCCAACACGGGCGGCATGGGCGCGTACTCGCCCGCACCCGTGGTGACGCCCAACGTGCACGCCCGCGTGATGCACGAGATCATCCAGCCCACGGTGGACGGCATGGCCCGGGACGGCATCCCGTTCACCGGCTTCCTGTACGCCGGCATCATGATCGACGCGCAGGGCCACCCGAAGACGCTCGAGTTCAACACCCGCATGGGCGATCCCGAGACGCAGCCCATCCTGATGCGGCTGAAGAGCGACCTGCTGGACGTGCTGCTGCACGCCACCGACGGCACGCTCGACCAGGTGGAGCTGCAGTGGGACCGCCGCACCGCGCTGGGCGTGGTGATGGCCGCGCACGGCTACCCCGTCGCGCCGCGCAAGGGCGACGTCATCACGGGCCTGCCGCCCGAAGCCGAGGACGCGATGGTGTTCCACGCGGGCACGGCGCTCGACGGCGACGCGGTCACCACCACCGGCGGCCGCGTGCTCTGCGTCACGGCGCTGGGCGATTCGGCGCGCGCGGCCCAGCAGCGCGCCTACGAGGTGCTGCGCGGCGTGCACTTCGACGGCGTGCAGTACCGCACGGACATCGGCCACCGTGCCATCGCCAGGCGCTGACGGCAGCGGCGCCGGCGCCCTGCGGCCCGACCTCCCGGACGTGCGCGCGCGCCTGCATGCGGGCGCGGACGCCACGGTGAGCGAGCTGGGCGAGCGCCGCGCGCACCCCGACGAGCGCGCCGCGTTCCGCGCCTCGCACCCCGCGCCGCGGCGCCTGGACACGGAGGGCGGCCCCCGCCCGCGCGGCAGCGCGCTCGCGCGCGGCGTGCTGCGCCTGTTCGGCTGGCGCGTGCGCTTCGAGGGCGGCCTGCCCGCGCGGCAGGGCGTGGTCATCGCCTACCCGCACACCTCCAACTGGGATTTCGTGTGGGGCATCCTGGCCAAGTGGGCCATCGGCTGGCCGCTGACCTTCTGGGGCAAGGACACCCTCTTCAAGGTGCCGGTGTTCGGCGCGTGGCTGCGCTGGCTGGGCGGCATCCCGGTGGACCGCACGTCCGCCCAGGGCGTGGTGGCGCAGATGGCCGAGCGCCTGTGCGTGGCGCGCGACGAGGGCGAGTTCCTGTGGCTCGCGCTGGCCCCCGAAGGCACGCGCAGCGCCACGCCCGGCTGGCGCAGCGGCTTCTACCAGGTGGCGCTGCAGGCCGACGTGCCGCTCGCCATCGCGTACTTCGACTATGCGAACCGCGAGGTGGGCGTCGATTCGTTCTGGCAGCTGTCGGGCGACCGCGCGCAGGACATCGCGACGATCGCGCAGCAGCTGCAGGGGCGGGCGCACGGCCGGCGCCCCGGGCAGATGTCGCCGATCCGGTTCCTCTGACATGAGCGCCACCCTTTCCGCCCTCCTCGACACCGCGCCCGTCCGCGCCTACCTGCTCGACCTGCAGGCCCGCATCGTCGCGGCGCTGGAGGCCGAGGACGGCGGCACGTTCATCTCCGACGGCTGGACGCGCGAGCCCGGCGGCCGGCTGGGCGGCGGGGGCCTCAGCCGCCTGATCGAGGGCGGCGCCCTGATCGAGCGCGGCGGCTGCAACTTCAGCCACGTCACGGGCACCGCGCTGCCGCCGTCGGCCACGGCGCACCGCCCCGAGCTGGCCGGCGCGCCGTTCGAGGCGCTGGGCGTGTCGCTGGTGCTGCACCCGCGCAACCCGCACGTGCCCACCGTGCACATGAACGTGCGCATGTTCTGCGCGCGCCCGGCGGACGCCTCGCCCGTCTGCTGGTTCGGCGGCGGCATGGACTTGACGCCCTACTACGGCGTGGAAGAGGACGCGGTGCACTTCCACCGCACCTGCCGCGACGCGCTCGAGCCCTTCGGCGACACGCTGTACCCGCGCTACAAGGCCTGGTGCGACGAGTACTTCTTCCTCAAGCACCGCGACGAGCCGCGCGGCATCGGCGGCATCTTCTTCGACGACGTGGCCGACGGCTTCGACCACGGCTTCGGGCTGATGCGCGGCGTGGGCGACGCGTTCCTGCAGGCCTACCTGCCCATCGTGCAACGCCGGCGCGACATGCCCTACGGCGAGCGCGAACGCGATTTCCAGTGCTACCGCCGCGGCCGCTACGTCGAGTTCAACCTGGTGTTCGACCGCGGCACCCTCTTCGGCCTGCAGTCGGGCGGGCGCACCGAGGCCATCCTGATGTCGATGCCGCCGGTGGTGACGTGGCGCTACGACTGGCATCCCGAAGGCGGCACGCCCGAGGCGCGCCTGTACACCGATTTCCTGCGGCCGCGCGATTGGCTGGGCGCGTGACGCGCAGCATCGGCCTGCTCGGCGGCAGCTTCGACCCGCCCCACCTGGCCCACCTGGCGCTGGCCCGCGCGGCGATCGACCAACTGCCGCTGGACGAGCTGCGCTGGCTGCCCGCCGGCCTGCCGTGGCAGAAGCAGCGCGAGGGCCGCGTGCTGGCGCCCGCCGCCGACCGCCTCGCGATGCTGCACGCGCTGGTGGACGGCGAGCCGCGCATGGCGATCGACGACCGCGAGATGCGGCGCACGGGCCCGAGCTACACCATCGACACGCTGCGCGAGCTCGCGGCCGAGCAACCGGGCGCGCGCCTGTGGCTGGTGCTGGGCCAGGACCAGTACGCACGCCTCGACACCTGGCGCGACTGGCCGCAGCTGCTTCAGCGCGCGGGACTGGCCGTGGCGGCACGGTCGGGCCAGGCCGTGCAGGGGCCGCCGGACGTGGCCGCCACGCCACACGCGCTGCGGGTGCTGCGCTTGCCCGAACTGCCCCATGCCGCGACCGACATCCGTCGACTGGCCGCCGAAGGCGCCGCCATCGACGCCCTGGCCACGCTGGCCGGCACCCCGGTCGCGCGCTATATTGCCCTCCATTCCCTCTATCGGCCCCACCCCGGGGCCCGGAAAACGACCCCCTGATGGACATCCGCAAACTCCAACGCGCCATCGTCGATGGCCTCGAAGACGTCAAGGCCCAGGACATCCTGGTGTTCAACACCGAGCACCTGTCGCCGCTCTTCGAACGCGTGATCATCGCGTCCGGGCAAAGCAACCGGCAGACCAAGGCGCTCGCGGCCAGCGTGCGGGACGCGGTGAAATCACGCGGCATGGGCGTGCTGCGCACCGAGGGCGAGGACAACGGCGAGTGGATCATCGTGGACTGCGGCGCCGCGGTGGCGCACATCATGCAGCCCTCCATCCGCGAGTACTACCGCCTGGAGGAGATCTGGGGCGGCAAGCCGGTGCAGATCAAGCTGGCGGGGCAGGGCGGTGGCCTGGTGAAGGCGTCGGAGCCGATGGACGGCAGCGACGACGACGAGGACGACGCACCTGCAGCCCCCCGCGCAACGCCCGCGAAGAAGGCGCGCGCGGCCGCGGCCCCGGCCGTGGCGGCCAAGCCGGCCAAGGCGATGAAGCAGCCGGTGGGGGCGGGCGGTCCGCGCAAGTCCACCAGCACGGCGGCGCCCGCCAAGAAGGCCGCGGCCGTCGCGGCGCGCAAGGCGGCGCCGGTGAAGCCGGGTGCCAAGGCCGTGGCGTCGAGGGCCGCGGGGCAGTCCGCCGGCAAGCCGTCGGGCAAGACCGCCGGCAAGACCGCCGCGGCGAAGTCGCCGGCCCGCGCACCGGTGCGCGCCACGGCGTCGCGCGGCGCGCCCGGCAAGTCCGCCGCCAAGCCCGCCAGCGTCCGCACGGGTGCCAAGCCGTCCGGTGCCCGGACGGGTGCCAAGCCGTCCGATGCCCGGACGGGTGCCAAGCCGGCGGCGCCGTCGTCCGGCGTGAAGAAGATCGTCGCGCCGGCCAAGGGCGCGCGCAGCGCCGCCGCCCGCAAGCCGGCCCCGGCGGCGAAGCGTCCGGCAGGCGGCCCGGCCGCCAAGAAGGCCGCGCCGGCCCGCAAGAGCCCGGCCAAGCGCGGTTGATGCCCGCGCCCGGGGCGTGAGCCGGTGCGCCTGATCCTGGCCTCGGTCGGGCTGAAGCCGCCCGCCTGGGCGGAAGCCGCGTACGACGAGTTCGCGCGCCGCTTCCCGCCCGAGTTACGCCTGGAGCTGAAGGCCGTGAAGGCCGAGCCACGCACCACCGGCAAGACGCCCGAGCAGATGATGCAGGCGGAAGCCCGGCGCCTGGAGGGCGCGCTGCCGGCCGGCGTGCGCCGCGTGATCCTGGACGAGCGCGGCACCCGCTGGACCACGCTGCAGCTGACCGAGCGCCTGCGCTTCTGGCAGGGCGACGGCCGCGACGTGGCATTCCTGGTGGGCGGCCCCGACGGGCTGGACGCTGCGCTGAAGGCCACGGCCGACGAGACCGGCCGGCTGTCCGACCTGACGCTGCCGCACGCGTTCGTGCGCCCCTTGCTGGCCGAGGCGCTGTACCGCGCGTGGTCGGTGTCGGTCAACCACCCGTACCACCGCGAATGAGCGGCGACGCGATGCCGGCCGGGTTCGTCTACCTGGCCTCCCAGAGCCCGCGCAGGCGCCAGCTGCTGGACCAGCTGCACGTGCGCCACGAGCTGCTGCTGGCCGCCGACGACGAGGACGCGGAGGCCCTCGAAGCCCACGTGGCCGGCGAGCTGCCGCAGGCCTACTGCGAGCGCGTCACGCGCCTGAAGCTGGAGGCCGCGCTGCAGCGCCGGCAGCGTCGCGGCCTGCCGCCGGCACCGGTGCTGTGCGCGGACACCACCGTCGCGCTGGGCCGCACGATCTTCGGCAAGCCCGCGGACGCCGACGACGCGCGCGCCACCCTGGCGCGCCTGTCGGGCCGCACCCACCGGGTGATCACCGCGGTGGCGATCGGCTGGGGTCAGGTCTCCGACCTGACCCCTCCCACGGTCCTCGCCGCCACCAGCGTCTCCACGGTGCGCTTCGCGCCGCTGCCCGCGGTCGTGATCGATGCCTACGTGGCCGGCGGCGAGCCCTTCGGCAAGGCCGGCTCGTACGCCATCCAGAGCGGCCTGGCGGGCTGGATCGAGAAGATCGCCGGAAGCTACTCCGGTATCATGGGTTTGCCCCTGCACGAGACCGCGCGCCTGCTCGAACGCGCCGGCCTGCACGTCAGTCCCTGACCGTTCGCATCCCCTTCCCCGCGGCCCCGGGCCGCGATCGCCGCCGAGCCCTTCGCCATGCACGACATCCTCGTCAACTGGTCGCCGCAGGAGACGCGCGTGGCCATCATCGAGAACGGCGCGATCCAGGAGCTGCACATCGAGCGCACGCTGGAACGCGGCCTGGTGGGCAACGTGTACCTCGGCAAGATCGCCCGCGTGCTGCCCGGCATGCAGTCCGCCTTCATCGACATCGGCCTGGAGCGCGCCGCCTTCCTGCACGTGGCCGACCTGCTGGGCCACCCGTCGCAGCAGAAGGCCGACGCGGCGCCCGCGGTGATCGAGAAGATGGTGTTCGAGGGCCAGTCGCTCACCGTGCAGGTGGTGAAGGATCCGATCGGCACCAAGGGTGCTCGGCTCACCACGCAGGTGTCCATCGCGGGCCGGCTGCTGGTCTTCCTGCCGCACGACAACCACATCGGCATCTCGCAACGCATCGGCTCGCCCGAGGCGCGCGAGCAGCTGCGCGCGCGCGTCACCGCGCTGGCCGGCAACGGCGGCGGCGGCTTCATCCTGCGCACCAACGCCGAGGACGCCACCGACCAGGAACTGGCCGACGACATCCGCTACCTGCGCATGACCTGGCAGCAGATCCGCGAGCGCGCGCAGACGCGCCCCGCGGGCACGCTGCTGCACCAGGACCTGGGCCTGGCCGAGCGCGTGCTGCGCGACGTGGCCACCGACGCCACGCAGTCCATCCGCATCGACTCGCGCATGCAGTACGACGCGCTGCGCGCGTTCGGCACCACCTACACGCCCACCAGCGTGGGCAAGCTCGAGCACTACAAGGGCGAGCGCCCCATCTTCGACCTCTTCGGCATCGAGGAGGAGATCTCGCGCGCGCTGGCCCGCCGCGTCGACCTGAAGAGCGGCGGCTACCTGATCATCGACCAGACCGAGGCGCTCACCACCATCGACGTCAACACCGGCGGCTACGTCGGTGCGCGCAACTTCGACGACACCATCTTCAAGACCAACCTGGAGGCGGCCGGCGCCATCGCGCGCCAGCTGCGGCTGCGCAACCTGGGCGGCATCATCATCGTTGACTTCATCGACATGGCGCGCGAGGACCACCAGCAGTCGGTGCTCACCGAGTTCCGCAAGCAGCTCAGCAAGGACCGCACCAAGGTCACCGTCAGCGGCTTCACCCAGCTGGGCCTGGTGGAGATGACCCGCAAGCGCACGCGCGAATCGCTGGCCCACATGCTGTGCGAGCCGTGCCCCACGTGCGCGGGCCGCGGCCAGGTGAAGACGGCGCGCAGCGTCTGCTACGACGTGCTGCGCGAAATCCTGCGCGAGGCCCGCCAGTTCAACCCGAAGGAGTTCCGGGTGGTGGCCAGCGCGGCCGTGGTGGAGATGCTGCTGGACGAGGAAAGCGCGCACATCGCCGACCTGTCCGCCTTCATCGGCAAGCCGATCTCGCTCAGCGCGGAGCCGACGATGAATCCGGAGCAGTACGACATCGTGCTGCTTTGATCGCGGTGCCAGCCTTCAGGCTGGCTCCGTCTGACTGACGACGCGCGGCTGGTTTACCGCCCCCCTGGGCACCCCGCTTGCCGCCCCCCGCTCCGGCCCGCACCCATGCCGGGCAGGAGGCCCCCCCTTGTCCGACCCCATCCAGATCACCGTCGCGATCAACGGCGACCGCCATGCGCTGGCCATCGACCCGCGCCTGTCCCTGCTCGACCTGCTGCGCGAGCAACTGCAGCTGACCGGCACCAAGAAGGGCTGCGACCAGGGCGCCTGCGGCGCCTGCACCGTGCTGGTGGACGGGGATCGCGTCAACAGCTGCCTGATGCTGGCGGTGCAGTGCGACAACCACTCCGTCACCACCATCGAGGGCCTGGGCCACGAGGGCGCGCTGCATCCGTTGCAGCAAGCGTTCGTGGAGCACGACGGCTTCCAGTGCGGCTACTGCACGCCCGGGCAGGTGTGCTCGGCCGTGGGCATGGCGCGCGAGGTGGGGCGCGGCGTGCCCAGCGCCGTGACGCCCGACCTGTGCGCCACGCGCATCCCCATCGGCACGGACGAGATCCGCGAGCGCATGAGCGGCAACCTGTGCCGCTGCGGCGCGTACAACGGCATCGTCGATGCCATCGAGGACGCGCTGGCCGAGGAGCTGGGAACATGAACGAATTCCAGTACCAGCGGCCCGCCGATGCCCCGTCGGCGGTGCGGATGTTCGCGGAGGCCGCCACCGCGGCGCCGGTGCGCTACCTGGGCGGGGGCACCAACCTCGTCGACCTGATGCGCCGCGACGTGGAGCGCCCCGCCACGGTCATCGACGTCAGCGGCCTGCTCTCGCGCGACGTGCGCGCGCTGCCCGATGGCGGCGTGTGGATCGGCGCCGGCGCGCGCAACACCGAGGTGGCGGCCCACCGCGCGGTGCGCGAGCGCTTCCCGGCCGTGGCGGCGGCGCTGCTGGCAGGCGCGTCGGGCCAGATCCGCAACATGGCCACGATCGGCGGCAACCTGCTGCAGCGCACGCGCTGCGCCTACTTCTACGACGTGGCCTCGCGCTGCAACAAGCGCAGCCGCGGCGCGGGCTGCGACGCGCTGGAGGGCTTCAACCGCATGCACGCCATCCTGGGGGCGTCGGAGCACTGCATCGCCACCCATCCGTCCGACCTGGCCGTGGCGCTGGTGGCGCTGGACGCCGTCGTGCACGTGCAGGGCGCGGGCGGCACGCGCACGCTGCCGCTGCGCGAGCTGCATCGGGTGCCGGGCGACACCCCCGACGTGGAGACCACGCTGGCGCCCGGCGAGCTGATCACCGCCGTGGAGGTGCCCCCGCTGCCCTGGGCCGCGCGCTCCACCTACCGCAAGGTGCGCGACCGCGCCAGCTATGCGTTCGCGCTGGTGTCGGTGGCGGGCGCGCTGGACGTGCACGAGGGCCGCGTGCGCGAGGCGCGCCTGGCCTTCGGCGGCGTGGCGCACCGGCCCTGGCGCGCGCTGGCGGCCGAGCGCACGCTGAAGGGCGCGCCCGCGGAGGCCGCGTCGTTCCGCGACGCGGCCGACATCGAGCTGGCCAACGCCGTGGGCCGGCGCGACAACGCGTTCAAGGTGGACCTGGCGCGGCGGTTGATGGTGCTCGTGCTGCAGGAACTGGCCACGAAGGGAGACGCGCGATGAGCCTCGTCGAGAAGGTGATCACGGCCGTCGCGGCCAAGCTGCCCGACCCGCCCGCCGACCCGCTGATCGGCGCCGAGCGCGTGGTGGGCCGCGCGCTGCCGCGGCGCGATGGCGCGCAGAAGGTGTCGGGCGCGGCGCGCTTCACCGCGGAATTCCATCCCCCGGGCCTGGCGTATGCGTCGCTGGTGTGCAGCACCATCGCGCGCGGCTCCGTCGCCGCCGTCGATGCGGCCGAGGCGCAGCGCGCGCCCGGCGTGCTGGCGGTGATCACGCACGCCAACGCGCCGCGCATGGCCGCCCCGCCGATGATGATGTCGGACCCCGATGGCGCCGCCATGAGCAACCTGCCGGTGCTGCAGGACGCGACGGTGCGCTGGAACGGGCAGCCGGTGGCCGTCGTGGTGGCCGGCACGCAGCTGCAGGCGGACCACGCCGCGTCGCTGGTGCGCGTGACCTACCAGGAAGAGCCGGCCACGCTGTCCTTCGAGAAGGCCAAGCCCTTCGCGCGCACGCCGCCGAAGGTGATGCGCGAGCCCAACGAGGTGGCCATCGGCGACGCCGAGGCCGCGCTGCGCGCCGCGGCCGTGCAGGTGGACGCCGTCTACACCACGCCGCGCTACACGCACAACGCGCTGGAGCTGCACGTCACCACGGCGCAGTGGCTGTCGGACGACGAGCTGGTGGTGCACGATGCGTCCCAGTCCCTGATGCCCACGCGGCACACGCTGGCCAAGGCGCTGGGCCTGCGCGACCGCCAGGTGCGCGTGCTGGCGCCCTTCGTGGGCGGCGCGTTCGGCAACAAGGGCGTGTGGAACCACACGCTGCTGGCCTGCGCCGCGGCCAAGGCCACGGGCCGGCCGGTGCGGCTGGCGCTGACGCGTGAGCAGGTGTTCCGCGTGGTGGGCGGGCGCACGCTGTCCGAGCAGCGCGTGGCGCTGGGCGCGCGCGCCGACGGGCGCCTGGACGCGCTGATCCACACCGGCACCACGGCCGTCGTGGACCACAACCTGTTCCCCGAGCAGTTCAGCTTCCCGGCGCGCCACCTGTACGCGGCCGACGCGTTGCTGGTGCGCCAGCACGTGGTCGACCTGGACATGGTGGCCAACACCGCGATGCGCGCGCCGGGGGAATCCATCGGCACGTTCGCGCTGGAATCGGCCATCGACGAGCTGGCCGTCGCCTGCGCGCTGGACCCGGTGGAGTTGCGGCGGCGCCTCGAGCCGGCCCGCGATCCGTCGTCCGGCAAGGACTTCTCGTCGCGCCACGTCGTCGAGGCCTTCCGCCGCGGCGCTGAGCGCTTCGGCTGGCCCGCGCAGCGGCCCGCGCCGCGCACGCAGCGCGACGGCGACTGGTGGGTGGGCCAGGGCGTGGCCATGGCCACCTATCCGTACTACCGCATGCCCGGTGCGTCCGCGCGCATCCGCCTGCATGCCGACGGGCGCGCGGTGGTGCAGGCGTCCGCGCACGAGATGGGCATGGGCACCGCCACCGTGCAGGCGCAGCATGCGGCCGAGCGCCTGGGCCTGGCCTACGAGGACGTGACGTTCGAGTACGGCGACACCGACCTGCCGCCCAGCCCGATCGCGGGCGGTTCCGCGCAGACCGCCAGCATCCTCGCGGCGGTGACCGCGGCCAGCGAGCGCCTGGTGGAGCAGATGCTGGCCTACGTCCGCAGCGGCTCGCCGCTATGGGGGGCCCGGCCGGACGATGTGCGCGCGCACGACGGCGGCCTGTGGCGACTGGACGATCCGACGAAGGGCGAGACGTACGCCGCCATCCTGGCGCGCGTGGACCGCGACGTGGTGGAGGTGAAGGCCGACGCGGCGCCGCCGCTGGAGGTGGCCAAGTACTCGATGCACTCGTACGGCGCGCAGTTCTGCGAGGTGCGGGTGCATGCGGCCACCGGCGAGGTGCGGGTCGCGCGCTGGCTGGGCTCGTTCGACACGGGACGCATCCTCAACCCGCGCACCGCGCGCAGCCAGTTCCGCGGCGGCATCATCATGGGCATCGGCATGGCGCTGATGGAGGAGAGCCAGTTCGACGAACGCAGTGGGCGCTTCATGAACGCGTCCCTGGCCGACTACCACGTGCCCGTGCATGCCGACGTGCCGGCCATCGACGTCATCTGGACCGACCGGCCCGACCCGCATACCCCCCTGGGTGTGCACGGCATCGGCGAGATCGGCATCACGGGCTGCGCCGCCGCCATCGCCAACGCGGTACACCACGCGGTGGGCGTGCGCGTGCGCAGCCTGCCGATCACGCTGGACAAGTTGCTGCCGGCGTTGTGAGACGCCCGCGGGGTCAGGCCGCCGCCCGACCCCGCGCCTCGCGCGGCACGCCGAGCCGACCCGCGCGCCACCGCCACGCCACCACGGCCAGCGCGAGCGCCACGGGCAGGGCGATGCCGTGGGCGAGCAGCAGTCGCCCGGGGGCCACCGACACCTCCAGGCCCGGCAGGCCCTGCACGCTCAGGTACGCCAGGGCCGCCACCCCCATCTCGAACACCCGCGGCAGGCCCGTGACCGCGGCGCACGCCAGGCCGCCGGCGGCCAGCGACAGGCCGGTGACCAGCGCCGCGGCGGCCATCATCGGCGCGACCCCCCACAGGTGCGCCAGTCCGGGCAGCATCGCCCCGACCACCAGCAGCGCGGAAGCCCCCGCGCGCGCCGCCAGCAGCCGGCCCGCGGCGCGCGGCGCCGTGAACACCAGCCCGCCGGTGCCGGTGGCGGCCTCGCGCACCAGCGCGCCCGCCAGCACGTCCAGCGACAGCAACCACCCGGCCAGGATCGCGATGCCCACCCCCCGCGCAGGGGCGAAGGCCTGGACGCCCCAGCACGCGGCCAGCGCGACCCACCACCACCAGCGCCTCGGGCGCAGCGCGAGCCGCAGCTCCGCCGCCACCAGCGTGCCGGTGGGCGTGCGCTGCAGCGGGCGCAGCAGGATCTCCAGCGCTCGCAGGCGTGCGCCCGCGCGGGGCGGGCGCGTGACGCCCACGCCCGGACCCGCGCCCGTGGCTGCCGCCGCGCGGTCCAGCCACGGCACCGCCGCCAGCACGCCCCCGGCGGCCAGGGCGAGCCAGGTCGCCAGGTTCAGCAGGTCCTGGCCATGCACGTGCCAGTGCGGCCAAGCGAACGTGCGCAGCGCGCGCGGGTCCACCGGCCGGACGAGGCCCATGCCGCGAGGGCGGGACGCGGGCGCCGATGCCGGCCGCTCGTCGATCGCGCGCACCAAGGCCGCCACGCCCAGCGGATCGCCGGGCCAGGCGCCTGGCCGGCCGGCGTCGCGGTGCGCGACGGTCAGGGGCAGCGTGGTGCCCACCAGCGTCATCCACAGGAAGAACCAGGCCACGTTGCCGGCCGTGCGGCGCAGCGGCGGCAGCAGGTCGAACCACAGCGCGCCGGTGGCGGCCAGGGCCATCGCCGGCGTGGCCAGCAGCAGCATCGGCTTGGCCAGCTCCAGCAGGTCGACGTGGCGGTCCTCCGCGCGCACCCACTGGGCCAGCAGGCCCACGGCCAGCGCGCCCGTGGCGGGCAGCGCCAGCACCACCAGGTGGCTGCACCACTTGGCGAACAGGTAGCCGGTGCGGGTCATCGGCGTGGCCACCAGCAGTTGCCACACGCGCGATTCGATGTCGCGCGCCAGCGTGCCGCGCACCAGGTAGAAGCCGCCCAGGCCCAGCGCCATCGCGGCCACCTGCGCGGCCACCATGCCCACCCAGGCGGACGACCACGCGCCACGCCCGGTGCCATCCACGGCCAGCACCATGTAGCCGGCCTCGCGCGACGGATAGAGCCACCAGCTGCCCGCCAGCAGCAGCGCCAGCGTGGCCAGGAAGCGCGTCGAGCGCGTGCGCTGCAGCAGGTCGGCGCGCGCGATGGCGCCGAAGCGCCGGACCGCGTCGATCGCGTCGCTCACTGCAGGCGGCCCGCGCGGTCCGGTGCGGCCATCGATCCGGGGACGGGCGGGGCCAGCAGGTGCAGGTAGGCGTCCTCCAGCGAAGGCGCCACGGGCTCGGCGTCGTCGCTCGGGCGGCGGTCGGCCACCACGCGCAGCTGCACGCCCCCGGGCCGCTGGACCGACTGGCTGATGGCCAGCCGCTGGCGCAGCGCGGGCACCTGCGCGGCGGGCACGGTCCATTGCCAGGTGCGCCCATCCGCCTGGGCCAGCAGGTCCTCCGGCGTGCCCGTGTAGCGCAGGCGACCCTGCGCCAGCACCGCCAGGTGGGTCGCGGTGGCCTCGATGTCGCTCACGATGTGTGTCGACAGGATCACCAGGCGCTCGCCGGCCAGGTCAGTCAGCAGGTGGCGCAGGCGCAGGCGCTCCTCGGGGTCCAGGCCGACGGTGGGCTCGTCCACCACCAGCAGCGCCGGGTCGTTCAGCAACGCCTGCGCGATGCCCACGCGCTGGCGCATGCCGCCGGAGAACTCCGACAGCCGGCGATCGGCAGCCTCGGCCAGCCCGACGTCGTCCAGGCAACGCGCGATGCGGTCCTCGACGGCGCGGGGCGCCAGGCCCTTCACGGCGGCCAGGAAGCGCAGGAACTCGCGCGCGGACAGGGCCGCGTAGACGCCGAAATCCTGCGGCAGGTAGCCCAGTTCGGCGCGCAGCGCGTCGGGCTCGCGCGCCAGGTCGCGGCCCTTCCACAGCACGCGGCCGGCCGTCGGGCGCACCAGCGTGGCCAGCACGCGTATCAACGTGGACTTGCCAGCCCCGTTGGGCCCCAGCAGGCCCAGCAGCCCGGGCCCGAGATCGAGCGAGACGTCGGTGAGCGCGGCGCGGCCGCCCGGGTACCGCAGCGACAGGTTCTCCACCCGCAGGTCGGCGCGGGCGGCGACGGCGGTGAGGGGCAGGGCGGCAGCGCGGCGGGCGGCGGCGGGGAGGGCATGGATCGTCATGGGCACGCACTGTGGCGTGCGCGCCCCGGCGGGCCCAGCGCGATGCGACGAACCGCGACCGCCGCGGGACAGGCCGTGCGGCGGCGCGACGATCGCGAACGAGCGATCGGGAAGAAGGGGAAGCGGGGACCGGGCGCGAGCCCGGCCCCCGCGCTCATCGGCCGGCGTCGATTCCCGTGGCCGGCGGTGCGGCCAGGATGGGCGACTCCACGTCGGCGGCTCGGGCGTTGCCGAGCGCGTCGCAGGCGATGAGCAGGGCGGCCACGGCAGCGGGCAAAGCCGCCGCCGCGCACCGGGCAAGGGCACGGCGTTGCCGCCGCGCAAGGTCATGGGTGATCAAGCGGGAACCTCCTGGCTCGGGGACGAGCATTCCTGTTCTTGTGTCGTTCTAGGGAGAGGCCGCACGGTAGTCCCGTCGCGCGCCCCCCGCCATCCCCGGATCCGGGTATGACGGGGGCATGAAACGCTTTGCCACCGCGAGGCCCCTCGGCTCCAATACCGCGATGCCCGAGACGACGCCCGTGCCCGACCACGCCCCCGTGGTTCCACTGTCCGGGTTGTTCCCTATCCGCATCCTGGTGGTGGACGACGACGAAGGCTTCCTCGACGCCGTGCGCCTGGCCATCGCGCCCGAGCCCGACTTGCGGCTGCGCGCGGTGGCGCGGTCGCTGGCGCAGGCGCGCGAGGTGCTGGACGGCATCGAGCCGCACGGTGTGGATGTCCTGCTGGTGGACCTGGGCCTGCCGGACGGCAGCGGCAGCGAGCTGATCCGCGAGGTGACGCGCGACCGGCCGGAGACCGACATCATGGTGGTCACGGTGTTCGGCGATGAAGCCCATGTGCTGCAGTCGATCGAGGCGGGCGCCACCGGCTACCTCCTCAAGCGCAGCCTGCGCCCGGCGCTGGCCGAGACCGTGCGCGAGCTGCGCGCGGGCGGCAGCCCCATCAGCCCGGTGATCGCCCGGCAGCTGCTGCAGCGCTTCAAGCCCCCGGAGGCGGAGGCCGCGTCCCCGCCGGCGGCCAGCGGGCGCGTCGATGCCGTCACCGATGCGGCCGGCGCCGCCGCGGCGGCCCAGTTGTCGGAGCGCGAGCGCGAGGTGCTGATCTTCATCGCCAAGGGCTTCACGGTGGGCGAGATCGCGGGCATGCTGCAGCTCTCCGCGCACACCGTGGCCACGCACGTGAAGCACATCTACCGCAAGCTCGCCGTCCACACGCGCACCGAGGCGCTGTTCGAGGCAGGGCGCATGGGCCTGCTGTAGCGCCGTGGGTGGCCGCGTCGCGCCCCGGTGGCCGTGGCTGGCCGTGCCGTGCACGTGCCTGCTGGCGGCCTGCACGTTCCTGCTCGGGGCGCCGCCGCCGGGCAGCCTCGCGTCCCCGCCGGTGGTCACACTGGCCAGCGCGCGCTTCTGCCCGTCCCTGGCCGACACGCTGCCGGGCCCCGGCGACTGCGCCTGGACGCCCGTGGCGCTGGCGCACCTGTGGCGCGGGGACCGCGGCGCGCCCTACGGTGGCGGCTGGTACCGGCTGGACTGGCCGATGGCCGCGGTGCCCGAGCGCGAGACGGCCCTGTACCTGCGCGGCATGAACCGCGCCGCGCGCTTCTGGGTGAACGGCCGCCTGGTGGGCACGGCGGGCCGTTTCGAGGCGCCGTTGCCGATGAACTGGAACCGCGCCCAGCTGGTGATCGTGCCGCCGGCCCTGCTGCACGCGGGCACCAACGAGGTGGTGGTGCAGGAACGCGCGTACGGCTGGGAACGCGGCTGGCTGGCCCCCGTGGACGCGGGCGACGCGGCCGTGCTGCGGCCCGCGTTCGAGTGGCGGCGCTTCTGGCAGAACGACCTGGTGATGATCCTCGGGGCCACCACGTTCCTGATGTCGCTGTTCCTGCTGGGCGTGTGGCTGCGCCGCCGCGACCAGGCGCTGCACTTCTGGCTGGGTTGGGCCACGCTCACGTGGTCGGCCATCAGCCTCGACTACTTCGCGCCGCTCTCGCCGCTGCCGGGCTACGCGTGGGAGCAGTTCATCGCGGTGGCGCAGGTGCTGCGCACGGCGCTGCTGTGCACGTTCATCCTGCGCTTCGCGGGCCGCCGCATGCCGCGGCTGGAGGCGGGCATGTGGGCGTGGTGGGGGATGGGCGCCGCCGTCGTGGTGGCCGTGCCGCACGCGGGGCACTGGGTGGACCTGTGGTACCTGGGCACGCTGGTGGGCAGCGTCGGGTTCTTCGCGCTGCTGGTGGGGGAGGCGTACCGCCACCGTCGCTCCGAGGCGGTGGCGCTGGCCTTCGCCGCCGGCACGACGCTGGTGCTGAGCGGCTACGACCTGTGGCTGTTCTCGCTGCACACCTGGACGGACCGCGTGTACCTGGCGCACTTCGGCGCGCCGCTGTTCCTGTTCGTGCTGGGCTGGGTGATGATGCGCCGCTTCGTGGCATCGCTGGACGCGCACCAGGCCATGGCCGCCGAGCTGGAGCAGCGCGTGCAGGAGAAGGCGCGGGCGTTGGAGCGCAACTACGAGGAGCTATCGGAGGCCCGCCGCAACCAGGCGCTGGCGCTGGAGCGCGCGCGCATCATGAGCGAGATGCACGACGGCATCGGCTCCCAGCTGACGCTGGCGCTGTCGCTGGTGGAGCACGCCGACGCGCGCGACCGCGTGGCCGCCGTGCTGCGCGAGAGCGTGGAGGACCTGCAGCTGATCATCGATTCGCTGGAGCCCGTGGAGAACGACCTGCTGACCGTGCTGGGCACGTTCCGCTACCGCGTGCAGGAGCGCCTGGCCCACAGCGGCCTGGTGCTGCGCTGGGACGTGCAGGACCTGCCGCCGCTGCCGCTGCTCACGCCGCAGAACGTGCTGCAGGTGCTGCGCATCGTGCAGGAGGCCTTCGCCAACTGCCTGAAGCACGCGCAGGCCAGCACCCTGTCGCTGTCCACCGCGCTGGAGCGCGACGACGCCGGCACCGAGTACGCGTGCATCCGCATCTGTGACGACGGCCGTGGCATGACGGGCGACCGCGTGGGGCGCGGGCTGGAGAACATGCGGCGCCGCGCGGCGGCGATCGGCGGGCGCCTGGCCGTCGTGTCGCGGCCGGGCAGGACCGAGGTGCTGCTGCGCCTGCCGACGGGGCGATAGGGGTCTTCAGCCGCGGAACTGCATCGCGTGCAGGCGCGCGTACAGCCCGCCGCGGGCCCGCAGCTCCGCCGGCGGCCCCTGCTCCGCGATGCGCCCCGCCTCCATCGCCACCACGCGGTCCGCGTGCTCGATGGTGGACAGGCGGTGCGCGATCACCAGCGTCGTGCGGCCGCGCATCAGCACCTCCAGCGCCTGCTGCACCGCGCGCTCGCTCTCGGAATCCAGCGCGGACGTGGCCTCGTCGAGGATCAGGATGGGCGCATCCTTGTAGATCGCCCGCGCGATGGCCAGGCGCTGGCGCTGGCCGCCCGAGAGCTGGTTGCCGTTGTGGCCGATGGCCGTGTCCAGGCCTTGCGGCAAGGATTGCGCGAACTCCAGCAGGTTGGCGCCCGCCAGCGCGTCGCGCACGCGCGCCGGGTCCACCACGTCGCCCAGGGCCACGTTGGCAGTGACGCTGTCGTTGAACAGCACCACGTCCTGGCTCACCAGCGCGAACTGGCGGCGCAGGGCCTCGATGTCGTAGTCGCGCAGCGGGTGGCCGTCCAGCAGCAGGCTGCCGGAGCTGGGCTCCAGGAAGCGCGGCAGCAGGTTCACCAGCGACGTCTTGCCCGCGCCCGACGGCCCGACGAACGCCACCGTCTCGCCCGCGCGGATGTCCAGCGACACGCCGTCCAGCGCGGCCGCGCCGTCGTCGCCCACGTAGCGCAGGGCCACGTCGCGCAGCTGGATGTCGCCCCGCACGCGCACCGGCGCCAGCGTGCCGCCGGCCTCGGTGGGGGTGCCCTCGATCAGGTTGATGCCGCGCTCCATCGCGGCCAAGCCGCGCGTGAGGGGGGCCATCACGTCCGACAGGTGCTTGAACGGCGTGATCAGCAGCATCATCGTGCCGACGAACGCGATGAAGCCGCCCACCGTCTTGCGGTCCGCGCCGCTGTGCGACAGCGCCAGCACCACCACCGCCGCGAACGCGCAGGCCGCGAACACCTGCGTGATCGGCGTCATCAGCGCGCCCGCGGCGTGCGATTTCATCGTGAGCCGCCGCAGCGCATGGGCCTGCTGCTGGAAGCGCGCGTCCTGCTGCGACTGCGCGCCGTGCAGGCGGACGATGCGCCAGGCCAGCACGTTCTCCTCCACCGTGTAGGCCAGGGTGTCCGTGGCGTCCTGGCCCTGCAGCGTGACCTTGCGCAGGCGCTTGCTGACCAGGCGCATGCACACGCCCACGGCGGGGAAGAGCACGATGATCAGCAGGGTGAGCTGCCAATCCAGGTAGACCATGTAGGCCACCAGCGCCACCACCGTGAGCGCGTCGCGCACCAGGATGTTGATCGAGCCGATCAGCCAGGTGGCGCCCTGCTGGATCTCGTACACCAGGCCGTTGGTGATGCTGGACGCGGAGTTCTTGCCGAACAGCCCGGGCGCGGCGCGCATCAGGTGGTCGAACATGGCGGTACGCATGGCCATCACCGCGCTCTGCGCGCCGTGGTTGAGGCTGTAGTAGGCCAGGAAGCCCGTGACGCCGCGCACCAGGAACAGGCCGATGACGGCCACCGGCACGAGCCAGAGCGGCAGCGTGCCGGCCTGGAAGCCGCGGTCCATCAGGCCCTTCAGCAGCCAGGGGATGGCGGGCTCGGTGAGGGCGCCGATGGCCATCATCAGCGTGGCCAGCGCCAGCGCGGAGCGGCTGCGCGCGAAGTAGGGCAGCAGGCGCTTGACGCGGAAGGTCAGGGATTCGGGGGTGCTCACGGGGGCATTATCGGGGGGCGTCCCGGCGGGCCGCGCGGGGCGGGCCGACGCACCGGGCGCCCTACAATGGGTTTGCCGTTTGCCCAACAGCACGACTTCACAGGAACGCCATCCCCGACGATGCAGACCAGACGTCACGCCCTGAGCGCCATCGGCGGCGCACTCCTCCTGCCGGCCGCCTGGCCGGCGCTCGCGCAGTTCCGCGTCGAGATCTCCGGCGCCGGCACGGCGCAGATCCCGATCGTGCTGGGCCGCTTCCGCGGCGAGGACCAGTCGCCGCAGTCCATCTCCACCATCGTGCGCGCCGACCTGGAACGCAGCGGCGCGTTCAAGCTGGTGGACGGCCCCGCGCCCGCGGACGAGACGGGCGCCCCCGACTTCACGGGCGTGCGCGCACGGGGCGCCGACGCGGTGGCCGCGGGGTCGGTCACGCGGCTGGCCGATGGCCGGCTGGACGTGCGTCATCGCCTGTGGGACGCGCTGAAGGGCGCCGACCAGGGCGGCCAGAGCCTGCCCGTGCTGCCGGCCGACCTGCGGCTGGCCGCGCACCGCACCGCCGACACGATCTACGAGAAGCTCACGGGCGAGAAGGGCGTGTTCGCCACGCGCATCGCCTACGTCACGCACGCGCGCGGCAAGTACACGCTGAAGGTCACCGACGCCGACGGCGAAGGCGGCAGCCTGGTGCTGGCCAGCGGCGAGCCCATCATCTCGCCCGCGTGGGCGCCCGACGGCCGCTCGCTCGCCTACGTGTCGTTCGAGGCCCGCAAGGCCGTCGTCTACATCCAGGACCTTCAGACCGGCGCACGCCGCGCGGTGGCCAACTTCCGCGGCTCCAACAGCGCCCCGGCCTTCTCGCCGGACGGATCGCAGCTGGCTGTCACGCTGTCGCTGGCGGGCGGCTCGCAGATCTACCTGATCGGGCGCGACGGCGGCACGCCGCGCCGCGTCACCCAGACCGCGGCCATCGACACCGAGCCCGTGTTCTCGCCCGATGGCCGCACGCTGTACTTCGTCAGCGACCGCGGCGGCGGCCCGCAGATCTACCGCCAGCCGGTGGGCGGGGGCGGTGCCGATCGCGTCACCTTCACGGGCGCGTACAACATCAGCCCGTCCATCAGCCCCGACGGCAAGCTCATGGCCTACGTCGCCCGCAACGGCAACACGTTCCGCGTGATGGTGATGGACCTGGCCAGCAGCGACGTGCGCGGCGTCACGGACACCACCGACGACGAGAGCCCCAGCTTCGCGCCCAACGGCCGGCTGATCATCTACGCCACCCGCTCGGGCGGCCGCGACATCCTGATGACCACCACCACCGACGGCAAGATCAAGTCGCGGCTGCTGGATTCGTCGCTGGACATCCGCGAGCCCACGTGGGGGCCGTTCGGCCGCTGACACCTGCCCGACATAGACACAGGAGAGAACCGATGACCCTCATGACCGCCTCCCGCCGCACCCCCGCGTTCGCCCTCGCCGGCCTGGCCCTGGCCGCCGCGCTGGCCGGCTGCTCGTCCACCAAGCTCGACACGGGCCCCGCGCCCATCGAGAGCCGCGGCGCCGGCGCCTCGACGTCGACCACCACCACCGAGAAGGCGCAGAGCCAGGTGCAAGGCGTCGACCTGACGGCCGGCAACGGCAACGCCGCCGCGGGCACGCTCGAGCGCGTCGTGTACTTCGACTTCGACAGCTTCGCGATCAAGGACGAGTACCGCGGCCTGATCGAGGGCAACGCCAAGGCGCTGAAGGCCAACCCGCAGAAGAAGCTCGTGATCGAGGGCCACACCGACGAGCGCGGCGGCCGCGAGTACAACCTGGCCCTGGGCCAGAAGCGCGCGGAAGCCGTGATGAAGTCGCTCGAACTGCTCGGTGCGGCGGACGCCCAGCTGGAGGCCACCAGCTTCGGCAAGGAGCGCCCCGCCGTGCAGGGCAGCACCGAGGAAGCCTGGGCCAAGAATCGTCGCGCCGAGCTGCGCGACCGTTGATCCGATCCCCCGCAGGACCTCCCCCGATGCTTGAATCGAATCGCGCCGCCGCCATCGTCACCGCCGCCGCCCCCGTGCGCACCCCGCGCGCGCGCCCGCTGCTCCGCCTGCACCTGCTGGCCCTGGCCGGCGCCGCGGCGCTGGTGTGCGCCGCGCCCGCCCGCGCCGGCCTGCTGGAGGACGACGAGGCCCGCAAGGCCATCCTCGACCTGCGCCAGAAGGTCGCGCAGAACGACGATGCGGCGAAGAAGCGCGAGGCCGACCTGCTGGCGCAGATCCAGGCCCTGACCGAGCAGTTCCAGCGCGGCCTGCTGGACCTGAACAACCAGAACGAGGCCCTGCGCGCCGAGATGGCCCGCCTGCGCGGCGCCAACGAGCAGCTGGCGCGCGACCTGTCCGAGACGCAGCGTCACCAGAAGGACCTGACGCAGGGCGTGGACGACCGCCTGCGCAAGTTCGAGCCGCAGAAGGTGTCCCAGGACGGCAAGGACTTCCTGGCCGAGCCCGAGGAGAAGGCCGCGTTCGACGAGGCCGTCGCCACGCTGCGCACGGGCGATTTCGACAAGGCCTCGGCCCAGCTCTCGGCCTTCCTGAAGCGCTGGCCCGCCAGCGGCTACGCCGACTCGGCGCGCTACTGGCAGGGCAACGCCTTGTACGGCAAGCGCGACTACAAGGGCGCCATCGCCACGTTCCGCGCCTTCATCACGGCCTCGCCCGACCATCCCCGCGCGGCGGAGGCGCTGCTCGCGGTGGCCAACTGCCAGATCGAGATGAAGGACACCAAGGGCGCGCGCCGCACGCTGGCCGAGGTGGGCACGCAGTACCCGAAGACCGAGGCGGCGCAGACGGCCCGCGAGCGGCTGGCCTCGCTGAAGTGAGCCCCGCCGGCGCGTCGCCCGCCGCCGGCGCGTCGCCCGTCGACGAGGCCGATCTCGAACGCCGCTTCGGCGGCCTCTCCCGCCTCTACGGCCCCGCCGGCTACGCGCGCCTGCGCGCCGCGCGCGTGGCCGTGGTGGGCCTGGGCGGCGTGGGCTCCTGGGCCGCCGAGGCGCTGGCGCGCAGCGGCGTGGCCGAGCTGGTGCTGGTGGACCTGGACCACGTGGCCGAATCCAACGTCAACCGCCAGGTGCAGGCCACGGGCGCCACCCTGGGCATGGCCAAGGCCGAGGCCCTGAAGCGCCGCATCGCCGACATCCACCCCGGCTGCCGCGTGCATGCGGTGGAGGAGTTCGCGGACGACACCAACTGGCCCGCGCTGCTGCCCGTGCCGGTGGACGCCGTCATCGACGCCTGCGACCAGTCGCGCGCCAAGCTGGCGCTGGCCGCCTGGGCGCGTCGCGAGCGCGTGGCCTTCGTCACCTGCGGCGCGGCCGGCGGCAAGCGCCGTCCCGAGAAGCTGGAGATCGCCGACCTGGCCGACACCACCCACGACCCGTTGCTGGCCGGCCTGCGCCAACGCCTGCGCCGGGACCATGGCGCGCCGCGCTCCGGGCGCATCGGCGTGCGCTGCGTGTTCTCGCGCGAGGCGGTGGCCGAGCCGCTCGCGGCCACCGTGTGCGAACTGCCCGATGCGGCGGACGTGGCGGGGCCGCTGGACGTCGCGGACCCGCACGCCGGCCCCGTACGGCGCGACACCAGCCTGAACTGCCACGGCTATGGGTCGACGGTGACCGTGACGGCCAGCTTCGGGCTGGCCGCGGCTTCGGACGCGATCGAGCAGGTAGTGGCCGGCACAAAAAGTTGAAGGAGCCTCTTGCGTGCCCGGAAAAAGCCATGCTATGATTTATGGCTCTACCGGAACACGGGTGAGAACAACAAGTTTTCAACGACGGGTTGTTAGCTCAGTTGGTAGAGCAGCGGACTTTTAATCCGTTGGTCACAGGTTCAAGTCCTGTACAACCCACCATCTCCTGCCTCTGGCAGAAGGTGTCCGGACCGTCCGGAACAGATACGGGCTCTTAGCTCAGTTGGTAGAGCAGCGGACTCTTAATCCGTTGGTCGAGTGTTCGAGTCACTCAGGGCCCACCAACTCCCCGGAACGGGGACCAGTCGCCAGGCTGGTCCCCGTTTTCCATTGGGCCGTCGCGTCGAGGGGGTCTCGAGGCTTCCGCCACAATCGCGGTGTCCCGACCTTCCCGCCCGCCGCCGCCCCATGACCCGTCTCCACGGCATCCCCAACTGCGACACCGTCAAGCGCGCCCGGGCCTGGCTCACCGCGCAAGGCCACGCGCACGAGTTCCACGACTTCAAGAAGGCCGGGGTGCCGGCCGACCGACTGGACGCCTGGATCGCGGCGCTGGGCGGCTGGGAGCCGCTGGTGAACCGGCAGGGCACCACGTGGCGCAAGCTGGACGACGCGCGCAAGGCCGCGGTCGTGGACGCCGCGTCCGCCAAGGCGTTGATGCTGGAAGAGCCCAGCGTCATCAAGCGCCCGGTGGTGGACTGGGCGGACGGCCGCACCACGGTGGGCTTCGACGCGGCCGGATGGGCCACCTATCTCCCCACGCCTCGCTGACAGGACGCGCACGCCCATGTTCACCGGCATCGTCCAGGCCGTCGCCCGCGTGGCGTCCCTCACCGACCAACCCGGCCTGCGCAGCTTCCGCCTGGCCTTTCCGCACGGCTTCTGCCAGGGGCTCGAGATCGGCGCCAGCGTGGCGGTGGACGGCGTGTGCCTCACCGTCACCTCGCTGTCCGGCGACGACGCGGCCACCTTCGACGTGATGCAGCAGAGCCTGGCGCTGACGACGCTGGGCGCGCTCGCGGGCGGCGGCGCCATCAACGTGGAACGCGCGGCGCGCGATGGCGCCGAGATCGGCGGCCACCCGTTGTCGGGGCACGTGGACTTCCAAGGCACGCTGGCCTCGGTGCGCACGCCGCAGAACAACCACGTGATGCGCATCGCCGTGCCCGCGCCATGGATGCGCTACGTGTTCCCCAAGGGCTACATCGCGGTGAACGGCGCCAGCCTCACCGTGGCCGAGGCGGGCCGCGAGACGGACGGCAGCGGCTGGTTCGAGGTGTGGCTGATCCCCGAGACGCTGCGCATGACCACGTTCGCGGACAAGCGCGCGGGCGATGCGCTGAACATCGAGATCGAGCGCACGACGCAGGTCATCGTCGACACGGTGCGCGCCACGCTGGACGAGCGCCTGGGCCCGATGCTGCCGGCGCTGGAGGCGCTGCTGCGCGAGCGCGGCGTGCCCCTTGGCTGACCTGCCCGCGGCGCGCCGCCAGGCGATCCTGGACGCGCCATACCACCCGCCCCCGGGCGATCCGGTGGCGGTGCACGTGGACGACGCGATCCTGGTGCTGGACAAGCCGGCCGGGCTGCTGTGCGCGCCCGGCCTGGGCGAGGACAAGCAGGACTGCCTGGTCGCGCGCGCGCAGGCGCGCTGGCCCGGCGCGCTGCTGGTGCACCGCCTGGACCTGGCCACCAGCGGCCTGGTGGTGCTGGCCCGCACGCGCGAAGCCCACGCCGCGCTCAGCGCCGCCTTCCGCGATCGGCGGGTGGAGAAGGCCTACGAGGCGCTGGTGTATGGACCGCTGCCCTCGCAGGCGGGCGACATCGACCTGCCGCTGGCCGCCGACTGGCCGAACCGCCCGCGGCAGAAGGTGTGCCATGAGACGGGCAAGGCGTCGCACACGCGCTGGCGGCGGCTGGCAGGCGGGCCAGCGGAGCTCGGGAGGGCGGCGGGAACGGCAACGACCGCGGCGATGCCGACGGCGATGGATACGGTAGGGGGTATGCCGCTGGTGTGGGAGCACGTCTGGCTCCAGCCCCTCACCGGCCGCTCGCACCAGTTGCGCGTGCACCTGGCCGCGATCGGCTGTCCCATCGTGGGCGACGCGCTCTACGGCCGCGCGGTGGAAGACGCGCCGCGCCTGATGCTGCACGCGACGCGGTTGGCCTTCCGCCACCCGGTGTCAGGCGAGGCGGTGTCGTGCGACAGTGCCGTGCCCTTCGCCGCTCAGCTGGCCAGCCAGAAGAACACGGCCGCCATCCGCCGCTCGGCCAGCGCGTCGCCGCCGAAGTAGGCGCTGGCGCTGTGGATCAGGTCGCCGCGGTACACCAGCAGCCGGTTGAAGCGGTAGTCGATGGCCAGGTCGGGCACGAACAGGTCGGGCGGCACGAAGCGCGTGCCCAGCGCCTCCACCAGGTTGGCGTGGCGGGACGCCAGCGTGTTGCCGCCCAGCGTGCCGTCCGGCAGCCACATCCGGTAGAACGTGGTGCCGGCATGGGCGGGGCCGTCCGGCGACAGGTACAGCACGCCCGCGTAGCGGCACAGCTTGCGCGAGTCGGTGTGCGGGCGCGCACCGGCGTCGCGCGCCGCCACCACCTGCACGCAGTTGTGGTTCAGCTGGTTGCCCGGCCCCTGCGGCGGGGCCTGGAACAGGCGCTTGTGGCCGGTGAGGGCGCGCAGGCGGGCCTCGATGGGCCCCAGCTCGTCGGGCGACAGGGCCGGCTGCGCGCGCATGCCGGGCCAGGGCTCGGCGCGCACCGGGGCGCCGTGGGTCCAGTCCGAGGCCGGGCGGGCCAGCTGGCGCTCGCGCACCGCCATCGGGTCGGGCAGCACGTCGTCCAGCACCCAGTAGTCGCGGCCGGCCACCAGCGGCCGATGGACCAGGCGCTGCACCTGGGGCGCGGTGGCGGGCGGGGGCGTTGGCAGCGTCGGCATGGCACGAATTCTCGCCGAGCACCGCGGCCCGGCGCCTGAGGGCGTTCCCGGCGGGGGCGGGTCTGGTCCAATGGCGGGCGGGGCAGCGCGCTGGCTACACTGGCGCCCGGTCCCGGGCCCCTCCCCAACTCTTCCGTCCCGCTCCCGCGCCTTCCGAAAGCCCGCCAGCCATGCGTTCCGTCGTCATCAGCGCCACCGGCCTCTACCGCCCGCCCCACGTCATCACCAATGCCGAGCTGGTGCAGGCGTTCAATGCCTACGTCGAGCGCCACAACGCGCAGAACGCCGATGCCATCGCGGCCGGCACGCTGCCCGCGCTGGCGCCGTCCAGCGTGGAGTTCATCGAGAAGGCCTCGGGCATCCGCCAGCGCTACGTGATCGAGAAGCAGGGCGTGCTCGACCCCGCGCGCATGTACCCGCGCTTCGAGGAGCGCGCCGACGACCAGCTGTCGCTGATGGCCGAGATCGCCGTCGACGCCTGCCGCCAGGCGCTGGCCGCCGCGGGCAAGACGGCCGCGGACGTCGACGGCGTCATCTGCGCCGCGTCCAACATGCAGCGCGCCTATCCCGCCATGGCCGTGGAGATCCAGCAGGCGCTGGGCATCGACGGCTACGGCTTCGACATGAACGTGGCCTGCTCGTCGGCCACCTTCGGCATCGAGCAGGCCGTAAACGCCGTGCGTGCCGGCACCGCCGGTTGCGTGCTGGTGGTCAACCCCGAGATCACGTCCGGCCACCTGGAGTGGAAGGACCGCGACTGCCACTTCATCTTCGGCGACGTCTGCACGGCCACGGTGGTGGAGGCGGCCGACACGGCCACGTCCGCCGACCGCTGGGAGGTGCTGGGCACGAAGCTGAAGACCGCGTTCTCCAACAACATCCGCAACAACTTCGGCTTCCTCAACCGCAGCGAGGACAGCGACCCGAAGGCGCGCGACAAGACCTTCCGCCAGGAGGGTCGGAAGGTGTTCAAGGAAGTGGTGCCGATGGCCGCCGCGCACATCGAGCACCACCTGCAGGCCCTGCAGCTGGAGCCCACGCAGGTGCGCCGCTACTGGCTGCACCAGGCCAACCTGGCGATGAACCAGTTCATCGTGCGCAAGCTGGTGGGCCAGGAGCCCGGCGGCGACCTGGCGCCGCTGATCCTGGATACCTACGCCAACACGTCGTCCGCGGGCTCCATCATCGCGTTCCACGAGCACCGCCAGGACCTGCGGGCCGGCGACGTGGGCGTGATCTGCTCATTCGGGGCGGGGTATTCCATCGGCAGCGTGATCGCGCGGAAGCTGTGAGGCGATGGCGGCGTCAGGCCGCCTTGTCCTGCTCGGCGGCCGCCCTGGCCGGCGCCGCCTGCTTGAACGGATGGCACTCCGGCGCCTCCGCGTGATGCGCGAAGCCCACCAGCCGCGTGACCAGCTGGTTGAACACGGGCTGCCGATGCCGCAGCCACACCTGCATCGCCTGCGGACGCGCGCCCAGCCGTGACTTGGGCTCCAGCGCCGTGCGGCCGAACGACAGCTCGCGCGCGCCCATCGCGATGGCGTCCTCGATGCTGGCGTGCAGCAAGCGCAGGTACAGCCGGCCAGGCCGTCCCGCAAGTCCAGGCGTGTCACGTGTTGGAAGACGCCTCCGGCCGCGCGGGCGGGCCGAACTGCGCCGGATCGTAGAAGAACTGCTCCTCCGCGATCAGCCCACCCTCCCAGCGCTGGTACGCCAGCTCCTCGAAGCGCGTGGCACGCCCCGTCGCCGCATCGGTGTATTCGAACACCCAGCGCAGGACCGTGGTGTCGCCCACGATGAACACCGGCCGCACGCAGGTGGCGCGCAGGTCGCGCACCTGGGCCTGGGCCACGCGCTCGCGCAGCAGCAGCGCCGCACGGCCCACGCGTGGCGGCCCCATGTTCTCGCGCATCTGCACGTCGCGGGCATAGAACCGCTCGATGGCCTCGATGCCGCGGCCGCCCTCCACCAGGGCGATGAACGGGTCGAGCGAGGTGGCGGCAGAAGGCACGGCGGCGGGCGGCGTCTCCCGTTCGCGCTCGGCGTCGGTGTCGAAGAAGGCGTCGATGTACCGACGGGGGTCGAGGTCGCTCTCGCGCGGCAGCGAGTACACCTCCGCGCCGTGCCCGGGGACCTGGTCGAACATCTCGAAGGCCTGGCAGAAGCCCAGGAACTCCTCCTCCCCACCCGCGTAGGCCTCGGCCTCGGCTTGCGCGAGCACGAGCGCCTCGTCCAGGCTGGTGGCCTGCCAGAGGGTGATGCGCTCCTCGTACAGGAAGCGGCGCTGATCCGGGGGACGGGAGTGCCATCGGAACAGGCAACGCACCGAGAAGGCGGGCATGGGGGCGGTCGTTGAACGTGCAGAAGTTGGCGCCGGTGCTGGCGCAGGACTCGACCACATGGTAGCCGGCGCGATACAGCAGACCCGCATCGGCCCACGGGCTCCCGCGCTGGCCGCCACGCCCGTCGCCTGACGCCCATCCCTCTCATCCAGTCGTTCGTCGCAACGGCGCGGGCGAGGTCGCTGCCTTCGGCGACACTCCGGCCCCATGCCGTTCCCCGTCATCCTTCGCCGCCTCCCGTTCCTGTCCGCCTGCTGCGCCGTGCTGGTCGCGCTGGCCGCGGCGCCGGTGCCCGCCGCCGCGCAGACCGATGCCCAGGCGGCCGCTGGCCAGCCCGGCAACGCGGCCAACCTGCGCACGGCGGCGGACCCGATGGACAAGCTGTCCATGCACGCCGTCAAGCTGCTGCCCGACGAGCGCATCGAGATGGACGGCACGCTGTCCAGCCCCGCGTGGCAGCGTGCGCCCGTGTACGACCAGTTCACCGAGAAGGAACCGGTGTACGGCCGCACGCCCAAGTACCCCACGCGCGTGCAGGTGATGTACGACGATGCCGCCATCTACGTGGGCGTGCAGGCGCTGGACGACCACCCCGAGCAGCTGCGCGCGCCGCTGGTGCGCCACGACTCCGTCAACCGCACGCAGGATTTCGTGGTGGTGTACGTGGACGCCATCGGCAAGCGCCAGGCGGCGCAGTGGTTCCGCGTGAACGCCGCGGGCTCCACGGCCGACGGCCTGCACACCGCGGCCGACGACAACGAGGACTTCTCGCCCGACTACGACTTCGACGCCGCGGCGGCCCGCAACGCGAAGGGGTACACCGCGGTGTTCCGCATCCCGTTCTCGTCGCTGCGCTTCTCGTCGGATGCCAGCGCGGGCTGGCGCATCATGGTCGGCCGCCGCCTGCCGCGCGACCAGGTGTACCTGTACACGTCGGTGCCGGTTCCGGTGGACGCGCCGTCGTTCATCTCGACGATGCAGCCGATGCAGGACCTGGCGCTGCCCGGCGCGCCCAGCTTCCTCGTCGTGCGGCCCAGCTTCACGCTGCGGCAGTCCCGCACCCATGACGTGGGGGCGCCCGCCACGCACGAGAACGCGATCGACCCCACGCTGGACGTGAAGTGGCATCCGATCCCGGAGCTGGTGGTGGACGGCACGTGGAAGCCCGACTTCTCGCAGGTAGCGCTGGACGTGCCGCAGCTGTCGGGCAACTCCAGCTTCGCGCTGTACCTGCCGGAGAAGCGACCGTTCTTCTTCGAGTCGGCCGACCTGCTGCGCTCGCCCAGCGACGCGCTGTACACGCGCAGCTTCACCACGCCCGAATGGGGCCTGCGCGGCACCTGGCGCGGCCAGCACCTGGCCGGCACCGCCATGGCCATCGACGACCACGGCAACGGCACGACGCTGCTGCCCTACGCCTACGGCACCAACACGGCGCTGCAGCCGGGCTCGCACAGCCTCACGGCCCGCGTGCGCGGCGACGTGGGCGAGGGCGGCGCCCTGGAGCTGGGCGCGCTGGTGGCGGCGCGCCACTACGTGGACGGCCGCGGCGACAACGACGTGGGGGGCCCCGACTTCGTGTGGAACGTGACGCCCGCCATTCGCCTGCGCGGGCAGTGGCTGCACTCGCAGACCTCCGCGCTGCCGGACGACCAGGGCACGCTGTCGAAGGGCCCCACGCAGGACGGCGACGAGGTGGTGCTGAAGGGCATCCGCACGGACGACCGCACGCAGGTGGACTTCGCCCTGTTCGACACCTCGCCGCAGTTCCGCCACGACACCGGCTTCGTCAACCAGGTGGGCGTGCGCGAGCTGGACCTGCACCAGGGCGTCGTCTTCCGCCAGCTGGGCGCGGTGAACGAGCTGTGGCTGAACCTGAACGAGACGCAGGTGCGCGACCGCGTCAATGGCGACGTGGTGCAGGAGTACGTGACGCCCGGCGTCTGGATGTCCCTGCCCGGCAACACCCAGGTGGAGGGCGAGTACCGCGGCCTGAGCAAGCTGCGAACGATGCAGGACGGCCCGCTGCTGGCCGAGCACTACTGGCACGGCGAGTTCAACACCACGCCCGCGATCTGGGCGCCGCAGCTGAGCCTGCAGTTCGGCATCGGCCGGCTGGCCGACTACACCGCCAGCCGCGTGCGCCCCGGCGGTCGCACCAGCCTCGACCTGCAGACGCGCCCGCTGCCCGCGCTGGAGCTGGAACCCAGCGTGTGGTTCAACTGGCTGCGGCAGGACGGCACGATGGTCTACCGCGAATCGGCGGCGCAGCTGCTGGGCGTGTACCACCTGGACGCGCGCCAGAACGTGCGCGTGATCCTGCAGCGCTACACCTACGACCACAAGGCGGAAGCCGGACTGGGCGTGGCCGGGTACCGCAGCTCGACGATGGCGACGTCCGTCACCTATGCGTACCGGCGCTCGATGGGCACCGTGGTGTACGTGGGCTGGAGCAACACGCACGACGGCGAGTACTCGCAGGACACCTCGCACCTGGGCGTGCCGCCGTCGCTGCTGTCGCTCACCCGGCGCGGCGAGGCGTTCGTCAAGGTGCAGGTGGACCTGGACGAGATGAAGCGGCTCTTTTCCGGGCCGAAGTGACCCGGGCGGGCCGAGCCCGCTGCGGTATCTTCCAGGGATGCCCTCCCACACCTTCTACTGGCACGACTACGAGACCTTCGGCCGCGTGCCGCGCCGCGACCGCCCGTCGCAGTTCGCGGGCATCCGCACCGATGCCGACCTGAACGAGGTGGGCGCGCCGCTGATGCAGTTCTGCCAGCCCGCGCCCGACAGCCTGCCCGAGCCCGAGGCCTGCCTGCTCACCGGCATCACGCCGCAGGCCTGCCTGGCGCAGGGCGTGCCCGAGCACGCGTTCGCGGCGCGCATCGAGGCCGAGCTGGCCGCGCCCGGCACGGTGGGCGTGGGCTACAACTCCATCCGCTTCGACGACGAGGTCACGCGCCACCTGTTCTGGCGCAACCTGATCGACCCGTATGCGCGGGAGTGGCAGAACGAGTGCGGCCGCTGGGACCTGCTGGACACCGTGCGCACCTGCTGGGCCCTGCGCCCGGACGGCATCGAATGGCCCACCCACGAGGACGGCCGCCCCTCCTTCAAGCTGGAGCACCTCAGCGCCGCCAATGGCCTGGCGCACGAGGCGGCGCACGACGCGCTGTCGGACGTGCGGGCCACCATCGCGCTGGCCCGGCTGATCCGGCAGCGCCAGCCCCGGCTGTGGGAGTTCTGCCTGCGCCTGCGCCAGAAGCAGGCGGTGTGGGCCGAGATCGGCACGCAGCGCCCGTTCCTGCACCTGTCGGGCATGTACGGCGTGGAGCGCGGCGGCCTGGCCGTGGTGTACCCGCTGGCGCCGCACCCCACCAACAAGAACGAGCTGATCGTCTGGGACCTGGCGCACGACCCGCGCGAGCTGCTGGGGCAGAGCGCGGCGGACCTTCGCCTGCGCCTGTTCACGCGCACCGAGGACCTGCCCGAAGGCGTCACGCGCCTGCCGGTCAAGAGCGTGCACGTCAACAAGTCGCCCGTGGTGATCGGCAACCTGAAGACGCTGGGCGAGGCCACGCAGGCACGCTTCGCCATCGACCTCGCGCAGGCGCTGGCGCACGCGCAGCACGCGGGCGAGGTGGCGCGCACGCTGGAGGGCGCGTGGCGTGACGCGTACGCGCGCCCGCCCGCCCCGCGCGCGCCCGACGTGGACGAGGACCTGTACGGCGGCTTCGTCGGCGACGCCGACCGCCGCCGGCTGAACACGCTGCGCGCGATGTCCGGGGAGCAACTGGCGCAGCAGCGCCCCACCTTCGACGACGGCCGGCTGGAGGAGCTGCTGTTCCGCTACCGCGCGCGCAACTTCCCCGCCACGCTGTCGGTCGACGACCAGCAGCGCTGGGTGGACCACTGCGCGCGCCGCCTGCACGAAGGCGAGGGCGGCGGCATGACGCTGGCGCGCTTCTTCGAGACGATCGACGCGCTGAACGACACGGCCGACGAGCGGGGGCAGGACATCCTGTCTCAGCTGTACGACTACGCGGAGCACGTCGCGCCGCCGCTGCCGGCGGGGGTTCGATGACGGCCGCCGGCGCGGGTTCGATGACGGCCGCCGGCGCGGCGGGGCCGCTGCCCCGCGTAGCCGTGCTGGGCGCCGGCGCGGTGGGCTGCTACTACGGCGGCATGCTGGCCCGCGCCGGCATCCCCGTCACGCTGGTCGGCCGCCCGGCCCACGTCGAGGCCATCCGGCGCGACGGCCTGCGCCTGGAAACCACCACCTTCGACGAGCGCGTGACGGTGCGCGCGGAGACCGACGCCGCCGCGGTGGCGGGCGCCGACATCGTGCTGTGCTGCGTGAAGTCGACGGTCACCGACGAGGCCGCCGACCAGATGGCGCCTCACCTGGCACCGGGCGCATGGGTGCTCAGCCTGCAGAACGGCGTGGACAACGCGGCGCGCCTGCAGGCGCGCCTGGCGCAGCCCGTGTGGCCGGCCGTGGTGTACGTGGCGGCGGGCATGGCGGGCCCCGGCCACGTGAAGCACAACGGACGGGGCGAGCTGGTCGTCGGGCCCCTGCCGGGGGCCTCGGCGATGCGGGACCCGGCCGCGCTGGTGCACGATTTCGGCCGCGCGGGCATACCCGTGCAGGTATCGGACAACGTGCTGGGCAGCCTGTGGGCCAAGCTCGTGCTGAACTGCGCCTACAACGCGATGTCCGCGCTGTCGCGCCGGCCGTATGGCGACCTGGTGCAGCAGGCGGGCGTCAACGACGTGATGCGCGACGTGGTGGCCGAGTGCCTGGCCGTGGCGGCCGCCGCGGGCGTCACGATCCCCGGCGACACCTGGGCCGCGGTGGAGCGCATCGCGCAGACCATGCCCGCGCAGTTCTCGTCGACCGCGCAGGACCTGATGGCCGGCAAGCCCACCGAGATCGACCACCTGAACGGCTTCGTGGTGCGCGAGGGCGCGCGGGTGGGCGTGGATGCACCCGTCAACCGCGTGCTGTGGGCGCTGGTGCGCATGTCGTCACGATCCCTGGATTGAACCCGAGCGGTCAGCCGGCCCGCGCGCTGCGATAATTCCTGGTTCATTCAACAAGATCGCCTGTCCGGCCCTGGTGGCCAGGCACCAGGCCGAGGGAGTTTCCATGATTCGAAGGATGTCCGCGACCGTCGTCGCGGCGTGGTTGTGCGTTGCCCTGACCGCGTGCGACCACCACGCGGACCCCGCGGCGCCCGCCCCGGCGCCCACGCCGCTGCCCGATGCGATCACCATTTCCGCGGCCAGCACGGCGCAGGTGGGCACCGGCAGCACGTTCTCCACGACCCTCGGCGCCCAGGCGCAGGGCTTGAGCTACCGCTGGGACTTCGGCGACGGCACCGTGGACAACGGCCCGCAGCCCGTGCATGCGTACTCGCTGCCCGGCGACTACACGGTGACGGTCGCGGTGACGAACGACGCCGAGGTGCTGCGCACCGCCACGTTCCAGCTGCAGGCCGGGCGATTCGGCAACGTGGCCGGCCAGTCCTGCAGCGGACCGCAGGGCAGCGGCTGGTGCTGGCAGGACGTGCTGCTCACGGGCCACGCCTTCGTGGACGCGACGTTCGTCGACGACCTCCACGGCTGGGCCGTGGGCGCGCACGGCGTGGTCGCGGCCACGGTGGACGGCGGCGACACCTGGACCCTGCAGGACTCCGGCACCATCGCGGACCTGCAACAGGTGCGCTTCGCGGATGTCCACGAGGGTTGGATCCTCAGCGCCGGCACCACGCTGTTGCACACGATGGACGGCGGCGCCACCTGGTCGCCGGCGGCCATCCCACCGGACGCGTACTACCTGCAATTCGCGCGGGTGACACCGGGCACCCTCGCGCTCTCGTCCTGGTACAGCGGGATGCGGGTCACGCACGACCACGGCGCCACGTGGTCGCGGGCCGACGGGAATGGCTATGCAGCCATCGTCACCGACACCGATTGCTGGTTCTTCGCCGGGGCCCAGGTGAGCCGCGCCGCCGGCTGCGCCAACCCGTCCGTGCCGGTGGACCTGGTCCAGCATGGCGGGGGCTGGTTCGCCGACACCTTCACGGGCTCGTTCTCATCGACGGCGCGAGGCCTCGCGCTCGACTCGATCTACGACTACTCGCTCGGCACTTCCACGGTCCAGGCCTGGGAAACGCTGGATGGCGGCACGACGTGGACCGGCTTCGCGCCCGCGGGCCTGCCCGCCGACGGCGTGGGCTACCAGCTCGACCCGACCATGTTCGGCGATGCGGGCTGGATGCTGGCCTACTTCGGCCCGCGCCAGCTCCTGCACACCCAGGACGGCGCACGGCACTGGACGGTGTTGTCCGCCGACACCAGCAACGTCACCACGTTCGGCTTCATCGACGGCGCGACCGCGTGGCGCCAGGTGGACAACCATTTCGACCTCACCCGGGACGGCGGGGTCCATTGGACCCAGATGGGCGTGCCGGCCGAGACCTCCACCATGGCGGGACAGGTGCTCGCCTGGTCCGCCGACGATAGCCATGTGGTCCTGTACGTCGACGGCCGTGTGTGGGTGACGCGGGACGCGGGCGAGCACTGGACGCTGCGGCTCGGGCGGCTGGCCACGGGCCTGGGATACGGGCAGCAGACGGCCATGGCGTTCACCGACGCGCAGCATGGCATCGTCGTGTCATCCGACGGCTCCATCCGCCGCACCACGGACGGCGGCCAGCACTGGTCGCGCCAGGACTTCGCCGGCGTGAACCCGTTCGCACCGGTGGGCGTGCGCATGGTGTCGCCCAGCGCCGGCTGGCTGATGTGGAACCAGGCGGTCTACCAGACCGCGGACGGCGGCGCCACGTGGAGCATGCCGCTGGCGGGCGGCACCACCCTGGCCGGTGCCTTCGCGATGAACTGGCTCGACGCAAGCGTCGGCCACGTGCTGGCCAGCGGCGGCCTGCTGCGAACCACCGACGGTGGCGCCCACTGGGTGTCGGTGCCGTTGCCCCTGTCCAATTCGGGCTTCAGCGACGTCGCGTTCACCAGCGCCTCCAACGGGGTGCTGCTGGCCTACGACTCGGGCGTCTTCACGACGTCGGATGGCGGCGCCACGTGGACCGCCCGCGGCGTGCTCTCCGGCTCGGGAAGCTCCCCCCGCCTGCGCACGGCGTCCGGTTCCATCGTCTGGGCCCTGGCCAATGGGGACATCTGGCGCAGCGTCGATGATGGCCAGCACTTCCAGGCGCAGCCATCGCTGCGCGCCCAGGGGGCCGTGGACGTGGCGTTCGGAGACGCGATGCACGGCTGGGTCATCGACCAGCAGGGGGGCGCATACGCCACCACGGATGGCGGACGCAACTGGGTGGCGCGCAGCCTCGGCGGAGACATCGCCCTGTCGTCCGTCGCTGCGGCGGACGGGATGACCGCCTGGATCAGCACGGCGCAGGGCCCCATCCTCGCCACCGCCTCAGGCGGTCGCTGAACGCCCGCCCGCCCGACGATTCAGTCGTCGGGCTCGGTGGACGGTGACGGCGCCGGCGCCGGCGTCGGCGTCGGCGACGCCGCGGGCGGCGGCGAGGCCGGCGGCATCGGCATCGGCACCGGCCGTGTCGGCGATCCCACCAGCGCCGGGGCGGGTTCCCGCCCGCCCGGCACGGTGGACAAGGGCAGCGATGGCACGTTGACGCCGCCACCGGTGCCGCCGCCATTGCCCGTCCCGCTGCCGCCGCGAGCGGTCGGCACGATGATGACCGCCGACCCGCCGCCCGGCCCCGATGGCAAGGCCGGCGTGCCTGGAACGCCCGCGCCACCGGCCCCTCCTTGGAACGGCCCGCTCGGCGTGCCATCGCTGGCCGGCAGCGCCGCCCCCGACGCCCCGTGCGGCACCTTGATCACCCCGGGCAGGGCGTCCCCTTCCACCGGGTCGGCGTCCAGCGCCTGGTCGTTCAGGCCGATGCTCTGCACGTAGCCGCCGTCGAGGTACTCGTCGTACACCCAGTCGTCCCCCAGCCGCGAGACGCCGGTGGGCGTCGCGATGGTCGCCACCGGCACGCCCTTCAGCGCGGTGCGCATGTAGTCGATCCAGATCGGCAGGGCCAGCCCGCCGCCGGACTCGCGCGCGCCCAGGCTGGCCGGGGCGTCGTGGCCCATCCACACCACCGCGGCCACGCCGGGCTGGAAGCCGGCGAACCAGGCGTCCACGGCGTCGTTGGTGGTGCCGGTCTTGCCGTAGATGTCGGGGCGCTTCAGCGCGGCCTGCGCCTTGGCGGCGGTGCCGCTGCGCGTCACCTCGTTCAGCAGCTGGTCCATCACGAACACGTTGCGCTCCGGCACCACGCGGCGGTCCTCGGTGAGCGCGGGCGCGGCCGGGGCCTGGAACAGCACCTGGCCGCTCGCGTCGGTGATCTTCTCGATGAAGCGCGGCGTCACGTGGTACCCGCCGTTGGCGAACACCGCGTAGGCGTCCACCATCTGCGCGGGCGTGACGCTGCCGGCGCCCAGGGCCAGCGTGAGGTAGGGCGGTTGCTTGTCGCGGTCGAGGCCGAAGCGCGCGGCCCAGTCGCGCACGCCCTCGATGCCCACGGTCTGCACCAGGCGCACGCTCACCAGGTTCTTGGAGCGCGCCAGCGCCTGGCGCAGCGTGATGGGGCCGTCGAACTTGCCGTCGCTGTTCTTGGGCGCCCAGTGCGCGCCGCCGCCGGCGGCCTCGTCGAACTGCAGCGGGGCGTCGTTGATGATGGTGATGGGCATCACGCCCTGCTCCAGCGCCGACGAGTAGATGAACGGCTTGAAGCTGGACCCCGGCTGGCGCCACGCGCTGGTGGCGTGGTTGAACTGGTTGTGGCCGAAGTCGAAGCCGCCCACCAGCGCGCGGATCTGGCCGCTGTGGGTGTCCATCGAGATGAGCGCGGCCTCGGTGTCGGGCCACTGCACCACCTGCCACTGCGCCTGCGGCGCCGACCCGGGATTGGTGCGCGCCAGGCGGATGATGCTGCCCCGCACGATCGCCAGGTCGTCGGGCGCCCCCGCCTTCAGGCCCGGCTGCGCCAGCCGCAGCGCGTCGCCCGCCAGCGTGACGGACATGCCGTTGGCCATCTGCGCCACCACCTGCTTGGGGCTGGCGTGCAGCACGATGGCCACGCGCAGGTCGTCGTCGTCCGCGTGCTCCTTCAGCGCCTGCGCGGCGGCCTGCTCGATGTCGGTGTCCTCGTCGGGCAGGTCCTCGTTGTCCTCGGGGCCGCGCCAGGGCTGGCGGCGGTCGAAGTCGAGGATGCCCTTGCGCACCGCGGCCACGGCGGCCTGCTGGTCGGCGGCCACGATCGACGTGGTGACCTTCAGGCCTTGCGAATAGGCCTTCTCGCCGAAGCGTTGCACCACCTGCTGGCGCACCATCTCGGCCAGGTAGTCGCCGGTGACCGGCGGCGCCCCGGCATTCTTCGCGATCACCAGCTTCTCGGCCTTGGCGGCCTCGTACTGGCGCTCGTCGATCACGCCCGTCTCGCGCATGCGCTGCAGCACCACGTGCTGGCGCGCGGTGGCGCGGTCCAGGTGCGCCACCGGGTTGGCGTAGTACGGGTTCTGCGGCAGGCCCGCCAGCATGGCGGCCTCGGCCACGTCCAGCTGTGCGGACGGCTTGCCGAAGTACGTCTGCGACGCGGCCTCGAAGCCGTACGCGTGCTGCCCCAGGTAGATCTGGTTCATGTACAGCTCGAGGATCTGGTCCTTGGTGAGGACGCGCTCGATCTTGACCGCCAGCAGGATCTCGTTGAACTTGCGCACGTACGACTTGCGCTTGCTGAGGTAGAAGTTGCGCGCCACCTGCTGCGTGATGGTGGAGCCGCCCTGGCTGCGCGCATGGCGCAGGTTGGCGAGGAATGCGCGCGCGGTGCCCTTGATGCTGACGCCGCCGTGCTCGCGGAACTCCGAATCCTCCACCGCCAGCACCGCGTCCTGCAGCACCTTGGGGATCTTGTCGATCGGCACGAACTGCCGTCGCTCCGGGCCGAACTCGCCGATCTCCACGTCGTCGCGAGAGACGATCTTCAGCGGCTGGTGCGGCTGGTAGTTGGTGACCTGGTCCAGCGCGGGCAGCAGCGGCCACGCCAGCACGACGGCGATGGCCAGGCCCAGCACGGCGACACCCACCAGCCCGCCGGCGATCCAGGCGCCCACCAGCCAGGGCGACTTGGGCAGGGTGATGCGGGACAGGAACTTCGGCAGGGTCGGCATGGTCGTCCGGTGGGCAGGCGCGGGGGTGGCAGGTCAGCTCATGAATGGGAATTCTGCCCATGAGCGGGGGTCGTGGCCGCCTCGGCAATCGGCGGGCCGCGGCGTGGGGCGGGTCTGGCCTCGGGCCTGACCCCGTGTTCCGATGCGCCGATGCAAATACGGGGTCAGGCCCGAGGCCAGACCCCGCCCGCCCCCCCGGCCGTCACACGGGCACGTCGCCCTCGATGGTGGTGCGGTTGAGCCGCCGGCGGCAGTGGTCGGGCGTGCCCGCGGCCAGGTGCATCAACGACCGGTTGTCCCAGAACACCATGTCGTGCGGCTGCCAGCGGTGGCGGTAGACCAGGTCGTCCGTGGTGGAGCGCTTGAACAGTTCCTGCAGCAGGTTGCGCCCCTCGTCGTCGGGCACGCCCAGCAGGCGGGTGGTGAAGTGCTCGCTGACGAACAGCGCGCGGCGCCCCGTCTCGGGATGCGTGCGCACCACCGGCTGGGCCACGGGCCGGACGGCGGCCACCTGCTCGGGCGTCAGGTCCGGGCGCCAGGGGCTGCGTTGCTGCAGCTCGCGGTACTTGCACAGGTACCAGTGCTCGGCGCGCAGCCCGTCGATGGTCGCGCGCAGCGCCGCGGGCAGCCGGTCCAGGGCGAGGTGCTGGTTGGCGAAGAGCGTGTCGCCGCCTTCCTCCGGCAGCTCCTGCGCGTGCAGCATCGAGCCCAGGCTGGGCCGCTCCAGGTACGACAGGTCGGAGTGCCAGAAGTGCCCGGCGTCGCCCAGGCCGATGGGCTGGCCGTTCTCCTTGATGTTGGACACCACCAGCACCTCGGGGTGGCCAGGCAGGGCGAACTGGTGCAGGACGTGCTGCTGCAGCGGGCCGAAGCGGCGGCTGAACGCCACCTGCTGCGCGGGCGTGATGCGCTGGTCGCGGAACACCAGCACGTGGTGGTCCAGGTGCGCGCGGTGCACGCGCGCGAAGGTGGCATCGTCGACGGGCCGCGTGAGGTCGAGGCCGATCACCTCGGCGCCACACGGCGCGTCGAACGGGCGGATGAGGACGTCGCTCATCCCGCCCACGATAGCAGCCCGGCGCGCCGCCGCGGCGATCGACGCTGCGTCAAGGAAACGCGACCGCCTCTGCCCCGCCCGCCCAGCTCACCACGTGCGTCGCGCTCACGCGGGCCTGCGCCTTCGGCGCGATCGCCAGCGTCCACGCCGCCACGCCCGGCTGGTGCTACCACTCGCGCGTGTCGGGCGCGGGCTGGAACGTCGTCTTCACGTCGATCGCCGCGTCCTGCGACACCGGCGCGGCGTCCAGCAGTTCCACCGTCACCGGCGTGGCGTGCCCGTTGGTGACCGCGTACACGCGCTCCCAGCGGCGCTCGGTGCGGCGGCCGAACAGGCCCGTGTCGGCGCGGGCCTGCGCGGGTTCCTCCACGGCCACGGTCACGCGGTCGTCGCGACCGAAGGGCAGCGTGAAGCGCTCGGTGGCGTCGGGCTGCCACGTGGTGCGGCCCACCAGGCGGCCGTCGCGCCACAGCTGCATCGCCCCGGCGGGCCACACGCCGGCGGGCCGCGCGGCCTCGGCCAGCAGGTAGGCGGCGGGGTCCTGCCGCGGCGTCGCGCGCAGACGTTGCGACACGGGCAGGGCCAGCGCCTCGAGCGCCAGCAGGTGGCGCTGGCCGTCGGACGCGAAGCTGACCGGTTGCGACACGGTGAACTCGGTCTCGAAGGCCGTCTCGCTGGCGGCCACCTCGGGCACGGGCGTGTCGTCGATGTCGGCGGGCGCGTCGTCGCCGTCCGCCGCCGGGCGATCGGCCATGTCCATCGTCGGCGCCATCGGTGCGGGCGCGATCACGGGCGTCGACGCCACCCTGGAGATGCTGGAGCCGGTGATCTCCACCCGTTGCCGCACCTCCAGGCGCCAGGGCTGCGGCACCGGGCCCTGCGGCGCGCGCCGCGGCAGGCCCGTGGACAGCACCAGCGCCACGCCCGTCCAGTCCTCCCCCGTGGCCTGCGTGATCTCGGCCTGGCGTTCCAGGCGCAGCGTGGAGGCCGTCGTGTCCAGGGCCGCGCGGTAGGCGGGACGCCAATGCGCATCGCGCACCTGGTAGCTGAGCTTGAGCGTCGCGGGGCCGGCGGTGGCCACGTCCACGTGCACGTGGCGCCAGCCGTCGTTGCCGGCGTGAGGCGCCGCGGCGATGGCCTGCTGCAGCGTCGCCACCGCGGCGTCCACGTCGGCCTTCTCGTGCTTCAGGCGGGCCTGCGTGGCCAGCAGGTCCTGGGCCGCCCCGCGCAGTGCGCCCGCACCCGCGGCCGCGCCTGCCGCGGGGCCGGTGGCGGGCATCGGGCCGCTCGCCGCCGTATACCGGCCCAGGTATTGCAGCGCCATCTGGCCCGCCTGCAGCTGGTTGTCCAGCGCCTCGGCGCGCAGCGACAGCGCCTTCAGCTGGGTCGCCAGGGGGCCGGTCCCGCAGGCGTCCGCCTCGGTGGCCAGCACGGGCTCGCTGCGCACCTCGCCCACGTGCAGGTCGGCGGGCCCTTCCACGTGCAGCGTGGACAGGTCCACCGCGGCGGGCAGGCAGGAGAGCAGGACGTGGCGCGTGCCGCCGGGCGAGCGCAGCTCGCGGGTGACGGTGGCCCCGTCGGGGAAGACGGTGGCGGCGACGATGCGGGCCGTGTCGTCGGCATGCGCCAGGGCGGGCGGCAGCAGGAGCAGCAGCGCCAGCGCCGCGGGCGAATCGTGTCGGTTCATGGTTCCCTCCGGTGTGGTGACCGGTGTGGAACGGCGCGGACGCGCCGACGGGGTTGGCCGCGCGCGAAAAGTTCAGCGCCCGCTGAGCATCGCCCCGTCCGGTGCGTCCACCACGTGCGTCACGTGCACCTGGCGCGACTGGCCCGCGTCCATCGGCAGCAGCCACTGCGCCACGCCGGGCTTGTCGTGCCAGGCGGTGGCCGTGGGCAGGGGGTCGTAGGTGCTGCTGGCGCGCACCTTGTCGTCCATCGCCACCGGCGCCGAATCCAGCATCTCCACCGTCACGGGCGTGGCATGGCGGTTGGTGAGGGTGGCCACCATCTCGTAGCGGCGCTGCGCCCGGCTACCGAGGAAGCCGGCCTCGGCCTTCGTCGGGCCCGGGTTGGCCACCTGCACGTCCAGCAGGTCGTCGCGGCCGAACGGCAGCGTGATGCGCGGGCCGGGCTCCGGCTGCCAGCGGGCCGTGCCCACCAGCACGCCGTCGCGCCACAGGTGCATCGCTCCCACGGGCCAGGTGCCAGCCGGGCGGGCGACCTCGGCCACCAGCCAGGCACTGGATCCGCGATCGGGCAGCACGCGCACGCGCGCGATGGCGGGCAGCACGGTGGTGTCCAGCGTCAGCATGTGCCCGCCGCCGTCCGAGGCCAGGGTGAAGGGGCGCGACGTGTCGAACACCGCGTCGAAGGTGCGCTGCGTGGCGCCCACCTGCACCGGCGAGAGGTCCACGTCAGTCTGCTCGCCGATCATGTCCTTCAGCTTGATGCTGCTGCCGGTCACCTCCACGCGCTGGACGCCGGCCGCCAGGGCCGACTCGTGGTCGACGTGCGCCGGGCCGGTGGGCTCGCGCACGGTGATGGCCCACGGCTGGGGCTGCGGGCCCGACGGCTCGCGGTGCGGTTGCCCGGTGGCCAGGCGCACATGCACGTCGGTCCAGTCCTCGCCGCTCGCCTGGATCAGCTCGGCCTGCCGCTCCAGGCGCACCGTGCCCGCGGCGCTGTCCAGCGTGGCGCGGTAGACGGGGCGCCAGCTGGCCTGCGACACCTGGTAGCGCACGTGCAGCAGCGCCTGCGCGGGCGTGGCCACCTCGATGTGCACGACGCTCCAGCCGCGCTCGCCGCGCGTCTCGGCGCCGACGAGGCTCTGCACCCGGGCGATGGCCTCGTCGGCGTCGTGAGCCTGGCGCTTCAGGCGCGCCTGGTCCTCCAGCAGGTCCGCCGCCGCGCGGCGCAGGGCCTCGGCGGACTGGGCGGGCGAGGCGGGTTGCGGCACGCCATTGGCCGCGTGCGAGCCCGCCAGCGGCGTGCCGGGCAGCGAGCCCCAGCGGTGCAGGTATTCCACCGCGATCTCGTCGGCCGTGAGCTTCGCCGCCAGCGCGGCGCGCTGTTCTTCCAGCGTGCGCAGCTGCCCCTCGTGCGCGCTGTGGTGGCAGGCCGTGGATTCAGCCGTGGACAGCCGCTCCCAGCGCATCTCGCCCACCCGCAGGCCGGCCGGGCCGTCCACCTGCAGGGATTCGTCCGCCAGGTTGTCGGGCACGCAGCGCACTTCCAGCAGGCGCGCGCCGCCGGGCACCGTGACGTCGCGCTCGACGCTGGCGCCTTCGGTGTAGATCGTGGCGGCGGTGACGTGGCCGACCACGTCGACGGGGGCCGTCGGCGTGGCCGCGACGGACGCGGCAGCGAAGGCCACGAAGGCCGGCGCCAGGCAGGAGGGATGAGGATGAGCCATGGGACCAGTGTCCCCGAGCTCATCCGTGGCCGCGGTTGGCGGAAACGCCAATGCGGCCGGGCGGAGCGGGCCGCGGCCCGCCCCAAGGCGGCCCTCAGACCGCGCCGACGTTCTTCGCGCCGTCCGCGTACTCCGCGATCTGGTCGAAGTTCATGTAGCGGTAGATCTTCGCGCCATCGGCATTGATCACGCCCATGTCCGCGTGGTACTCGGCCACCGTGGGGATGCGCCCCAGCTTGGACGCGATGGCCGCCAGTTCCGCCGACGCCAGGTACACGTTGGAGTTCTTGCCCAGCCGGTTGGGGAAGTTGCGCGTGGACGTGGACACCACGGTGGCACCTTCCTTCACCTGCGCCTGGTTGCCCATGCACAGCGAGCAGCCCGGCATCTCCATGCGCGCGCCAGCGGTGCCGAAGGTGCCGTAGTGGCCTTCCTTCGTCAGCTCGCTCGCGTCCATCTTGGTGGGCGGGGCCACCCACAGCTTCACCGGGATGTCGCGCTTGCCTTCCAGCAGCTTGGACGCCGCGCGGAAGTGGCCGATGTTGGTCATGCACGAGCCGATGAACACCTCGTCGATGTGCGTGCCGGCCACGGCCGACAGCGGCTTGGCGTCGTCCGGGTCGTTGGGGCAGCACAGGATCGGCTCGGTGATGTCGGCCAGGTCGATCTCGATGACGTGCGCGTACTCGGCGTCGCTGTCGGCCTGGAGCAGCTGCGGGTCGGCCAGCCATGCCTCCATCGCCGCGATGCGGCGCTGCAGCGTGCGCTTGTCCTGGTAGCCGTCGGCGATCATGTTCTTCATCAGCACGATGTTCGACGTCATGTACTCGATGATCGGGGCCTTGTTCAGGTGCACCGTGCAGCCGGCGGCCGAACGCTCGGCGGACGCGTCGGACAGCTCGAACGCCTGCTCCACCTTCAGGTCGGGCAGGCCCTCGATCTCCAGGATGCGGCCCGAGAACGCGTTGACCTTGCCCTGCTTGGCCACGGTCAGCAGCCCTTGCTTGATGGCGTACAGCGGGATGGCGTGCACCAGGTCGCGCAACGTGATGCCGGGCTGCATCTGGCCCTTGAAGCGCACCAGCACCGACTCGGGCATGTCCAGCGGCATCACGCCGGTGGCCGCGCCGAAGGCGACGAGGCCGGAGCCGGCCGGGAACGAGATGCCGATGGGGAAGCGCGTGTGGCTGTCGCCGCCGGTGCCCACGGTGTCGGGCAGCAGCAGGCGGTTCAGCCACGAGTGGATGACGCCGTCGCCCGGGCGCAGGGCCACGCCGCCGCGGTTGCTGATGAAGGCCGGCAGCTCGCGGTGCATCTTCACGTCCACGGGCTTCGGGTACGCGGCGGTGTGGCAGAAGGACTGCATCACCATGTCGGCCGAGAAGCCCAGGCAGGCCAGGTCCTTCAGCTCGTCGCGGGTCATCGGGCCGGTGGTGTCCTGGCTGCCCACCGTGGTCATCTTTGGCTCGCAGTAGGTGCCCGGGCGCACGCCCTGGCCTTCCGGCAGGCCGCAGGCGCGGCCCACCATCTTCTGGGCCAGCGAGAAGCCCTTGGTGGACGCGACCGGCGCCGTGGGCAGGCGGAACGCGGTGGAGGCGGGCAGGCCCAGGAACTCGCGCGCCTTGCCGGTGAGCGAGCGGCCGATGATCAGGTTGATGCGGCCGCCGGCGCGCACCTCATCGAACAGCACGTCGCTCTTCAGCTGGAACGTGGCCGCCGTGGCGCCGGCCTTCTCGATGCGGCCCTCGTACGGGAAGATGTCCAGCACGTCGCCCATCTCGAACGCGGACACGTCCACCTCGATCGGCAGGGCGCCCGAGTCTTCCTGCGTGTTGAAGAAGATGGGGGCGATCTTGCCGCCCAGCGTGACGCCGCCGAAGCGTTTGTTCGGCACGAACGGGATGTCCTCGCCGGTGGCCCAGATGACGCTGTTGGTGGCGCTCTTGCGCGACGAGCCCGTGCCCACGACGTCGCCCACGTAGGCCACCAGGTGGCCCTTGGCCTTCAGGTCCGAGATGAACCGCATCGGGCCGCGCTTGCCGTCCTCTTCCGGCACGAACGCCGCGCCGGCGCGGGTGTTCTTCAGCATCGCCAGGTAGTGCAGCGGGATGTCGGGGCGGCTCCACGCATCGGGCGCGGGCGACAGGTCGTCGGTGTTGGTCTCGCCGGGCACCTTGAAGACGGTGACGGTGATCTTCTTCGCCACCTCGGGGCGCGAGGTGAACCACTCGGCGGCGGCCCAGCTCTGGATCACGTCCTTGGCGTGCGCGTTGCCGGCCGCGGCCTTCTCCGCCACGTCGTGGAAGAAGTCGAACATCAGCAGCGTCTTCTTCAGGCCGGCGGCGGCCACGGGCGCGACTTCCGCGTCGTCCAGCAGGTCGATCAGCGGCTTGACGTTGTAGCCGCCCACCATCGTGCCCAGCAGCTCGGTGCCCCGGGCGCGCGACAGCAGCGCCACCTCGACGTCGCCGTGCGCCACGGCGGACAGGAAGCTCGCCTTGACCTTGGCGGCGTCGTCCACGCCCGGGGGCACGCGGTGGGTGAGCAGGTCCAGCAGGAACGCGTCCTCGCCGGCCGGCGGGGCCTTCAGCAGCTCGATCAGCGCGGCCACCTGCGGCGCATCCAGGGGCAGCGGCGGGATGCCGAGGGCGGCGCGTTCGGCGACGTGTTGGCGGTAGGCGGCGAGCATGTGAGAGGACTCCTGTGTCTGTCGTTCGGAAGAGGAATGAGAGGTCAGGTCGGAGACTTGACCCCGTGTCAGCATTTGGGGACGATCACCTTCAATCCCTTGAACCAGTCTCGGAAGAAGTCCGGGTCGCGGGTGATCAAGCCGTTGCACTGGAGGAGGGCGTGGGCGCCCACCAGGAAATCGGCGGTGGTGCGGGCGGTGGCGGGCGCGCGGCCGGCGTCGCGCAGGCGCTGGTGGTACTTGCGCTGCATCTCGCCGGCGCGCACGGCGGCGCGCTGCTCGATGGGGGAGTAGCCGAGGCCCATGTCCTCCAGCGCGTCCATGACGTCGGCGCCATGGCCCAGGCCGGCCGCGATCTCGCTGGCCACCACGTCGCAGATCACCACGGGCCCGGAGCCCAGCGCCAGGCGCAGGCAGGCCTCGGCCGCGTCGGCGCCGGCGCCGTCGCCCAGCAGGTCGACCAGGACGGGGGCGTCGATCGCGATCACGCGTCGGTGCCCGGCGCGGATTCGTCGTTGGCCGAAGCGGCAAGCGGCTCGCCGCGCAGTTCGCGCATCACGTCGTCGGTGCCGGTGCCCTCGGGCAGGCGGAAGCGCCCGCGCACGCGCGAGATGGCGTCGCTGACGTCCTTGCGCAGGATGATGCGGCCGCCGTCCAGCTCCACCTTCAGCACCGTGCCCTTGGCCAGGCCGAGCGCGTCGCGCACCGCCTTGGGCAGGGTGATCTGGCCGCGTTCGGCAACGGTGGCTTCCATGGAGGTTCCGACGAAATAAGTATGCATATTCTATGCGTACTCGGCTGTGCATGCGGGGTCATGCGGACAACTTCGGGCAGAAATTGGCGTTTTACGCGCCGCGTGGCCGGGTTCAGGGAACCAACGGATCCGTCGCGTATCCTGCTCAGATATGTCGATGACCCGTTCCACGGCCCCGGCCGCCCCCCGGGGCCCGTTCCCGGCCACCGTCCTCCCCCGTACCCTGTTCGCCCTGGCCGCCGCGGCCGCGCTGGCGGCCGGCTGCGCCACCGTTCCCGCCGCCGGTGGTGCGGCCGCCGAAGCCAATGCCGCCCCGCCGCCGGTGGGTGCCGCCTCCAGCCCCGGTGCCGCCTCGCAGCCGGGCCTGCCGGCCTCGACGCCCGGCCTGCCGGCCTCCGCCCCGACGCACGCCTCCGCCCCGGCGCCCGGCACGGCCCTCGGCGCACCGCCCGGCGGCCTGCCCGGCGTCACGCCCCCCCTGCCCGCGTTCGCCCTCGTCACCCAGAACGCGCGCCGCCTGGACGGCCTGGTGCCGATCTGGGCCAAGGAAGACCGCGTCTGGCTGGAACTGCGCCCCGAAGATTTCGGCAAGCCGCTGTTCCTCAGCCCCAAGGTGTCGCAGGGCCTGGGCGAGCCCGGCTTCTACGGCGGCTCGATGACCAGCCGCGGCGCGCCCTGGGGCGCCCCGCACATCGTGGAGTTCCGCCGCATCCACAACCTGGTGCAGCTGATCGCGCCCAACGTGGAGGTGACGGCCGCGGCCCACACCCCCACGGGCCGCGCCGTCGCCAACGGCTATTCGCCCAGCCTGCTGGCCGCCGCGCCGGTGCTCACCGGCCCCGGCCCCAACGGCGCCGTGCTGGTGGACGCCAACGCGATCTTCCTGTCCGACCTGCTGGGCATGGGCCTGCAGCTGCAGCGCACCTACCACCAGAACTACGGGCTGGACGTGCGCAACTCCACGTTCACGCACCTGCGCAACTCGGCGGACGAGGTGGATTTCGACGTCAGCGACCATTTCGCCACGGCTACCATCTCCACGCCCAACCCGGGCGGCGCGCCGGGCTCGCCGCAGCCCACGGTGCCCGAGTTCCTGCCCGACGCGCGCAGCCTGTTCCTGGGCCTGCACTACGCGCTCAGCCGGCTGCCGGCCGACCCGATGCACCCGCGCGCGGCCGACCCCCGCGTGGGCTACTTCGTCACCACCCAGGCCGATTTCACCGACGACACGGCCCGCCACCCGCGCCAGCGCTTCGTGAGCCGCTGGCGCCTGGAGAAGAAGGATCCCGCCGCGGCCCTGAGCGAGCCCGTCAAGCCCATCACCTACTGGCTGGACCGCACCATCCCGGTCAAGTACCGCGAGTCCATCACCCGCGGCGTGCTGGAGTGGAACAAGGCGTTCGAGAAGATCGGCTTCAAGGACGCGCTGGTGGTGAAGGTGCAGCCGGACGACGCCAACTTCGACACGCTCGACACCGGCGCCGCGTCCATCCGCTGGATGGTGAACCTGGCGCCCAGCTTCGGCGCCATCGGCCCGCACCACGTCGATCCGCGCACCGGCGAGATCCTGGACGCCGACATCGCCATCGAGAGCCTGTCCTCGCGCAACCAGCGCGCGCAGCGGGCGCAGATCCTCGAGTCGGCCGCGGCGCCCGATTTCGATGCGCTGCTGCAGCTGCCCGGCGACGGCACGGCCGCGCCCGCGGGCTCGCCCATGGCGCTCGCGCGCGGGAGCGCGGGTGGCGGCGCGTCCGCGCTGGCCCGTGACCCCGAGGCCTGCATCGCCGGCGACTACGAGGCCGAGCAGATGGACTACGCGCTGGACGTGCTGCAGGCCCGCGGCGAGATCGACCCCGACAGCCCCGAGGCCGACGCCTGGGTGCAGGCCTACCTGTACGACGTCACGATGCACGAGGTGGGCCACACGCTGGGCCTGCGCCACAACTTCCGCGCCTCCACGCTGTACGACGACAAGCAGCTGTCCGACCCCGCGTTCACGAAGTCCCACGCGCTCACCGGCTCGGTGATGGACTACGCGCCCGTCAACCTGCCGCGCCCCGGCGAGCCCGCGCCCGCGCCGTTCCAGGTCACGCTGGGCCCGTACGACTACTGGGCCATCGAGTACGCGTACAAGCCGCTGCCCCCGGGCCTCACGGCGCAGCAGGAGTCCGCCGAGCTGAAGGCCATCGCCGCGCGCAACGCCGAGCCGGGCCTGCAGTACGGCACCGACGAGGACAACTACCTCGGCCTCGATCCCGACGCCCTGCAGTTCGACCTGGGCGCCGACCCGATCGCCTTCGCGGCCAAGCGCTACGCCATCGCGCGCGACCTGTTCGCGCACCAGGAATCGCGCCCGCTCAAGACCACGGACGACTACACGGTGCTGCGCCGCTCGGTCAGCTACGCGGTGCGCGACACCGCCCGCGCCACCGGCGTGCTGGTGCGGCAGCTGGGCGGGGTGCGCACGCTGCGCGACTTCCCCGGCACCGGCCGCGACCCGCTGCAGCCCGTGCCCACTGCCACGCAGCGCGCGGCGCTGGCGCTGCTGACCACGCAGCTGCTGTCGGCCGACGCGTTCCAGGTGTCCCCGCAACTGCAGCGGCGGCTGGCGCCCGACTTCCTGGAGCGCAGCGACGCCAGCGCGGGCGGTGAGAGCGTGGCCACCGACTTCCCCGTCGACACCATCATCCTGGACCTGCAGCGCGCCGTGCTGGGGGCCCTGATGAGCGACATGCTGGCGCAGCGCCTGCTGGACGCGGCCCCCAAGCTGGACAGGCCGTCCGAGGCCCTGGCGCCCGGCGAGGTCTACGCCGACGTCATCCACGCGCTGTGGACCGAGCCCGGCACGGGCGACATCCCCGTGCGCCGCCGCGAGCTGCAGCGCGACCACGTGAACCGGCTCACGGCACTGCTGCTGCGCACCCCGTCGGGCGTGCGCGTGGACATGCGCGCCGAGCTGCGGCGCCAGGCCACCGCGCTGCTGCCCCGCATCCAGGCGCTGGAGAAGCGCAAGGGCCTGTCGGAGGCCGCGCGGGCGCACCTGGTGGATTGCGCGGAGACGCTGCGGCTGGCGCTGTCGGCGCCGATGCAGCGGGCCGGCTACTGAGGGGGTCTGGCGTTGCCCTTTGCCTCCACAGGAGGCGGGGGGCGAAGCCTGACCCCGTCCGGAAGCGTTGACGGTGGGGGCCAGGCATCGCCGCCCGCCCCGCCGCTTCGCGGAGGGCAAACGGCAATGCCAGACCCCGCTCGCCCCCGCCGAGCCGCCACCCGTCGCACCACGCCCCCACGGCGCTTCGCGCCACCCCCGCCGCACGCTATCGTGCCGCCATGCTCCCCCCGGCTCCCCTGACCCCCACCCCGCCGCCCGCGCTGCCCGCCGACCTCGCGCGCAGCACCGGGTGGGCCGCCTTCTTCCGCTCGCTCACCCCGCGCCGCATCTTCCTCACGCTGGCGCTGGCGTTCTGCGTGGCGGTGCTGCTGAACCCGATCTACATCGTGCACTTCAGCGTGCTGTTCGGCCGCACGCTGTTCGTCGGCTTCGTCGCGCTGATCGCCTTCACCGCCGCCGGCCAGTGGCGCGGGCACTGGATCCCCGCCTGGTTCCTGCAGACGCTGGCCGTGGCGTTCGCCGCGCCGCTGGCCACGCTGGCCGTCTACCTGCTGTCCACGGGCGGTGATTTCTTCGCCTTCGTGCAGCACGAGCAGCGCGTCACGGGCTTCGTGTTCATCTCCGTCTCCGCGGTGTTCGTGGGGGTCGTGCTGGCCCTGGGCGCCGTGGTGCGCGAGCGCGACGCCGAGACCAAGGCCATGGGACTGCAGCTGGCGCTGCAGACCGCGCAGCTGGAGCGCCACGCCGCCGACGCGCGCCTGGCCGTGCTCACCGCGCAGGTGGAGCCGCACTTCCTGTTCAACACGCTGGCCAACGTGCAGGCGCTGGTGGAGACGCACTCGCCGCGCGCGCCGCACGTGCTCAAGAGCCTGATCGCCTACCTGCGCGCCACCATGCCCCGCCTGGACGATGGCGACGTCTGCCTGGGCCGGGAGATCGCGCTGGTGCGCAGCTACCTGGAGCTGATGCACCTGCGCATGCCCGACCGCCTCGACTATGCGGTCGTGGTGGGCCCCGGCCTGGAGCGCTGGCCGTGCCCGCCGATGAGCCTGCTGACGCTGGTGGAGAACGCCGTGCGCCACGGCATCGACCCGAGCGAGACCGGCGGCCGCATCGACGTCGAGGTGACGCAGGAGGCCGGCCGCGTGCGCATCGTGGTGGCCGACGACGGCGTGGGCATGTCCGAGTCCGCGCAGCCCGGCACCGGCCTGGGCAACCTGCGCGAGCGCCTGGCGGCGTTCTACGGCGGCCGCGCGCGCCTGGAGCTCACCGAGCGCACGCCGCACGGCCTGCGCGCCGAGATCCTGGTGGACGCGACGGAGCGACTGGCATGAGCGTGCACGACGACACCCCGGGCACGCCGGCGCCGCCGGCCTGCCCCGCCCGCGCGCTCATCGTCGACGACGAGCCGCTGCTGCGCGCCCACCTGGCCCATCACCTGGCCACCCTCTGGCCCGACCTGCAGATCGCCGGGGAGGCCCGCAACGGCCGCGAGGCGGTGGACCTGTACCACGAGCTGCAGCCCGACGTCGTCTTCCTGGACGTGCACATGCCCGGCATGAACGGCGTCGAGGCCGCGCGGATGATGGGCCCGGACGCGCACCTGGTGTTCGTCACGGCCTACGAGCAGTACGCGGTGCAGGCGTTCGACCAGGGCGCCATCGACTACGTGGTCAAGCCCTTCGAGCGCGAGCGGCTGGCCGAGAGCGTGGCGCGCGTGCGCCGCGGTCTCGCGGCCGAGCGCGCGCAGGCGGCCGCGCGGGGGGGGCCATCCGGCGGGGCGTTCGGCGGGACGCTCGCGGGCACCCCCACAGGCCCCGGCCCCGGCGCGAGCGTGGCCGCCGGCCTGGCCGCCGGAACGGGCGGCGGCGAGGGCGTGGACGACGTGCTGGCCGCCCTGGCGGCGGAGCTGCGGCGCCGCGTGCCCGCGTCGTCGCGCCTGCAATGGATCCGGGCGTCCGTCGGCCAGATGATCAAGCTGATCCCCGTGGACGAGGTGCTGTACTTCCGCTCCGACGAGAAGTACACGCTGGTCGCCTGGGTGGGCGGCGAGGCGCTGATACGCAAGTCGATCCGCGAACTGTTGGACGGCCTGGACCCGGACACCTTCATCCAGGTCCACCGCTCCACCATCGTCAACCTGCGCTTCGTGAGCCAGGTGGTGAAGGGGCCCAACGAGACGGCCGAGGTCCACCTCAAGGGCCGCGACGAGACGCTCGCGGTCAGTCGCAACCACGTCCACTGGTTCCGGCAGTACTGAGCTGGGCGCCGGCGGGGATTCGCGTCCCGACAGGCGCTCGACAGGTCCAACCGTAACTCGCCGTAACAGCGCGGGGAGGCTCGCCACGCCCCGCTTACGAGTTGCAACGGGGCCTGCAAACCCCGTTCAGTTCGTTCATTTGTCCGGGGTCCACCCCGGGTTTACTGCAGTCACTCGAGCACGCCGCGGCCCTTCTTCCGAAGGGATTTCGCGACCTTCTGCCCCTGACCTGCAGTACGCCCATGACCGCTTCCCGCCTTCCGTCGACGCTGGCCGCCCTGGCCGGCGCCCTGTCCCTCTCGCTGGCCGCCGGCGCCGCCCACGCCACCGTGCTGACCTGCCCGAAGGCCAACGTCGTCCAGGCCGTGCCCGACGAGCCCGTCGACCACGTCGCCGCCCCGACGAACCCGGCCTACCTGGTGGCCGGCACCACGTACAAGTGGGGTGCCGTGCGCTGGCAGGAACCCGCGCTGGGTTGCGCCACCGTCGGCCAGACGTTCGACTTCTGGCCCGCCACGGGCGGCGATCCGAACGCGAACCATCCGACCATCGTCTACTTCCACCCGAACGGCGCCACGAGCCACCCGAAGACGGACAACCCCGTCTACCTGAACGTCATCGCCCCGGCCACGGCCGCCGGCTACAACGTGGTCAGCGCCGAGTTCCGCCACCCGGTGATCGACCAATACCTGGCCGCGCAGAACGGCGGCAAGGTGTTCCAGAACGACACCGGCCTGGTGATCCAGTACCTGCGCAACAACGCCGCCAAGTTCAAGATCTCCAAGAACAACATCTTCGCGTTCGGGTACTCGCGCGGCACCCTGTCGCTGTGGCAATCGCTGCAGCCCGACATGGGCGGATCCAACGGCAAGGCCTCCAGCCTCGTGTCGGCGGTGATGGGCTACCAGGCCCAGACCACGTACCGCTGCGACCAGTACGCCAGCCTGTTCCTGGACCCGCTGGACCCGGGCACCGCCAGCGAGGTGGCCAGCTGCGAGGCCGACAACCCGCGCTGGAAGCAGTACACCAGCGCCATCGATTCGGTCAGCGTCAACTCGCCGCCGATCATGCTGCAGTACCAGGACGGCTTCGAGCTGCAGGTCAACAGCAAGACCGCGATCCACCCCGTCACGTACGCCTACCTGGACGCCAACTACCAGGTCGAGCACTACCCCGACTTCGGCATCGCGCTCTACGACGCGTACCAGCGCGTGGGCAACCCGCGCATGGCCTACCCGCAGGCCCACGTGTCCTATGACCAGCAGTTCGTCGGCTGGCAGGCGTTCATCGCGCCGCTGGTCAAGCCGGACGCGCCCTGATCCCCCAATTCAAGGGCCTCCCGCCTGGGGGCGCCTGCTGACATTCCCTGTGCCCCCCGCCGCGGGGGCGTTCTAGACTGCCTTCAGCTCCCGGTCGGAGCGAAGAGGAACCGAGGTGGGGTGGTTCACGGCACAAGACATGCGGCGCCTCGGCGCCGCCTGGCGCGGGGGGGTGGCCGGTGCCTGCCTCGCCCTGGCCAGCCATGCGCAGGCAGGTGATGGCAGCACGGGCTACCGCGTCGACCACCGCTTCATCGCGCGCGAGGGCATCACGCCGTCGGGCGGCCTGGTGAGCGGCCTGGCCGGCCAGCTCTACGGCGTCACGGAGGCCGGCGGCGCCGGGCCGGGCGAGGGCTGCGGCACGATCTACGCGGTCGACCCGTCCAGCGGCCGCGAGCACACGCTGCATCGCTTCACCGGCGAGGACGGCGAGGGTTGCCTCGCGCTGGGCACGCTCTGGCGCGGCCCCGACGGCTCGCTGTTCGGTGCCACCTACAACGGCGGCAGCGGCCATGCCGGCACGCTCTTCAGCCTGGCGCCCGACGGCACCTTCACCACCTTGCACGCCTTCTCGGGCGACGCCGACGGGCAGGGACCCAACGGCAGCCTGGTGCGCGCCGCCGATGGCCGGCTCTACGGCACCACCGCGCAGGGCGGCGCGCACGGCCGCGGCACGGTCTTCGCACTGGCGCCCGACGGCACGTTCCAGGTGCTGCACGCGTTCCGCCACGGCGATCCCCTGGGCGAGGCGCCGGCCAGCGGCTTGACGGTGGGCGCCGGCAACGTGCTGTTCGGCACGGCCGCGGACGGCGCGTTCGGGGTGGGCACCGTGTACCGCGTCGACATGTCGGGCACGCTGGGCCTGGTGCATGCGTTCAAGGCCTCGGAGGGCACGTTCCTGGGCTCGCTCACGGCGGCCAGCGACGGGGCGTTGGTGGGCGTGGCCGTGGGCGGTGGCGCCGAGGGGGCGGGTACGCTGTTCCACCTGCAGCCGGATGGGCAGCTGGTCACGCTGCACGATTTCAGCGGCGGCGTGGATGACGGCGCGGCGCCGCGGGATGCGCCGATCGAGGTGAGCGTGGGCGTGTTCTACGGCACCACGCTGGGCAACGGGGACGACGTGCCGGGCACCGTTTATCGGTTCGACGTGGCGTCATCGTCGATGGCGACGTTGCATCGGTTCGGACGGGCGCCGGGGGACGGGCGGTGGCCGGTGGGGCCGTTGGCCGTGGGGGCGGATGGGCGGTTGCATGGGGCGACGATGCGGGGGGGGAATTTGAAGTTGCAGGGGCAGGGGACGGGGACGGTGTTTCGGGTGGGGGGGTGAAGTGAGGGTTGCTCGCTTCGCTCTTTTGCGAGTCCGTGCTTGCGGCAGGTCGGGCCGGGACCTGCTCCTCCGTCGCGACGTGGATTCCAACTT
>FTBV01000299.1_pt1 | contig 101773 bp, 87 predicted proteins | sample 1639281 | NCBI WGS metagenome assembly FTBV01 (sample SAMEA3914864, study PRJEB12502) | metagenome | biome: forest; material: soil | place: USA | collected 2012-03-12 | depth 0.3 m | reverse complement strand
TCCGGCCTGTCGATCACCAAGCTGTCGGAAGTGCTGCCGGAAGAGATCAAGCCGCGCTTCTGCGGCATCCACTTCTTCAACCCGCCGCGCTACATGGCGCTGGTGGAGCTGATCCCCACCCCCACCACGCGGCCCGAGATCCTCGACCAGCTCGAGACCATCGTCACCACGACGTTCGGCAAGAGCGTGGTGCGGGCCAAGGACACGCCCAACTTCGTCGCCAACCGCGTCGGCATCGCCGGCATGCTGGCCACGATCATCGAGGCCGAGAAGTTCGGCCTGTCGTACGACGTCGTCGACGACCTGACCGGCAAGAAGCTGGGCCGCGCGAGCTCCGGCACGTTCCGCACGGCGGACGTGGTGGGCCTGGACACGATGGCGCACGTCATCAAGACGCTGCAGGACAACCTGAAGGACGACCCGTTCTTCAGCACCTACGCCACGCCGAAGGTGGTGGCCGCCCTGATCGAGAAGGGCGCGCTGGGCCAGAAGTCGGGCGCCGGCTTCTACAAGAAGAACGGCAAGGAGATCCAGCGCCTGGACCCGGCCACCGGCACGTACGTCACGGGCGGTGCCAAGGCCGACGCCATCGTCGACCGCATCCTGAAGAAGCCGGCGGCCGAGCGCCTGAAGCTGCTGCGCGAATCCACCAACCCGCAGGCGCAGTTCCTGTGGTCCATCCTGCGCGACAGCTTCCACTACGTGGCCGTGCACCTGGCCGACGTGGCCGATTCGGCGCGCGAGATCGACTTCGCGATGCGCTGGGGCTTCGGCTCCAGGCAGGGCCCGTTCGAGCTGTGGCAGGACGCCGGCTGGACGCAGGTCGCCCAGTGGATCCAGGAAGACATCGCCGCGGGCAAGACGCTGTCGTCGGCGCCGCTGCCCACCTGGGTGATCGACGGCCCGGTGGCCGAGGCCGGTGGCGTGCATACCCCGGCGGGTAGCTGGTCCGCGTCGCAGGGCAAGTTCCTGCCGCGCAGCGAGCTGGCCGTGTACCAGCGCCAGCCGTTCCCCGAGGCCGTGCTGGGCTCGGGCGCGACGGACCCGCTGAAGTCGGGCACCGAGGTGTTCAAGAACGAGGAAGTGCGCGTCTGGACGCTGGACGGCCAGGTGCTGATCGCCAGCATCACCGCCAAGCTGCACCTGATCTCGCCCACCGTCACCGAAGGCCTGCTGAAGGCGGTCGAGATCGCCGAACAGTCCTACGACGGCCTGGTGATCTGGTCGCCGGACGACGTGTTCTCGGCCGGCGCCAACCTCGAGGCCCTGATGCCCGTCTTCATGACGAAGGGCGCCAAGGGCATCGCGCCGGAAGAGAAGAAGCTGCAGGACATGATGCTGCGCGTGCGCTACGCCGCGGTGCCGGTGGTGGCCGCGATGCGCGGCATCGCGCTGGGCGGCGGCTGCGAGCTGGCCGTGCACTGCGCGCACCGCGTGGCCGCGATGGAAACCTACGTCGGACTGGTGGAAGTGGGCGTCGGCCTGGTGCCGGGCGGCGGCGGCCTGACCTACGTGGCGCGCCGCGCCGCGGAAGAGGCGGCCAAGGTGCCGGGCTCCGACCTGCTGGCGTTCCTGAAGGAAGGCTTCACCGCCGCGGCCACGGCCAAGGTGGGCACCAGCGCGCTGGAATCGCGGAAGATCGGCTACCTGCTCGAGACCGACACCATCGTGCCGCACAAGGACGAGCTGCTGTTCGTGGCCTCGTCGCAGGTGAAGGCGATGGCCGCCGCCGGCTATCGCCCGCCGCTGAAGAAGGCCTTCCCCGTGGCCGGCCGCAACGGCATCGCCACCATCAAGGCGTCCCTCGTCGCCATGCGCGACGGCAACTTCATCAGCCAGCACGACTTCCACATCGGCTCGCTGATCGCTGCCTGCGTGTGCGGCGGCGACGTGGACGCCGGCTCGCTGGTGACCGAGGACTACCTGATGACGCTGGAGCGCCAGGCCTTCTGCGGCCTGCTCGAGCACCCGAAGACGCAGGAACGCATCATGGGCATGCTGCAGACCGGCAAGCCCGTCCGCAACTGATCACCGGACACATCGAATCATGACGAAGCAACTCCAGGACGCGTACATCGTCGCGGCCGCCCGCACCCCCATCGGCAAGTCCGGCCGCGGCTACTACAAGAACACCCGGCCCGACGACCTGCTGGTGGCCGCCCTGCGCGGCGCCATCGCGCAGGTGCCCAACCTCGACCCGAAGCTGGTGGAAGACGCCATCGTCGGCTGCGCCATGCCCGAGGGCGAGCAGGGCCTGAACTTCGCCCGCGTGGGCGCGCTGCTGGCCGGCCTGCCCAATACGGTGGGCGGTATCACGGTCAACCGCTTCTGCGCCTCCGGCCTGTCCGCCATCCAGATGGCCGCCGACCGCATCCGCGTGGGCGAGGCCGACGTGATGATCGGCGCCGGCGCCGAGTCGATGAGCATGGTGCCGATGTCGGGCAACAAGCCGTCGTTCAACCCCGAGGTGTTCACCAAGGACGAGAACATCGGCATCGCCTACGGCATGGGCCTGACTGCCGAGAAGGTGGCCGACCAGTGGAAGGTGTCGCGCGAGGCGCAGGACGCCTTCGCCCTGGCCTCCCACCAGAAGGCGCTGAAGGCGATCGCCGCCGGCGAGTTCAAGGACGAGATCGTGCCGGTGGAGGTGTTCTCGCGTACCCCCGACCTGGCCACGGGTGAGGTCATCACCAAGAGCCGCTTCGTGGACATCGACGAGGGCCCGCGCCCCGACACGTCGCTCGAAGGCCTGGCCAAGCTGAAGGCGGTGTTCGCTGCCAAGGGCTCGGTCACGGCGGGCAACTCGTCGCAGACGTCGGACGGCGCGGGCGCGCTGATCCTCGTCTCCGAGAAGATCCTCAAGCAGTTCAACCTCACGCCGCTGGCGCGCTTCGTCAGCTACGCGTCGAAGGGCGTGCCGCCCGAGATCATGGGCATCGGCCCGATCGAGGCCATCCCGGCCGCGCTGAAGTCGGCCGGCCTGCAGCTGTCGGACATGGACTGGATCGAGCTGAACGAGGCCTTCGCCGCGCAGGCGCTGGCCGTGATCAACACGGTGGGCCTGGACGCCAGCAAGGTGAACCCGATGGGCGGCGCCATCGCCCTGGGCCACCCGCTGGGCGCCACCGGTGCCATCCGCGCCGCCACCGTCGTGCACGCGCTGCGCCGCCACAACCTGAAGTACGGGATGGTGACGATGTGCGTGGGCACGGGGCAGGGCGCGGCGGGGATCTTCGAGCGAGTCTGATGACGTCGGTGTCAGGCCTCGGGCCTGGCACCGACCGATCAGCTGGATCCTGGTACCACAACGGAGGAGCCCTCCCACGATGGACCTCGTCTTCCACACCCAGGACGGCACCCCTCTCGGCGCCCAGCTCCACGGCGACCCCGCCACCGCGCGCGCGGGCGTGGTGATCGCGCCCGCGATGGGCGTGTCGCAGCGCTTCTACGCCGACTTCGCCGCCTGGCTGGGCCAGCACGGCTTTGCCGTGCTCTCCTTCGACTACCGCGGCATGGGCGCGTCCCGCCCGGCGCGGTTCAAGCAATCCCTGCGCGGCTTCCACGCCGACGTCACCACCTGGGCCGAGCGCGACGCCGCCGATGCCTTCGGGCACCTGGCACGGCTGTTGGACACGCACGGCCCGGCAGGCCGCCCCGTCCACTGGCTGGGCCACAGCCTCGGCGGCCAGATCCTGGGCCTGCTGCCCGACCCCCACCGCGCCCGCCTGGGCCGCGCGGTCACGGTGGCCACCGGCAGCGGCTACTGGCGCGAGAACGTGCCGCAGCTGAAGCGCGTGGTGTGGGCGCTGTGGTACCTGATCGTGCCCGTGGCGCTGCGCGTGTCGGGCTACTTCCCCGGCCGCACGCTGCGCAAGGTGGGCGACCTGCCGGCCGGCGTGATGGCGCAATGGCGCCGCTGGTGCCTGTCGCCCGACTACCTGATGGGCGAGGGCGGCGACGCCTGGCGCACGCGCTACGCGGCGCTGACGCAGCCCATGCTGTGCTTCAGCTTCACCGACGACGAGCTCATGTCCCGCCGCAACATCGACGCGCTGCACGCGTTCTACGCGCAGGCGCCGCGCGACATGCGCCGCATCGCGCCGCAGGACATCGGCGAGCGCGCCATCGGCCACTTCGGCTTCTTCCGTCCGCGCTTCCAGGGATCGCTCTGGCCGCAGGTGGAGAGCTTCCTGTGCGCGGCCTGATCCCGCCCGCGACCCGCACGAACGAACGAACGAACGACGACACCGGAGACCCCGCATGACCGACAGCATCCGCACCGCCACCCTGAACGGCATCGCCACGATCGAGATCGCGCGCCCCGAGAAGAAGAACGCCCTGACGCAGGCGATGTACACGGCGATGGCCGAGGCGATCTTCGATGCGCAGGACGACGCCAAGGTGCGCGCCATCCTGATCACCGGCCAGCCGGGCGTGTTCACCTCGGGCAACGACCTCGAGGACTTCATGCAGCGCCCGCCGCAGGGCGAGGACTCGCCCGTCTTCCAGTTCATGCGCGCGCTGGCGCAGTGCGAGAAGCCCGTGGTGGCGGCCGTCACCGGTGCCGCCATCGGCATCGGCACGACGATGCTGCTGCACTGCGACCTGGTCTACGTGAGCGACGAGGCCCGCCTGGCCATGCCCTTCGTCGGCCTGGGCCTGGTGCCCGAGTACGCGTCCAGCCTGCTGTTCGCGCAGCTGGTGGGCCACGTGAAGGCCGTGGAGCACCTGCTGCTGGGCGACCCGTTCACCGGCGAGCGCGCCGTGGAGATGGGCCTGGCCAACGCCGTGCTGCCGGCGGGCGAGGTGGTGAACCACGCGCGCCGCATGGCCGAACGCTTCAACACGCTGCCGCCGGGCGCGGTGCGCGACAGCAAGCGGCTGATGCGCCGCGCCCAGCGCGCGCTGGTGGAGGAGCAGATCCGCGAGGAGGGCAAGGTGTTCGGCTCGCGCCTGCGCAGCCCGGAGGCGATGGAGGCGTTCCAGGCGTTCTTCGAGAAGCGCAAGCCGGACTTCACGAAGTTCTGAAGCCTCAATCCTTCGGCAACTGCCGCGGCTTCCCGTCCTTGTCGATGGCCACGTAGGTCACATCGGCCTCCGTCACCTTCACCACGTGCAGCGCCGCCGGGTTGCGCTCGGCGAACACCTCCACGTGCACGCTGATCGACGTGTTGCCGATGCGCGTGACGCTGGCGTAGAAGCTGAGCAGGTCGCCCACCGACACGGGTTGCTTGAACACCACCTGGTTCATCGCCACGGTGGCGATGCGGCCCTTGGCGATGCGCGACGGCAGCACCGACGCGGCCAGGTCCAGCTGCGCCATGATCCAGCCGCCGAAGATGTCGCCGTTGCTGTTGGAGTCGGCCGGCATCGGGATGAGCCGCAGCACCAGCTCCTTGTCGACGGGCAGCGTGGCGGAGGCGGGTGCGGGGGCGGTCATCGGCGGTCCTGGGGTCGGGCGATAAGGGTTAACACTATAAGCGGAGGGCGCAACTCCCAGCGGTGTCCCGCCTCTAAACTCGCGGCCTGTCTTCCCTCACCGCCATATCCGGCTGGAGCGCGTCATGACGAAGTGGATCCTCGCGACGATGGTGGCGGCCAGCGCCCTGGCCGGCGGCCCGCTGGACGCGCTGGCGGCACCGCCCGACGGCAAGGGCGCCGTGACGATGCCGGCCAGGGCCCTGAAGGACGCGGCCGCCGCGGGGCAGCTGAAGCTGAACATCACGTACCACGGCGGCCCGGTGCTGAACAAGCCGGCGGGCGCCAACGTGTACTACATCTGGTACGGCAACTGGGCGGGCGACACGGCCACCAACATCCTGACCGCGATGATGCAGAACGTCAGCGGATCGTCGTGGTACCGCATCAACACGACCTACTACGGCGGCAAGCAGAACCACGTGTTCGTGCCCAACCTGGTGACGTTCGTGCAGGCCACGACGGACAGCTACTCGCAGGGCACGGCGCTGAGCGATGCGCAGATCCGGCAGGTGGTTTCCGACGCGATCACCAGCGGCCGGCTGCCCAAGGACGCCAACGCCGTGTACTTCGTGCTCACCTCGAAGGACGTGACGGCCACGTCGGGCTTCTGCTCGCAATATTGCGGCTGGCACGACCACGCCACGGTGGCGGCCAGCGACATCAAGTACGCGTTCGTCGGCAACGCCATGCAGCAGTGCCCCAGCGGCTGCATCGCGCCGGAGAACCAGCAGGCCAGCCCGAATGGCAACGTGGGCGCGGACGGCATGGCCAGCGTGGTGATGCACGAGCTGGTGGAGGCCATCAGCGATCCGGACCTGAACGCCTGGTCCGACCTGATCGGCCAGGAGAACGCGGACAAGTGCGCCTGGACCTTCGGCACCGAGCAGGTGGCGGCCAACGGCTCCCGGTGGAACGTCAATTTCGGCACCGGCCAGTACCTGGTCCAACGCAACTGGCGTGCCGCCAAGCCGCAGGGTTGCCTGCAAGGAATGTGAACGGATGACGACGACGATGATGACGAAGACGATTCCCGCGCGCGCCGGCCGGTCGCTGACGACCGCCGCCCTGGCCGCCACGCTCGCCGCCCTGCTGGCGGGCACCGCGCTGCCGTCGGCGCGCGCGGCCGGCGGGCCCGGCGGCCACGGCATCGTGACGATGACGCGGGGCATCAAGGTGTTCAGCGACCTGGAAGGCGGCCTGATGGACGGCCTGCAGCAGAAGGACGCCTCGGCGATGGACCGCCTGGTGGCGGCGGACTTCGAGCAGCGCAATGGCGAGGAGCCCGGCTCCCCGCTGCCGCGCGCCGAGTGGCTGGAGAAGGCCCAGGCCGAGGCCGCCAACGGGGACGCCATCCGCCAGATGGCGGTGCACGACCACGGCGACCTGTGCGTCGTCAGCTTCCTGCTGCAGCGCAAGAACCGGCCCGACGCGTTCGTGGTGGACGTCTGGAAGAAGACGGGCGAGGCGGGCGCGTACCAGCTGGCCACGCGCTACTTCTCGGCCGCGGCGGCCCCGTTCGCGCCCCCGCCCGCGCGCGTCACGAAAGGCGCCGTGAAGAAGCCGGCCGCCAGCGCGCCGGTGGTGGACACGAAGAAGTAGCCAGGGGCCGGCCCGCGGATTTCCGCGGGCGCAAGCGGGGGAACCGCGCCCGGCGGACGGGGGCGGGCTCTGCTATCGTGGTCGCAGCCATGCGACGTTCCCCTTCCGATTCCTCCGCCCCCGCCGCCGCCGGCCTCGACTGGGCGGTGCTGAAGCGCCTGGCGCCGTACTTCCTGGAATACCGCGGCCGCATGGTCGCGGCGCTGCTGTTCCTGGTCGCGGCCAAGGCGGCCAACGTCACGGTGCCGCTGCTGCTCAAGAAGCTGGTGGACAGCCTGGGCCTGACGGCGCACGACCCGCAGGCCGTGGTGGTGGTGCCGGCAGCACTGCTGCTGGGGTACGCCGCGCTGCGCCTGGCCACGTCGGCGTTCACGGAGCTGCGCGAGCTGGTGTTCGCCAAGGCCACGTTCGGCGCGGCCAAGAAGATCGCGCTGGAGACCTTCTCGCACCTGCACGCGCTGTCGCTGCGCTTCCACCTGGAGCGCCAGACGGGCGGCCTCACGCGCGACATCGAGCGCGGCACGCGGGCGCTGCAATCGCTGGTGTCCTACTCGCTCTACACCATCGTGCCCACGCTCGTGGAGCTCACGCTGGTGCTGGTGCTGCTGGGCTCGCGCTTCGACATGGGCTACGTGTGGATCACGCTGGCGGCGCTGGTGGTGTACGGCACGTTCACCATCACGGTCACCGAGTGGCGCACGCAGTTCCGCAAGCAGATGAACGAGCTGGATTCGAAGGCGCACACGCGCGCCATCGACGCCCTGCTGAACTACGAGACGGTCAAGTTCTTCAACAACGAGCGCTTCGAGGCCGAACGCTACGACCAGGGCCTGGAGGCGTACCGCCTGGCGCAGATGAAGTCGCAGAAGACGCTGTCCATGCTCAACACCGGGCAGCAGTTCGTCATCGCCATCAGCCTCGTGGCCATGCTGTGGCGGGCCACGTCGGGCGTGGTGGCCGGCACGCTGACGATCGGCGACCTGGTGATGGTCAACGCGCTGCTGCTGCAGCTGTACGTGCCGCTGAACTTCCTGGGCGTGCTGTACCGCGAGGTCAAGCAGAGCATGACCGACCTGGAGCGCATGTTCGACCTGCTGGAGCGTGAGCAGGAGATCGCCGACAAGCCCGATGCCTTCCCGCTGCAGGTGCGCGGCGCGGGCGTGCGGTTCGCGTCCGTCAGCTTCGCGTACGACCCGGCCCGGCCGATCCTGCAGGACGTCAGCTTCGAGATCCCGCCGGGCAAGACCGTGGCGGTGGTGGGCCCCAGCGGCGCGGGCAAGAGCACGCTGGCGCGGCTGCTGTACCGCTTCTACGACGTCACGGGCGGCGCCATCTTCATCGACAGCTTCGACATCCGCGACGTCACGCAGGCGTCGCTGCGCCAGGCCATCGGCATCGTGCCGCAGGACACGGTGCTGTTCAACGACACGGTGGCCTACAACATCGCCTACGGCCGGCCCAGCGCCACGCAGGCCGACATCGAGGGCGTGGCGCGCGCGGCGCGCGTGCACGACTTCATCAAGTCCACGCCCAAGGGCTACCGCACGATGGTGGGCGAGCGCGGGCTGAAGCTGTCGGGCGGCGAGAAGCAGCGCGTGGCCATCGCGCGCACGCTGCTGAAGGACCCGCCGCTGCTGATCTTCGACGAGGCCACGTCGGCGCTGGATTCGGCCAACGAGCGCGCCATCCAGGCCGAGCTGGCGCAGATCGCCAAGGGCAAGACGGCGCTGGTGATCGCGCACCGCCTGTCCACGGTAGTGGACGCGCACCAGATCCTGGTGATGGACGCGGGCCGCATCGTGGAGCGCGGCACGCACGACGAGCTGCTGCGTGCGAACGGCCGCTACGCCCAGATGTGGCGGCTGCAGCAGGCGCAGTCGCAGCGCCTGTCCGCGGCGGCCGCCGCCGTGGTGCCGCTGGCGGACGACGAGCCGCCCACCCTCGAGATGCCGGTGCGTCGTGGAAACCAAGTGGCTTGAGGACTTCGTCAGCCTGGCCGAGACGCGCAGCTTCTCGCGCTCGGCGCAGGCGCGGCACGTCACCCAGCCGGCGTTCTCGCGCCGCATCCAGGCGCTGGAGGCCTGGGCAGGCCTGGACCTGGTGGACCGTTCGTCGTACCCCACCCGCCTGACGCCCGCGGGCGAGACGTTCCATGCCCAGGCCCTGGAGATCCTGGGCACGCTGCAGGCCACGCGCAACATGATGCGCGAGCTGCAGGCGGGCAGCGCGGACATGATCGAGTTCGCCGTGCCGCACACGCTCGCCTTCACGTTCTTCCCGCAGTGGCTGATGGACCTGCGGCGGCGCTTCGGCGCGTTCAAGAGCCGCCTGATCGCGCTCAACGTGCACGACGCCGCCATCCGGTTGACGGAAGGCAGCTGCGACCTGCTGGTGGCCTACCACCACGCGTCGCAGCCGCTGCCCCTGCCGCTGGACCGGTACGAGATGCTGAGCCTGGGGCAGGAGACGCTGGCGCCGTACGCCAAGGGCGGGCCCGACGGCCAGCCGCTGTTCCGGCTGCGCGCGCAGGGGCACGAGCGCGTGCCGTTCCTCGGGTATGCGTCCGGGGCGTACATGGCGCGCCTGGTGGAGACGATCCTCAAGTCCTCCCCCGTCACGGCGCACCTGGACACCGTGTACGAGACGGACATGGCCGAGGGCCTGAAGGCGATGGCGCTGGAGGGCCACGGGGTGGCGTTCCTGCCCGCCAGCTCCGCCCGCAAGGAGCTGCGCGCGAAGAAGCTGGTGCCCGCGGGCCCGCTGGACGACGACACCGGGCACGTGTACGAGGTGACGATGGAAGTGCGCATCTACCGCGAGCGGCCGGCGTTGGCGCGCTACACCAAGGCCGGCGCGCATGCGCTGTGGGATTTCCTGAAAGGCTGAATCCCGCGCCGCGCCGCGGGGCATCGCGGCATCGGCATCGGCATCGCGGCACCGGGCGCCGCTGGTCCCGGAAATCGCCCAGTCATGCGCAATTTGCATCATGCGGCGGGCATTCGGCATTGGCCGGGGGGCTCGGGCGCCTCTACATTCCGCGCCCATGCCCTTGATGTCCTCGTGCCCCTCCCAACCCCGTCGCGCTGCCACGAGCGGCGCCGCAGCGTGCCTGCTTTTCCTGACCACGCTCGCCGCCCACGCGCCTGTCGCCGCGGCGGCGGGCACGTCCCCGCCGGCTCCTGCGGCGGCCGCCCTCGCTGCCACGGCCTCGGCGGCTCCCGCTTCCGCCTCCGCCTCCGCCTCCGGCGCCACTGGCGCCTCCCCCCACCCCGTCCTCGACCGCATCCGCGCCAGGGGCTACGTCACGCTGGCGCACCGCGAGGCGGCCATCCCATTCTCCTACGTGGACGGCGACGGCCGCCCCCTCGGCTATGCGCTGGACCTGTGCCACCGCGTGGTGGAGTCGCTGCGCAAGTCGCTGAACCTGCCCGGCCTGGGCGAGAAGTACCTGGCCGTCACGCCCAAGAACCGCATCGACGTGATCGTGGACGGCCGCGCCGACCTGGAGTGCGGCTCCACCACCAACAACGCCGCGCGTCGCGAGAAGGTGGCGTTCACGGTGCCGCACTACGTGACCGGGGCGCGCTACGCGGTGCGCGCCGACAGCCCGATCGGCACGCTGGAGCAGTTCGAGGGGCACACGCTGGTGTCCACGGCCGGCACCACGCCGCTGACCGCGGTGGAGCAGGCCAACCACGAGCGCATGCTGCGCATCAACGTGGTGGCGGCGCCCGACCACGACAAGGCGATCGAGAAGGTGGAGAACGGCCAGGCGGACGGCTTCGTGATGGACGACGTGCTGCTGTACGGCCTGATCTCGCAGCGCGCGCATCCCGAGAAGTTCAAGGTGGTGGGCAAGTTCCTCACCATCGAGCCCCTGGCCATCGTCTTGAGCAAGCAGGACCCGGAGTTCAAGCACCTGGTGGACACGGAGATGAAGCGCCTCATCACGTCGGGCGAGGCGCAGGGCATCTACGAGCACTGGTTCATGCAACCGATCCCGCCGCACCACGTGGCGCTGAACCTGCCGATGAACTACCTGCTGAAGGACTTCTGGAAGTACCCTTCCGACGCCGTGCCGTTTTAACGACCCCCACGCTCCCGAACCGGCGGATCGGCATCGCGTTCATCCGCGCCGGTCGCTGCCCCCCGAGGGGGCTCATGCAGCGGACTGGCAGAGCCAGCTCCGCGCATGGGGCTGGGGTGGGCTGCGCCGGCTGGGGGCGCGAACTCTCGCCCCAGCGATTTTGCTTGTGGATTGCCGCAACTTTCGGCTTCTCCGGAAGCGCATCACAATACCCCGTTTCCGCTGTAGCCTTTCAAAACCAAGGAGCAAGCATGAACAAGACCCTGTGGGTGGCCCTGGCGGCCATGGTGGCCGTCGGCGCGGTGCAGGCGCAAGCCACCGACACGCTGAAGAAGATCAAGGATTCGGGCAGTGTCACGATGGGGGTGCGCGGCTCGTCCGGCGTGCTGTCGTACACGCTGGGCGAAGGCAAGTACGTCGGCTACCACGTGGAGCTGTGCCAGCGCGCGCTGGAGGACATCCGCAAGCAGCTGGGCCTGGCCAAGCTGGACATCAAGTACCAGGAAGTGACGTCGGCCAACCGCATCCCGCTGGTGCAGAACGGCACGGTGGACATCGAGTGCGGTTCCACCACCAACAACGCGCAACGCCAGAAGGACGTGTCGTTCGCGGTCACCACCTACGTCGAGGAAGTGCGCATCGCCACGCGCACGAATTCCAAGATCAACTCGATCGCCGACCTGAACGGCAAGACGGTGGCCACCACCACTGGCACCACGTCCGTGCAGCTGCTGCGCAAGCATGAGCGCGCCACCGGCGTCGACTTCAAGGAGGTGTTCGGCAAGGACCACGCCGACAGCTTCTCGCTGCTGGAAGGCGGCCGTGCCGACGCGTTCGTGATGGACGGCCAGATCCTGGCGGGCCTGATCAGCAAGTCGAAGGCGCCGGCCGACTTCCACCTGGTGGGGGAAGTGCTGTCGGTGGAGCCGATCGCCATCATGGTGCGCAAGGACGATCCGGCATTCAAGGCCGCGGTGGACAAGACGCTCACGGGCCTGATGAAGTCCGGCGAGATCGCCAAGATCTACGACAAGTGGTTCATGCAGCCGGTGCCGCCCACCAACACCAAGGTGGGCCTGCCCGCCACGGCGGCCACCAAGGCCGCCTGGGCCTCGCCGAACGACAAGCCCACCGAAGACTACATGACCAAGAAGTGATCGCCGGCCGGGCAGGCGGTGGCCGACGGCCGCCGCCGTCCGGCACGCGCGACGACGGGGCACGACAACGCATGGCTGGAGGGCAAGGGTGAGCAGTCTCGACCTGGAGGTGTTCTGCAAGAGCACGACGGATCCCACCGTCTACCCGTCGTGCTTCGCGCCCCACGGCGACATCACGTACCTGCAGTGGCTGCTGCAGGCCTGGGGCTGGACCCTGTCGGTGGCGCTCACCGGCCTCGTCATCGCGCTGGTGATCGGCCTGGTGGTGGGCGTGATGCGCACGCTGCCCAACAAGGCAGTGGCGTTCATCGGCGAGGCGTGGACCGAGATGTTCCGCAACGTGCCGCTGGTGGTGCAGCTGCTGATCTGGTTCCACGTGGTGCCGGCGCTCGTGCCGGCCCTCGCGCACGTGCCCGAGTTCCTGCTGGCCAGCCTGGGGCTGGGCTTCTTCACGTCGGCGCGCATCGCGCAGCAGGTGAAGGCGGGCATCAACACCATCCCCACCGGCCAGCGCTACGCGGGCCTCGCCTGCGGCTTCACGCTGGCGCAGACCTACCGCTACGTGCTGCTGCCCGTGGCGCTGCGCACGGTGCTGCCCACGCTGACGTCGGAGTCGATGAACATCATCAAGAACTCGTCGGTGGCGTCGGCCGTCAACATCTCCGAGCTGATCTTCTTCGCGGGCCAGGCCGGCGAGGAGACGTCGATGCACATGACGATGTACGCCGCGGTGACGATCCTGTACTTCATCTCGGCGTTCTCCATCAATCGCCTGGCGGCGCTGGTGGAGCGGCGCACGCGCCTGCCGGGCGCCGTCGGGGGGGCCCGGTAGATGGCGCTCAACCTCGACTATGGCTTCCTGACGTCGGAGGTCCTGCGCGCCAACGTGCTGGGCGGATTCCTCTACTCGCTGCAGCTCACGGCCGTGTCCGCGGTGGGCGGCACCGTGCTGGGCACGCTGATCGCGCTGATGCGGCTGTCCTCGCGGCCCATGCTGTCGCGCATCGCCGCGGTGTACGTGGACGCGTTGCGGTCCATCCCGCTGCTGATGGTGCTGCTGTGGTTCTTCCTGCTGCTGCCGCCGGGCTTCTTCGCGGCCATCGCGGGGCAGTACGGCGTGGCGCACCGGCCCGAGCTGTCGGCGGTGATCACGTTCACCATCTTCGAGGCGGCCTACTACTCCGAGATCATGCGCGCCGGCATCCAGAGCGTGTCGCGCGGGCAGGTGAACGCGGGCTACGCCGTGGGCCTGACCTACGCGCAGGTGATGAAGCTGGTGGTGCTGCCGCAGGCCTTCCGCAACATGCTGCCGGTGCTGCTGACGCAGACCATCGTGCTGTTCCAGGATACCTCCCTCGTGTATGCCATCGGCGCGTACGACCTGCTGAAGGGCCTGCAGACCGTGGGGCAGACGTTCAATCGCGCCGACGAGATGCTGCTGGTGGCGGCGGTCATCTACTTCGTGCTGTGCTTCAGCCTGTCGATGCTGGTCCGTCGCTTGCAGAAACGCATCCAAATCATCAGGTAGATGTCAGCCCCCACGCTCGCGTCGCTCGCTGCCCCCCAAGGGGTCGCTCGGCCGCTTCGGGCGGCCGGGCGCGGCCTCATGTCTGATTTGCCCAGGAGATCCACGCAGTGATCGAAATCAAGAACGTGTCGAAGTGGTACGGCAGCTTCCAGGTGCTGACCGACTGCTCCACCCAGGTGAACAAGGGTGACGTCGTGGTGGTGTGCGGGCCGTCGGGCTCGGGCAAGTCCACGCTGATCAAGACGGTGAATGCGCTGGAGCCCTTCCAGAAGGGCGACATCGTGGTGGATGGCATCTCGCTGGCCGATCCCAAGACCAACCTGCCCAAGCTGCGCTCGCGCGTGGGCATGGTGTTCCAGCACTTCGAGCTGTTCCCTCACCTGTCCGTCACCGAGAACCTGACGCTGGCGCAGGTGAAGGTGCTGGGGCGCTCGCAGGACGACGCCAAGGCGCGCGGCCTGAAGATGCTGGACCGCGTGGGGCTGATGGCCCACAAGGACAAGTTCCCGGGCCAGCTCTCGGGCGGCCAGCAGCAGCGCGTGGCCATCGCGCGCGCGCTGTCGATGGACCCGATCGTGATGCTCTTCGACGAGCCCACCTCGGCCCTCGACCCCGAGATGGTGGGCGAGGTGCTGGACGTCATGGTGCAGCTGGCCCACGAGGGCATGACCATGATGTGCGTGACGCACGAGATGGGCTTCGCCCGCAAGGTGTCCAACAAGGTCATCTTCATGGACGCGGGCAAGGTGGTGGAGGATTGCTCGAAGGACGAGTTCTTCGGCAATGCGGACGCGCGGGCGCCGCGGGCCAAGGAATTCCTCTCCAAGATCCTGCAGCATTGAGCCCCCACGCTCCCTCCGGTCGCTGCCCCCCGCGGGGGCTCATGCAGCGGACTGGCAGAGCCAGCTCCGCGCATGGCCCTGGGGTGGGCCTGCTGCCGGCGGCCTGCGGCGGCTAATATCCGCGGTGTCGTGCGGCCCCCGCCGCCTCGGTATCCAGCATCCCGAAGAACCGCGCCACGCGACCGTCCTGGATGCCCCACACGTGCACCCAGCGGCAGGTGAACTCGCGCCCCGTCGCGCGTGCCACCGTGCGCTCGTGGCCCAGCACCGTCACGTGGTCCGGGCCCACCAGGAATTCCTGCGGCGCGAATTCGCGGATGTCGTCGGCCTGCGCCACGGTGCCGAACCACTCGGCCACCTGCGACGTGCCCTTCAGGCTGGCCGTGTAGGGCGCGGTGCGGTCGCCCAGGAACTGCCACTCGACGGTGGGCGTCATCAGCGCGAGCATCGCGGGCACGTCGCCGCGGCCGAAGCAGGCGTAGGCGTCCTGCACGAGGGTGAGGTTGTCGGACATGGCGGTCGCCTCCTGGGCGGTGGTCGTGGACGTGGAGGATTACGCGCCCGGTCGCAGGCTGGATGCAAGCTGGGTGGGACAATCCCTTCATGACGTCAGAGATCGCCGAAATCACCCTCACGCAGCCGGACGACTGGCACCTGCACGTGCGCGACGGGGCCGCCATGGCCGCCGTGCTGCCGCACACCGCGCGCCAGTTCGGCCGCGCGATCATCATGCCCAACCTGCGCCCGCCGGTGACCACCACCGCGCAGGCCGTGGCCTACCGCGATCGCCTGCTGGCCGCGCTGCCGCCGGGCAGCACGTTCGTTCCCCTGATGACGCTGTACCTGACCGACAACCTGCCGCCCGACGAGATCGCGCGCGCCAAGGATGCCGGCGTGGTGGCCGTCAAGCTGTACCCGGCGGGCGCCACCACCAACAGCGATGCCGGCGTCACCGACCTGCGCAAGACGTACCCCACGCTGGAGGCCATCCAGCGCCACGGCCTGAAGCTGCTGGTGCATGGCGAGGTGACCGACCCGGCAGTGGACGTGTTCGACCGCGAGGCCGTGTTCATCGACCGCGTCTTCCAGCCCCTGCGCCGCGACATGCCCGAGCTGAAGATCGTGTTCGAGCACATCACCACGAAGGAGGCGGCGCAGCACGTGGCCGAGGCCGACGCGCACACCGCCGCCACCATCACCGCGCACCACCTGCTCTACAACCGCAACGCCATCTTCATGGGCGGGCTGCGGCCGCACTACTACTGCCTGCCCGTCCTGAAGCGCGAGCAGCACCGCCAGGCCCTGGTGGCGGCCGCCACGTCGGGGTCGTCCAGGTTCTTCCTGGGCACCGACAGCGCGCCGCATGCCGCCCAGCTGAAGGAGGCCTCGGTGTGCGGCGCGGGTTGCTTCACGGCGCTGTCGGCGCTGGAGCTGTACGCCGAGGCGTTCGACGACGCGGGCGCGCTGGACAAGCTGGAAGGCTTCGCCAGCCACCATGGCCCCGATTTCTACGGCCTGCCGCGCAACGCCGGCACGGTGACGCTGCGTCGCGAGCCGCTCGCGCTGCCCGAGACCGTGCCGTTCGGCGACGCGGCGCTGAAGCCCCTGCGCGGCGGCGAGACGCTGGCCTGGCGACAGGTCGCGTGAGCGGGACGGCGCAGTGAACCACGACGCCCGGCCCCAGGACGGCGCGCAGTCCCCGGGCGACGCCCAGCCCCAGGACGACGCCCAACCCCAAGGCGACGTCCAGCCCCGGGACGGCGCCAGGCACAAGGACGGCGCCAAGCGCAAGGACGGCGCCAAGCACAAGGACGGCACCAAGCACAAGGACGGCATCAAGCCCAAGGGCGGCGCGAAGCCCGCCTTCGTGCCGGTGCCCGACGAGGTGCAGGCCACGTGGCCGGCGCCCGTGGACGTGGACGTCACCGACCGCTACCGCGTCTCGCACATGCGCCGTGCCAGCGAGGTCGTCGTCGTCACGTTCGACCATTGGGACGAGGGCAAGTCGACCTTCACCCCCGGCACCCGCGGCGACCGCTTCTACGCGTCCCGCGGCTGGAGCCAGGTGCACGTGGCCACCACGCGCAACGACTGGTACCTGGGCGGGGCCACGCCCCAATTGTTCGACACCGTGCGCGCGATGGTGCGCGACGGCGGGTACCGGAAGGTCGTGACGTCGGGCTTCAGCATGGGCGGCTACGCGGCGCTGCTGTTCGCCGGGCCGCTGGGGGCGCGAAGGGCGGTGGCCGTGTCGCCGCAGTTCGCGCTGGACCCCGCGCAGGTGCCGTGGGAGACGCGTTGGCAGGCCGATCGCCAGGGCCTGGACTGGACCGCCGACGCCCTGGCCCACGGCGGCGCGCAGGACTGCGATGCCCGCATCGTGTACGACCCCTGCCACCCCGCCGACGCGCGCCACGTGGCGCTGATGCGGCGTCACTTCCCGCGATGGACCTACGTGGCCCTGCCGCACGCGGAGCATCCGGCGCTGCGCCCTTTCGCCGAGACGGGCCGCGTCGGCAAGGTGATCGCCGGGCTGATCGACGGCAGCTTCGGCCTGCAGAAGGTGACGCGCATGTACCGGCGCGAGCGGCGCGAATCGCCCACCTACTGGGCCACGCTGGCGCTGCAGGGCGCGCGCAGGCCGCGGCTGGTGGCCGGCGCGCTGGACGCGTTCCTGGCACTGCCCACGCGGCCGCCCGCGCTGCTGGCCAAGGTGGCGCTGGCCGCGTGCCGCTCGGGCGACCTGGCGCGCGGGGTGCCGCTCCTGGCCGAGGGCCTGGCCGGCCTGGGCGCGGCGGCGCCGGCCTGGATGCAGGCCGAGCTGGACGCCGCCCGCCAGGCCCTGATCGACACGCCCGCGGGCTGATCCCGGGGCAGCCGTCCCGCCAAAACCGGAACAACGCCGCATTCCGAGGCCGCCGGGGACTTCGCAGCACGACCGTGCGGCGGCACACTTCCCTGTTACAGATCGGCCGCGACGTACGGCCGACACGTCCCCTCTCGCGACCCCATCCCGCCTTCGCTTGCCGGCCCTGCGCCGCCACGCGGGCGCCGCCGTCGCGTTCTCCTGTTCAGAGCCGATCCACTGCCCCTCGTGCCCGACGCCACGCCCGACGCCACGCCAGCCGCCACGCCAGCCGCCCCGCCTGCCGCCTCGTCCGCTCTCGCGGCCGGGCCGGCGGGCGCGTCCGCGGCGACGCTGCTGCCCGCGCTGCAGGCCGCGCTGCAGGACGAGCGCCGCCGCCGCCAGGCGCTGGAGCGCGAGCTGCGCGCCAGCGAGACGCGCTACCGCGCGATGGTGGAGGACCAGACCGACCTGGTGGCGCTGCTGGACGCCGAGGGCGCGCTGCGCTACGCCAACACCGCCCTGGCCGACCTGCTGGGCCAGCCGCCGGAGGCGCTGGTCGGGCGGCCGCTGGGCGCGTTCCTGCCCGCCTCCGAGGCGGCGTCGCTGCGCGGCCAGCTGCGCCTCGCGCGCGAGCGTGTGGGCGCGGGGGCGGGCGCGGGCGCCGTGCTGGGCGAGACGCGCGTGCACGCGCCCCACGCCGGCGAGCGCCACATCGAGTGGACCCATCGCGCCGTGCCCGCCGAGCCCGGCCACGTGGCCGACGTGCATGCGGTGGGCCGCGACATCACCGAGCGCAAGCGCCTGGAACGCGAGCTGTTCGGCAGCGAGATGCGCTATCGATCGCTGTTCGACCACATGCAGAGCGGCTTCGCGCTGCACGAGCTGATCGTGGACGGGCAGGGCCAGGCGGTGGACCTGCGCTACCTGGCGATCAACGCGGCGCACGCCCGCATGATGGGCCAGCCCATCGACCGGATGGTGGGCCACTGCCTGTCCGAGCTGTACCGTGGGCAGGAGACCGACGCCTGGCTGCAGACCTTCGCCGAGGTGGCGCTGTCGGGCCAGACGCAGCGCTTCGAGCGCCACTCGCGCCACTTCGACCGCTGGTACGACGTGATCGCCTACCAGCCCGCGCCGATGCAGGTGGCCACCATCGTGGAGGACGTCACCGCCCGCAAGCGCGCGCAGCAGGTGGTGCAGGAGCAGCACGAGAAGCTGCAGGTGACGCTGCACTCCATCGGCGACGCGGTGATCACCACCTGCAACGAGGGCCGCGTGCAGTTCCTGAACCCGGTGGCCGAGCGGCTCACCGGCTGGCGCGACGACGAGGCGCGCGGCCAGGCGCTGGACACGGTGTTCCGCCTGGTGGACGAGAGCACGCGCCTGCCGCTGTCCAACCCGCTGTCGCGCTGCCTGGTGGAAGGGCCGATGCCGCTGCCGGCGGCGGGCTCGCCGTCCGCCACGGACGGCAGTTCCACCGCCACGCTGGTGCACCGCCTGGGCACCGAGGCCGGCATCGAGGAATCCGTGGCGCCGATCCGCGCCACCGACGGCCGCACGATGGGCGCGGTGCTGGTGTTCCGCGACGTCACCGACCAGCGCCGCATGGCCCGCGAGATGAGCTACCGCGCCACGCACGACGCGCTAACGGGCCTGGTCAACCGCGCGGATTTCGAATCGCGCCTGCAGCACACGCTGAAGCTGGCCCACGCCGACGGCAGCATGCATGCGCTGATGGTGATCGACCTGGACCAGTTCAAGCTGGTGAACGACGCCTGCGGCCACGCGGCGGGCGACCAGCTGCTGCGCCAGGTGTCGGCGCTGCTGAAGGGCGCCGTGCGCGCGCGCGACACGCTGGCGCGCCTGGGCGGCGACGAGTTCGGCGTGATCCTGGAGTTCTGCCCGCCCGACCAGGCGCTGCGGGTGGCCGAGCAGATCTGCGAGCGGATGGACGAGTACCGCTTCCCGCACGGCGACCGCCGCTTCCGCGTGGGCGCCAGCATCGGCCTGGTGCCGCTGGACCCGCGCTGGCCCAGCACGCAGAGCGCGATGCAGGCCGCGGACGCGTCGTGCTACGCCGCCAAGGAGGCCGGCCGCAACCGCGTGCACGCGTGGGTGGACGCCGACCACCACCTGCGCGCCCGCCATGGCGAGATGCAATGGGTGGCGCGCCTGGAGCAGGCGCTGGACGACGACCGCTTCGAGCTCTTCGGCCAGCGCATCGCGCCGATCAACGCCGAGGTGGGCGGCCTGCACTGCGAGGTGCTGCTGCGGCTGCGCGGCAGCGACGACGCCATCGTCTCGCCCGGCGCCTTCCTGCCCGCCGCCGAGCGCTTCCACCTGGCCACGCGCATCGACCGCTGGGTGGTGGGCGCCGTGGTGCGCTGGATGGCGCAGCACCGCACGCGGCTGGGCCACGTCGCCACCATCGCCGTGAACCTGAGCGGCCACTCGATCGGCGACGCCACCTTCCTGCGCCACGTGGCCGACATGCTGGCCCATGCGCCCATCGACGCGCGCCAGCTGTGCTTCGAGGTGACCGAGACCGCGGCCATCACCAACATGAACGACGCCATCGCGTTCATCGACGCCATGCGCGCGCACGGCATCCGCTTCGCGCTGGACGACTTCGGCGCGGGGGCCTCGGGCTTCGGCTACCTGAAGACGCTGCCGGTGGACTACCTGAAGATCGACGGCCAGTTCGTGCGCGACCTGATCGACGACCCGCTGGACCGCGCCGCCGTGCGCTGCTTCCGCGAGGTGGCCGCGGCCGTGGGCACGCAGACCATCGCCGAGTTCGTGGAGACGGCGGCCACGGCGGAGGTGCTGCGCGAGCTGGGCATCGATTACGGGCAGGGGTATCTGTACCACCGGCCGGAGCCGCTGGACGACGCGGTAGGGCTGCTGTCCGTGGGACAATCGACCTCGTGAAGCGGACCAGACCGCCGCTGGCACATCGGTGGAAACGCCGTGCTGGAGGAAGGTCCGGACTGCGCAGGGCGGCGTAGCAGGTAACACCTGTCCGCTGAAGGTGCCTGGCAACGGGCGCCGAAGGCGAGGATCAGAGCAACAGAGACGAGCCGGTTCGGTCCGGGTGAAACGGGCAATCTCTACGCGCAGCAACATCAAGTAGGCGGACGATGACCTGGCCCGGGGAGTCCGCGGGTAGATGGCACCGAGCCGGGGGGCGACTCCCGGCCCAGACGAATGGCGGTCACGGCCCCACGCGCCCTCGGGCATGCGGGGACGCACAGAATCCGGCCTATCGGTCCGCTTCACACTAATTCCACGACATGATGAACCCCGACGCTTCCAAGCTCTGGCGCCGACCGCGCTGGGGCCTGGCGGTGCTGCTGGCGTGCCTGGGCATGCTCGGGCCGTTCTCCATCGACACGTACATCCCGGCCTTCACCGGGATCATGGCGTCGCTGCACGCCACGCCGCTGCAGATGCAGCAGACGCTGTCGGCCTACCTGCTGGGCTTCGCGGTGATGAACCTGTTCCACGGCGCGCTCGCGGACAGCTTCGGCCGGCGGCCCGTCATCCTGTGGGGCGTGGCGCTGTTCACGCTGGCCTCGCTCGGCTGCGCGGTGTCGCCCACCATCTCGGTGCTGGTGATCTGCCGCGCGCTGCAGGGCATGACGGCGGGCGCGGGCATCGTGGTGTCGCGGGCCATCATCCGCGACATGTTCCCGCCGGAGGACGCGCAGCGGGTGATGTCGCAGGTGACGATCTACTTCGGCGTGGCGCCGGCCGTGGCGCCCATCGTGGGCGGCTTCCTGTACGTGCACCTGGGCTGGCACGCCATCTTCTTCTTCCTGGTGTGCGTCGGCGCCGCGCTGTGGCTGGGCAACTGGCGGCTGTTGCCCGAGACGCTGCACCATTCCGCCCGCCAGCCATTCCATGCCTGGACGCTGCTGAAGGCCTACTGGCGCATGGCGTCCAGCCCGCGCTTCCTGGCGCTGGCGTTCGCCTCGGGCGTGCCGTTCAACGGCGTGTTCCTGTACGTGCTGTCCGCGCCGGTGTTCCTGGGCGAGCGGCTGGGGCTGGCGCCCACGCAGTTCTTCTGGCTGTTCCTGCTCACCATCAGCGGCATCATGGGCGGCGCCTTCTTCTCGGGCCGGCTGGCCGGGCGCATCCCGCGCACGCGGCAGATCCGCTACGGGTTCACGATCATGATCGTGGTGGCCGTGTTGAACGTGGCGCTGAACCTGGCGCTGCCCGCGCGCGCGCCGTGGGCGCTGCCGCCGATCGGCGTGTTCGCGTTCGGCTGGGCGCTGATGGTGCCCGTGGTGACGCTGATGGTGCTGGACCAGGCGCCCGAGCGGCGCGGGATGGCGTCGTCGCTGCAGGCGGCCATCGGCAGCGCGGCCAACGCGTTCGTGGCGGGCGTGATCGCGCCGCTCGTGATGCATTCCACGGTGGCGCTGTCGCTGGCGTCGCTGGGGATGCTGGGGGTGGGGGTGGTGTCCTGGGCCTGGGTGCGGCGCCAGGTGAGCTGACATCCTGGTGCCAGGCATCACCTGTCACCTGGCACCCTCCCTCTTCGCATTCAAGTTTTCACGGCCGCCGGCCGATTCCACTCGGGCACCCTGTCCGGTGCGGAGTCGCCCATGTCCCGTCCCTTCCCGCCTCGTTCTCCCCGCCGCCCGTCCCCGCGCGCGCTGGCGCCCGCGATCGCGCTCGCCCTGACGGCCGCCGGCCTGTGCGCGCCCGCACGGGCGGACGTGCCGATGGTGCCGGGCATCAAGACGTCGCCCAAGATGGAGATGAGCCTGGGAGGAGGCGCCGGCGAGGAGCATCCGCTGCATGGGGGTGCCGCCAAGGGCGAGCACGCCGAGAAGGGCGCCAAGGGCGGAAAGAGCGGCGAAGGGGCGGCGCACGAGGCGCCGGAGGCCCATGCGGGCCAGGAGGCTCGCGCGGACAAGCCCGTTGCCAAGGGCGCCCGGGTCGCCAAGGCGGCTGCGTCCGCGCCCGCGCCCGCGGCGGTCGATCCGATGGAAACCCTGCGCCAACGCCTGGCCGAGAAGCTGGGCGCCGCCCCGGCGGACGGCAAGGGCAAGTACGTGATGCGCGTGTCGACGCACGGCGAGTCCGGCGAGAGCACGATCTCGGCGGCCACCCGGCCGTCGCCCGCGGCGCTGGCATCCGCCGCGCGCCGGGCCGAGGCCAAGGCGCATGGCGGGGCGCCCGACGCGGCCACCGCCCTGGACGCCCACGGCCAGCCGCTGGCCGCCGGCCTGCCCGCCGGCCCCGCGCACTGGGACTACAGCGGCGAGGGCGGGCCCGACGCCTGGGCCCGCCTGAAGCCCGAGTTCGCGCAGTGCGGCGCGGGCACGCGGCAGAGCCCCATCGACATCCGCGGCGGCATCGCCGTGGACCTGGAGCCGATCAAGTTCGAGTACCGCCCCAGCACGTTCTCGGTCATCGACAACGGCCACACCGTGCAGGTGAACGTGGGCCAGGGCAATTCGATCACCGTGATGGGCAAGCGCTTCGACCTCGTGCAGTTCCACTTCCACCGCCCCTCCGAGGAGCGCATCGACGGCCGCCAGTTCGACATGGTGGCGCACCTGGTGCACAAGGACGTGGACGGCAAGCTGGCCGTGGTGGCCGTGCTGCTGGACCGGGGCAGCGCGCACCCCCTGGTGCAGGCCGTCTGGAACAACCTGCCGCTGGAGAAGGGCGAGGAGCTGCGCGCGTCCGGCACCCTCGACCTCTCGCGCCTGCTGCCCGAGGACAGGCGCTACTACACGTACATGGGCTCGCTCACCACCCCGCCCTGCAGCGAAGGCGTGCTGTGGATGGTGATGAAGCACCCGGTGCCCATCTCGCCCGAGCAGGTGGGCATCTTCTCGCGGCTGTACCCGAACAACGCGCGCCCGATCCAGCAGGCGGCGGGGCGGTTGATCAAGGAAAGCAACTGAGGCGCGCGACGCGCGTGTCAGCCCCGCGACGACGCAGCCGCGGCGTTGAGCGGTGGGAACTCAGTCTCGCACGACCGATTCACCGACGGTAGTCCTCTTCTCGCTGATGCCGGACGGCACCCACGATCACATCGTCGCCAACGATGTCGAACAGGACGATGTAGCCCGCTCCCCCGAAGGGCACGATCAGCTCGCGCGAACGGCCATTGCCCAGTTCGGCCTTGCGGCAAGAGTATGGCGACCAGGACAGCAGACGCATTCCCTCGGCGATCGCGGCAAGCGCGCGCTGAGGCGTCGTCCAATCCGGCATCTCGCTCGCCAGCTCGCGCTCGATGGCGAAGTCTTGCAGCCGCTGGAGATCGGCAATCGCTTCGTCGAGCAGCTTGACGATATAGAGGGCCGTCACTTGCCAGCGCGCTGAGCCACCCGACGCTTCGCATCGTCGAGGCGCGCCTGCAAACCTGTCAGGACGTCTTCGACACCGCGCCCGCCGCCCTCTCGCTTCCAACGCTCGATCGCCGCCTCGCCGCGATGGACGAACTCCGCCTGCACGCGACGCCAGGCAGCGGCCGAGATGACCGCCTCCTCGATGAATTGGGTGAGCGACTCACCCTCGCGCAATACCGCCTCGACTTCGGCCCGGACCTCGGGCTCCACGCGGATGGGAGGGAACGTGGCGGAGCGCATTCATCAAGTGTATAGCAAATGTGCTACAGCCGAGACCATAGCTTCGCAGCACGGCGCAACTCACCTCGTCCGCGCGCGGCGTCCGGCGCGAGGTGCCGTCAGCCGCCGGTGATGTCGAGCCGCGCGCGCCCCAGCATCGGCTGCCTGAGTGACGGAAGGGCGCGGGTGGCGTGGCTGCCCGCGCCCGTTTTCCGGGGAATGCGCTGTCGCGTGCGGAGCGTCAGCGCTTCACGGGCATCAGTACCACGGTGACCCAGTTGCCCGTGCCCTGCTGGGCGGAGGCGAGGATCCGGCCCTTGTCGTCGATGGCGAATGCGCCGTACAGCTTCCAGCCCGCCGCCTTCGCCTTCGGGGTCATCAGCGTGTTCAGGTCGGTGGCGGCGCCGCCGTGCCAGATCACGGCCCGTCCAGGCGTGCCGCATCCGCAGGCGCTGTCGCCCACGATGACGCCCGCGGTGTTGATGGCCTGGGCGCTGCCCATGCTGTCTCCGGGCAGCACGGGCAGGTTCTGGGTGGTGGTGGCGGTGGCGACGAATGGCGCGTTGGCGGCTTCGCCCACGACCTGCCCCTTGTCGTTCACGCCCAGGCCGATCGAACCCGTCGGGCCCACCAGCGTGGCGGTGCCATGGGCCCACAGGACGGCCCGCTCCAGGAATCCGGCGGCGTAGCTGCGGCCCGCGATCAGGCCCTGGGGGCTGACGGCCATCGGCTGCGCGCCTTCCTGGCCGGCGGGCATCGGCAGCGCCTGCACGGCGCCGGCATGCCATTGAACCGGCATCCACCGATTGCCGCCGCTGAATTCCAGGCCGGCGATGTCGCCTTGGGCGCTGATGCCGCCCGTGGCTTGCGTGTAGTCACCGGCGACCAGCGCGGGCAGGTCGTGGCGCTGGTGGTCGGCAGACCAGGCGACGGCGACGCTGGACACCAGGTCGCTGCCATGGACCGAGCCGACGGACACGCCCTGGTCATTGACGGCGCGGATGAAGGTGTCGCCGGTGTCGGACGAAGGCAGGACCTGGACGACCTTGCCGCTCCAGAGCGCGGCCTGCAGGTGCGAGTTGCCCTCGAGGCGCGCGCCGCCGGCGAGGATCGCGGTCTTCGGGCTGAGCGACGCGCCGTTGACGAACGGCGCGGGTAGCGTCTGGACGGAATAGGTGGTGGCGGCGTGCGCAAGCATGGCGCAGCCGGACATCGCCGCGGCGATGGCGAACTTGTCGATGGACATGGGTCTCCCTCCAGGAGTACTTGTGTGAGCGATTTCAGGGCGTTGACGACGCCCGACGTGATTGTCCCTGCACGGCTGCCGGACCATCTCGAGTGGGAACCCGGGCGGGGAATCGCGTGCTCGTGGCGGAGGGGCCGCGCTCCGGGCACGCCAACTGCTAGGCGCTGCCCAGCCTTTAACACCGAGCCATGCCATGTCGTCCTGTTCCAACCGTTGCCGCCCCGTCGCCCCGGCCCGCCTCGTGCCCGCGGCGGTTGCCGGGGTCGCGATGGCCGCCCTGGCCGCCTGCGCGGACCTGCCCCACGCCGACATGCACGCCAACGGCGGCAACACCGGCGTGGTGCCCAGCGCGCTGCCCATCCGCCCGGCGCCCGAGCCGCTGCAGACCGTGGAGAAGGCCATGTCCACCGACTGCCTGAAGATGGGCACGGTGGATGTGACGCAGGTGAATCCCGAGTACCCCGCGGAGGCGGCGCGCTTCCGCCAGGAGGGCTGGGTGCGCTTCACGTTCGACGTGGAAGACGGCGCGATCGTGCGGCCGCAGGTGACCGAGTCGTCGCCGGCGGGCCTGTTCGATGCGGCCGTGCTGGCGTGGGCGGTGAAGCTGCGCTACCCGGTGGCGGGCAATGCGAGCGGGTGCTGGATGGAGTACGAGTACAAGCTGGAGCCGCGGCAGCCCGTGGCGAAGTAGTCCCGGCAGGCCCCTGGCGCGGCATCTGGCCGCCGGGGGCGGCGCGGTCAGGTCGTCGACCTGGCCGCCGCGCCCAGCGTCAACGTCACGCGCAATCCCCCGTCCGCCCGGTTGGCCAGCGCGATGCGACCGCCGTGCGCCTCGGCGATCTCGCGGGCCAGCGCCAGGCCCAGGCCGGTGCCGGCGCGCTTCGTGGAGTAGAACGGCAGCAGGGCCTGGGACAGCACCGTCTCCGTCATGCCGGGGCCGCGATCGGCCACGGCCAGTTGCAGCTCGTCGCCGCACTGCACGATCGACAGCGTCACGGCGTCTGGCGACCCGCCGGATTCGTGCGCGTTCTTCAGCAAGTTGATCAACGCCTGCTCCACCTGGGCGGCATCGAAGCGCGCGGGTGTGGAGGGCACGCTTCCGGAAAGCACGAAAGGCGCGTGGCCGGCGAGGTTCTCGAGGAACGACGGCCACTCCACCGTGTCCGGCCGCGGTGCCGGCAGCTTGGCGAAGCGCGCGTAGCCGTCCAGGAAGCCGTGCAGGTGGCGCGCGCGCTCGCCGATGGAGGCGAACAGCGGGGGCAGGCGGTCGACGTCGCCGCGGCGCGCCAGCTCGGCGCCGCTGTGCGCGAGCGACGAGATGGGAGCCAGCGAGTTGTTCAGTTCGTGGCTGAAGACGCGGATCAGGCGCTTCCAGCTGGCCACTTCCTGGCGTGACAGCTCGCGCGTCATGCGCCGCAGCAGGTAGAGGCGGTGCGGGCGGCCCTGCAGGCGGAAGCCGCGTTGCGAGACGTGGAAGGTCTCCTCCACGCCCTCCAGCGTGATGCCGAACAGCGTGTCCTCCTGCCCGTCGAGGGCCTGGCGCAGCGCCTCGGGCGTGGCGGCCAGCACGTCGGGCCACATCGCGCCCTGCAGGGACCGGCCGTCGCCCAGCAGCTGGCGCGCGGCCAGGTTGGCGTAGGCAATACGGCCAGGGGTATCCACCAGCGCGAGCGCGACCGGCGTGTTCTGCACGACGGTGTCCAGCAGCAGCTCGCGCTGCGCCAGGTGCTGGCGTTGCTCGCGCAGGGCGTTGCCGAGGGCTAGGTGGTGCGCCACCAGGGCCGCCAGCTCGCCCTGGCACTGGGGCGCCAGCGAGGCGCTGAAGTCGCCGTCCTGGTAGCGCAGCACCGCGTTCTCCAGCGCGCGCAGCAGGCGGTTCAGCGGGCGCAGCACACGGGCGGTGGCGGCGGCGAACAGGGGCAGCAGCAGCACCGAGGTGACGAGCAGCGCTGCGGCGCTGCCGGGGGCGGGGGCGGCCCAGGTGGGCCCCAGGCCCAGCGCCTGCCGGAAGGCCGCGAGCGCCGCCGGCAGCGGCCACGCCGTGATGGCTGCGTGCAGCGCGACGCCCGACGCGGCGGCCAGCGCGAGCAGCAGCGTGACACGGAGTTGCAGCGACGAGGGCTTGGGCATGAGGTGAGGAGGCGCGGATCCTGGTCCGCCAGGCGCAGGGGCGGGCGCCTGGCGCAGGCGTCAGGTCAGGCCGGAGGCCTGACCCCATTCTCCAGCCCATGGTGCTCGAGCCGGCGGTACAGCGCCTGGCGCGACATGCCCAGCGCCTGCGCCGCGCGGCTGACCACGCCGTGCGCGGCGGCGAGCGCGGACTGGATGGCGGCGCGGCTGGGCTCGTCCAGGTTGCGCAACGCGGCGGCCGACGTGAACGCGGCGCCGGGGCCGGCGCCAGCCGAACCGCCCGTTGCAGCCGACGATCCTCCGGCCGCGGCCGGCAGGCCCAGCTGCGCGACGGTGACGGGCTCGTCGCCCGCCAGCAGCGCCGCGCGCGCCACCACGTTCTTCAGCTCGCGCACGTTGCCCGGCCAGGCGTGGGCCAGCAGGGCCTCGCGCGCGGCGTCGCCCAGCGTGGCCCGGTCGCCCAGGAAGTGCTCGGCCAGCGGCAGGATGTCGTCGGGGCGCTCGGCCAGCGGCGGCACGCGCACCTCGATCACGTTGAGGCGGTAGTAGAGGTCCTCGCGGAACGTGCCCTCGCGCACCATCGCGGCCAGGTCGGCATTGGTGGCGCTGATGACGCGCACCTTCACCTGCCGCGTCTGCGACGAGCCCAGCCGCTCGAAGCGCCCCGTGTCGAGCACGCGCAGCAGCTTCACCTGCCCGGACAACGGCAGGTTGCCGATCTCGTCCAGGAACAGCGTGCCGCCGTCGGCCGCGTCGAAGCGACCCTCGCGCGCGCGGTGCGCCCCCGTGTAGGCGCCGCTCTCGGCGCCGAACAGCTCGGCCTCCACCAGGTCGGCCGGCAGCGCGCCGCAGTTCACGGCCACGAAGGGGCCGCTGCGCACCGCGGAGTTGCGGTGCACGATGCCGGCGATGCGCTCCTTGCCGCTGCCGTTGGGGCCCGTGACGAGCACGGGCACGTCGGCGCGCGCCACCTGGCAGGCCAGCGCCAGCGCGTGCAGCATGGCGTCGGACTCGAACACGCCGTCGCCCAGCGTGAAGCGGCGGGCCAGCGCGTCGCGGCGCAGGCGCCGCTCGCGGTGCAGTCGGCGCAGCTCGGTGCCGGCCTCGGCCAGTTCCAGCAGGTTCTCCACGGTGGCCAGCAGGCGGGTGTCGTCCCACGGCTTGGCCAGGTAGTCCGCGGCGCCGGCCTTCACCAGCTCCACCGCGGCTTCCAGGCGGGTCCAGGCGGTGAGCAGGATGACGGGCAGGTCGGGCCGGCGCGCGCGCAGCGCGCGGAACAGGGCCACGCCTTCCTCGCCCGACGTGGTGTCGGCGCTGAAGTTCATGTCCTGGATGACCACGTCGACGGGCTCGCGCTCCAGCAGCGCCAGGCCCTCGTCGGGCGAGGAGGCCACCAGCGGGCGGATGTCGCGCAGGGAGAGCAGGACGGAGAGGGCGTCGCCGACGGCGGGGTGGTCGTCGATGATCAGGACGGTGCGCATGGCAGGAATTATCCGGGGAGCGAGGTCAGGCGAGCCCGCGCATCGCCAGCGCGGGCGGCACCGCGGCCGCGCGCCGCGCGGGCGCCAGCACGGCCAGCTGGCCCAGGCCCCACAGCAGCAGCGCGCCCACGGGCAGGTACAGCGCGGGCAGGCGCGGCAGCTCGTACTGCGTCATCAGCCACTGGTTGATGCCGTACGCGCCCGCCATGCCGAGGGCGATGCCCGCGCTGGTCAGCAGCAGGTTCTCGGCCTGGAAGTACTGGCGCACCTGCGCGCGGGTGGCGCCCAGCGCGCGGCGCGTGCCGATCATGCGCGTGCGCTGCTGCACCCAGAAGCTGGCCAGGCCGACGATGCCGAAGGCCGTGACCACCAGCAGCGCCACGATCACGCCCAGCAGCAGCTTGACCATCGCCACGTCGCTGCGGTAGTAGCTCTCGCGCAGGTCCTCGTAAGTGCGCGGCGAATTGATGATGCGGCTGCCGTCGTGGCGGTCCAGGGCCGCCACCGCGGCCTTCAGCACCGCCTCGCGTTGCGCGGGGTCGGTGCGCACGACGAACTCGCCGTTGTTGTAGGCGGGCTGCGCGGGCACCAGCACCGTGTAGGTGGAGCCCGCCGGGCCGCCGTCGTCCTGGTCGGGGTGCGGCGGCACCAGGCGCTCCACCACGCCGACCACGCGGATCGGGTCGTCGCCGAACACGTAGATCGACTGGCCGATCGCGCTGCGGCCCGGGAACACGCGCTCGGCGGTGCGGCGGTCCAGGATCGCCGACGGCACGTGGGCGCCGTCGCCCATCAGCGCCGTGTAATCGCGGTACTCGTCGGCCTGGAAGTCGCGGCCCTCCACCAGTCGAAGCCCCATCGTCGCGATCGCGCCCGGGCCGCCGGCGTAGGTGGCCACGTCCACCGTCGGGTTGGGCTGGCGGGGCACCAGCGACAGGCCCGAGCGGGTTGAATGCGATCCGAACGGCAGCTGGTTCACCACAGCGGCGCCCTTCACGCCGGGCAGCGCACGCAGGCGGGCCAGGTCCTCGGCGGTGGTGGCCAGGGCGTTGGCGTCGCGTTGCACGTTGCGCACGCCCAGCACCACCAGCTCGTGGTCGGCCAGGCCGGTGACCAGCTGCAGGCGGTCCACGCGGTTGAAGATCAGGAAGGCGGCGTTGCAGACGATCGCGCAGGTGAGGGCGATCTCCAGCACGATCAGGGCCGCGGCGGTCTTGTGGCGGCGCAGCGTGGAGAGGATGGGACGCAGGGGGATCATGGCGAGGGCCTTTCGGAAAGCGGGGCGCGGGGCGGCGATCAGGTCACTGCGACTTGAGCTGCAGCGCCGGCGACACCTGGCAGGCGCGCCAGGCGGGCAGCACCCCGGCAAGCAGGGTGGTGGCCAGGGCCAGCGCGAAGGTGGCCAGGTACATCGTGGCGTCCAGGTGCACCCACTGCACGTGGTCGCCCGCGCCCTGGCGCACCAGCCACACGCCGCCCGCGGCCACCGCCAGGCCGGCCAGGCCACCGGCCAGGCCCACGGCGCCGGCCTCCACCAGGAACTGGCCGAACACCTGCGCGCGCCGGGCGCCCAGCGCGCGCCGCACGCCGATCTCGCCGGAGCGACGCAGGCACTTGGCCAGCAGCAGGCCCACCGTGTTGACGAGGCACACCAGCAGGAAGCCGAACGCCAGGCCCACCTGCAGGCGCACGTCGTCGGGCACGACGTGCTTGAAGGCGAGCCACTGGTTGACGTCGCGCAGGCGCACGTTGGGCGCGCGCTCGAAGCGGCCCGCGGCATGCTGCCGGGACGAATACCCGGTGAGGTAATCGCGGTAGGCGGCCACCCGGGCCGGGTCGTCGATCTGCACCCAGTACTGGATCCAGCTGCAGGGCGCGTCCAGGGTGCGCGAGTTGCCCACCGGCGCGTCGCCCCAGCAGTGGATGTTGCCGTTGCTGCCCAGCTTGTGGTCGATGGCGGTGCGGATCGGCAGCAGCATCCGCTCGGCGGCGCGGTAGCTGCCGATGTCCAGGTCGAAGAAGTAGGGCACCGGCTGCCACTCGTCCAGGATGCCGACGATGCGGTAGTCGGCGTCGCGCAGGCGCACGGTGCGGCCGGTGGAATCGGCGCCGCCGAACAGGCGGTCGTTCATGCGCTTCGTCAGCACGATCACCGGGGCGCCGGCGGCGTCGTCGTCGGCGGTCCAGCCGCGGCCGTGCAGGAAGGGCACGCCGAACATCGCGAAGAAGTCGGCCGTGGTGTAGCGCACGTCGGTGAAGAAGGGCTGCGCGCCGCCGGGCGTGTCCGCCGCGGGCACCACGGCCGCGGTGCCGCCGGTCATCATGGCCTGGCGGTCGGCGCGGTGCTCGCGCAGCAACTGCTCGGCGTCGAAGCGCGTGAGCTGCTCGTCGGGCTCGTCGCCAGGCACGTAGCCGGTGCGGGCCTGCGCGTCCAGCTCCACGCGGAACACGTGGCTGCTGCGTCCCGGCAGCGGGTCGCCCGAGAGCGCGCGGTAGACGGTGAGCGTGGTCATGCACGCGCCGATGCCCATCGCGATGGCCAGCACCATCAGCGTGGTGAGGCCGCGCGCGGAGCGGAAGCTGCGCAGCGCGAGATCCAGGTAGTAGGTGAACATGGGTCAGGACTCCTTGGAAGGGGGCGATCGAAGCAGCGCGTCCACGCCGGCCAAGTCGGCCTCGCCCAGCGTGCCGGCGGCCTGCGCCAGGGCCAGCCGGGACAGCACCAGCTGGTGGCGGGCCTGCGAATGCGCGTCCTGGGCCAGGCCCAGGTTCTGGATGGCGGCCAGCAGGTCGCTGATCGTGCGGCTGCCGACGTCCCAGCCCACGCGGGTGGAGGCGAGGGCGGCGGTGGCGGCGTCGACGGCGGCGCGCGTGGCGACGACGCGCTCGGCGCCGTCCACCACCGCGCGGTACGACTCGTCGGCGGCGCGCACGGCCGCGCGGCGGCGGCTCTCCAGCGCGTCCTGCGCGCCGTCCCGGCGGTACGTCGCGTCGCGCACGCGGGCCTGCGTCGCGCCGCCGGTGCTGAGCGGCACGGTCAGCGTCAGCGCCACGCTGGCGCCCAGCCGGCCCGAGCCGCTGCCGTCCGCGGCAGGCGCCACGGTGGGGCGCGCCAGCCCCAGGCCCGCGCTGAGCGTGGGCAGGTGGGCGGCGCGGGCGGCATCGATCTCGCGTTCGCTGCTGCGCACCTGCAGGCGCGCGGCCAGCACGTCGGGGTTGGCGTCGGCGGCGGCGCGCATCCAGGCCTGCGGGTCGGCGGGCTGGGGCGCGGCGAGCGGCAGCTCGTCCTGCAGGCGCGCGGGCGCGGCGGGCGCGGGCTGGCCGGTGATCTCGGCCAGCGCGCCGCGCGCGTCCTGCAGCGCCTGGCGCGCGGACACCGTGCCGGCGTGGGCGAGTGCCTGGTAGGTGCGGGCCTGGTCCACGTCCACCTGCGCGGCCAGGCGCTGGGCCACGCGTTCGCGCGACTGCGCCACCTGGCGGTCGTACGCGGCCTCGTTGGCCTGCGCGGTGGCCAGGGCGTCGGTGGCCTGCAGCACCTGCAGGTAGGCGGTGGCCACGCGCAGCGCGAGCGCCTGCGTGGCCGATGCCAGCAGCGCGTCCTGCGCGTCCGCGGCGGCCACGGCGGCGTGGTGCGTGGCGGCCAGGCCGGCGTCGAACACCACCTGGTTGACGGTGAGGGCGACGTCGGTGCGGCGATCGCTGGCGGTGGGCAGCGCGGCGCCCGACTGGCGCTCGCGCGCGATCTCGGCGACGGCCCAGGCCTGCGGACGCAGGGCCGCGGCGGCCACGTCGGCCAGCGCGTGGGCGCTGCCGCGCTGCGCGTCGGCAGCAGCCAGCACGGGGTCGGCCGCGCGGGCCTGGTGCCATGCGTCCAGCAGGTCGTTGGCGTGGGCGCCGATGGGCAGGCACGACAGGGCGAGCGCGAGGCCGAGTGCGGCGGCAGGGCGACGTGGCCTGTCGCCCTGGGACGCGCCGCGCCGGGCGAGGCGATCACGCATACGCGGGCCGCCCCGTCCCCGCCGCCTTCGGCGCCAGCGACACCGCCTCGCCCGAGTCGATCACCTGCCCGTCGATCACGTGCACGTTGCGCTGCGCGCGCGCGGCCAGCTGCGGGTCGTGCGTCACCATCACGATCGTGGCGCCCTCGCGGTGCAGCTCCTCCAGCAGGTCCATCACGCCGCGTGCCATCTGGCTGTCCAGGTTGCCCGTGGGCTCGTCGGCCAGCAGCAGGCGCGGGCTGCCGGCCAGGGCGCGGGCGATGGCCACGCGCTGCTGCTGGCCGCCCGACAGCTCGGCCGGGTAGTGCCGCTGGCGCGACGCCAGCCCCACGCGCTCCAGCGCGCCCGTCACGCGGCGCCGGCGCTCGTCCGCCTTCATGCCGCGGTAGCGCAGCGGCACGTCCACGTTGTCGAACACGTTCAGGTCGGGGATCAGGTTGAAGGCCTGGAAGATGAAGCCGATCTTCTCGTTGCGGATGCGCGACCTCGCGTCGTCGCCCAGGCTGCCCACGTCCAGGCCGTCCAGCTCGTAGCGGCCCGCGCTGGGCGCCTCCAGCAGGCCGGCGATGGTGAGGAACGTGGTCTTGCCCGAGCCCGACGGGCCGGTGACGGCGACGAACTCGCCCTCGCGCACCGCGAGGTCGAAGTCGCGCAGCGCGTAGGTCTCGATGGTCTCGGTGCGGTAGGCCTTGGACAGGCCGGTCATCTTCAGCATGGGAGGGGCTCCTGGCGGTGGATACGGGAAGGGGGTATGCGAAGCGGTGTCACTGCGCCACGGCCGCGCGCGGCGCGTCGTGGAAGGCCTCCGCGCCCGAGATGACGACGCGGTCGCCCTCGTGCAGGCCCGAGACGATCTCCACGCGGTCGGCCCCGCGCGCGCCCAGGCGCACGGGCACGCGCTCGGCCACGCCGTCCGCGCGCAGCACGTACGCGGCCGCGCCGCCGGACTCGTCCACGAAGCGGCCCGCGGCCACGCTCAGCACGTGCTCGCGGCGGTCCAGCAGCACGCGCACGGACAGGCGCTGGCTCTGGCGCAGCTGCGGCGGCATCGGGCCGTCGAAGCGCAGGCGCGCGGCCACCTGGTTGTCCACCACCTCGGGCGAGATGGCGCTGACATGGGCCGGGAACACCTGGCCGTTGACGCCGATCTCGCCCGGCATGCCGGGCTGCAGGTCGCGCGCGAAGCTCTCGGACACCCGCGCCTGCACCTCGAAGGCCGACAGGTCGATGACGGTGAGCAGCCTGGCGTCCTTGGCCGCGGCGGCGCGCTCGTCGACGAACAGCTGGCCCACCTGGCCGTCCACCGGCGAGCGCACCACCAGCGCCTCGACCTGGCGCTTCACGTCGGCCACCAGCAGCGCCTGGCGCTGCAGCGCCTGCTGCCTGGCCTGCACGTCGAACTTCAGGCTGTCGTCCTTCAGGTGCAGGCCCGAGCGGGCATGCGACAGCGCGATGCGGGCCTTCTGCAGCGTGTCCTTCGCGCGGTCCACCTGCATGCCCGCGGCGGCGCCCGCGTCGAAAGCGCGCTGCTGGCGGGCCAGGTCGGTCTCGGCCGCCTGCACGTCGATGGCCGCGTCCTCCTCCGTGCGCTGCAGGGCGGCGCGCTGCTCGCTGGCGTCCACGCCGGCACGCAGCAGGTCCGTCTTCAGCGCATCGGCCGTCGACTGCTCCTGCGCCAGCCGGGCGCGCAGCGCGGGGCTGTCGATCGTGGCCAGGGCCTGGCCCTTCTGCACGCGGTCGCCGGCGTGCACCTGCAGCGTCACGGTGCCGGCGTCGGGCGCGAAGAGGGTGGGGCTGGACGCGGCCACCACCTGGCCGTCGGCCTGCAGGTCGCGCAGGAAGGGGCCCATCGTCACCGGCGCCACCGACAGCCGATCCAGCCGCACCGACGACGACCCCGGCAGCGTGAAGGCCCGCCGCGCGGCGGGCAGCGCGGCCGCCGCCAGGGCGCCGATGGCCAGCAACGCGGCGCCGACGAGCAGCGTGCGCCGACGGCCCGGGCGAGGGGGGAGCGGACGGTCCTGAGAGGCGGTGTCGCGGATCATGGCCCAGGGGATCGCAAGGCCCGTGCCGGCCCGGACCGTGCGGGAAATGTCAGAAGAATCAACGGGTTACTGTGTCCAGCCCCGGCCATCCCGCTGTCCGCGGACACCCCCGGACACCCGCCGGACAGTGCCGCGTCCGAACGAATGTAAAGCTGTCCTGGAGTTGAACCGAGCGCAACTGAACGGGTATACAGCCTGGCGTACTGCCCACAACACACCGCCAGGAGCTCCCATGTCGCCGACCCCTTTCCTGACCGCTTCCGTCCTCGCCTTGTCCCTCGCCGCCAGCCCGGTGGCCCATGCCGCCGCGGCCAGCGCCTACGTCGTGACGCCGCTGGTGTCCAACGGCGTGGCCAACACGCCCAACATCGACCCGAACATGGTCAACACCTGGGGCGTGGCGTTCAACCCGACCGGGCTGGTGTGGGTGACCAACGAGCGCACCGGCACGTCCACCCTGTACGACGGCAACGGCGTGGTGAACCCGCTCGTGGTGGCCGTGCCGCCGGCCGCCGTGGGCGCCAGCGGGCCGGGTACCCCTACGGGTATCGTGTTCAGCGGCACCAGCGATTTCGTGGTGACCAACGGCACCACGTCCGGCCCCAGCCGCTTCCTCTTCGCCAGCCAGGACGGCCTGATCTCCGGCTGGGCGCCGAACGTGGACTTCGCCAACGCGCTGCGCGCCGTCGTCCGCCCGGGCGCGAAGTACATGGGCCTCGCCACCGCCACCAGCAGCACCGGCGCGCGCCTCTACGCAACCGACTACGCGCACGGCCGGGTCGACATGTTCGACTCGTCGTTCCACCTGCTCACCGCCGCGTTCAAGGATCCGAAGCTGCCCCAGGGCCTGGCGCCGTTCGGCATCCAGGCGATCGGCGACCGCGTGTACGTGACGTACGCCAAGGCGGGCGCGTTCTCGGGCGTGGCCGGCTCCGGCAACACCCCGGACAGCGTCATCGACGTGTTCGACACCGACGGCCGCTTCGTCCACCGCTTCGCCACGTCCACGTCCACCCAGCAGCCCTGGGGCGTGGCGCTGGCGCCCGCCGACTTCGGCGCGCACGCCAACCAGCTGCTGGTGGGCGACTTCCACGACGGCACCCTCACCGCCTACGATCCCGCCACGGGCGCGGCCAAGGGCCAGCTGCTGGATGCGAAGGGCAAGGCCGTGAAGATCCCCGGCCTGTGGGGCTTCCAGTTCGGCAATGGCGTCAACAGCCAGCCCACCAACGCGCTGTTCTACGCCGCGGGCCCGAACGGGCAGGGCGGCGGGGTGTACGGCAAGGTGACCGTGAAGTAGCCGGACGGCTTGAGCGCGATCAACGGTTGGTGCAACCAGCCGTTGCGGCGGGCGGGTGCGGGCGCCGCATTTGCCTACGGGCCGGCGTCCCCTCGAGGAAGCCGCCATGACGCCCGTTCCCTTCGCCTGCCGCCTGATCGCCCTCGCCGCCGCCGCCTGCCCGCTCGCCATCACCACGGCGCACGCCGCCACGCGGACTGAAGCGACGCTGCCTGAAGTGACGCTGACAGGCGCGCCCACGCAGGTCGCGCAAGCGGACGCGCCGGCCCCCGCGCCCGCGCCCGCGGACCCGACCGTGCCCGTGCGCGACGGCCCGATGCACCTGGGCCGCCCCGGCACCACGGAGAAGAGCTTCACGCTGACCGGCCTGGAGATCGTCGGCTTCGACCTCCTGCTCAGCAACTACAACCGCGCGTTCAGCGGATCGCACGACTACGACGTCAGCATCCACTCGATCGAGCACAACCTGCGCGGCCCCTGGGTGACGGACAACGACCCGTTCAAGATCAACCAGTTCGCGCACCCGTACCAGGGCTCGCTGTACCACGCGGCCGGCCGGTCGATGGGCCTGTCGTACTGGGAGGCGTCGGCCATGACGTTCGCCGGCAGCGCGTACTGGGAGATCTTCGGCGAGAAGACGCCGCCGTCCGTCAACGACCAGGTGGCCAGCGGCATCGCGGGCAGCTTCTTCGGCGAGCCGCTGTTCCGCATGGCCCACCTGGTGCAGGACCACTCCACGTTGCCCGCGGGCTGGAAGCCCTACGCCACCGCGTTCATCTCGCCACCCGTGGCCATCAACCGCCGGCTGTTCGGCCAGCAGGGCTACGGCGGCACGTTCGACGACCACGACCCCGCCTACTACAGCCGCCTGCACCTGGGCGTGGCCCACACCACGGTGGACGACGTCGCGGCGTCCCCGGCCACGAACTTCCACGCCAACACCGCGGAGGTCGATTACCAGATGGACTACGGCCTGCCGGGCCAGAAGGGCTACACCTACAACCGCCCGTTCGACTTCTTCCAGTTCCAGGCCGTGGCCTCCAGCGCCAACGGCATCGAGAACCTCACGTCCAACGGCCTGTTGTGGGGCGACGCGTACACCGAGGGCGACGGCACGGTGCACGGCGTGTGGGGCGTGTTCGGCACGTATGAGTACCTCTCGCCGCAGATTTACCACGTGTCCAGCACGTCGTTGTCGCTGGGCACGGCGCTGGCGTGGAACCCGGTGCGCGACCTGGCGGTGCAGGCCACCGTGCAAGGCGGCGTGGGCTACGCCGCGGCCAGCAGCACGGTGCGCGACGTCGATAGCCAGGAGTACCACTACGGCACGGCGCCGCGCGCCCAGGCCAGCCTGCGCGTGATCGAGGCCAACCGGCTGTCGCTGGACGTCGGCGCGCGGCTGGTGTCGCTGGGCAGCGTGGCCGACCGCGCCGCGGGCCGCGACACCATCTCGCGCGTCGAATCCACGCTGACGTGGCGCGTCATGGGCCACCACGCGATCGGCGTGGGCTACATCTGGTCGCACCGCAGCGCCACCTTCGGCGCGGCCGCCAACGAGCGCAAGCAGACGCTGGGGCAGGTCGGCCTCTTCTACACGCTGCTGGGGCAGCAGGACCTGGGCGCGGTGGACACGAGCCGCTGAGGCTGCCCGGGCGCGCGCCGGCACGCCGCACATCCGATCGCGCGTGCCGTGCGTAGGAGGGGCAGCCCTCCACTGCGCGCCCATGCATCCCCGCCACCTGCCCACCTCCCTCGCGTTCGCGGCCTCCCTGGCGGCCGCGGTGTTCCTGCTGCAGCCCGGGCCCGCCCATGCCGAGCCGGTCGCGCCCGCCCCGGAGGCGCCGCCGGCGGTGGTAGCGATGGTGGCCGCCGTGGCGCCGGCCCTGCCCGGCGACCTTCAACGCGTCGAGGTCAGCGGCAACTACCTCAACGGCGTGGGCACGTCGGACGCGGCCAGCCAGGGCGTCGTCACCGCATCGCTCATCGCGAGCCGCCCCACGCTGCGGCCGGCCGAGGTGCTGGAGTTCGTGCCCGGGGTCATCGTCACGCAGCATTCCGGCGACGGCAAGGCCAACCAGTACTACCTGCGCGGCTTCAACCTGGACCATGGCACCGACTTCGCCACGTGGGTGGACGGGATGCCCGTGAACATGCCCACGCACGCGCACGGGCAGGGCTACAGCGACCTGAACTGGCTGGTCCCCGAGTTGCTGGACCGCATCGAGTACCGCAAGGGCCCCTACTTCGCCGACGAGGGCGACTTCTCGTCCGCCGGCGCCGCGCACCTGCGGCTGGCCGACACGCTGCCGCGCGGCCTGGCCTCCGTCACGCTGGGGCAGGAAGGCTACGACCGCGGCCTGCTGGCCCGCTCGTTCGCCGCCGGGCCCGACGGCCACGTGCTGGGCGCCATCGAGGTGTCGCACAACGACGGCCCGTGGGACCTGGCCGAGCGCTTCCATCGCGCCACGGGCGTGCTGCGCTACAGCGTGGCCAGCGGCGACACGCACGCGTCCGTCACGGCCATGGGGTACGACGCCGCGTGGCGCGCCACCGACCAGGTGCCGCTGCGCGCCGTGCAGGCCGGCCTGGTCGACCGGTTCGGCAACGTCGACCCCACCGATGGCGGCCACACCGCGCGCGCCAGCCTGTCCGCGCAGGTGGACCGCACGCTGGCCGACGGCCTGTTCCACGCCGACGCGTACGCCATCGCCTCGCGCCTGGACCTGTTCTCCAACTTCACCTACTTCCTGGACGACCCGGTCCACGGCGACCAGTTCGAGCAGGCCGAACGCCGGCACGTGTTCGGCGGGGCGCTCAGCCGCGCGTGGACCACGCCATTGGGAGGCCGCGAGTCCACCACCACCGTGGGCCTGCAGCTGCGCCAGGACCGGCTCGACCCGGTGGGCCTGTACGCCACCACGGCCCGCGTGCGGCACGACACGGTGCAGGAGAGCCGCGTGCGCGAGACGTCGGTGGGGATCTACGGCGAGAACGCGACACAGTGGCTGCCCGGCGTGCGCACCATCGCCGGCCTGCGCCTGGACCACGTCGACGTCGACGTCGCCAGCAGCCTCGCTGCCAACAGCGGCCGGCGCGGCGCCGCCATCGCGTCGCCCAAGCTGTCGCTGGTGCTGGGGCCGTGGGACAGGACCGAGTGGTTCGTCAACGCGGGCTACGGCTTCCATTCCAACGACGCGCGCGGCACGACGGAGACCGTCACGCCGCGCGAGGGCACGCCCGCGGAGCCGGTCAAGCCCTTGGTGCGATCCCTGGGTGGCGAGCTGGGCCTGCGCACGCAGCTGGTGCCCGGGCTGCAGAGCTCGCTGGCCCTGTGGGCGCTGAAGCTGGACCAGGAGCTGGTGTTCTCGGGCGATGCCGGCGACACCGAGCCCAGCCGCGCCAGCGAGCGGCATGGCGTTGAGTTCAACAACCACTATGTCGCGACGAAGCACGTGCTGCTGGACGCCGACCTGTCCGTCTCGCGGTCGCGCTATACGCAGGCCGACGCCTCGGGCTCGTCGATCCCCGGATCGATCCAGGCGGTGGCGTCGTTCGGTGCCACGCTGAAAGACTGGGGGCCCTGGTTCGGGCAGTTCCAGGTGCGCTACTTCGGCCCGCGCCCCTTGATCGAGGACGACAGCCAGCGCTCGAAGGCCACCACGCTCGCCTACCTGCGGGCGGGCTACCGGATCACCGGGAACACGCGCGTGGCGCTGGACGTGTTCAACCTGTTCGACCGGAAGGCGAGCGACATCGACTACTTCTATGCGTCGCGCCTGCGGGGCGAGCCCGCGGGGGGCCTGGACGACATCCACTTCCACCCGGTGGAGCCGCGCAGCGTGCGCGTGACGCTGTCGACGGCGTTCTGATCCCGGTCAGGCCGCCGTCCTGGCGCCGCCGGACCCGTACTTGCGCGCCGCCTCCGCCAGCGCCGCCGCGTCGATCGGCTTGGCCAGCACCGCCTGCATGCCCGCGGCCACGCAGGCGGCAGCCGTTTCCGGCAGCGTGTCCGCCGTCAACGCCACGATCGGGGTGCCCGCGCCCGCGCCGCCGCCCGCGCGGATGCGCCGCGTGGCCTCGATGCCGTCCATGCCCGGCATGTGGCAATCCATGAACACCAGGTCGACGTCGCCCGCGGCCACCGCCGCGCAGGCGTCCTCGCCGTTGTCCACCACCCGCACGTCGAAGCCGGCGTTGGCCAGCATCGCCTGCAGCACCAGGCGGTTGATGGCGTCGTCGTCCACCAGCAGGATGCGGCGCGGGCCGGCGGGCGCCTGGGCCTCCAGCACCTCGGCGTCGTCCGGCACGGCCAGCGTCAGCTCGAACCAGAACACCGAGCCCTGGCCTGGCTGGCTCTCCACCGCCAGCTCGCCCCCCATGCCGCGCACCACCTGGCGCGCCAGGGGCAGGCCCACGCCCAGGCCGCCATGATGGCGCGACAGCGAGCTGTCGCCGCGCTGGAACACCTCGAACAGCATCGGCAGGTCCTCGGGCGAGATACCCTGCCCGGTATCCCGCACCGCGATGTGCAGGCGCACCGAGCGCGGCTCCCGCTGCAGGAGCTTCACCAGCAGCTCCACGTGGCCGGCGTCGGTGTAGGCGACGGCGTTGGCCAACAGGTTCACCAGCACCTGGCGCAGCCGCTGGTCGTCGCCCACGACGCGCAGCGGCAGGTCTTCGGCGGCCACGTGGCGCAGCGCCAGCGGGCCCTTCTTGGCCCGGGCCGCGGGCTCCACCGCCTGCAGGGCGCCGTCGAACACGGGCCGCAGCGCGAAGGGCCGCGGGCGGATCGGCATCTCGCCGCCCTCCAGCCGGGACAGGTCCAGCATGTCGTCGATCAGGGACAGCAGCTGCGCGCCCGAGCGACGCGCCGCGTCCAGGTACTCGTGCTGCGCGGCCACCGTCAGCGGCGTGGCGGCCAGCACGTCGATGGCGCCCAGGATGCCGGTCATCGGCGTGCGGAACTCGTGGCTGACGTTGGCCAGCAGCGCCGTCTTGGCCCGGTTGGCGCGCTCGGCCTCCGCGCGGGCGCGCTCCAGCTCGCGCGTGCGCGCCTCGGCCTCGCGGGTCTTCTGCGCCAGCTGGTCCACCAGGTCGCGCGCGGTGCGCACGGCCAGGCGCAGGCGCGCGCGCAGGCGCTCGATGACGATGCCCGTGGACGCCAGGTAGCCGCCGATCAGGTACATGGTGCCCGCGATGGTCAGGCGCGTGGGCCAGCCCAGCGGCGTGGCGTCGAAGGCCATCATCAGCGCCGCGTAGCCCAGGTAGGTGGCCACCACCACGTGGCTGAACCAGATCGCGCGCCGGAAGCCGTAGCCCGTCTGGTCGGCCACGCGCACCAGCAGCAGGTAGCCGTAGAAGGGCGCGGTGGCCTCCAGGTGATGCAGCGTCGCGTACCAGAAGACGATGTCGACGTGCAGGAGCAGCAGGGGCAGGTCGATGCGCGGCGTGCGGCGCCGCAGCGCGAACAGCGCGCCCCAGCTGGCCAGCGCGTAGCCCAGGTTCAGCACCACCAACGCGGGCAATGTGGGCCGGTGCGTGATGCCGGCGTCGTCCACGTCGTGCAGCCACGCCAGCAGGCACAGCACGCCGAAGCCGATCACGCGCAGCAGGGGCACCGTGACGGTGTTCAGGTGCTGCCGGGTGGCCTCCTTTTGGCGAGCGCGTTCCGCGGGGTCCAGGACCAGCCCCGTCGCGTCGTCCGATCGCTCAGGCCAAGCCACCCTCGTGTGCTCCCGCTGGACCGCTGTCCAGCGATCCTTGGCCCTTTGCGGACGTTCGTCAAGTTCAAGGTGGGGGCGGGATCACCCGCAGTGTGACCGGCGTCAAGCCCGCGGGCTGAACGTGCGGGGGAACACCACCGGCGCGCGCCGGTCCTTCAGCCGGTAGCCCATCGGCGGCCGATGCGACGCCGTCTCCACCTGCCCGGCTTCCGCCAGGAAATCGGCCGCCAGCATCCGCGTGCGAAAGCCGCTCTTGTCCACGGGCCGTCCCAGCACCACCTCGTACGTGCGCTGCAGCTGCGGCAGCGTGAAGGGCTCGGGCAGCAGGAACGCGGGCAGCGACGTGTATTCCACCTTCGACCGCAGGCGCTCCACCGCGGCGCGCAGGATGTCGTCGTGGTCGAAGGCCAGGCGCCGCGTGCCCACGTCCTTCCACGCCACGTCGGCGGCGTTGGCGCCGCGGCGCAGCTGCAGGCCTTCCGACGGCAGCAGCGCGAACCACGCGTGCGTGGCCGACCAGCCGCGCGGGTCGCGCGTGGCGCTGCCCCAGCTGCCCAGCTGCTCCAGGTAGGGGCTGGCCACGCCGGTCTTCTCCGCCAGCTTGCGGCGCGCGCAGGCCAGCAGGTCCACGTCCTGCTCGGTGTCCACGTAGCCGCCGGGCAGGGCCCAGCGGCCGGGGAAGGGCTCGTTCGCGTCCTCCGGGCGGCGCACCAGCAGCACCTGCAGCGCGTCGTCGCGCACGGTGAAGATGCACAGGTCCACCGTGGTGAACGGGCGGGGGAAGGTGGCGGGGGCGTCGCGCGCGGGCATCGGGTCAGTCGCTCGTCAGGTGCAGGAAGTGGTCCAGCATGTGGAAGTGGTCGTCGAAGAAGCGGTCCTCCATCGCGGCCAGGGTGGCGATCGGCACCCACTGCGCCGCGGCGGCGTCGTCGTCCGCGCGCACGTCGGGCAGCTCGCGGTCGCCCAGGTCGAAGTGATGCGCATGCGTGACGGTGCGGCCGCGCTGGCTGCGGTCCGGGTGGTCGAACACGGCCACCTCGCGCAGCGCGCGGCGCATCGCGTCCTCCAGCAGGTGCAGGTGCGTCTCCTCCTCCAGCTCGCGCAGCGCGGATTGCCACAGCGTCTCGCGCGCCTCCAGGAAGCCGCCCGGCACCGCCCACAGGCCGCGGCCCGGCGCCTGGCCGCGCTGCACCAGCAGCACGTGGCCGGCGCACTGCACCACGGCGTCCACCGTGATGAACATCGGCGCGTAGGGCGCCGCCGCCCAGGCCTGGCGGTAGGCCTGCAGCATCGCCCATTCCTCGCGCAGCGCGGGCAGGAAGGGCAGGCGCGACCAGGCGAGCAGGAAGCGGCGGGTGGTGTCCGGCAGCACGTCCACCCCGGCGGCCAGCGCATCGGGCAGGTCGGGGTCGGCGCTGCGGAACAGCATGTCGCGCAGGGCGGTGCCGTCGGCGCCGGGCAGCGGCGTGGCGGGCTGCGCGAGCTGCCAGCCGGGGAAGCGGCGCAGGTAGTCGCTGGTGGCGTCCTTGCGGAAGCCCACCAGCACGGGCGCCTGGGTGCCGTGGGCGCCCGCGCCCAGCAGGTGCTCCACGCCCGCGCGCGCGGCCGCGACCCAGCGCGCCTCGTCGTAGTGGTCGCGCAGCGGCAGGAAGCGCAGGCGCGCGTGCTCGGCCTCGGGCACCGCCAGCCGGATCATCTCGGCGCGCTCGGTCCATGTGAACGGGTTCTTCGGCGTGCGCGCCTGGAAGGCCGACCCGATGACGATGACCACGGTGCCGGCGGGTGCCGCGGCATCCAGCGCCTGGCGCAGCAGCGCCAGGTGGCCGGCGTGGAAGGGCTGGAAGCGGCCGATGAGGACGGCGGCCTGCGGGGAGTCGGTCACGTCGTTCGGCATGGCCATCACTCAGACCAGCCGCGCCGCGATGGGCATCTGCCGCCCCGTGCCGAACGAGCGCGAGCGCACGCGGATGATGGGCGGCGACTGCCGGCGCTTGTACTCGTTGCGCGCGATCATCACGCGGATGCGCTGCACCAGCGCGGCGCCGTCCTCCGTCTCCGACAGCCTGGCGACGAACGCGGTGGCCGCGTCGAACTCGCCGCGCGCCAGGCGCGGGCCCTCGATCAGCACCTTCAGGATCTCGTCCAGCACGTCGTAGGGCGGCAGGCTGTCGGTGTCCTTCTGGCCCGGGGCCAGCTCAGCGGACGGGGGCTTGTCGATGATCGCGGCGGGGATCAGCTCGCGGCCCGCATGCGCGTTCACGTGGCGCGCCAGCGCGAAGACCTCGGTCTTGTACAGGTCGCCCAGCAGGCCCAGGCCGCCATTGGTGTCCCCGTACAGCGTGCAGTAGCCCACCGACAGCTCCGACTTGTTGCCCGTGGTGAGCAGCAGGTGGCCGAACGCGTTGCTGAACGCCATCAGCGTGGTGCCGCGCACGCGGGCCTGCAGGTTCTCCAGCGGCAGGCCCTGCAGCGGCGAATCGAAGGCCGTCTCGAAGCCCGACGCGTACGCGGACACGATGTCCGCGATCGGGTGCGTCTTCAGCGGGATGCCGAGGTTGCGGCACAGCGTGACCGAATCGTCCACCGAGCCGGCCGACGAGAACACCGACGGCATCGTCACGCCCACCACGTTGTCCGCGCCCAGCGCCTCGACGGCCAGGGCCATCGTCAGCGCCGAATCGATGCCGCCCGACGAGCCCACCACCGCCTGCCGGAAGCCGCAGCGGCGCGCGTAGTCGCGCAGGCCCAGCACGATCTGCTGGCGGTAGAAATCCATCGTGGGCAGGCCCTGCGCGCTCACCGGCGGCAGGGCGGCGCCTCGCGCATCGGTGAACATGCCGCCGTCGAAGCGCAGCGTGCGCACGTCCTCCACGAACCGGTCGGCCTCGAAGCACACGGTGCCGTCGCCCGCCACGGCGAACGACGCGCCGTCGAAGACGATCTGGTCCAGGCCTCCCACCTGGTTGACGTACAGCAGCGGCAGCGCGTGGCGCCGGCACGCGTCGCCGAACACCTGGTGGCGCTGCTCGCGCTTGCCCACGTTGGACGGGCTGGCGTTGATGGACACCACCAGGTCGGGCGCCGCGTCCGCCAGGCGGGCGAACGGGTTGACGGCGTAGTCCGCGCCTTCGTCGTTCCAGCCGTCCTCGCAGATCATCAGGCCCACCTGCGTGCCGTCGATGCGCAGCACGCGCCCCACGTCGGGGCCGGGCTCGAAGTGGCGGTGCTCGTCGAAGATGTTGTACGTGGGCAGCAGCTGCTTGGCATAGCGCAGCACGATGGCGCCGTCGCGGATCACCACCAGCGCGTTGAGCAGCCGCTTGCCGCCCGCGCCGTCGCGCCGCAACGGCGTGCCCACGATCCAGTGCAGGCCGGGCGTGTCCTGCGACGCGCGGCACAGCGCGTCCAGGCCCGCGTCGATGCGCGCCAGGAAGCCGGGCTCGTCCAGCAGGTCGCCGGGGTAGTAGCCGGTGATCGACAGCTCGGAGAAGACGACCACCTGTGCGCCGTCGGCCACCGCCTGCGCGGCGGCGCGCGTCATGCGGTCGACGTTGCCCTCGATGTCGCCGACGAAGTAGTTCAGCTGGGCCAGCGTGATGGTGATCATGCGTCGGAGCCTTTCAGGCCGAAGACCTGTCGCAGGTAGGTGAGGAACGTCTCGTCGGTGCACAGCGTCTTGCCCGGCGAGTCGGACAGCTTGGCCACCGGCTGGCCGTTGCAGCGCACCAGCTTCATGACGATATTGAGCGGCACGGGCCCGAGGTCGTTGCTGAGGTTCGTGCCGATGCCGAAGCCCGTGGGCACGCGGTCGGCGAAGTGGCGCCAGATGCCGAAGGCCGTGGGCAGGTCCAGGCCGTCGGAGAAGGTCAGTCGCTTGGTGTGCGCGTCGATGCGCAGCTTCCCGTAGTGCGCCAGGGCCTTCTCGCCCCACGCCACCGGGTCGCCCGAGTCGTGGCGCAGGCCGTCGAACAGCTTGGCGAAGTACAGGTCGAAGTCGGCCAGGAAGGCGTCCATGCCCACCACGTCGGTGAGCGCGATGCCCAGGTCGCCGCGGTACTCCTGCACCCAGTCCTCCAGCGCGGCCTTCTGGAAATCGCGCAGCCGCACGTGGTCCAGGGCCTGGTACGTCTGGAGGTATTCGTGCGCCATGGTGCCGATCGCCACCAGCCCCAGCGTGCGCGCCAGGTGCACGTTGGACGTGCCCTTGAACCACTGCGGCACCTCCTGTTGCAGCGTGCGCACCACCTCCTCCTGCCAGGCGCCCGAGTAGCGCCGGCGAACGCCGAAGTCGAAGAACTCGAACGGATGGCGGCGGGTGACGGTGTCGGCCGCGTCGCCGAATTCCCGCAGCAGCGTGATCTTGTCGTGCAGGAGCTTGCGGCCTTCGGCAAGGATCGCGTCGGCGCCCGCGCCCGCGCCCGGCGCCTGGCTGGCCTGCCGCGCCAGCCGGCGGAAATACAGCTCGTTGACGAGGGCCAGCACCGGGATCTCGAAGGCCATCACGTGCACCTGCGGGCCGCTCGCCACGATCTCCAGCGTCTCGCCGTCCCCGGCCACGCTGGCGCGGATGAAGCGGCGCTGGAAGCGGAACAGGCGCAGGAAGTCGACGAAGTCGGCCTTGATGTAGCGCAGGCTGCCCAGGTAGGCCAGCTCGTCCTCCGTGAACGCCAGCGCGCACAGGTGGTCCAGCTGCTCGTCCACCTCGGCCAGCAGCATGGCCAGCGGGAAGGCGGGCGCGTTGCGGCACACGAAGCGGTACTCGGCCTGGGCCTGCGGGTGGCGATGCAGCATCGTCTGCCACATCGTGAACTTGTAGAGGTCGGTCTCCAGCAGGCTGTGGAGGAGGGCGGGGGTGGTCATCGGCGGGCCCCTCAGGCGCGGGCCAGGTCGGCGGCGACCTCGGCGGAAGTCGCCAGCCGCACGCCCCGCGCGCGCATGCCGGCGAGGAACGCGTCGTGCTGCGCCTGGAACCCCGCCACCGGGCTCATGCAGTCGGTGAGCAGCACGATGCGCGAGGCCTGCGCGGCGGGCAGGTGCGCCACCAGGTCCTCGGTGGTGGCGCGCACGCAGTGGCTGCTGGCCTCGCCGGCCACCAGCAGCCGGCCGGCACGGGCGGCCCAGTCCACCAGGCTGCGGTTCAGGCGCGTGTGGGCGTCGTCGTCCAGCGGCACCTCGGCCATCACGGCGCTGTAGTGCTCGGTCCACGGGTTCTCGCCCTTGGTCACCTTCACGATGTTGCGCTGGCGGCGCTCCTCCCAGCGGTTGCCCGCGGCCCGCAGCGCGGCATGCACGCCGTGGCCCCAGCTGCCGATCTCGCAGTGCACCGGCCACACCATCAGCGTGTAGCGGCCGCGGGACTCCAGCGCGTCCAGGTAGGCCAGCACGCGGGGCAGGGCGGCGGGGTCGCGGGGGCGGTAGCGGCCGTCGCGCACCTGCGCGGCGGTGACCTGCGTGAAGGGATCGACGGGGTGGGCGTCCCCCTCGCCTTGCTGCCAGAACGTGGGATGCGCAATGTCCAGGTGCTGGTGCGAGTCGAGCGTGTAGGCGACGTCGTCGATCGCGTGGCCCGCCTGGTCGAGCAACGCGGCCACGCGCTGCAGGTCGGCGTGCGCGCCGGCCACGGGCAGCGCGGGCGCGATGCGCGCCGAGGTCAGCGGGTCGACCGGGCACCAGTCGGGCGGGAGGTCGCAGAAGTCGTTCTGCGGGTCGATGACGAGGAGCTGGGTGGAAGAGGTCATGGCCCCAGTCTAATGCCAAAAGATGCACAGTACAACTTAAAGCGCATGGATGAGCTAACGCAACCCTCGCGCGGCCAAAGATCACCGTGACGAGATGTGCAGCTTGCCCATGCCACAAAAGGTTCGGCCGACCCCCTAGGTCGAGCCCGCATTCGACATGAGCGTGCGCAATTCCGGACCGCTTTCGGGATGGCAGTTTCGAGCCTTCGCTTCCTCGTGCAACTCGACGGTCCCCAGGACGTCCGTGGCTCGGGGGCGTACCCGTTCATGCCCCGCGGGGCATTCCCGTCACACAGAGAGGATTCCGATGACCGTCTTCACCGTCAGCCGCGCCCTGGGCGCCGCGTTGCTCGTCGGCATGGCCTGCTCGGCCATGGCCGCCACCCCCACCTACCGGGTCGAGGACCTGGGGGGCATCAACCCCGGCCTGGGCAGCGACGCCATGGCCATCAACCGCTACGGCCAGGCCGTGGGCAACTCCACCGACATGGACGGCGTGATGTGGGCCGTCGGCTTCACGGGCGACGTCAAGCCGCTCACCGGCGTCACCAGCCCGTCCGAGGCCAACGGCATCAACCGCAAGGGCCAGATCGTCGGCGGCATGACCGTCGGCGGCAACTACCACGCGTTCACGTGGGACCAGGATGTCGCCACCGACATCGGCACGCTCGGCGGCGCCACCAGCAACGCGTACGGCATCGCCGACCGCGGCCACGTGGTGGGCACCTCCGCCATCGCCACCGGCCAGACGCACGCGTTCCTGTGGGCGAAGGGCAGCGTGATGCACGACCTGGGCACGCTGGGCGGCCCCACCTCCACCGCGCGCGCCATCAACGCGCACAGCACGATCGTGGGCTTCTCCGAGCTGGCGGACCATTCCGTGCACGCGTTCATCTCCACGAAGGCCCACCGCGCGCTGATGGACCTGGGCGTGGTCAACGGCCCGTACGCCGGCGGCAAGAGCTTCGCCATGGACGTCAACGCCGACGAGATCGTCACCGGCTCGTCCACCGTGGCCCCGGGCTCGCACGACCTGCACGCCTTCCGGTGGACGGCGGCCGGCGGCTTCGTCGACCTCGGCACGCTGGGTGGCGGCACCGAGTCCGGTGGCCGCGCGGTCACGCCCGCCGGATACGTGGTGGGGTATGCCATCGTCGCCAACGGCGACAGCCACGGCTGGATCGTCAAGCCGGGTGGCACCACGCTGGTCGACCTGAACGACCACCTCGACCCGGCGACGGGCGCGGGCTGGGTCATCAACGACGTGTGCGGCATCGACACCGACGGCCAGATCATCGGCACCGGCACGATCGGCGGCGTGACGCACGCCTACAAGCTGACCCCGATGAACTGAGGATGCCGGACCGACGCCGCCGCGCCCGGACGTCGCCGGGCGGCGCGTCGCCTTCCCTCCCCCGAGGCCCCGCCGGATTCGCGTCCGGCGGGGCCTCCTGTCGTTCGTCCGGCAGAATCGGCGTACTGCCGCCCCATCGTCCATGCGCCTGCCCCTCGCCGCTCCCCGCACCGCCGCCACGCGCACGCTGGCCGGCGCAGCGTCGCGGGCATCGTCGGGATCGTGGGCCATTCGCGCATCGCGGGCCACCCGGATGGCACGCGCGGCGCTGGCGGCACTGCCGCTGCTGGCGGCCTGCCAGTCGGCCCCCACGGGCGAGCACCTCGCGGTCACCGACTACGCCGCGGCCCTGGGCCCTTGGCGCGGCCTCACCGAGCAGGTGCTGGTGGCGCGCTGGGGCGCGCCGCAGTCCGTGGAGGACAACCGCAACGGCCGCTGGCTGGTGTTCTGGCAGCCGCTGGAGCCGGGCGCCCGCCCGCCGGTGATCCCGATCGTCGACCCGCTCTCCGCGGGCTGCGTCACGCGCTTCCTGGTGGAGGACGGCGTGCTCACGCGCTGGACGGTGGACGGCACGGTGTGCCGCCGCCCGTTGATGCCCGACTGACCCCGGATCGCGGCAACGCGGGCGGGTTCGACGCCTGCTCACCGCTCAACTAGGGAAACCACCAAGCTGAGGAATCACTTTCAGAGGCCCTCGCAAGTCATTGCTTTGCAACGACATTTGCTTCCAGAGTCGCGTCTAAGTATTTGATTTCACTGGATTTTTCGCTTCCCGTCGCGTTGACCCACCCCGTGCCAATCCGCTAAAGTGGCGGAAAGTGCAATTTTGTGGTGGATTGTGGAACTGTTCGAAGGACCTTCGGCGCTGACGCTGGACGGCAAGGGGCGTGTCTCCATGCCGGCCCGGTATCGTGACGCCTTGCAGTCCCTCTGCAACGGCCGCCTCACCGTCACCAAGCACCCGCAGGGCTGCCTGATGATCTTCCCGGCCCCGGCCTGGGAGGATTTCCGCGAGAAGGTGGCCAAGCTGCCGTACTCGCAGTCCGGCGTGAAGCGCATGTTCCTCGGGCATGCGGATTCGGTGGAGATGGACGGCACCTCCCGCGTCCTCATCCACCCCGACCTGCGCGACTGGGCCAAGCTCACCCGCGACGTGAAGCTGCTCGGCATGGGCACGCATTTCGAGCTCTGGGACGCCACCACCTACGCGGCGTCGGAGGCGCTGGTGGCCCAGCAACCCGATGCCGCCGCAGCCCTGGACGCCTTGGGCTTCTGAAGCACATCGTGAACACGGACCGGTCGCACACCACCGTCATGCTCCACGAAGCGGTCGACGGGCTCGCGGCGCGGGGCGACGGCACCTACGTGGAGGGCACGTACGTCGACGGCACCTTCGGCCGCGGCGGGCACACGCGCCTGCTGCTGTCCAGGCTCGGCCCGTCGTCGCGCGTCATCGCCTTCGACAAGGACCCGGAGGCCATCGCCAACGCCACCCGCGGCCCCACCCGCATCGACGACCCGCGCTTCACCGCCGTGCACGCCGCGTTCTCGCAGCTGCCGGCCGAACTGGCCCGCCTGGGCATCACGGCCATCGACGGCCTGCTGCTGGACCTGGGCGTCAGCAGCCCGCAGATCGACACGCCGGAGCGCGGCTTCAGCTTCCGCTTCGACGGCCCGCTGGACATGCGGATGGACACCACCCGCGGCGAGACCGCCGCGGAATTCCTCGCCCGTGCGGACGAGCGGCAGATTGCGGAGGTGATACGTGACTACGGGGAAGAACGGTTTGCTGTGTCGATTGCAAAGGCGGTTGTGGCTGGCCGGGCAGCAGGAAAGCCGCTGGGAACAACGGCCGAGCTGTCCCACCTCGTGGCTGGTGCGGTCAAGACGCGCGAGGCCGGCCAGGACCCTGCCACGCGCACCTTTCAGGCTCTTCGGATTTACGTCAACGCCGAACTGGAGGAGCTGAAGCAGGTGCTGGCCGCGGTGCTGCCGCGCCTGTCCACGGGCGGCCGGCTTGCCGTGATCAGCTTCCACTCGCTCGAGGACCGCATCGTCAAGAACTTCATCGCGCACGAGAGCCGCGAGGAAGTCGACCGTCGCGCGCCGTTCGCCGCGCCCACCCGGGCGCTCACGCTGCGCTCGCTGGGCCGCGTCAAGCCGGGCCCGAGCGAGGTGCTGGACAACCCGCGGTCGCGCTCGGCGATCCTGCGGGTGGCGGAGCGGTTGTGATGGTGGCCCGGTTGAACATGCTGCTGGCGGTGGTGCTCGTGCTGAGCGGGCTGTACCTCGTCAAGGTCAGCTACGAATCGCGCCACCTGTTCGCGGAGATCGAGAGCGCGCACGGCGTCGAGCACCAGCTGGAGGCCGACCGCAAGCGCCTGGAGGCCGAGCGCCAGGCGCAGGCCACCAACCTGCGGGTGGAGAAGGTGGCGCGCGAGAAGCTGGCCATGCGCGGCGCCACCGCGGGCGCGACCCAGTACGTGACCGACCCGGCCACCTCGGGCGGCGCCGTCGGCGCCACGGGCCGTGGCGCGGAGGACGCGCGATGATCTGGCGCCCCGGCACCGGCTCCGGCCCGCTGGCCCCCAAGGCGGGCGCGCGCCGCACGCAGTCCGCGCGCGCGCGGCCCGGCACCAACGTCACGTACGCCAACAGCCCGCTGCTGGCGTCCAAGACGCCGCTGTGGCGCAGCCGCTTCCTGGTGGCGCTGATCGGCCTCGGCTCGCTGGCGCTGGTGGGCCGCGCGGCCTACATCCAGATCATCGGCACGGACTTCTACCTGAAGCAGGGCGAGGCCCGCTACGCGCACACGCTGGACGTGCCCGCCAGCCGCGGCCGCATCCTGGACCGCAACGACGTGCCGCTCGCCACCAGCGTGCCCACGCCGTCGGTGTGGGCCATCCCGAAGGACGTGGAGGCCGACGCGGAACAGAAGCGCGCGCTGGCCCAGGCCCTGGGCATGACGCCCGCCGAGCTGGAGAACAAGCTCGACGGCAACCCCAACTTCGTCTGGCTGAAGCGCCAGCTGGACACGCCGGCCGCCGAGGCCGTGAAGGCGCTGGCGCTGCCGGGCGTGCACTTCGTCAGCGAATACCGCCGGCGGTATCCGGAGGGCGAGGCGGCCGCGCACGTGGTGGGCTTCACGTCCGTGGAGGACAAGGGCCAGGAGGGCATCGAGCTCGCGTTCCAGGACCAGCTGCAAGGCCGCGACGGCTCGCGCGAGGTGGTCAAGGACCGCCTGGGCCACATCGTCGAGGACATCGGCGACCCCACCAAGCCCGTCAACGGCCGCGACATCGAGCTGTCGATCGACAGCAAGGTGCAGTTCTTCGCCTACCAGCGCATCCGCGACGCGGTGGTGGAGCAGAAGGCCAAGGCCGGCAGCGTGGTGGTGCTGGACGCGCAGACGGGCGAGGTGCTGGCGCTGGCCAACTACCCCAGCTACAACCCGGGCGAGCGCCGCAACCTGAGCGGCGGGCAGCTGCGCAACCGCGCGCTGACCGACGTGTTCGAGCCCGGCTCCACGATGAAGCCGCTGGTGGTGGGCCTGGCGCTGGACCGCGGGATCGTCACGCCGCAGACGATCATCAACACGAGCCCCGGCTCCATCGTCATCACCGGCTCCACCATCCACGACGCCGAGCCCAATGGCGTGCTCACCGTGGAAGGCGTGATCCAGAAGTCGTCCAACGTGGGCGCGGTGAAGATCGCGATGCAGATGAAGCCGCGCGACATGTGGGAGGTGTTCTCCGGCGTGGGCCTGGGGCAGAAGCCGCAGGTGAACTTCCCCGGCGTCGTCACCGGCCGGCTGCGCCCGTACAAGAGCTGGCGGCCCATCGAGCAGGCCACGATGGCCTATGGCTACGGCCTGTCCGCGTCGCTGTTCCAGCTGGCGCGCGCCTACACGATGCTGGCGCGCGACGGCGAGGTGATCGACGTGTCGATGACCAAGCAGTCCGCCCCGCCCACCGGCACGCGCATCTTCAAGCCCGAGACCGCGCGCGAGGTGCGCCACATGCTGCAGCTGGCCGCGGGCCCGGGCGGCACGGCGCCCAAGGCGCGCACGCTGGCGTGGAGCGTGGGCGGCAAGTCGGGCACGGCGCACAAGCAGGAAGGCCGCGGCTACGCGTCCAACAAGTACCGCTCGTGGTTCGTGGGCATGTCGCCCATCGACCACCCGCGCCTGATCGTGGCCGTGATGGTGGACGAGCCGTCCAACGGCCTGCACTTCGGCGGGGACGTGGCGGCGCCGGTGTTCAGCCAGGTGGTGTCGCAGACGCTGCCGCTGCTGGGCGTGCCGCCGGACCTGGACGTGAAGACGCAGATCTCGATGAAGAACGAGCCGCCGGCCGCAGCGGCCCACGAAAGTTTCTGAGGAATGACAACCCCCACGCTCACTTCGTTCACTGCCCCCCGAGGGGGCCATCAGGCCGCTTCGGAGCGGCCGTGCGCTGCCTGACCATGTCCCTCACCAAGCTCAAGTCCCCCGCCGCCGCCGGCCGCTGGCTCAAGTCCTGGGTCACCGGCACGCTGCGCACCGACAGCCGCGCCGTGCAGCCCGGCGACGGCTTCCTCGCCTGGCCGGGCTACCAGAACGACGGCCGCCGCTTCGTGAAGGCCGCGCTGGACGCGGGCGCCACCACCTGCCTGGTGGACCAGGACGGCGTGGAGCCGTTCGCGTTCGAGGACGCGCGCATCGCCACGCTGCCGAAGATGAAGGCGGCCGCGGGCCACATCGCCAACGTGTTCTTCGACCAGCCCAGCCACGCGCTGTCGGTCATCGCCACCACCGGCACCAACGGCAAGACGTCCACCGCGTGGTGGACCGCGCAGGCGCTGACGCTGCTGGGCAAGCGCTGCGGCGTGGTGGGCACGCTGGGGGTGGGCGAGCCGCCCGCGCCCGGGGATGTGGATGCGCTGGAACGCATCACCGCCACCGGCCTCACCACGCCCGACCAGGTGCTGCTGCAGGGCGAGTTCCGCCGCATGGTGGACGCGGGCTTCGCGGCCTGCGCGATCGAGGCCAGCTCCATCGGCATCGTGGAGCAACGCCTGGCGGGCACGCGCATCGAGGTGGCCCTGTTCACCAACTTCACCCGCGACCACCTGGACTACCACGGCAGCATGGACGCCTACTGGGCCGCCAAGCGCCTGCTGTTCGGCTGGCCGGGCCTGAAGGCCGCGGTGGTGAACGTGGACGACGCCGCGGGCGAGGTGCTGGCCGAGGAGCTGGCCGGCGGCGCGCTCGACCTGTGGACGTACTCCACCCGCGCCGACAGCGGCGCGCGGCTGGTGGCCGAATCGATCGGCTACCGCGACGGCGGCCTGGCGTTCACGCTGCAGGAACGCCGGGGTCAGGTCTCCGACCTGACCTCTGATGCCACGGACGCCGCTGGCGTCGCCACCACGCTCATCGGCGACTACAACGTCCACAACCTGCTCTCCGTCATCGGCGGCCTGCGCGCCCTGGGCATCCCCCTGGCCGACGCCGCGCACGCCGCGCAGCAGGTCACGCCGGTGCCCGGCCGCATGCAGCGCATCGACGCGCCTGCCGCGCAGGCCGCGGCCGCCACGGCCGGTGCACAGCTGCCGCAGGTGGTGGTGGACTACGCGCACACGCCCGACGCGCTGGAGAAGGTCGTGGCCGCGCTGCGCCCGCTGGCGGCCGACCGCGGCGGCCGGCTGTGGTGCGTGTTCGGCTGCGGCGGCGACCGCGACGCCACCAAGCGGCCGCTGATGGGCGGCATCGCCGCGCAGGGCGCCGACCGCGTGGTGGTGACCAGCGACAACCCGCGCGGCGAGGACCCGCAGGCGATCGTCGCGCAGGTGGCCGCGGGCGCGCCCGGCGCCACCAACGTCAGCGTGGAGGTGGACCGCCGCGTGGCCATCGCCCGCGCCGTGGCCGAGGCCGCCCCGCAGGACGTGATCCTGGTGGCCGGCAAGGGCCACGAGGACTACCAGGAGATCGCGGGCGTGCGCCACCCGTTCTCCGACGCCGTCGAGGCCCGCGCCGCGCTGCAGAAGCGCGCCGAAGGCTGAGGAACCGCACGCCATGCCCATCGCGCCCATGACCACCGTCGCCGACGCCGCCCGTCTCGTCACGGCCGCCGCGCCCGCCGCGGCCGGCGCTGGCGGTCACGCGCCCGTCGCCTGCACGCTCGTGGGCGACGGCGCGCTCGCGTTCACGCGCGTGCACACGGACACGCGCACGCTGCGCCCGGGCGACCTGTTCGTGGCGCTGAAGGGCGAGCGCTTCGACGCGCACGACTTCCTCGTGCCCGCGCAGGCCGCCGGCGCCGTGGCGGCCATCGCGGAGCACGGCATCCTCGAGTCCGGCTTCGCGGCGGGCCTGCAGGTGCCCGACACGCTCGCGGCGCTGCAGCAGCTGGCCACCGGCTGGCGCGAGCGCTTCCACGGCCCCGTGATCGCGGTCACCGGCAGCAACGGCAAGACCACCGTCACGCAGATGGTGGCCAGCATCCTGCGCGCGGCCCACGGCGAGCGCGCGCACGCCACGGCCGGCAACCTGAACAACCACATCGGCGTGCCGCTCACGGTGCTGCGCCTGCGGCTGGACGGCGAGGAGCCTCACGCCGCCGCGGTGATCGAGCTGGGCATGAACCATCCCGGCGAGATCGCCCAGCTGGCCGCCATCGCGCAGCCCACGGTGGCGCTGGTGAACAACGCGCAGCGCGAGCACCAGGAGTTCATGGCCACGGTGGAAGCGGTGGCGCGCGAGAACGGCGCGGCCATCGCGGCGCTGCCCGCGCACGGCACCGCCGTGTTCCCCGCCACCGACGCCTACGCGTGGGTGTGGAACGCGCTGGCGGGCAGCCGCCGCTGCTGGCGCTTCGCGCTGGCCGAGGATGGCGTGGCCGCCGAGGTGACCGGCGCGGCCGAGTGGGTGGCCGGCGCGTGGCGCGTGGCCGCGCACACGCCCGCGGGCGCGGCGTCCTTCCAGCTCCGCATCGCCGGCCGCCACAACGTGCGCAACGCGCTGGCCGCGGCGGCGGCGACGTTGGCCGCGGGCGTCTCGCTGGACGCCATCGTGCGCGGCCTGGAGGCGTTCGAGCCGGTGAAGGGCCGCTCGCAGTTGAAGGCGTTGCCGCGCGCGGGTGGAGAGGCGGGTGCCCCCGTGCCGCTGGTGGACGACACCTACAACGCCAACCCCGACTCCGTGCGCGCCGCCATCGACGTGCTGGCCGAGCTGCCCGGCCCGCGCTGGCTGGTGCTGGGCGACATGGGCGAGGTGGGCGACCAGGGCCCGCAGTTCCACGCCGAGGTGGGCGCCTACGCGGCCGAGCGCGGCATCGATGCGCTGTGGTGCGCGGGCACGCTGTGCGCGCATGCGGCGGCGGCCTACGGCCCGACGGCGCGCGCGTTCCCCGACGGCGCGGCACTGGTGGCCGCCATCGCGTCCGGCGACGCGCTGCCGCCCTTCGAGGCCGTGCTGGTGAAGGGCTCGCGATTCATGCAGATGGAGCGCGCGGTGCAGGCGCTGATGGACAAGAAGACCGACAAGACCGGAGGCGACCATGCTGCTTAGCCTGGCCCAGTGGCTGCAGGCCCATTTCCCCGAGCAGTTCGGCTTCCTTCGGGTGGTCAACTACATCACCTTCCGCGCGGTGATGTCCGCCATGACGGCGCTGCTGATCGGCCTGATGTTCGGGCCCTGGGTCATCCGCCGCCTGACCGAGCTGAAGATCGGCCAGCCGATCCGCGAGTACGGCGTGCAGGCCCACATCGCCAAGCGCGGCACGCCCACGATGGGCGGCGTGCTGGTGCTGATCGGCATCGGCGTGGCCACGGTGCTGTGGTCCGACTGGAGCAACCGCTTCGTCTGGATCGTGATCCTGGTGACGTTCGGCTTCGGCGCCATCGGCTGGGCCGACGACTGGCGCAAGGTGGTGCAGAAGAACCCCGAGGGCATGCCGTCCAAGGAGAAGTACCTGTGGCAGTCGCTGATCGGGCTGGTGGCGGCGCTGTACCTGGCCTTCAGCGTGTCGGAGACGTCCAACATGCGCGTGGTGGAGCTGTTCCTGCGCTGGGTCACCAGCGGGTTCAGCAACGATCTGCCGCCGAAGGCCGACCTGATGCTGCCGTTCTTCAAGACGGTGTCGTACCCCCTGGGGGTATTCGGCTTCATCGCGCTCACCTACTTCGTCATCGTGGGCGCCAGCAACGCGGTCAACCTCACCGACGGCCTGGACGGCCTGGCGATCATGCCCGTGGTGCTGGTGGGCTCCGCGCTGGGCCTGTTCGCCTACGTCACCGGCAGCGCGGTCTATTCCAAGTACCTGCTGTTCCCGTACATCCCGGGGGCGGGGGAGTTGCTGATCTTCTGCGCGGCCATGTCGGGGGCGGGCCTGGCCTTCCTCTGGTTCAACGCGCACCCGGCGCAGGTGTTCATGGGCGACGTGGGCGCGCTGGCGCTGGGCGGCGGCCTGGGCACCATCGCCGTCATCACGCGCCAGGAGATCGTGCTGGGGATCATGGGCGGCGTGTTCGTGGCCGAGGCCCTGTCCGTCATGGCCCAGGTGGTGTATTTCAAGTACACGAAGCGCAAGTACGGCGAAGGGCGCCGCATCCTGCTGATGGCGCCGCTGCACCACCACTTCGAGAAGTCCGGCTGGACCGAGACGCAGGTGGTGATCCGGTTCTGGATCGTGACGATGCTGCTGTGCCTGGTGGGGCTGGCATCCCTGAAATTGCGCTGAGAACGCCATCGATTTGACTGAACGCGACGTGCAAGACCTCAACGACATCGACGTGCTGATCCTGGGCCTGGGCGCCTCGGGTCTGGAGGCATGTCGACCCCCACGCTCCCTCCGGTCGCTGCCCCCCGAGGGGGCTCCGGCTGCGGACTGGCAAAGCCAGCTCCGCGCCGGGCCCTTGTATGTGCCTGTGGCCGCCTGCTAGCGCCTTCTGAAACTGAATCGCATCCTGTGACCGACCTCAACGACATCGACGTGCTGATCCTGGGCCTGGGCGCCTCGGGTCTGGCCATGGCGCGCTGGTGCGCGCGCCACGGTGCACGCGTGCGCGTGTGGGATTCGCGCGAGGACCCGCCGCAGGCGGCCACGCTGGCCGCCGACGTGCCGTCGTCGCAGCGCCTGCAGGGCGCCCTGTCCGCCGATGCGATGGACGGCATCGGCCGCGTGTTCAAGAGCCCCGGCCTGGCGCCGACCGATCCGCAACTGGCCGCCTTGACCGCCGAGGCCACCCGCCGCGGCGTGCGCGTCGAAGGCGAGCTGGACCTCTTCGCGCAGGCCCTGGCCGCGCTGAAGGCGCAGCGTCGCTACGACCCCAAGGTGCTGGCCATCACCGGCACCAACGGCAAGACCACCACCACCATGCTCACGGGGCAGTTGGTGGAGCGCGCCGGCAAGCGCGTGGCCGTGGCCGGCAACGTGGGCCCGACGATGCTGGACACGCTGGCCGCCGCGCTCGATGCGCAGGCCGTGGCCGATGTCGAGGCCGCCGCCAAGCAGGCCGAGGAAGACGCCGTGTTGGCCGAACAGGCGCGCGTGCAGGCGGAGGCCGAGGCGATCGCGCTGGCCGACGCCGAGGCCCAGGTGGCCGGCGAATCCACCGTGGTGGACGAGGCGCCCAACACGCCCGAGGACGTGGCCGCGGGCCTGGACCCGAGCGACGCCGCCGCGCCCACCGACGACGTGCGCCTGGCAGCGGAAGCCGCGCGCGAGGATCCCACCAACGCCCTGGCCGCGCAGGCGCAGGAGGCGGTGGCACGCGTGGAGCTGGCCGACGCCGAGGCGCGCGTGGCGGACGAGACGACGGTGGTGGACGATGGCGCCGACCTCGCCGATGCCGCCACCGACGTCGAGCCCGCCGACACGCTCGACGACGCGCCCCCCGCCGCCCCCGCGCTGCCCGACGACGAGGACGCCCCCATCGTCCTGGCGCCGCCGCCCGAGGCCGCCCCCGTCTTCTCCCACCTGCCGGAAGTCTGGGTGCTGGAGCTCTCCAGCTTCCAGCTGGACGGCGTGCAGGGCTTCGAGCCCACCGCCGCCGCGGTGCTGAACGTCACGCAGGACCACCTGGACTGGCACGGCGACATGGCCGCCTACGCCGCGGCCAAGGCGCGCATCTTCGGCGCGCACGCCGTGATGGTGGTCAATCGCGATGACGCCGCGGTGGAGGCCATGATCCCGCCGCCGGTGATCGTCAAGGCCACGCAGCGCGGCCAGCGGGCGAAGACGATCCATCGCCACGTGGTGCGATTCGGCCTGGACGCGCCACGTCACCCCGGCGACTTCGGCGTGGACGTGCAGAACGGCATGGCCTGGCTGGTGCGCGCGGAGGACCGCGACCCCACCCTCAAGCTGAAGAAGGGCGAGCAGGAGGAGCTGCACGTCAAGCGCCTGATGCCCGCCGACGCGCTGCGCATCCGCGGCCGGCACAACGCCGCCAACGCGCTGGCGGCGCTGGCGCTGGCCCACGCCGCCGGCTGCGGCCTGGCGCCGCTGCTGCATGGCCTGCGCGACTACCGCGGCGAGCCGCACCGCGTCGAGACCATCGGCCTGGTGGGCCCGCTGCAGACCGAGTTCATCGACGACTCCAAGGGCACCAACGTGGGCGCCACGGTGGCCGCGCTGAACGGCCTGGGCCCCGACCGCGCACCGGCCAAGCTGGTGGTGATCCTGGGCGGCGACGGCAAGGGACAGGACTTCACGCCGCTGGCCGACGGCCTGCGCCGCCACGCCCGCGCCGCCGCCACGATCGGCCGCGACGCCGCCGCGCTGGAGGCCGTGCTGCAGCAGGCCGGCGTGCCGTTCCAGCGCCACGCCTCGCTGGAGGACGCCACCCGCTGGTGCCTGGACCAGTGCCAGAACGGCGACGCCGTGCTGCTGAGCCCGGCCTGCGCCAGCCTGGACATGTTCAAGGACTACGCGCACCGCGCCCGCGTCTTCGCGGACACGATGCACGCGCTGGCCGAGGAACGGGGAGGGTCGCTGGAATGACGACGATCGAGCGCCGGGCCGCTCCCAAGCCGATCGTCGCCACCCCCCCGGGGGGCTGGACGCCGAAGGCGGCCAGGGGGTCGACATGAGCGCAGCCGCCGCCCTGTTCCGCAGCCTGAAGGACCGCCTGCCGGAATGGCCGGGCCTGCCGCTGCCGAAATTCCGCCTGCGTCCCGTCGGCCCGGACGAGGCCGACGCCCGCGTGCCCATCCGCGACTGGGTGGACTCCGGTCGCCCGGCCCGCATCGTCGGCTTCGACGCCGCACTGGTGTGGGTGGTGCTGGCGCTGCTGGCCCTGGGCCTGGTGATGGTGTATTCCGCCAGCGTGGCGCTGCCCGACAGCCCCCGCTTCTCGCGATACACCCAGACGTATTTCCTGGTGCGCCAGAGCGGCTTCATCGCCATCGGCCTGATCGCCGCCTTCGCCACGGCGCAGGTGCCCATCGCCGTGTGGGAGAAATGGGCGCCGTGGATCTTCGGCCTGGCCGTGGCGCTGCTGGTGATCGTGCTGATCCCGCACGTGGGCAAGGGCGTGAACGGCGCGCGGCGCTGGATCCCGCTGGGCCTGCTCAACTTCCAGCCGTCGGAACTCGCCAAGCTGGGCATGGCCATGTACGCCGCCAGCTACATGGTGCGCAAGATGGACGTGAAGGAGAACTTCGTCCAGGCCGTGTGGCCGATGGCCATCGCGCTGGCCGCCATCGGCGTGTTCCTGCTGGCCGAGCCGGACATGGGCGCGTTCATGGTGATCGCGGCCATCGCGCTGGGCACGCTGTTCCTGGGCGGCGTCAACGGCCGCATGTTCTTCCTGAGCGTGGCCGTGCTGGTGGGCTCGTTCGTGCTGATGATCGTGTTCAGCGAGTTCCGCCGCCAGCGCATCTTCGCGTACCTGGACCCGTGGAACCCCACCTACGCGCAGGGCAAGGCCTACCAGCTCACCCACTCGCTGATCGCCTTCGGCCGCGGCGAGGTGCTGGGGCAGGGCCTGGGCTCTTCGCTGGAGAAGCTGCACTACCTGCCCGAGGCGCACACCGACTTCCTGCTGGCCGTGATCGGCGAGGAGCTGGGCTTCGTGGGCGTGCTGGTGGTGGTGGCCGCGTTCTTCTGGCTCACCCGCCGCCTGTTCGTGATCGGCCGCCAGGCCATCGCGCTGGACCGCGTGTTCGCGGGCCTGATGTGCCAGGGCGTGGGCATCTGGGTGGGCGCGCAGTCGTTCATCAACATGGGCGTGAACCTGGGCGTGCTGCCCACCAAGGGCCTGACGCTGCCGCTGCTGTCCTACGGCGGCTCCGGCGTGCTGCTGAACCTGGTGGCGCTGGCGCTGGTGCTGCGGGTGGACATGGAGAACCGGGCGCTGATGCGGGGGGCGCGGTCATGACGGGCACGATCGCCCACCGCCACCTGGTCATCATGGCCGCCGGCACCGGTGGCCACGTGATCCCCGGCCTCGCGGTGGCGCGCGAGGCGCTGGCGCGCGGATGGCGCGTGAGCTGGCTCGGCACCGCCACGGGCATGGAGAACCGCCTGGTGGCCCCCAGCGGCATCCCGCTCGACGCCATCGACTTCGCCGGCGTGCGCGGCAAGGGCCCGCTGGGCGCGCTGCGCGGCACGTGGCAGCTGCTGAAGTCGTTCACCGCCTGCCGCCGCATCCTGCGCCAGCGCGGCGCCAGCGCGGTGCTGGGCATGGGCGGCTACGTCTGCTTCCCCGGCGGCTGGATGGCGCGCCTGCTGAAGCTGCCGCTGGTGCTGGTGAATGCGGACGCCGCGCTGCTGCTGTCCAACAAGGCGCTGCTGCCGGCCTGCCAGCGCATCGCGTTCGGCTTCGACGGCCCCGACGCGCAGGCCACGGCCAAGGCGATCGTCACCGGCAACCCCGTGCGCGCCGAGATCGAGGCCATGGCCCCGCCCGCACAGCGCTTCGCCGGCCGCACCGGCCCGCTGAAGCTGCTGCTGGTGGGCGGCAGCCTGGGCGCCAAGGCCCTCAACGAGCTTCTGCCCGCGGCGCTGGCGCTGATCCCGGCCGACGAGCGCCCGCAGGTGACGCACCAGACCGGCGAGAAGCACTGGACCGCGGTGCAGGCCGACTACCTGGCGCGCGGCGTGCAGGCCGAGGTGCTGCCCTTCATCGACGACATGGCGCGCCGCCTGGCCGAGTGCGACGCGATCCTGTGCCGCGCGGGCGCCATCACGGTGAGCGAGCTGTGTGCCGCCGGCGTGCCCAGCCTGCTGGTGCCGCTGGTGATCAGCACCACGTCCCACCAGCGCGACAACGCCGAACACCTGGCCGCGCGCGGGGCCGCACGCCACTTGCCTCAGCGCGACCTCACCCCGGACGTGCTGGCCGCCGAACTGCGCGCGCTGACCCGGGCCTCCCTCCTCGCGATGGCCGAACAGGCCCGCACCCTCGCCCGCCCGCAGGCCGCCGCCCGCGTGGCGGACGAGATCGAACGAATGGTCCCGCAGTCATGAAACACGCTGTCAAGCGCATCCACTTCGTCGGCATCGGCGGCGCCGGCATGAGCGGCATCGCCGAGATCCTGCACAACCTCGGCTACGCCGTCAGCGGCTCCGACCAGAGCGACAGCGCCACGTCGCGCCGCCTGGCCGACCTGGGCATCCGCGTCACCACCGGCGGCCACGCGGCCGGAAACGTCACCGGCGCGCAGGCCGTCGTCACCTCCACCGCCGTGCGGTCCGACAACCCCGAGGTGGTGGCCGCGCGCGCCAACCGCATCCCCGTGGTGCCGCGCGCCGTGATGCTGGCCGAGCTGATGCGCCTGAAGCGGGGCATCGCCATCGCCGGAACGCATGGCAAGACCACCACCACGTCGCTGGTCACCAGCGTGCTGGCGGAAGCCGGGCTGGACCCGACGTTCGTGATCGGCGGCCTGCTGAACTCGGCCGGCGCCAACTCGCGCCTGGGCTCGGGCGACTACATCGTGGTGGAGGCCGACGAGTCCGATGCGTCGTTCCTGAACCTGCTGCCGATGCTGTCGGTGATCACCAACATCGACGCGGACCACATGGACACGTACGGCCACGACCTGGGCCGCCTGAAGTCCGCGTTCGTCGACTTCCTGCACCGCATGCCCTTCTACGGCGCGGCCGTGGTGTGCGGCGACGACCCCGGGGTGCGCTCGATCCTGCCGATGGTGTCGCGCCCGCTGATCACCTACGGCCTGGCGCCCGAGGTGCAGGTGCGCGCGGTGGACGTGCAGGCGCTGGCCGGCGGCCAGATGCGCTTCACGTGCCAGCGCCGCAACGGCATCAAGATGCCCGACCTGGAGATCACGCTGAACCTGGCAGGCGAGCACAACGTGCGCAACGCGCTGGCGGCCATCGCCGTGGCCACCGAGCTGGAACTGCCGGACGCGCCCATCGTGGCCGCGCTGGCCAGCTTCCGCGGCGTGGGCCGGCGCTTCCAGCGCTACGGCGAGCTGCCCGCGGCCAACACGGCCAACGGCGACGGCACCTTCACGCTGATCGACGACTACGGCCACCACCCGGTGGAGATGGCCGCCGTGATCGCCGCCGCGCGCGGCGCGTTCCCGGGCCGCCGCCTGGTGCTGGCCTTCCAGCCCCACCGCTACACCCGCACGCGCGATTGCTTCGAGGATTTCGTGAAGGTGCTGGGCCAGGCCGACGCCGTGCTGCTGACGGACGTGTACTCCGCCGGCGAGGCGCCCATCGTGGCCGCCGACGGCCGCTCGCTCGCGCGCGCGCTGCGCGTGTCGGGCAAGGTCGACCCGGTGTTCGTCGACACCGCCGCGGAGCTGCCGCAGGTGGTGATCGACCAGGCGCGCGCGGGCGACGTGGTGATCTCGATGGGCGCGGGCTCGATCAGCGCCGTGCCCCAGCAGGTGGTGGACCGCATCCGGGCCGCCCACGCAACGCAACCGAAGGAGGCCTGAATGACCCGCCTCTCGCTGTCCCCCGACAACATCGCGGCCCTCGGCAAGGTGGCCGTCCTGATGGGCGGCACGTCCGCCGAGCGCGAGATCTCGCTGCTGTCCGGCAACGGGGTGCTGGCCGCGCTGCGCGCGCGCGGCGTGGACGCGCACGCGTTCGACCCGTCGCAGCGCCCGCTGGACGACCTGAAGCGCGAAGGCTTCGCGCGCTGCTTCATCGCGCTGCACGGCCGCCACGGCGAGGACGGCACGGTGCAGGGCGCGCTGGAGCTGCTCGGGCTGCCCTACACGGGCTCCGGCGTGATGGCCTCGGCCATCGCCATGGACAAGGTGATGAGCAAGCGGATCTTCGTCGCCGAGGGCCTGCCCACGCCGCGCGGCGTGGTGCTGGGCGCGGCGCGCCAGGGCCGCGAGGTCGTGCGCACCGTGCCCGACGAGCTGGGCCTGCCGCTGATCGTCAAGCCGCCGCGCGAGGGCTCGTCCATCGGCGTCACCAAGGTGCAGGGGTACTCGCAGATGCAGGACGCCGTGCAGCTGGCCGCGGGCTACGACGCCGAGGTGCTGTGCGAGGAATTCATCGAGGGCGAGGAAGTGACCTGCGCCGTGCTGGGCGAGGGCGACGACGCCGTCGCCCTGCCGGTGGTGAAGATCGTCGCCCCGGAGGGCGCCTACGACCTGAACAACAAGTACTTCACCGACGTCGTGCAGTACCTGATCCCCAGCGGCCTGCCGGTCGCCGAGGAACGGGAGATCCAGCGCCTGACGCTGGCCGCCTACCGGGCGCTGGGCTGCCGCGGCTGGGGCCGGGCGGACCTGATGGTGCGCGCGTCGGACCGCCAGGCCTTCCTGCTGGAGATGAACACGTCGCCTGGCATGACCGGCCACTCGCTGGTGCCCAAGGCCGCGGCCGCCACCGGCCTGGCCTACGAGGACCTGTGCGTGCAGCTGCTGGCCGCGGCGGCGCTGGATCGTGTCGGACGCGGCGGCCAACCTGCCCAAGTGCCCGACGGCCACTGAGGCGAAAGCTTCGGTACAGATACCCCCCAACCCATGCTCCGCCGCCCCGCCACCCCCACCGCCGCGCTGCCCGCGCCGCCGGACATCCGCGCGATGAACGCCATCGCGCTGGGTGTCTTCGCGCTGGCCGCGTGCGTGCTGGTGGCCGCGGGGGCGGCGTGGGTGGCGCGCCGGCCGTTCTTCTCGTTCGCTGGCGTGCGGCTGGAAGGCGACCTGCAGCGCAACAGCGTGGCCACCGTGCGCGCGAACGCGCTGCCGCACCTGGCGGGCAACTTCTTCTCGCTGGACCTGCAGCGCGCGCGCGCGGCCTTCGAGCAGGTGCCGTGGGTGCGCCACGCGGTGGTGCACCGCATCTGGCCCAACCGGCTGGTGGTCAAGCTGGAGGAGCACCAGCCGGTGGCCCTGTGGACCGGAAACGAGAGCACGGACCGCCTGGTCAACTCGCACGGCGAGGTGTTCGAGGCCAACGTGGGCGACGTCGAGGACGACGGGCTGCCCGAGTTCCAGGGCCCGGACGGCAGCTCGGCGCAGGTGCTGCAGATGTACCGCCGCCTGAAGCCGGTGTTCGCCACGCTGGACGCGGACGTGACCGTGCTGGCGCTGTCGGGCCGCGGCAGCTGGAAGGCGACGCTGGACTCGGGCGCGGAGATCGAGCTGGGCCGCGGCACGGAGGACGAGGTGGCGGCCCGCACCGCGCGCTTCGTGCGCACGCTGCCGCAGGTGCTGCAGAAGTTCCATGCGCCGCTGGAGGGTGCGGACCTGCGCCACGGCGACGCGTACGCGGTGAAGTTGAAGGGCGTGGCGGTGGCCGCGGCGGCGAGCGCGGTGCCGCGCAACGCCGTGCAGCAACCCGCCGCGGCCGCCGGACATTGAAGAGAACGCAACAGGACAAGCCACACATGGCCAAGGACTACAAGGACCTCGTCGTCGGCCTCGACATCGGCACCGCCAAGGTGATGGCCGTCGTCGCGGAGATGCTGCCCGGCGGCGAGCTGCGGCTGGCCGGCCTGGGCGTGGCCCCGACGCATGGCCTGAAGCGCGGCGTCGTCGTCAACATCGACGCCACCGTGCAGTCGATCCAGCAGGCCTTGAAGGAGGCCGAGATGATGGCCGACTGCAAGATCACGCGGGTCTACACCGGCATCACGGGCAGCCACATCCGCGGCCAGAACTCCACGGGCATGGTGATCGTGCGCGACAACCGCGAGGTCACGCCCACCGACATGGCGCGCGTCGTGGAGACGGCCAAGGCGATCAACATCCCGAACGACCAGCGCGTGCTGCTGGTGGAGCCGCAGGAGTTCGTGATCGACGGCCACGAGGTGAAGGAGCCGATCGGCATGAGCGGCTCGCGCCTGGAGGTGCGCGTGCACATCGTCACGGGCGCGCAGAGCGCGGCCGAGAACATCGTCAAGTGCGTGCGCCGCTGCGGCCTGGAGGTGGACCAGCTGGTGCTCAACCCCAGCGCGTCGTCGCAGGCCGTGCTCACCCAGGACGAGATGGACCTGGGCGTCGCGCTGGTGGACATCGGCGCGGGCACCACCGACGTGGCGATCTTCACGGGCGGCAGCGTGCGCCACACGGCGGTCATCCCCATCGCGGGCGACCTGATCACCAGCGACATCGCGATGGCGCTGCGCACGCCCACCAAGGACGCGGAAGAGATCAAGGTGGAGTACGGCGTGGCCAAGCAGCTGCTGGCGGACGCCACGGAGCAGGTGGAAGTGCCCGGCCTGGGCGACCGCGCGCCGCGCATGCTCAGCCGCCAGGCGCTGGCGGGCGTGATCGAGCCGCGCGTGGAGGAGATCTTCTCGCTGGTGCACCAGGTGATCCGCGAGTCGGGCTGCGAGGAACTGCTGTCCTCGGGCATCGTGCTCACGGGCGGCTCGGCGGTGATGCCGGGCATGGTGGAACTGGGCGAGGACATCTTCCTCAAGCCCGTGCGCAAGGGCCTGCCCACCTACTCCGGCGCGCTGTTCGACATGGTGGCCAACCCGCGCTCCGCGACCGTGATGGGCCTGCTGGAGGAGGCGCGCATCGCCCACTCCCGCGGCTTCAAGGCGGCGCAGCAGGCCGGATCCGTCACCACGTTCCTGGGCAAGGCCCGGGACTGGTTCATGGGGAACTTCTGACCATGACGCGACGCTGCTATCCCATCCGCGGACGTCCGAAACGTCCCCCCAAACGAAGTCCGTGCGCGCTCGTCGGGAGTGGCGCGACACGGACCCTTGCAAGCAACGACACACATTGGCAACTGCAACTTATTTCACCAGGAGGCTCACATGCCGATCGAGATGATTGAGGAATTCGACCAGGGCACGCAGATCAAGGTCATCGGCGTGGGCGGCGGCGGCGGCAACGCGGTCGAGCACATGGTCAACGAAGGCGTGGGCGGCGTGGAATTCATCTGCGCGAACACCGACGCGCAGGCGCTGAACCGCAGCGGCGCGGGCCAGATCATCCAGCTGGGTGGCAAGGGCCTGGGCGCGGGCGGCAAGCCCGAGGTGGGCCGTGCGGCGGCCGAGGACGCGGTGGACCAGATCCGCGCGGCCATCACCGGCGCCAACATGCTGTTCATCACGGCCGGCATGGGCGGCGGCACGGGCACGGGCGCCGCGCCCGTGATCGCGCGCGTGGCCAAGGAGATGGGCATCCTGACGGTGGGCGTGGTCACCAAGCCCTTCCAGTTCGAGGGCAACCGCCGCATGAAGTCGGCCGACGCCGGCGTCTCCGAGCTGGAGGCCAACGTCGATTCGCTGATCGTTGTGCTGAACGAGAAGCTGCTGGAAGTGCTGGGCGACGACGTCACGCAGGACCAGGCCTTCGCGCACGCCAACGACGTGCTGAAGAACGCCGTGGGCGGCATCAGCGACATCATCCACATCCCCGGCCTCGTGAACGTCGACTTCGAGGACGTGAAGACGGTGATGAGCGAGCCCGGCAAGGCGATGATGGGCACGGCCATGGCCGGCGGCCCGGACCGCGCCACCAAGGCCGCCGAGGCCGCCGTGGCCTGCCCGCTGCTGGAAGGCATCGATCTCTCGGGCGCCAAGGGCGTGCTGGTGCTGATCGCCGCGTCGCGCGCCAACTTCCGCCTGTCCGAGAGCAAGGCCGCGATGCAGTGCATCGGCCGCTACGCGGCGGAAGAGGCGCACGTCATCTACGGCACGGCCTACGACGAATCGCTGGGCGACCAGCTGCGCGTCACGGTCATCGCCACGGGCCTGTCGCAGTCCAAGCGCATCCAGGCGCCGCTGACGGTCGTGCAGACCGTGGCGGCGCCGCGCACGGGCACGGACAACCTGCCGGTGATGAACGCCGCCCTGCCGGGGATGATGTCGCCGACGCACGCGCCCACGGGCCTGGGCGGCACCACGGCGGCGATGTCGCCGGCCATGCCCACCGCCACCGCCGGCACCGGGTCCGCGGACCTGGGGCACCTGGGCGTGCCGTCGGTGTGGCGGCGCGAGCGGCATCACGCCACCGCCAAGGTAGAGGCGCTGAGTTCGCATGGCATGGACGAGATCGAGATCCCGGCCTATCTGCGCAAGCAGGCGGATTGAGGGCGCTCGTTGTTGTTGTTGTTATTGTGATGGACGGGCAGGCTTCGCCCTGCCGTTCATCCGCGCGGGCAAGCCGGGCCCGGCTTCCCGCCCGGCTGACGATGGGTGAGCGGGGCGTACATGCCCTCGGTGGGGCGGACCGCCTGCGTGAGAAAATGGCTGGCTGACGGCCTGTTCGCGTGTGCGGCGGCTGTCGGCGCGCTTTTCGGTGCGCCTCATACCTAGACAGACCGAGGGAGCTTCCTGCCATGAATCGATTCGCTGGCCGCGCCGTGCGCGTGCTGGGCCACCTGCTGGCCGCCACGTGCCTGGGTGCCGCCTGCCTGGGTGCCACGTCGTCCGCGTTCGCGGCCGATCCCGCGCCCGCGCCCGCCGCGGCGAATGCCGATGCCAACGAGGGCGCGCCTGCCGCGCAGCCGGTGGATCCGCGGCAGGCCGCGTTGCGGAGTGCGTTCGAGGCCGCGGGCAAGGTGAAGAAGGACGGGCCGCAGGATGTGCCGTTGGCCGGCGAGGCGGTGCTGCACCTGCCGGCCAATGCCACGTTCGTCCCGCAGCCGGAGGCGCAGCGGCTGCTGAGCGCCATGGGCAACCCGGGCAAGAGCGACTCGCTGCAGGGCCTGATCTTCCCGCGGGGTGACGACGACCGCTGGTTCATGACGGTGCGCTTCGAGAAGTCGGGCTACGTCAAGGACGACGAGGCCAAGGACTGGGATGCCGACGGCATGCTGAAGAGCTTCCGCGAGGGCACCGAGGAGGCCAACAAGGAGCGCGAGCAGATGGGCGTGCCCGGGCTGGACATCGTGGGCTGGGCCGAGAAGCCGCAGTACGACGCCGCCACGCACCGCCTGGTGTGGGCCATGTCCGTGCGCGAGAAGGGCGCCAAGCCCGGCGAGCCGCAGGACGTCAACTACAACACCTACGCGCTGGGCCGCGACGGCTACTTCTCGATGAACCTCATCACGCGGCTGGACAACCTGCCTGCGCTGAAGTCGGTGGCCGCCCAGCAGCTGGCCGCGCTGGAGTACGACGCCGGCAAGAAGTACGGTGACTTCAACGCCAGCACGGACCACCTGGCCGAGTACGGCATCGGCGCGCTGGTGGTGGGGCTGGCCGCCAAGAAGCTGGGCCTGATCGCCATCGTCGGCGTGTTCCTGGTCAAGTTCGCCAAGGTGATCATCATCGCGCTGGCCGCGTTCGGCGGCGGCTTCCTGAAATTCTTCAAGCGCAAGCCGAAGGCGTCCGCGGCTGCGCCCGCGACGTCCGCCGGGCCTGACCTGCGCCTGGGCGGGCCGATGGCCGCGCCCGCCCCGGCGGGCGACGTGCCGCCGGTGCCGGCGCCGGACGCGCTGCCGCCGATGGCCGCGCCGGGGCTCGCTCCCGCCGCGGAGCTCGCTCCCGCACCCGGGGGCACCCCGCCCGCCACGGCGTTCGAGGCGCCCGCGCCCGCCGCCGACGAACCGCTGGTGCCGTTCTTCTACACCCCGGCACCGCCCGCCCCAGTACCGGCCCCCGCCGCCGGGTCCCTCGTCGACCACGACGCGCCGCCCCTGCCCGCGGCCGGCTTCCACGACACGGTGATCGAGGACCCGTCCACCCGCGCGGGCGGCCACGTCGCGCTGCCGCTGGTGCCTCCCGCCGATCCCGCCTGATCCGGCCTGGTCCCCGCCCGATGCCTGCCGTGCCCAACGCCATGTCCCGCCTGTTCCTGTTCCTGTTCTCGATCCTGAAGTTCGGCAAGCTGCTCGGCACCGGCGGGACGATGCTGATCGCGATGGCGCTGTACGCCCTCGTGTTCGGCTGGAAGTACGCCGTCGGCTTCGTGCTGATGCTGTTCATCCACGAGCTGGGCCACTTCATCGCCGCGCGCAAGCGCGGCCTGCGCGCGGGGCTGCCCACCTTCATCCCGTTCCTGGGCGCCTGGACGGAGCTGAAGGACCAGCCGCACGACGCCGAGACCGAGGCCTTCGTGGGCCTCGGCGGCCCGCTGCTGGGCACCGTGGCCGCGCTGGCCTGCTACTGGGCCGCGCGCAACTGGGAGCTGTCGTGGCTGCTGGCGGTGGCCTACAGCGGGTTCTTCCTGAACCTGATCAACCTGATCCCGGTGTCGCCGCTGGACGGCGGCCGGATCATGGCGGTGGTCTCGCCCCGGATCTGGCTGCTGGGCGCGCCGATCATCGTGTACATGGCATGGCGCAGCTTCAGCCCGATCTGGCTGATCATCGGCATCTTCGCGGTGCCCTACGTGCTGCAGGCGCTGCGCTTCGACCGGCAGTCGGCCGAGCATCGCGCCTACTACGACGTGCCGATGAAGACCCGCTGGGAGTACGCGGGCTACTACCTGCTGCTGCTGGTGTTCCTCGCCGTCATGGTGAACGAGGTGAATGGCCAGCTGGCCCACCTGGGCGCGCCGCCCGCCGCCAGCGCCGCCGGCACGGTCTGACGCCACGGGCCGCCGCGGCCCCGTTTCGTGACATAAGTCTCGGCGGGCGGAGAGCCGGCTCTCCACTCCGGCGAGCCATGGTGGCAACCCCGTTGACACCTCTTCACACAAAGTCAGAATCCGTTCAGCCTTGACGTGACGACCTTGGTTCAGGTGCCCAAAGTAGCGGCGCCAACCCCCGTCACGCCGGAAGCCCGCGCGGTTTCCCGGGCGCCCCTCCGGCCCGCGCCGGCAGCGGGCCTCATATACCCGGTGGGGTATGTGCGGCAGTGGCTGCGGCGTCCCCCGGAAGTTTCCTGACAAAACCCTCATCGTTCGGCCCCGGAAGGGGCACGAGTCGATCCCCCGTTGCCTGGAGTTCTAGCAGTATGAGCAAGTTCCAAGGGTCGCTGACCCGCGTCTGTGCCGGTGTCTCGCTGGCCGTCCTCGCCTTCTCCGCCGCCGCCACGGCCCCCGCGTCGGGCGACACCAAGCGTTTCGTCGTCGAGTTCAAGCCGGGCATGGCCGCCGCCGCGCGCGCCGCGCTGGCCAACGCCGGTGGCCGCATCAAGCTGGAGATCCTGGGCGGCGACGCGGTCGCGGTCGAGATCCCCACCAGGATGCTGGAAGTGCTGAAGAAGCACGCCGCCATCGCCGAGATCAGTGAAGACGCGATCCGCACGCCGTTCGCCACCCAGGGCGCCGGCGTCCCCGGCCAGACGTACCTGCCCGGGCAGACCCTGCCCTACGGCATCAAGCTCGTCCAGGCCGACCAGCTGAGCGACGCGCAGACCGGAAACCGCACGGTCTGCATCATCGACTCCGGCTACGACGCGAGCCATGAAGACCTGGCCGCCAACAACGTCGACGGCGAGGACGATCCCACCGGCGCCGGCGCCTGGAACCAGGACGACGTGCACCACGGCACGCACGTGGCCGGCACCATCGCCGCCATCAACAACACGGGCGTCGGCGTCGTCGGCGTCAACCCGAGCAAGAAGCTGCACCTGCACATCGTCAAGGTGTTCGGTCCGGCCGGCTGGGCGTACTCGTCCGACCTGTCGCACGCGGCCAGGCAGTGCCAGGCCGCCGGCGCCAACATCATCTCGATGTCCCTTGGCGGTCCGGTCAACAACCCGCTGGAGAACAAGACGTTCGCCGCCCTGTACAAGGCCGGCATCCTGTCCATCGCGGCCGCCGGCAACGGCGGCAACAGCAAGGTCTCGTACCCCGCCGGGTATGCCACGGTCGTGTCCGTGGCCGCGGTGGACGCCAACAAGGCCTGGGCCTCCTTCTCGCAATTCAACAAGGACGTCGAGCTGGCGGGCCCGGGCGTGAACGTGCTGTCCACCGTGCCGATGGGCACGGGCACGGCGTCCACGCTGTCGGTGGGCGGCGTCGCGTACGCCCCGGGCGGCATGGACGGCTCGCCCAACGGCACCGTCTCCGCCCCGCTGGCCGACTTCGGCCTGGGCGACCACGTCGATGCGGCCGTCGCCGGCAAGGTCTGCCTGATCCAGCGCGGCAACATCGCGTTCTCGGACAAGGTGCTGAACTGCCAGAACTCCGGCGGCGTCGGCGCCGTGGTCTACAACAACGTGGCGGGCGGCTTCGGCGGCACCACGGGCGGCGTGGCCACCACCATCCCGTCGGTCACGGCGTCGGACACCGAAGGCGCGGCCATGGAACAGCAGCTGGGCGCCACCGCCACGCTGGCCGTCACCCCCACCAACTACGCGTACTTCGACGGCACGTCGATGGCCACGCCGCACGTGGCGGGCGTCGCCGCGCTGGTGTGGAGCTACTTCCCCACCTGCACCAACGACCAGATCCGCATCTCGCTGCAGAAGTCGGCGCTGGACCTGGGCACGCCGGGTCGCGACGTGCAGACGGGCTTCGGACTGGTGCAGGCCAAGGCGGCCTACACGCGCATCAAGAGCAAGGGCTGCGGCAAGTAAGCCACCCGGCTGAAAAAGTCGCACAGGAGGAGGATCACGCGCCGCCGGGATGCCCCCGAGGCATCCGGGCGCGTGACGCGGGGCCGGTGGCGGCCTTCGGCATCGCGAGAGGCCGGGGGTTCCCCGGCCCCGCGACATTGACGGTTGCCAGCGCTCGGTGCCAGGTCTGAGACCTGACACCGCCTGGGGCCGTTCGCCACCCATCCCACAAGCCGGATGCGGTTTGGACGAGAATGCCCGGCTATGCTGCAGCAACGCACCCTCAAGTCGCTCACCCGCGCCGTCGGCGTGGGCCTGCACAGCGGCCAGAAGGTCGAGCTCACGCTGCGTCCGGCCGCGCCCGACACCGGCATCGTGTTCCGCCGCGTCGACCTGCCGCAGCCCGTGGAGATCCCGGTCAATTCGGAGTCCGTGTGCGACACGCGCATGGCCTCCACCATCTCGCCCGGCGGCGATCCCGGCGCGCCCAAGGTGCAGACCATCGAGCACCTGATGTCGGCCTGCGCCGGCCTGGGGCTGGACAACGTCATCGTCGACATCGACTCCGACGAGGTGCCGATCCTCGATGGCTCGTCCGCCAGCTTCGTCTTCCTGCTGCAGAGCGCGGGCATCGCCCTGCAGGACGCGCCCAAGCGCTTCATCCGCGTCCTCAAGCCGGTGGAGGTGCGCCAGGGCGAGGGCGCGTCGCTGATGTGGGCGCGCCTGGAGCCGTACCACGGCTTCCGCCTGGCCTTCGAGATCGAGTTCAACCACCCGGCCGTGGACGCCACGGGCCAGCAGGTGGTGTTCGACATGGGCGCCGACAACTACAAGCGCGACATCGCGCGCGCCCGCACGTTCGGCTTCACGAAGGACCTGGACCTGATGCGCTCGCGCGGCCTGACGCTGGGCGGCAGCATGGACAACGCCATCGTCGTCAACGAGAACCGCGTGCTGAACTCGGACGGCCTGCGCTACGACGACGAGTTCGTGAAGCACAAGATCCTGGATGCCATCGGCGACCTGTTCATCGCCGGACACCCGCTGCTGGCCGCCTACACGGCGTACAAGAGCGGGCACGCATTGAACAACAAGCTGCTGCGGGCGCTGATGGCGGACCGCGGCAGCTGGGAACTGGTCACCTTCGATGACGAGCGTGCGGCGCCTGCGGGCTTCGCCGAACTCGCGCCGGCCTGGTGACGCCGTCCATGCGGCGGGACGGGGGCCTTCACCGGTGGTCGTGATCCGGCTGGTCTTCGGCCTGCTGCTGCTGGCCGGCCTGGCCTGCTTCGGCCTCGCGATCACCACGCGGGATCCGAAGTGGCGCCGGCTTGGCATCATCATCATCCGCTGGACGGTCGTGGCCGGCCTGGCGTCGTTCGGCGTCCTGTTGATGGAACGCCTGGCCGTGATTCTGTGAGGTCCCGCATCGACGGGCCCGGAGGAGTGAGAAAAGTGCAAGCACGAGAACAACACCGTCGCGGCGCGGGCCGTCGCCCGTCCGCCTTCACGGCCTCGGCCGGGGCCACCACGCTCGCCGTGGCGCTGCTGCTGTCCCTGGCCGCCTGCGGCAAGGGCGACAACAAGGGCGCCGGCCCCGGCGGCCCGGGCGGCATGCAGATGCCCCCGCCGCAGGTGGGCGTCGTCACCGTGGCGCCCGCGGCGCTGGCGCTCACCACCGAGCTGCCCGGCCGCCTCGAGGCCTCGCGCATCGCGCAGGTGCGCGCCCGCGTGAACGGCATCGTGCTGAAGCGCCGGTTCGAGGAGGGCGCGCTGGTGAAGGAAGGCCAGTCGCTGTTCCAGATCGACGCCGCGCCGTACCAGGCCACGCTGGACAGCGCGATCGCCGCGCAGGGCCAGGCCGAGGCCGCCGCCGCGCAGGCCGCCGCGCAGCTGGAACGCAACCGGCCGCTCGTGGCCGCCAAGGCCATCAGCCAGCAGGAATGGCTGGCGACCGAGACAGCCAACAAGCAGGCCATCGCGCAGGTGGCCGTGGCGCGTGCCGCCGTCACCACCGCGCGGCTGGGCACGGGCTACGCGTCCGTCACGTCGCCCATCACGGGCCGCATCGGCCGCGCGCTGGTGAGCGAGGGCCAGCTGGTGGCCGCGGCCGAGGCGACGCCCATGGCCGTCGTGCAGCAGGTGGACCCGCTGTACATCAACATCACGCAGTCGGCCAGCGACGCGATGGCGCTGAAGCGCTCGATGGCGGCCGGCAAGCTGCACGCCACGGCCAACGGTGGCGGCGCCACGCCGGTGCAGGTGGTGATGGAGGACGGCACGGTGTACCCGATGAACGCCAGGCTGCTGTTCACCGACTGGACCGTGGACCCGACGTCGGGCCAGGTGGCCCTGCGCGCCGAGGTGCCCAACCCGCGCGGCGACCTGCTGCCGGGCCTGTACGTCAAGGTGCGCCTGTCGCAGGCCTCCAGCGACGCGGCGATCCTGGTGCCGCAGCAGTCCGTCACGCGCACGGCCGCAGGCGACACGGTGCTGGTGGTGGGCCCGGACAACCAGGTGGCGCCGCGCCAGGTCAAGCTGGGCGGCGCGCGCGGCAACCAGTGGGTGGTGCTGGAAGGGCTGAAGGCGGGCGACCGCGTGGTGGCCGACGGCTTCCAGAAGATCCGCCCGAAGGCGCCGGTGCAGCCGGTGCCGTGGGTGCCGGCCGTGGGCGCGTCGGGCGCCGGGGCCGGGGGCGGCATGCCGGGCCAGGCCGCCGGCCAGACCCCGCCGCCGGGTGCCGCCGCGTCGCAAGCCGCCTCCGCCGCCGCCAGCCGCTGACCCGCCATGTCCTCACGCTTCTTCATCGAGCGCCCCATCTTCGCGTGGGTGATCGCGCTCTTCGTGCTCGTCATCGGCGCAGCGGCCATCCGCACGCTGCCGGTGGCGCAATACCCGTCGGTGGCGCCGCCATCCATCGTCATCAGCGCGATCTACCCGGGCGCCTCCGCCAAGGTGATGGAGGACTCGGTCCTCGCCGTCATCGAGCAGGAGATGAACGGCGCGCCCGGCATGATCTACATGGAGTCCGGCGCGGACGCCAACGGCTCCGGCACCATCACGGTGACGTTCGAGCCCGGCAGCGACGTCTCCATCGCGCAGATCGAGGTGCAGAACCGCCTGAGCCGCGCCACGCCGCGCCTGCCGTCGTCGGTGGTGCAGCAGGGCGTGCGCGTGGACAAGGCGCGCAGCAACTTCCTGCTGTTCGTCATGATGACGTCCACGCGGGCCGACCTGGACCCCACCGCGCTGGGCGACTACGCCGCGCGCAACATCATCCCCGAGCTGCTGCGCGTGCCCGGCGTCGGCCAGGCCACGCTGTTCGGCACGGAGCGCGCGATGCGCGTGTGGGTGGACCCGCAGAAGCTGCAGGGCTTCGGCCTCGGGCCGCTGGACGTCAACCGCGCCATCGCCGCGCAGAACGCGCAGGTGTCGGCCGGCTCGCTGGGCGGCCTGCCCAACCCCGACGACCAGACGATGTTCGCCACCGTCACGGTCAACGGCCAGCTGGGCACCGTGGAGCAGTTCGGCAACATCGTGCTGCGCGCCAACACCGACGGCAGCGCGGTGCACCTGCGCGACGTCGCCCGCATCGAGCTGGGCGCGCAGGCCTACAGCACGTACGCGCGCCTGAACGGCATCGCGGCCACCGGCATCGGCGTGCAGCTGGCGCCCACCGGCAACGCGCTGGCCACCGGCGACGCCATCAAGGAGCGCCTGAAGGAGCTGCAGGGCTACATGCCGCAGGGCATGAGCTACGACATCCCGTTCGACTCCACGCGCTTCATCAAGATCTCCATCCAGCAGGTGGTGGAGACGCTGGTGGAGGCGATCTTCCTCGTGTTCCTGGTGATGCTGCTGTTCCTGCAGAACATCCGCTACACGCTGATCCCCACCATCGTGGTACCCGTGGCGCTGCTGGGCACGTTCACGATGATGAAGCTGTTCGGCTTCAGCATCAACGTGCTCACGCTGTTCGGCATGGTGCTGGCCATCGGCATATTGGTGGACGACGCCATCGTGGTGGTGGAGAACGTCGAGCGCCTGATGCGCGAGGAGTCCCTGAGCCCGAAGGAGGCCACCATCAAGGCGATGGGGCAGATCACCGGGGCCATCATCGGCATCACGGTGGTGCTGATGTCCGTCTTCATCCCGATGGCGTTCTTCGCGGGCTCGGTGGGCAACATCTACCGCCAGTTCTCGCTGTCGATGGTGTCGGCGATGGGCTTCTCGGCCTTCATGGCGCTATCGCTCACGCCGGCCATGTGCGCCACGCTGCTCAAGCCGTACGACCCGAAGCACGAGCACCACAAGGGCCCGTGGGGCTGGTTCAACCACGGCTTCGCGCGCACGGCCAAGGGCTACGAAGGCCTGGTGGCGCGCATCCTCAAGCGCGCGGCGCGCTTCCTGCTGGTCTACGCGGTCATCATCGGCGTGGTGGCGTTCCTGTACCTGAAGCTGCCGTCATCGTTCCTGCCGAACGAGGACCAGGGCTACCTGCTGGTCAACATCCAGCTGCCGCCGGGCGCCACCGCGCAGCGCACGGAAGCCGTGGTCAAGCAGGTGGAAGGCTTCATGCTGAAGCAGCCCGAAGTCGCCAAGATGGTGGGCGTGATCGGCTTCAGCTTCGCGGGCGCGGGGCAGAACGCCGCGCTGGCGTTCGTCACGCTGAAGGACTGGGACGAGCGCAAGGGCAAGGAGCACAGCGCGCAGGCCGTGGCCGGTCGCGCGTTCGGCGCGCTGATGGGCGTGCGCGACGGCTTCATCTTCCCGCTGAGCCCGCCGGCCATCCCCGAGCTGGGTACGGCCACCGGCTTCAACTTCCGCCTGCAGGACCGCGGCGGCCTGGGGCGCGAGGCCCTGCTGGGCGCACGCAACCAGCTGCTGGGCATGGCGTCGCAGAGCAAGGTGCTGGCGGGCGTGCGGCCCGACGGCCTGGAGGACGCGCCGCAGCTGCAACTGGACGTCGACCGCGACCGCGCGCTGGCGCAGGGCGTGTCGCTGGACGCGGTGAGCGCGGTGCTGGCCACCGAGATGGGTTCGGCCTACATCAACGACTTCCCCAACGCGGGCCGCCTGCAGCGCGTCGTCGTGCAGGCCGAGGGCGCGGCGCGCCGCACGCCGGAGGACCTGCTGGCGCTGTACGTGCCCAACGCGAAGGGCCAGCAGGTGCCGCTGTCGTCGTTCGCCACCACGCGCTGGGTCACCGGCCCGGTGCAGACGGTGCGCTACAACGGCTACCCCGCGATGAAGATCGCGGGCGATGCCGCGCCGGGCAAGTCCACGGGCGAGGCGATGACCGAGATGGAGAAGCTGGCCGCGCAGTTGCCCCCGGGCATCGGCTTCGAGTGGACGGGCCAGTCCCGCGAGGAGAAGCTCTCGGGTGCGCAGGCCGGCATCCTGCTGGCGTTCTCGCTGCTGGCCGTGTTCCTGTGCCTGGCCGCGCTGTATGAAAGCTGGAGCATCCCCATCGCGATCCTGCTGGTGGTGCCGCTGGGCGTGGTCGGCTCGCTGCTGGGCGTCACGTTGCGCGACATGCCCAACGACGTGTTCTTCAAGGTGGGCCTGATCACCATCATCGGCCTGTCCGCCAAGAACGCCATCCTGATCGTGGAGTTCGCGAAGGACCTGCAGGCCGAAGGCCTGAGCCTGATCGAGGCCACGCTCACGGCCTGCCACCTGCGCTTCCGCCCGATCGTGATGACGTCGTTCGCGTTCATCCTGGGCGTGCTGCCGCTGGCCATCTCCACCGGCCCCGGCAGCGCCAGCCAGCGCGCCATCGGCACCGGCGTGATGGGCGGCATGATCACGGCCACCGGCCTGGCCGTGCTGCTGGTGCCCGTGTTCTACGTGGTGCTGCGCAAGCTGTTCCCGGGCGGGCATGCCACGGCGCTGCACCCCCACACGTCCATCGTGGGCGGCCCGAAGAAGGCCGACCCGGACGCCGCGATCGAGGAGGGCCGCTCGTGATGCGCCGCCACACCCTGAAGACCGCCACGACGATGCGCTCGCGCCTGCGCGGCCCCGCCGCGGCCCTGGCCGCCGCGGGCCTGCTGGCGGGCTGCATCAACCTGGCCCCTGCCTACCATCGGCCCGACGCGCCGGTGCCCGCGCGCTTCGACGCACCCGCCACGCCGGTGGCCACCCTGCCCGCCGACGCCACGATGCCCGGCTGGCAGGCGCTGGTGCTGGACGCGCAGGTGCGCGGCCTGGTGGAGACGGCGCTGGCCAACAACCGCGACCTGCGCATCGCCGCGGCCAACGTGCAACGCGCGCGCGCCGGCATCACCGTGGCACGCGCCGACCTGTACCCGACGATCGGCGCGGGCGTCATCGGAACGCGGGCGCCCATCGCGGGCAGCAACGGCAAGCTCACGGAGTACGACACGTACACCGCCGGCCTGTCGCTGTCCACGTGGGAGCTGGACCTGTTCGGGCGCGTGCGCAACGCCACCGATTCGGCCAAGGCCAACCTGGCCGCCGCGCAGTACGCGCAGCGTGCCACGCGGTTGTCGGTGGTCACGCAGACGCTGTCGGCCGCGTTCACGCTGCAGTCCGCGCAGGAGGCCATTGCGCTGGCCCGCGCGCAGGCCAGCGCGCGCGACGAATCGCTGCGGCTGGCCAAGTTGCGCTTCGACGCCGGCGCCACGTCGGCGCTGGGGTGGGACACCGCGCAATCGCTGGCCGCGCAGACCCGCATCGCGCTGGCGCAGGCGCAGCGCGACGCCGCGCAGGCGCGCGACGCGCTGGCCGTGCTGCTGGGCGCGCCGGTGCCCGCCGATTTCCCGCGGCCGCTGCCCGCGCCCGTCGCGGCCGCGATGCCCGCGTCGGCCAGCGCCGGCATGGTCACCACCGCGCCGTCGTCGCCCGCCACCTACGCCGACCCGCTCGCCCCCGTGCCCGCCAACCTGGCGTCCGAGGTGCTGCTGGGCCGGCCCGACGTGATGCAGGCCGAGGCCACGCTGGTGGCCGCCAACGCCACCATCGGCTCGGCGCGCGCGGCGATGTTCCCGCACCTCACGCTCACGGGCAATGGCGGCGTGGCGTCCACCACGTTGTCGGGCCTGGTGAACAATGCCGCGACGGCCTACACCGTCACGGCGTCGGCACTGCTCACCGTGATCGACTGGGGCCGCAACTCCGCGAACGTCGACATCGCCAGGTCGTCGCGCGAGGCCGCCGTCGCGGGCTACGAGAAGGCGCTGCAGGGCGCGTTCCGCGACGTGGCCGATGCGCTGTCGGGCCTGGACACCTGGCGCGCCCAGGTGGCCGCCGCCACCGTGCAGCGCGATGCCGAAGCCGAGCGCAACCGCCTGACGCACCTGCGCTTCGACAATGGCGCGGCGTCGATGCTGGAGCTGCTGGATTCCGAGCGCTCGCAGGCCGCGGCCGAACTGGCGCTGCTGCAGGCGCGCCAGGCCGAGCTGCAGAACCGCGTCGCCCTCTACCGCGCCTTGGGTGGGGACGAGGCGGTGCCGGCCGGCGCCGCCGCGGTGCCCGCGCCGGACGACACGCCGCGCAGCCCGCCGCGCTGACGGTCGCTGAACACGGGTACGGGCCGGGCGGCCGGCGTGGCCGTGGCGGCCGTGTCGCCCGCGTCCGCCGGCACGGGGGCGTCGGGCTGCAGCGCGAGGATCTCGGCGTCCTGCGGGCTTCCCGTGGATACGGTGGGGGGTATGGCCGCTCCAGCGTTGGCCGCCGGCTTGGCCACCGCCAGCCGCCCGCAGGCCGGGCGCGCGCGCGCCGCCGCGTTGCCGCGTGCCACCTGCGCGCGATACCGGTCCCAGGCCTGGTCGTTGGCGGCGGCATCCGCGCGCAGCTGCGCGAGGTCCGCGTTGTAGGCGGCCACGGCGGCCGGGTCCGGCTGGGCGGACAGGGCGGCCTCGCGCTGCTGCAACGCGGCGTTGCGCTGCTGGATCGACCTGTCGGCGGCATCGATGCGGGCCTTCTCGGCCTTCAGGTCGTCCGTGCGGGGCGCCGGCACCACGTCGACGTCTGGCGGCAGGCAGGGGCCCTGGCCGACGAAGCCCGCGGCCGCCGGGGCGGTTCGCCTGGCGGCGCTGGCAGGCGCGTGCGGCGCGACGGATGCCGATGCGCCACCGGAGCCGGCGACGGCCGCCGCTGCCGCTGCGGCGAGCGCGGAGGAGGTCGCCATCGGGGCGAGTGCGAGCGCCGCGCACAGGGCGTGCCGCGAGACGAAGGATGGTCGAAGGGTCATGCTCGGCAGTATCGAGGCGCGACCCCGGGGCATTTGCATCAGGTTGCAACGCCTGCGCACCGCGGGCGGATCAGCCGCGCGCATCCGTGAACTTGCGCACGGCTGGCGCGGCGTCGCGGCCCAGGCGGGCCTCGCCGTCGTCCGGTTGGCCGTCGTAGACGGCATCGTCGCCCGCGCCGTCGCGCCCCGTGGCGTCGCCCTGCCGGCCCGCGCTGAACCCCAATCTCGCCAGCAGCCGCAGCGACGGCGCGTTGTCCACCTTGACGTCCGCCACGAAGCGCCGCACGCCGTGGTGCGCGGCCAGCTCCACCAGCATCGCCGAGACGGCCCGCGTGGCCAGGCCGCGGCCCCAGGAGCGCGAGCCGAACACGTACGCGATGAAGGCGCGGCCGTCGGGCATCACCGTGGCCTGGACGAAGCCGGCCAGGTGGTCCATCGAAGGCCTGGCGGCCGGGTCGCCGTCCTGCGGCGCGGGATCGCCCGGCGCCCACACCACCCAGTTCAACCATTGCTCGCCGCCATCCGGTGACTGGCGGGACTCGAGGCGCGCCAGGCGCTCGCGCAAGGCCTGCACCGATGCGGGGGGCGCGTTCTCGTAGCGGTAGATCGCAGGGTCGGAGAGCACGGCGAACAGCGCGTCGGCGTGCCTGGCACCTTGGGGCTCCAGGCGGCAACCGTCGCCGTCCACGGGCCGCATCGGTGGGTGCGCCGTTGCCGCCATGACCGAGGCAGGAGAGCGACCAGGCGTCAGGGCGCCGGCGCGCTCGCCGCCGCGCGCTCGTCCCGCGTGAGCACGCGCGGTGCGCGCACGGGCGCGCCCGTGGCGGTGTCGAAGAAGGGGTTGGTCTTCCAGCCACCCCCCAGCCGCGACCAGGCCACGGCCCCCGCCAGCCGCGCGAACGCGCCCGCGCGGCCCTGCGCCCGCGCGTGGGCGGGCAACGGGCCGATCGCCGACCCCGTGTTGAGCACCAGCCGCACGGGCCCGAAGGACGCCTCCAGCGGCGGCGCGCCGGGCCCCTGCAGCACCGAATGCACCAGCCCCACGTACGAGAACGCGGCCTGCCGCGGCGTGTTGCCGATGGGCGTTCTGCAACAGGTGGTGTGCCAGCGCAGCAGGCCCTGCGGCGACAGCGACAGGCAGGCCAGGCGATCCTCGCCCTGCGTGAACACGACGCCGCGCGGCGACGTGGCCACGATGTGCGTGCCGCCTGCCGCGTCCAGCACGTCGTCGCCGCGGTGCAGGGCGCGCGCGAAGGCCTGGCAGTCGCGGCAGTAGCAGACGGCGCGCGTCATGGCGCGGGCGGTGTCGACGTGGCCGCGCAGCGCGCCGCAACGGCATTGCAGGGGGTGCAAAGGCATGGCGTCAGTAGCTGCGGCCGCCCTTGTACTGCGCATGCGCGCGCGGCGCCAGCGCCGTGGCGCCGGCCAGCGCGCGCAGCGCGCGCCCCGCGTGCGCGTGCGTGATGGCCAGGCCCAGGGCGTCCGCCGCGTCCTCGCCGGGCTGGCCGGGCAGCGCCAGCAGCCGCGCCACCATCGCCTGCACCTGCGCCTTCTGCGCCCCGCCGTGGCCGGCCACGGCCTGCTTCATCTGGGCGGAGGTGTACTCGGAGACGGCCAGGCCGGTGGACACCAGCGCGGTGACGGCCGCGCCGCGCGCCTGCCCCAGCAGGAGCGTGCTCTGAGGGTTGGTGTTGACGAAGACGATCTCCACGGCGGCGTGCGAGGGCTGGTAGCGCTGGATGACCTCGCGCACGCCGTCGAAGATCACCTTCAGCCGGCCCGGCAGGTCGGCGCGCACCAGGTGCGTGGTCCTGATGGTGCCGCTGGCCACGTAGTGCAGCTGCGCGCCGTGCGCCTCCACCACGCCGAAGCCGGTGGTCTGCAGGCCGGGGTCGATGCCGAGGATGCGCAGCGGCACGCCCGGGGTGCCGGGTTGGCCGGGCGAGGCGGTGCCCAGCGGGGGCGTGTCGGAGAGGTCCATCAGGGATGGAGTTTGAAGTACCAGCGCACGGAATGGAAGAAGACCGGCGCCGCGAAGCACAGCGGCGCCACGCGGTCCAGCAGGCCCACCGCGCCCGTGACGGAGCTGGTGTTGCCCCACCACTGCACGCCGGCGTCCTTCTTCAGGGCCCGCATCACGAAGTCGCCCAGCGTCCCGGCGGCCGCGGCGATCCACGCCATGGCCATGGCCTGCGGCAGCTTGAACGGCGTGATCCAGAACAGCGCGCCCCCCAGCAGGCCCGCCGACAGCGTGGCCAGGATCCACGCGCGCCACGAGAACGAGCGGTCGATCTGGCGGGCCACCGGCATGAAGCGCAGCAGTCGGCTGAAGCCCTCCTGCGCGATCTGCGCGGCCGCGGCCACGATCACCAGGAAGAACACCAGGAACGCGCCGCGCCCGTGCACGTTGGGAAACTCCAGCAACAGCAGCGCCGGCGCGTGCGACAGGCCGTAGACGCACACCATCACGCCCCACTGCATCTTGGCGTTGCGCTCCAGGAAGCGCTCCGGATCGCCCGCCAGCGCGCTCAGCACGGGGATGGCCAGGAACACGTAGACCGGGATGAACACCGTGAACAGGTCGAAGGTCTGCGCGCCCACCAGCAGGTACTGGACCGGCAGCACGCCGAAGAACGCCATGATCAGGCTGCGGTGGTCGCCGCGCCGAGTCTCCACCAGCGTGACGTACTCGCGCAGCGCCAGGAACGAGAAGATGGCGAACAGCAGCGTCGCGCCCGCCGGGCCCGACACCCACGCCAGCCAGAACACGACGGCACTCACCCACACCGCGCTCAGGTCGCGGCCGAAGCGGGCGAAGCGCGCCTGCGCCTCGGGCGGCCGGTCGCGCAGCGACACCGCGAACGTGCCGATGGAGGTGAGCAGCAGCACGCCGAACAGGCTGACGAACAGCAGCGCGACCTGCGCATTGGCGTCCAGGCGCTTGAGCGCGAAGATGTCGAAGGTCATGCGCGACCCCGCGGCCGGCAGGCGATCACCGCGTCCCGCGCCCGCGCCAGGAAGTCGGCCTTCGGCTCCTCGGGGCGCAGGTTGCACGGCGCGCCGAAGGTGACGGTGCACAGGATCGGCACCGGCACCACCTCGCCCTTGGGCATCACGCGCTGCACGTTGTCGATCCACGCGGGGATCAGCTGCACGTGCGGGAACTTGCGCGCCAGGTGGAACAGGCCGCTCTTGAAGGCCTGCGGCAGCGCCTGGAAGCCGCGCGTGCCCTCGGGAAAGATCACCAGCGAATCGCCGTTCTCCAGCGCCTCCACCAGCGGCGCCAGCGGGTCGACCCCGCTGCCGCGCGCATCACGCTCCACGTACACCGCGTGGAAGATCTCGCGCGTGATCCAGTGCTTCAGCGGCGAGCCCTGCCAGTAGTCCTTGGCCGCGATGGGGCGCGTGTGCGCGCGCAGGTCGGCGGGCAGCGTGGCCCAGATCAGCACCCAATCGAGGTGGCTCTGGTGGTTGGCGAAGTAGATGCGCTGCTCCGCCTTGGGCGGGCAGCCCTTCCAGTGGCCCTGCGCACCGGTGATCAGGCGGGCGACGCCGGCGAGGACGTAGCCCAGGGGGATGGCGGGGTTCATGTGCCCGCATTCTCGCCGGACGGGAAGGCGACGACCAGGCGCCGCCGACGCTCAGTGCCGGAAGTGCCGCGTGCCCGTCAGCACCATCGCGATGCCGCGTTCGTCCGCCGCCGCGATCACCTCGTCGTCGCGCATCGAGCCGCCCGGCTGGATCACGCACGTGGCGCCCGCGTCGCACACCACGTCCAGCCCGTCGCGGAACGGGAAGAACGCGTCGCTGGCCACAGCCGTGCCCTGCAGCGTCAGGCCCGCGTTGCCGGCCTTGATGCTGGCGATGCGGGCCGAGTCGATGCGGCTCATCTGGCCCGCGCCCACGCCCATCGTCATGCCACCCGCGCAGAACACGATGGCGTTGCTCTTGACGAACTTGGCCACCTTCCACGCGAACAGCAGGTCGTCCATCTGCTGCGCGGTGGGCGCCAGCTTGGTGGCCACGCGCAGGTCGGCGCGCGCGACGTTCTTCGCGTCGGCCGACTGCACCAGCACGCCGCCGCCCACGCGCTTGATGTCCATCGCGTTCATGGCGTGCGCGCCGTCGGCCGGCAGCGGCACCTCCAGCACGCGCACGTTCTGCTTGGCGGCGAACACGGCTCGCGCCTCCGCGCTCACGCTCGGGGCGATCACCACTTCCATGAACTGCCGCATCATGGCCTCGGCGGTGGCCTTGTCCAGCGGGCGGTTGAACGCGATGATGCCGCCGAAGGCCGAGGTCGGGTCCGTCTTGAAGGCCTTGTCGTAGGCCTCGGCGGTGCTGGCGCCGATGGCCACGCCGCACGGGTTGGCGTGCTTGACGATCACGCACGCGGGCACGTCGAAGGTCTTCACGCATTCCCATGCCGCGTCGCTGTCGGCGATGTTGTTGAACGAGAGCTCCTTGCCCTGCAGCTGCGTCCAGCCGGCCAGCGTGCCCGGCGCCGGGTCGGCGTCGCGGTAGAACGCCGCGCTCTGGTGCGGGTTCTCGCCGTAGCGCATGTCCTGGATCTTGGAGAACTGCAGCGTCAGCACGGCGGGGTATTCGCCGCGAACGGGCACCGCCGCGCCCTGGTCGGCGCCTTCCGCGCCGGCCTGCACCGCGCTGAGGTAGTTGGTGATCATGCCGTCGTAGGCCGCCGTGTGCGCGAACACCTTCTTGGCCAGCATGAACTTGGTGGCGCGCTGCAGCGCGCCGCCTTGCAGCTCCGACAGCACCTGCGGGTAGTCGGCGGGGTCGATCACCACGCCCACGTCCTGCCAGTTCTTGGCCGCGGCGCGCAGCATGGCCGGGCCGCCGATGTCGATGTTCTCGATGGCGTCCTCGAACGTGCAGTCGGGGCGCGCGGTAGCCTTGGCGAACGGGTAGAGGTTGATCACCAGCAGGTCGATCGTGCCGATGCCGTGCTCGGCCAGGGCGGCCATGTGCGCGGGCAGGTCGCGGCGCGCCAGCAGGCCGCCGTGGATGCGCGGGTGCAGCGTCTTCACGCGGCCGTCCAGCATCTCGGGAAAGCCGGTGATCTCGGACACCTCGGTGACCGGCAGGCCGCTCTCGGCCAGCAGCTTGGCGGTGCCGCCGGTGGACAGCAGCTTCACGCCCTGCGCGTGCAGCGCGCGGGCGAAGTCGACGATGCCGGTCTTGTCGGAGACGGAGAGCAGGGCGGTGAGGGACATGGTGTCGTTGCGGAGGAGAGTGGGAATTCGTCTTGACGGAGAAAGCAGGCGAATCAGTCCGCCAGGCCGTGGTCGATCAATTTGCGCCGGAGGGTGTTGCGATTGATGCCCAGCCACTCCGCCGCGCGGCTCTGGTTGCCTTCGGCATGGCGCATCACCACGTCCAGCAGCGGCTTCTCCACCGTGCCCATGAACATGTCGTGCATGCCATGCGGCTCCACGCCGCGCAGGTCCTTGAAGTACTGCTCCAGCGTGTCGCGCACGCACTGTTCGATCTGCTTCTTGCTCATTGTCGTTCGCGGATGTCGGCCACCGTGCGCAGGGTGGCGAGGGCTCGGGAGTCATCGTCGTCGTCGTCGCCCGCACCCGGCGCGGACGGCGCGGCCACCTGCGGAAGCCACTCGTGGCGGCTGGCCAGGTCGTCGAGGAAATCGGTCAGGCGCTCCACCTGCTCGCGGCAGGTGGCCAGCTGGTTCATCTCGGCGCGGAAGGCCTCGCCACCGGGCAACTGCCGCACCGCCCAGCCGATGTGCTTGCGCGCGGTGCGCACGCCCGCGGCCTCGCCGTACAGCGAGTAGTGGTCGTGCAGGTGCTCCACCAGCCAGCGTTGCACGTCGCGCGTGCGCGGCGGCGCCAGCAGGTCGCCCGTGGCCAGGAAGTGCGCGATCTCGCGGAAGATCCACGGCCGGCCCTGCGCCGCGCGGCCCACCATCAGCGCATCGGCCTTCGTGTACTGCAGCACCTCGCGCGCCTTCAGCGGCGAATCGATGTCGCCGTTGGCCACCACCGGGATGCGCAGCGCGGCCTTCACCGCGGCGATCGTGTCGTATTCGGCCAGGCCCTTGTAGCCTTGCTCGCGCGTGCGGCCGTGCACCGTGACCATGGCCACGCCCGCGTCCTCGGCCGCGCGCGCGATGCGCACGGCGTTGCGCTCGGCGTCGCACCAGCCGGTGCGCATCTTCAGCGTCACGGGCACGTTGCGGGGCTCCGCCGCGGCCACCACCGCCTGCACGATGTCGAGCGCCAGCGGCTCGTCCTGCATCAGCGCCGAGCCCGCCCACTTGTTGCACACCTTCTTGGCCGGGCAGCCCATGTTGATGTCGATCACCTGCGCGCCGCGGTCGATGTTGTAGGCCGTGGCCTCGGCCATCATCTGCGGGTCGGTGCCGGCGATCTGCACGGCGATCGGCTTCGTCTCGCCGTCGTGGTTGGCGCGGCGCGACGTCTTCAGCGATGCCCACAGGTCCTTGCGGGACGTCACCATCTCGCTCACCGCGTAGCCCGCGCCCAGGCGCTTGCACAGCTGGCGGAACGGCCGGTCCGTCACCCCGGCCATCGGGGCGACGAACAACGCGTTCGGCAGCTCGATCGCACCGATCTTCATGGCGTGGGTGGGGTGGGTTGAAGGCAGGTCCGACCGCCGCGAGCGGCGGCACGTGCCGCGCTGCAAGCGCTTCGGGATCTGCTGAAAAAGGAGGCAGGAGTATACCCAAGACGACCCTCCGACGCACCCCCGGGAACGGCGGCGGACGACCGCCCCGCGGGCCCGCCGGACGCCCGTTCCGCGGCATCCGTCACGCTGGCGGAGAATGCTCACCGATGGAAGCCTGGTTCGCCCATGTCCTGCACTGGCTCGCGCTGCCGGAGGTCGGCCTCACGACGCTCTTCGTCGTCGCGCTCGTCTCGGCCACGCTGCTGCCGCTCGGATCCGAGCCCGCGCTGATCGTGCTGGTGACGCAGGACCCCCACATCTTCTGGCCCGCCGTGGCCGTCGCCACGCTGGGCAACACCATCGGCGGGGCGATCAGCTACGCCACCGGCTACTACGCGGAGCGCGCGTACGAGAAGGTGGCGCACCACCCGCCGCGCGGGCGGGCGCACGCCAAGGCCAGTGCCTGGCTGGGCAAGTGGGGCGCGCCGGCCTGCCTGCTCAGCTGGCTGCCCATCGTGGGCGACCCGCTGTGCGCGGTGGCGGGCTGGCTGCGCCTGCCGTTCTGGCCATGCACGGGGTACATGGCGATCGGCAAGTTCGGGCGGTACGTGACGATGACGGCGCTGGCGATGTGGGCGGTGCCGGGGTGGTTTCGTTAAAGCTAGGAGAGGCGCGACCGCCCTGGCCACGTCGACGTTGGACGCGTACGTCCGCCATCAAGTCTATTTCTTGTAGAAGGTATGGCGATTGATGGCTGCACTTGCGAAGCGTGGTGCGCGATGAGGCGCGCTTCATGCGCTGGCCCGTAGGTCACGCGCCTCACGCGATCACCAGGAAGAAGAGCGGCAGGATGCCGAACATGAGGTAGCCCAACACGACGTTGACGGCGACCAGAAGGATGCAGATCGCGGCCGCAACGCCTCGCCTCAGTCTGCTCGAATCGGCAAACAGCTGCTTCCAAACTTCCCGCGCTTCATTCGGTTGAAATCTGGTGATGGCGACCAGCGATTGCCTGGAAATCGTCCAGAACAGCAATTCCGACAAGGTCACCAGCCAGGGTCCGCCAAGCAGGGGAAGATAAAAACACGGGCCCTTGAATTTGCTTTCGCGAATCAGCGGATCCGTCCGCCACGCCGTGACCGCGGCGATGATCGCCAGGACCACACCGCCCCGGAACGCGTAAGTCCTCCAGCGGGTCGACTTCGCGGAGGAGGTGTAGTCAAGCATGACTTGGGTGTTATTGGCTGGACTTCGGCTGGGGGGTGTCCGGCGGTGCTATCGGACAAGAGCCAACAAGACCGCCAGCACCACACCGACGCCCAGGAAAACCTTTGTTCGACGGCGAAGCTCGATCGCTTCACTGTCCCCAGCGTCAACCAACGCTGCCAGAGCGTGGTACTCCCACGCCTTCGTCCGTTGGAAGATCTTCCATTTCAGGGACATCATCCAGATGCCCCCCAGAAGCATCCAAGCAGGGAACAGCATGAAGCAAATTGCTCTCATACGTGCCTCAATGTGTACTGAAGTCGCGTCGTTCAATCATGTGCTGACACGCCGACGATCTGGCATTCCCGCGCCGACGTCGAGACCCCTGGCAAACCGCCGCCTCTCCGACAACCGCTCGAACGGAAACACCGCCCCCAGCAGGCCTCCCACCGACGACAGGTGGGTCACGGTCCTCACCGCCTCCAGCCCCAGCTCCTGCATCACCCGCCGCTCGCTGATCTCCGGCCCTTCCTCGATGCGCGTGAGCGCGTGCAGCACGTACAGCCCCAGCAGGGCCGAGACCGCGAACAGGAACTCCAGGTGCGCGAAGCTCAGCACCGACACCTCCTGCGCATGCGCGCCCGAGGCCCAGCGCACCACCAGCGACAGCTGGCTGGACGCCAGCCACTCGCCCAGCAGCCCCGCCACGATCGGCGCCACGCCGCCCGACACGGCCGCCACCAGCCCGACGGCCGCCAGGTAGGTGGTGCCCTGGCCCTGCGGCGCCAGCTTCAGGCCCAGGTTGCCCGTGGCCAGCCCGATGCCCCCGCCGGCCGCGCCCATCACGGCGTGCACGATCACCAGCAGCGTCAACTGCATGCCGTACGGCTCGCCCAGCCGCGCGAACACCAACCCCAGCGTGCACGCGAACCACGCCGGGAACGCCACGGCCAGGATCGCCTTGTTGGACAGCCGGTCGGACAGCCGGCCCCACGCGTACAACGTGAACGCGTTGGCCGCCTGGCTGGTCACCCACAGCATCGTCACCGTGCCCATGCCGTAGCCCAGTTGCTGCAGCAGGTACACGGTGAGGAAGGGCGCCGAGAAGTTGCTGGCCAGGTTCCAGCCCGCCAGCAGGCGCAGCAGGCGGCCGAAGTTGCGGTCGTGGAAGGGCGCGCGCAGCTTGTCGCGCATGCGCGCGTGCGGGCCGGCGTCTGTCATGCGCGGCTCGGGGCAGCGCGCCAGCTGGAACACGCCGCACAGGCCCGCCACGCCCGCCACGGCGAAGGCGGCGGCGTAGGCCAGCATCGGCTGGCCCGACGGCGGGTGCTCCAGCAGCCAGCCCGCGCCCAGCGTGAACAGGCCGCCCGCCAGCGTGGCGGCCAGCAGCCGGCGCGCGAAGAAGCGGCCCAGCGTGGCCCCGGGCAGCAGCTGGTGGAACCAGGAGTTGTTGGCGCACGCGGCCATCGCCGACAGGCCCGTGGCCAGCACCTGCGCGCCGATCACCAGGGCCAGCGCGAGCGAGGTGTCGGCCTGCAAGGGCAGCACCACGGTCGACAGGATCACCAGCCGCGCGCCGGCCTGCGCCATCACGCCGATCCGCTTGCGCTGCCGCAGGCGCTCCACCAGCAGCGTCGCGGGCAGCTGCACGGCCTGCAGGAACGACGGGATGGCGGCCAGCACGCCGATCAGCAGCGGGCCGGCGCCCAGCGCCAGCGCGAAGCCGGCCAGCAGCACGCCGCCGGACAGCGCGGTGGTGACGCTGGCGCACGCCGCCTCGCGCACCAGATGCGCCTGGGCGTCGGCGAGCGCGCGTTCGGGAACGGCGGGGACGGGGGCGAGCGGCATCGGGTGCGTGAGGGTGCGCCGGGTGGCGCGTCGGGTCAACTGCCGGGCGTGCCGGTGACGCGGGCAATGGCCATTCCTTCAAGCCGTTGCCCCGCGTCCTCAGGGCTTTCCATGAGCGCGCCACGATCGCCCGGGAAGGGGATGCCCGCCCCTGCCCGGCAGCGCAAAATGCCGCGGATGACTGACACCCCCCCGTCCTCCCCGCTCGCCACCGGCACCAACACGCCCGGCTACGCGGCCCTCACACAGGTCTACCAGCGCCTGTACCGCCTCGGCCACCTCCAGCAGATGGCCGACTGGGACCGCGCCGCCAACATGCCGCCCAAGGGCAGCGAGGCCCGCACCGCGGCGATGGCCGAGATGGCCACGCTGCTGCACGGGCTGCGCACGGACCCGGCGCTGAAGTCGCACCTCGCGCGCGCCAAGGACGAACCGCTGGACGACCTGCAGCGTGCCAACCTGCGCGAGATCGAGCGCGACTGGTTCCGCGCCAACGCGCTGCCCGTGGCGCTGGTGGAGCGCCGCGCGATGGTCACGGCGCGCTGCGAGCATGCGTGGCGCACGCAGCGCCCGGCCAACGACTGGCTGGGCTTCGCCGAGAACCTGAAGGACGTGCTGGCCGTCAGCCGCGAGGAGGCCCTGCGCCTGTCCGAGCAATCGGGCCTGGCGCCCTACGACACGCTGCTGGATCGCTACGAGCCCGGCATGAAGAGCGACGATGTGGCCGTGATCTTCGCCAAGGTGCGCGAGTGGTTGCCGGGCCTCGTGGCGCAGGTCACCGAGCGCCAGGCGCGCGAGCCGGTGATCGCGCCCGTGGGCCCGTTCGACCGCGGCGCCCAGCGGCGCCTGTGCGAGGCCATGATGCACGAGCTGCAGTTCGACTTCGACGGCGGCCGCCTGGACGTCAGCGCCCACCCGTTCTCGGGCGGCGTGCCCGAGGACGTGCGACTCACCACGCGGTTCGGCGACGCCGAGTTCCTGCCCAGCCTGATGAGCACGGTGCACGAGACGGGCCACGGCCGCTACGAGCAGAACCTGCCGCGCGGCTGGCTGGGCCAGCCGGTGGCCGAGGCGCGCTCGATGGCCATCCACGAGAGCCAGAGCTTGTCCTTCGAGATGCAGCTGGGTTGCCACCCCGGCTTCGTGCGCCGCCTGGCCCCGCGCCTGCGCGACGCGTTCGGCGACCAGCCCGCATTCGCACCCGACAACCTTGCGCGCCTGCTCACGCGCGTGCAGCCGGGCTTCATCCGCGTGGACGCCGACGAGCTCACGTACCCCGCCCACATCCTGCTGCGCTTCGAGCTGGAACGCGGCCTGATCGAGGGCATGTACGACGTCGAGGACATCCCCGAGCTGTGGGACACGCGCATGCAGGAGCTGCTGGGCGTCGACACGCGCGGCAACTTCACCAACGGACCGATGCAGGACGTGCACTGGCCCGAAGGCCTGTTCGGCTACTTCGCGTGCTACTCGCTGGGCGCGATGTACGCTGCGCAGTGGTTCGCCGCCATCCGCCGACAGCATCCGGACCTGGACGCGCGCATCGCCGCGGGCGACCTGTCCCCCGCCTTCGACTGGCTGCGCGAGAACATCTGGACCCAGGGCTCGCGCTGGACCACCGACGAACTGGCCATCCGCGCCAGCGGGGAGCCGCTGAACCCGGACCATTTCCGCCGCCACCTGGAAGCGCGCTACCTGGGCTGAGCCGGCAGGAAGGGGGTCAGGTCTTCGACCTGACCTCGCCGCGCGCTCGGCACCCGCCCGAGCAACTTGAGCCCTCCGCACACGATCTTCGTGACCAAGTTCGCGATGAGACTGGCGTCCTGCGGCGCCGGCTCGACAGTGTTGTGACAATCGTAACGCGCGCCCGCACCCCGTGTGTCCACGGACCGGGTTGGTCGCTAAGAGCAGTCGCCATCGCCGAGGGAAGGGGGCGGACAGCTTCACACACCGTCCTTCCGGAGTACCTCGCTTGAACAAGAAGATTGCCCTGGCCGCCTTGCTGGCCGCCGCGTTCTCGGCCCACGCCGAGGTCCTGACTTTCGATGACCTCGGCAACTACAGCTCGCCGGGCGCCAACTACGGCGGTATCAGCTGGAGCAACCTGTACACGCTGAACGGCCACACCTACAACCCCGCCGGCACCGGCTACGAGCACGGCATCGTCTCGGGCGACTACGTGCTGTTCAACAGCGGCGGCGCCGCCGGCACGCTGAGCGCCACGGACGCCGACGGCTTCGACCTGAGCGACGCCTACTTCACCGCCGCCTGGCACGACGCGCTTCATGTCACCGCCGACGCCACCTTCATGGATGGCACCCACCAGTCGATGTCCTTCGTCGTCGACATGGCCGGCCCGACGGACGAGGTCTTCCATTGGAACAACCTGCAGTCGGTGAAGTTCAGCACGGCTGACAACAACTGGTTCGCCCTGGACAACGTCAATACCGCCGCCACGCTGGCCGTGCCGGAACCGGCCACCGACGCCCTGATCCTGGCGGGCTTGGGGCTGCTGGGCTTCGCCGCCCGTCGCCGAAAGGGCGCCTGATCGGCCCTGCCGGCCGCTTCGTCGGCCGGCTTCGCCGCGATCTTCCGAAGACCCCGTCCGGCTCGCGCCCCGCGGGGTCTTCTTCATGGTGCGTAGCATGGCGCGGATGCGCGTGCGGCTGAAGCTTCCCCGACTCCCCGACCTCGGCGCCGCCTTCGGCTGGCTGTTGCTGAGCGACGCACTCACCACCCTCGCGATGATGGTGGGGCAGGTGGCGCTGCCATGGTGGATCGCCACGGCGGGCGGCGCGCACGCGCTGGCGGCCTACAGCGTGATCGTGGCGGGCGTGACGCTGCTGGCGATGCCGTTGATGGCGCCCCTGGGCGACAGGCATCCCAAGCGCTGGCTGCTGGGCGTCGCGCTGGTGGCCTTCGCCGTGGCCGCGCTGGGCTTCGCCGTGCTGGCCTCGCTGCACCGCTACCACCTGCCCACGTTGATCGCGCTCGGCGCCGTCACCGCGTTCGCCACCGCCGTGCAGCGCCCTTGCGCGGCCAGCTTCTGCACGGAGCTGGTGCCGCCCGCGGGCTACGCGCGCGCCATGGGCCTGCAGCAGAGCGCGCAGGCGCTGGGGCGCATGGTGGGACCGGCCATCGGCGGCGCGGTGCTGGGCGTGGCGGGCATCGCCGCCGCCCTGTGGCTGCACCTGGCGATGCTGGTGGGCGCCGCGGCCAGCACGCGCGCGTTGCCCACGGGCGCGCCGCCCGGTACCGCACGACGGGCGTGGCGCGACGACCTGCTCACGGGCGTGCGGCTGAACTTCTCGATCCCGCTGGAGCGCGGCTGGCTGCTGGTGAACTTCGTGTCGTGGATCTTCCTCGGCCCGACCTTCGCGATGCTGGTGCCGCTGAAGGTGCAGTCCCTGGGCCTGTCCGGCACGTGGCTGGGCCTGGCCGAGGCCGGGCTGTCGCTGGGCATGCTGGCGGGCTCGCTGGGCGGGGCGGAGGCGATGGTCACGCGCTTCGGGCGCTTCAACGTGCGCGTGGGCGCGGCGGTGGTGCAGGGCCTGGCCATCGCGCTGGCCGGGGCCACGCACAGCGGGCCGTGGCTGGTGGCGGGCTTCGCCGTGGCGGGCCTGATGAACGCGGCGATGGTGATGGTGGGCATGGGCCATCGCATGCTCGCGCGCCCGCTGGCGTTCCGCGCGCGCATGGTGGCGGGTGCGATCACCACCACGCACGTGGCCGCGATGATCGGCCCGGCGCTGGCCGGCGTGGCGCTGCTGCATGCGTCGATCGCCACGGTGTTCGTGACGTTCGGCGTGGTGGGCGCGGCCGCGGCGCTGGGGCTGGCCGCGGTGCCGGGCTTCAAGGCGTTCATGGCGCTGGACCATGAGGCCGTGGACGGGTTCTACCAGCGCACGTGGCCGGAGGCGTTCAGGGAATGAAGCACCGCCTGCGAGAGTGAGGTGTCAGGCCTGAGGCCTGACACCGGGGACGACACCGGGGACTCGGCCCGACTACGCCGTCTGCAGCGTCGATTCCAGCTCGTCCAGCACGCCGCCCAGCCGCCGCAGCGCGGCCGCCATGCTGCCCGGGCGCGCTGGCCGCACGGCCGCCGCGCGGGCCGCGGGCTGGCGCACCAGGCGGCGCGTGGTGTCGTCCAGCACCGCGTCGTCCAGCCGGATGCCGTGGCGCGCGAACATGCGGCCCAGGTCGCGGCGGCGCGTGCGCAGGTCGGCGCGGGTGGACTGGTACGCGTGCTCGGCCAGGTGGCGGCGCGCCGAGTAGCTGAAGGTGTTGGCCACGAACAGCTCGGGGTCGCGGTGGTCGGGCTCGAAGAGCGCGATGTCCACGTCCGGGTGGCTGGTCTCGTAGGCCTGGATGCCCTGCAGCAGGCGCGAGTGGATCAGCGAGCGGAAGGCCTGGCTGGCCACCAGCGGCAGGCCGCCTTCCACCAGCTTGGGGATCGGCGGCGTGCCCAGGCGCACCGTGTGGCGCGGCGCGTGCGTGGCGTTGAAGGGCACCAGCGGGTTGACGCACAGCAGCAGGTCCACGCCCTCGTCCAGCAGCACGCTGGCGTGCAGCGTCTTCTTCAGCGCACCGTCCACGTAGTGGCGGCGGCCGATGGCCACGGGCGGGTACAGGCCCGGCAGCGCGGCGCTGGCGGTGACGGCGCGCGAGATGGGCACGTCGTCCCAGCCGGGCAGGCCGAACGGCGCCACCTGGCCGCTGTCCAGGTCGGTGGCCACCAGCACCAGGCGGCGGCGCAACTGGCGGAAGTCGTTCGTGCGACCGGGCTCGTTGAACAAGCGCTCCAGGTGCGCCTGGATGGCCGCGTTGCCGAACAGGCCGGTGGGCAGCGCGCTGAAGACGCGCTCCACGACGCCCAGCGTGGACGTGCCGCCCAGCGCCGCGTGCCACGCGGCCTGCGCCACCAGGCCCGGCAGCGACGCGAGCCGCTCGGCGTACTCGCCCCAGGCGGGCTGCACGAAGATGGACGGATGGACCAGGTCGTCGCGGCCGCCGTCGTTCTCGATGAAGCCGGCGCACATCTGGCGCGGCGTGAGGCCGTTGGCCAGGCCGGCCGCGATGAACGCGCCGGCGGACACGCCCACCCAGCCGTCCACCTGCGTGAAGTCCAGGCCCACCAGGGCTTCCTCCAGCGCGCACAGCGCCCCCACCTCGTAGATGGCCCCCAGCGGGCCGCCGCCGGCCAGGGCGAGGCCGATGCGGGGACGCCGGGCGGGAGGGTTCGAGGAGGGAAGCGGCATGAAGGCAGTGTGCACGAAGCGTCGGGCGGGTGTCAGGCCTGCGGCCTGACACCGTTGGGGGGCGGGCAGCCTGGTGTCGACCACGGTGTCAGGCCTGAGGCCTGACACCGGGTGGCACCCCGGCCTGGGCCGCCCCAGAAGGCAAAAGGGCGCCGGCTGGTCAAGCGGGCGCCCGAGGCGGGAGCCGGCGCGCGGCCGGCCCGGCGATCAACAGCCGATCACGCGGCCGATCACGCGGCGGGCGTGGCGGCCTCGGCGGCGGCCGACTTGCGCGCGGCGGCGCGGCGGGTGGCCGGCTTGGCGGCGCCGTTGGATTCCGCGGCGGCCTTGGTGCTCTTGCGCGCGGCCTTCTTGGCCGGCGCGGCGGCGCGCGGGGCCTTCTTGGCGGCGGCCTTGCGGGCGGCGGGGGCCTTGTCGGCGCCCGACTTGCCCGTGCCACCCTTGGACAGCCTGGCCACGGCGGCGGCCAGTTCCTCGACGCGCTGGGTCAGCGCCTCGACGTCCTTGGCGGTGGGCACGCCCAGCTTGCCCAGGGCCTTGGCGGTGCGCTCCTCGAAGATGTTCTCGAGCTTGTCCCACGAGGCGCCGGCCTTGGACGTGACGTCCGACGCCATCGCGCTGACCTTGCCCGTGACTTCGCCCAGGCGCTCTTCCGCGACGGCCTGGGTCTTGCGCTGCAGGCTGACGCCTTCCTTGACCAGGGCCTCGAAGACCTTGCCGCCTTCGGCCTGGGCCTTGGCGAACGCGCCCATGCCGGCCAGCCAGATCTGCTGGGCCGAATCCTTGACGGCGCCGGCCAGCTGGCTGTCGAACAGGCCGGCGGGGGAGGCGGCCTTCTTCTCGGCCATTTTCTGGAGCTTCTTGACCATGGTGGTGGTTCCTTGCTGTGTTGTGCGTCGGTGCGCGGGTGTTCGGGGTGGTGGGGCGAGCGGGCGGCGGGAAGGCGACGGTACGGCGCATCGGCACGCCCGGCCGGCTGCCACGCTTCACAATATAGGCGTCCCCCATGGAGCGCGCAGCCTAATCCTGTAGGGCGCGCGCTCTATCGCGGGGGCTGTCGCATGCCCGGGAAACGCGCGTCGCGCCGGTCTTTGAAAAATGCGCGGGCTCGGGTCCAATGCGGCAGGCAAGAGGTCAGGTCGCAGACCTGACCCCATCGGCTTCGCATCCAACGACCCCGCCCTCGAGAGGAGACCCCATGCAGTATTTCGTGACCGGTGCCACCGGGTTCATCGGCAAGCGCCTCGTCAAGGCGCTGCTCGCGCATCGCGGCAGCACGGTGTACTTCCTGCTGCGGCCCGGCTCCGAGGGCAAGGTGCCCGACCTGCTGCAGTACTGGGGCGTCACGGCCAAGCGCGCCATCGCGGTCAGCGGCGACCTCACGTCCAAGAAGCTGGGCGTCGCGTCCGACCAGGTGAAGTTCCTGAAGGGCACCATCGACCGCGTCTACCACCTGGCCGCCGTCTACGACCTGTCGGCCGATGAGGAATCGCAGGTGGCGGTGAACATCGAGGGCACCCGCAACGCGGTGGAGTTCGCCAAGGCCATCGACGCCGGCCACTTCGACCACGTCTCCTCCATCGCCGCCGCCGGCCTGTACGAGGGCGTGTTCCGCGAGGACATGTTCGAGGAGGCCGAAGGCCTGGACCACCCGTACTTCGCCACCAAGCACGAGTCCGAGAAGATCGTGCGCAAGGAGTGCAAGGTGCCGTGGACGGTGTACCGCCCGGCGATGGTGGTGGGCGACTCCACCACGGGCGAGATGGACAAGATCGACGGCCCGTACTACTTCTTCAAGCTGATCCAGCGCATGCGCCAGTTCCTGCCGCCCTGGATGCCGGGCATCGGCCTAGAGGGCGGGCGCGTCAACATCGTGCCGGTGGACTACGTCGTGGCCGCGCTGGACTGGATCAGCCACCACGCCGCGGCCACCGAGAGCGGCGGCTGCTACCACCTGGTGGACCCCGTGGGGTATCGCGTGGGCGACGTGCTGGGCATCTTCGCCAAGGCCGCGCACGCGCCCAAGATGAACCTGTTCATCAATGCCGCGCTGCTGGGCTTCATCCCCAAGGGCGTGAAGAAGAGCATGCTGGCGCTGGCGCCCGTGCGCCGCGTGCGCGATGCCGTGATGAAGGACCTGGGCCTGCCCGAGGACATCCTCACCTTCATCAACTACCCCACGCGCTTCGACGCGCGCGAGACCACGCAGGCCCTGAAGGGCAGCGGCGTCGAGTGCCCCAACCTGGCCGACTACGCCTGGCGCCTGTGGGACTACTGGGAGCGCCACATGGACCCGGCGCTGTTCATCGACCACAGCCTGAAGGGCACCGTGGCGGGCAAGGTGGTGCTGGTCACCGGCGGCTCGTCGGGCATCGGCCTGGCGGCGGCCAAGAAGTTCGCGGAAGCGGGCGCCGTCACCATCATCTGCGCGCGTGACGAGGACAAGCTGGCCAGCGCGCGCGACGAGATCCTGGAGTTCGCCGGCGCCGACGCGCTGGTGCACACGTACTCGGTCGACATCGCGGACGACGCCGGCTGCAGGCAGTTCTGCGCCTGGCTCACCGAGCAGTTCGGTGGCGTCGATTTCCTGATCAACAACGCCGGCCGCTCCATCCGCCGCGCGATCGAGAGCAGCTACGACCGCTTCCACGACTACGAGCGCACGATGTCGCTCAACTACTTCGGCTGCCTGCGCGTGACGATGGGCCTGCTGCCCGGCATGGTGGCCAAGCGCAAGGGCCACGTGGTCAACATCAGCTCCATCGGCGTGCTGACCAACGCCCCGCGCTTCTCGGCCTATGTGGCCTCCAAGGCGGCGCTGGACGCGTGGACGCGCTGCGCGTCGTCCGAGTACGCGGACGTGGGCGTCACGTTCACCACCATCAACATGCCGCTGGTGCGCACGCCGATGATCGCGCCCACCAAGATCTACAACAATGTGCCCACGCTGTCGCCGGAAGAGGCCGCCGACATGATCGCGCGGGCCTGCGTGGAGAAGCCGGTGCGCATCGCCACGCGCCTGGGCGTGCTGGGCGAGACGATGCACGCGCTGGTGCCGCGCGTGGCGCAGATCGTGATGAACACCAGCTTCCGCATGTTCCCGGATTCGGACGCGGCGGGCGGCGGCAAGGGAGACAAGCCCAAGCTGAGCGCGGAAGCGGTGGCGATGCAGACGCTGATGCGCGGCGTGCACTTCTGAACGGGTCTGGCATGGCCGTTTGCCCTCCGCGCAGCGGAGGGCGGGCGGCGATGCCTGACCCTAGACCATGTCGCCCCGACGCACAGCCCGCGTCATGCTCACCTCCCCCACCTTGGCGCCATCGATCCGGAACACGTCCGCTACCTCGCCCGTGACCACGAACCTCGCCCGCTCGTACAGCCGCCGCGCCGCCACGTTCCCCGCCAGCACCTGCAGGTCCACCCACTCGAGCCCCGGCATCGCGGCCGCCTGCGCCATCGCGTATTCCAGCAGCAGCCGGCCCAGCCCCTGGCCGCGGTGCGCGCGGTGCACGCCCATGCCCAGCCAGGCGCGGTGCGCGCTGTACGGGGACGCCTGCGCGCGCAGGTCCACGTGCCCCAGGATCTCGTCGGAGGCGGCGTCGCGCGCGGTCCAGATGCGGCGCCAGCCGGGCTCGCCCACGGCGCGCGCGATGCCGTCGCGGAAGCTGGCCACGCGGTCCGGCGTCATGGCGGACACGCCGCGGGGCACCGGCATGAACAGGGGCGTGGCGCCCTCGCCGTTGTCGCCCACCGAGTCCCGGAGGTAGCGCAGGAGCGCGTCCAGGTCGTCCGGGCCCACGGCCCGGATCGCGGGCATCGGCGGCGTCCGCGGCCCGCGTGCGTCGCTCATGCCGGGGCCGCGCCGGCGCGGGCCATCTCGCGCCGCGCCGCGGCCACGATGCGCACGCCGCTGTTCAGCGCGAGGCAGGCCATGAAGGCGGCCACGCCCAGGTCGGGCCAGCGCGTGCCGGTGCCCAGCACGCCGGCGGCGGCGGCGATCACGCAGAGGTTGCCGATGGCATCGTTGCGGGTGCAGAGCCAGACGGCGCGCATGTTGGCGTCGCCGTTGCGGAAGGCGTAGAGCAGGGCGGCCACGGACAGGTTCACCGCGAAGGCCACCAGGCCCACCACCGTCATCGTCGACGGCTGCGGGGCCGCGCCGGCATACGCGCCGTACGCGGTGTGCAGCAGCACCGCGCCCCCGTAACCCGCCATCGTCACGCCCTTCAGCAGCGCCACGCGCGAGCGCCAGGCCAGGCCCAGCGCGATGGCGCCCAGGCTGAGCGCGAAGTTGGCGGCGTCGCCGATGAAATCGACCGCATCGGCCAGCAGCGCCGACGATTCGGCCGCGGAGCCGAAGGCCAGTTCGACGATGGCCATGACGGCGTTGAGCACCAGCGCGATCCACAGGATGCGCCGGTAGCGGGGCGATTCGGCGGCGGCGCGAGCCTGGTCGTCCACATGGTCGTGGTCCTTGGAGAACAGGCCGGCCAGCACGCCCTGCTCGCCGTGGGTGCAGGCGTCGCCGTGGGCGTGGGCGACCGGGGCTGCGGGCGCATGCGCATGGGCGTGGTCATGCGCGTGGGCATGCGCGTGGTCATGCGCGTGGTCATGCGCGTGCGATCCATGCGCGTGCGGTTGCCCGTTGTCATGGGCGCACGAGCGGTCGTGCGCGTGGTCGTGCGTGCGTGCGTGCGCGTGTCCGGGCGCGCGGGCGTGGGGATCTTGCATGCCGGCCATCCTACGCACTCCCGTGCGGGACGCCCGTCATGGGGCTGACGCCCGCCGGGATTACTTGACGACGTCCAGCACGGTGACCGTGTACTGGCTGTCCACGCGCTCCACCGAGAAGCGGACGTGGTCGCCCGGCTGCACCTTGTCCAGCAGGGCCGCATCCTTCACGCGATACGACATGGTCATCGCGGGGATGTCCAGGCTCTTGATCTCGCCGTGCTTCAGGGTGACCTTGGCGGCGGCCTTGTCCACCTTCTTCACCTCGGCGTCCGTCAGCGGCGACGCGGCCTGGGCGAGCGAGGCGGCAAGGGCGAGGGCGAGCGGGGCGAGGAAGCGGTTCATGGTGATCTCTCAACGCGGGAGGGCGGCCGGCGGATGACCGGCGCCCCCGTGGACATGGGCGGCGGGACGGTCGTCCCGCCCGGGCGGGCCGGTGCCGCGCCGGCGCGGGAGGCCCCATCCTAGAATCGTTCCGTCCCCATCCCCGCCGCAGGTGTCGCCATGACCGCCCCCGCCAGTCCCACCACGCCCGACCTCAGCCACATCTCGCCGCGCGACAAGGCCGAGATCCTGTCGCAGGCCCTGCCCTACATCCGCAAGTTCCACGGCCGCACCATCGTCATCAAGTACGGCGGCAACGCCATGACCGAGCCCGCGCTGCAGCAGGACTTCGCCGAGGACGTGGTGCTGCTGAAGCTGGTGGGCCTGAACCCGGTGGTCGTGCATGGCGGCGGCCCGCAGATCGAGACCGCGCTGAACAAGCTGGGCAAGAAGGGCACGTTCATCCAGGGCATGCGCGTCACCGACGAGGAGACGATGGGCGTCGTGGAATGGGTGCTGGGGGGCGAGGTGCAGCAGGACATC
>FTBV01000145.1_pt1 | contig 109324 bp, 98 predicted proteins | sample 1639281 | NCBI WGS metagenome assembly FTBV01 (sample SAMEA3914864, study PRJEB12502) | metagenome | biome: forest; material: soil | place: USA | collected 2012-03-12 | depth 0.3 m | reverse complement strand
CGCCATGTAGCGCGGCGGGTTGAAGAAGTGGATGCCGCAGAAGCGCGGCTTGATCTCTTCCGGCAGCACTTCCGACAGCTTGGTGATCGACAGGCCGGACGTGTTGGACGCGACGATGGCGTGCGGGGCGATGAACGGCGCAACCTTGGTGTACAGGTCCAGCTTCCAGTCCATGCGCTCGGCGATGGCCTCGATGACGAGGTCGCAATCGCGCAGCTGCTCGAGGTCGGTCTCGTAGTTGGCCTGCTGGATCAGCGCGGCGTTCTCGGCCACGCCCAGCGGCGCCGGCTTCAGCTTCTTCAGGCCGTCCACGGCCTTGGTGACGATCCCGTTCTTGGGGCCTTCCTTGGCGGGCAGGTCGAAGAGCACGACCGGCACCTTGACGTTGACCAGGTGGGCGGCGATCTGCGCACCCATCACGCCGGCGCCCAGCACGGCGACCTTGCGAACTTGGAATCGACTCACTTCTATTTCTCCGAGAGGTTGGTGTGGAGCGGCCGCGCGCCGGGGCGTCAGGCCGCTCCTGCAGGCTCAGGACCCTCGCGTCACTCGACGCGGATCCATTCCTGCGAACGGTAGAACGGGCCCATGTAGCCGCGCAGCTGCAGCTTCTTGCCGCCCTCGAGCATCTTGATGCGCATCTTGTATTCCTCACCCTTCTTCGGATCGAGGATCTTGGCGCCCGCCCAGATCACGTCCTCGTCCGGATCCTTGGTCAGGCCCGAGAACAGCGTCATGCCCTGGATCGGCTGGTCCTTGCGCGAGTCCGTGCACTTGTCGCACTTCGCGGTGACCTTGTCGGCCTCGAGGATCTTCTCGATCTTGCCGGTGAGCTTGCCACCCCCCGCATCGGAGATGCGCACGAGCGACTTCTCGGTCTTGGTCTCGTCGTCGATCGTCTTCCACAGGCCGACGGGCGTCATCTGCGCCATCACCAACATGCTGGTCGAGGCCAGCAGCAGGCCGATCATCATCTTCTTCATCGAGAGTCTCCAGGGCTTTTGTCAGCGGCAAACCGGCCGCGCGGATGACGCCGGGGGGTGAAGACCCGGCGACGGCCACCCCACGCCGCGCGCCGCTTCACCCGGCGCGCGCATGCGGTGGGCCGTGGATCAGAACAACGACTCGTCCATCTCCATCAGCGGCGCCAGGCCGGCGCGGCAGCTGCGGATCAGGCCGGCCGTCTCGGGCAGCAGCTTGGCGAAGTAGAAGCGGGCCGTCGTCAGCTTCGCCTTGTAGAACGTGTCGCCGGAGGCCTGGTTGTCGAGCGCCACCTTGGCCATGCGCGCCCAGAAGTACGCGAACACCAGGTGGCCGCAGACGCGCAGGTAGTCCACCGCGGCGGCGCCCACCTCGTCGGGGTTCTGGAAGGCCTTCATGCCGATCTCGGTGGTCAGCTTGGTGACCTTGTCGCCCAGGTCCGCCAGCGGATTCACGAATTCCTGCATCGCCTCGGAGATGCCTTCCTCCTCGACGAACTCGGCCACCTTCTTGCCGAACTTCTTCAGCTTGGCGCCGTTGTCGCCCAGCACCTTGCGGCCCAGCAGGTCCAGCGACTGGATCGTGTTGGTGCCCTCGTAGATCATGTTGATGCGGGCGTCGCGGACGTACTGCTCCATGCCCCACTCGGCGATGTAGCCGTGGCCGCCGAACACCTGCATGCAGTGCGACGTGGCGATCCAGCCGTTGTCCGTGATGAACGCCTTGACGATCGGGGTCAGCAGCGCCACCTCGTCGGCCGCTTCCTTGCGGACGGCCTCGTCGGGGTGGTGAAGTTCCTTGTCGATCAGCGCCGCCGTGTAGATGGCCAGCGCGCGGCCGCCTTCGGCGTAGGCGCGGGCCGTGAGCAGCATCTTGCGCACGTCCGGGTGCACGATGATCGGGTCGGCGGGCTTGTCGGGGGCCTTCGGGCCGGACAGCGCGCGCATCTGGATGCGGTCCTTGGCGTAGGCCACGGCGTTCTGGTAGGCCACCTCGGTCAGGCCCAGCGACTGCACGCCCACGCCCAGGCGGGCGGCGTTCATCATCACGAACATCGCGGCCAGGCCCTTGTTGGGCTCACCCACCAGCGTGCCGATGGCGTTCTCCAGCACCATCTGGCAGGTGGAGTTGGCGTGGATGCCCATCTTGTGCTCGAGGCCCGCGCAGAAGATGCCGTTGCGCTCGCCGATCGTGCCGTCCTTGGCCACGTTGAACTTGGGCACCACGAACAGCGAGATGCCCTTGGAGCCCGCGGGCGCGTCCGGCAGGCGCGCCAGCACCAGGTGGACGATGTTCTTCGACAGGTCGTGCTCGCCGGCCGAGATGAAGATCTTGGCGCCGTTGATCTTGTACGTGCCGTCGGCCAGGGGCTCGGCCTTCGTGCGCAGCAGGCCTAGGTCCGTGCCGCAGTGCGGCTCGGTCAGGCACATCGTGCCGGTCCACTCGCCGCTGGTCAGCTTGGGCAGGTAGGTGCTCTTCTGCTCCGGCGTGCCGTGCGCGTGCAGCGCCTCGTACGCCCCGTGCGACAGGCCCGGGTACATCGTCCACGCCTGGTTGGCGCTGTTCATCATCTCGTAGAAGCACTGGTTCAGCGAGATGGGCAGGCCCTGGCCGCCGTATTCGGGGTCGCAGGACAGCGACGGCCAGCCGCCGTCCACGTAGCTCTGGTAGGCCTCCTTGAAGCCCTTGGGCGGCGAGACCTCGTGCGTGGTCTTGTTCAGCGTGCAGCCTTCCTCGTCGCCGCTGCGGTTCAGCGGGAACACCACGTTGGCCGCGAACTTGCCGCCCTCTTCCAGGACGGCGTTGAAGGTGTCGACGTCCACCTCGGCGTGCGCCGGCAGTTCCTTGAGCTCGTCGACCACGTGCAGGACTTCATGCAGCACGAACTGCATGTCACGCAGCGGCGGGTTGTACTGGGGCATTTCGAAAGGCTCCTTACTGCTTCGGACGGAATGTCGGAAAGGGTGCTGACAGGGACAGCGTGCGGGTGGGGCGTGCTGGCGACCGGGCGGTCAGCGGCGCGGGGTGCGCGCCGTGGTGGCCCGGGCCGTCTGCGCGGCGATCGGCGTCACCGTCGCGGACGTGGGCGTGGGCGCCGTCAGCAGGCTCGCCAGCACGCGCTCGAAGCCCGTGCGGGCGCGCTCGACGGCGCCGGGGTTGCGCATGAACCGGGCGTCGTGGTGCAACGCCAGGATCAGGCCGTGGATCTCGAACATCACCTGCTGGGGTGCGGTCTCGGGCTTCAGGTGCCCCTCGTCGATGGCGATCTGGATGGCGCGCGCCAGGGCGTCCATCCAGGTCTGCACCATCGCCGCCAGGGCGTCGCGCACGGGGCCGGGGCGGTCGTCGAACTCGACCGCGCCGGAGATGTAGATGCAGCCGGAGTCGATCTCGAAGCTGACGCGGCGCACCCAGCGCTCGAACATCGCCCGCAGGCGGGGCAGGCCGCGCGCCTCGCGGATCGAGGGGAGGAACACCTCCTCCTCGAACTTCACGTGGTAATCGCGGATCACCGAGATCTGCAGCTCTTCGCGGGAGCCGAAGTGGGCGAACACGCCCGACTTGCTCATTCCCGTGACTTCGGCGAGAGTACCGATCGAGAGACCCTCGAGCCCCCGATGCGACGCCAGACCGAGCGCCGCCTCGAGAATCGTGGCGCGGGTCTGCAGCCCCTTCTGCAGGGGTTTGCCAGGGCGGCGGAGCGTGGTGGCGTCGTTCACGGGTAGGTATCTCAGGAATCGAACGGTCGTGCTATTTTGCAGACTTCCGCCCCCCGCGCCAGCCCCCTTCCCTGCTTTTTTTAGTGGCCCGTTCCTAGAAGCGTGCAGGAATGGGCGGGTTTGCCCTTGCTTTGAGGCCGTGATCGGGATTCCCCCGTGAGGGGCCACCCGCAGGGCGGCGCGGGACGCGCGTCCGGGGCTGGCGGCGGGCCTGCTCGGCCGTCGTCTGGGATCCGTCATGCAGACGCGCTATGCTCCGTCGTGAAGGAGCTGTCCGACTCATGGTCATGGATGTGCTGCAGCTGGACGTGTCAGGTCGCCCGCAGGCGTGGATGACGGTCAAGGAGGCCGCCGTCCTGTACGCGAGCGACTGCGTCGCGTGGACGCTGGGCGACGCCTGCCACGTGATGCGCGGCGGCATCCAGCGCACCACCGGGCTGCAATCGCGCATCGAAGTGCATCCGATCATCGCGGTGCGCGGCGCCATCCCGTCGCGCGCCTGGCGCCAGACGCCAGCGCTCACCAACCAGAAGCTGTTCACGCGCGACCGCCAGGTGTGCGCGTACTGCGGCGGCCGCTTCCTGGCGGAGGACCTGACGCGCGAGCACATCATCCCGGTCTCCCGCCACGGCCTGGACAGCTGGATGAACTGCATCACCGCCTGCCGCGCCTGCAACGGCCGCAAGGGCAACCGGCTGTGCGAGGAGGCCCACATGAGCCTGCTGTACCTGCCGTACGTGCCCAGCCTGCACGAGGACATGATCCTGCGCGGCCGGCGCATCCTGGCGGACCAGATGGAGTTCCTGCTGGCCAGCGTGCCGAGGAACAGCCGGCTGCACGGTTAGGCGCGCCGGGCGGTTTGCCCGCCCGCGTGGCGTGCGCGCATCGTCCGGACGCCGACACGCGTCGTGCATCACGGCGATCGACATTTGCCAACCCGCGGCGCATCGCTTGCCGGCAACATGCGGCGCTGCGTGACGCCACGCCTCCTCCTCCCTGCCGAGCCCGCCTGCCATGTCGAACTACGCTGATCCCCTCGACGCCAACGACCTGAGCGTCGTCGTCTCCGACCTGCTGGTGGCCACCGCCGAGCATGCGGACCCCGCCGTGGACGGCTCCGTCCAGCAGGCGCTGCGCGCCCTGCGCCAGATGCTGAAGGTGAACGCGGTGTTCGTGGCCGAGGTGCGCGAGCAGCAGAAGATCACCCGCAGCCTGGATCGCGACGACCAGTTCAACCTGGCCGTGGGCGACACGGTGCCGCTGGAGGACACCTACTGCAAGCTGGTGCTGGAGGGCCGCCTGCCCGAGTACATCCCCGACGTGCAGGGCCTGGCCGAGCGGCTGCCCGCCGGCACGCTGCCCGCGAACGTGGTGCCGGCCGGCATCCGCGCGCATGTGAGCACGCCCATCACGCTGGGCGATGGCCGTGTGTACGGCACGCTGTGCTGCATCAGCAGTGGCACGCTGGATGCGGACGAGGCGAAGGCGCTGCAGCAGCTGCGGCAGTGTGCGCAGTTCGTGGCGAAGTCGCTGGGTGCCGCGCCGCCACCCGCCTCCGCCGCGCGTTGACGGGGTCAGGTCCAGGTCCATCGGAGGTCGTCCGGGTCGGAGGGCGTGGCGCGACGGCCGAGCCAGAGGCTGCGGCCCAGGCGAGGGGTCGCCGCGATGGCGGATCCGGTGATAGTGGATCCGGTGATGGGGGATCCGGTCACGGTCGTTCCGGTCACGGCGAATCCGGTGGTGGCCAGTCGCGGCGCCGGCACCTGGTCACGCCGCAGCATCAGCCTCACACGCACCGACAGCCCCGGTGGACGGCCCGCGTCCAACGCAGTCCGCAGCTCGGCGTGTCGGGCGCCGCCGGGGGCCAACCCTTCGTGATCCGTCAAGGACAGCGGGCCGAGCGCGACGTCGATACGCCCATCGGCCTCCAGCACGCGAGCTCCCAGCACCGCGCCTTGGCCGAGACAGGCTCCCGGGCGGGTGCCGTGGACATCCAGCCGGCAACGCTCCCCTTCGGGTACGACGAACCAGCGGCAGGCCCAGGGCGTCACGCGAACGGGCACGTCCAACCAGACCTCGAGCAGCCCCGCCAGTCGATCGGCCGTGCGCACGCCGCCCACCAGGTACGCCGCGGCGGCGCGACGGGCCTCGGCTGTGCGGGGATCACGGTCGCGCGTGGCGGGCGTTCCGCCACCCGCCAAGGCCGCCACGCGATGGCCATGGCGATCCTCGTCGCCCGGCCTGTCGCGGGACACGGCAGGCTCCGATTCCACCCAGGCCCGGTGCAGCAGGCACAGCAACCGGTGATGGAACACGTCCGCGAAGGCGGCCAGCGTCGGATCCGGGGGCGAGCGGCGCGCGCGTTCACGCGCGAGCTCCGTCAGGTGCAGCGGCATCGGCCCGGCTGGGCCCCACAGCCCGAAGAAGCGCACCGACAGCGCGGGCGGGGCCTCTGGCGCCCGCGGCGGTGAGAACGACGCCAGCGTGGCGGGGGCGAAGGCCATCGAGGGCGCCTGGGCCAGGCGCACAGGTTCGTCGCGCCGACGATCGGCATGGCCCAGGCGCGGGTGCTGCCGCCAGAGGCCCTCGAGGCGTCGCAGCACGGCGTGGAAGCCGAAACGGTACGGTGTTTCGGCCAGCGCGCGGTAGAAGCCGGTGGGATCGGGGCGATGCGTCATGCCCAGGGCCTGTCGCCGGGCATCGGGGGCCAGGTGTGCAGGGGTCCGCGGGTGGCCGACACCAGGGTCAGCTCGACGCAGGCGTTCAGGCTGGCATGTCGCGCGAGCAGCCGCTGCAGCACGGCGCCGAACATCAAGGCGCTGCAGCCGTCGAAGGCGCGCTCATCGATGGTGAGGTGCACCGCCACGCCGGATGCGAACACCTGGGGGCCGGGCCGGGGCACGCGGAATACCTCGGGCGTGCAACGCAGGTGCACCAGCCCGTCCAGTTGTCGATGCAGGGCGGTGAAGGGGCCGGGCGCCAGCAGCAGGAGCCACTCACGGAGTGCCGCGACGCCGCCCTCGGGCAACGAGAGATGCTGGCGCGTGAGGTGGTTCAGCACGGCCCAGGACGACTCCCCTTCGGGCGGCGCGGGCAACGGGCGGGTGGGGCTGCGCAAGGCTCGCACGCTTCGCACGGGCGAGTGCGACTCCAGCCGCAGCCCGTCGCCAACGCTGGAACCGGGCCGCAACGGCGCATCGCGTTGCGAGCAGAGCGTGTCGACCGCGAGCTGCGACACGCCGGCGGGGATGACATCGGCGGCCTCGGGGCCGGCACCGACCGTGATCCAGACGTCGGTGCCGGGCTCGCCGCCGGCGCTTGACGACGCGAGGCGGCGCACGGCGCGGCGCGCCGTGTAGCAGGCGCCCCGCGCACGCGCCGTGGCCAGCGGCGCCAGCGCCAGCTCCTCGCGTACCCCGGACGCGTCGAGCCCTGCCACCCGCGTGATCGCGAACACCTCGAAGTCGTCCGGGCGGACGCGATCCGGCACCACCCGGTGCGCCTCCTCGCGGGCGCTGAGCTCCAGGCGATCCGCCCGTTTCGGGAATAGGTTCACCACCGGCGTCGCGTGCAGCGCGAAGGCCGTGGCGTCGAGCGCCGACGCCACGTGGTCGTCGTGTCGGTCGAGCAGGAAGCGCAGCACGATGCTCGCCCCCTGCATCGACGCCAGGTGGGGCCGCAGGCCCGAGACGCAGAAGAACAGGAACCGCGCGGGGCAGGCCGCGTATTCCCGCATCAACCGCAGGCCTTCGAAGGCAGCGGCGGTCGCGGGCAGCAGGCACTCGCTCGCGTCGAAGCCAATGGCGCGCACCGCCGCGGCCGGGAGCGAGCCGATGCGCCGGCCTCCCGGCCCCGAAGCCCCTGACATGTCGACGATGTCCACGCCGAGCACGTGCGCCGCCAGCAACTCGTACAAGCCAGGCGCCAGCGCATCGTCGGCCGCCACGTGCAGCACGAGTTCATCGAGCGCCAGTTGCGACGCCGCCAAGCCGGCGCGCACGTCGAGGTGCAGGCTGAGGGTGGCGCGCCATGCCCGCGGCCCGGTGCGCGGCGCAGCGGCGACACCCGCCGCGTGCGTCGACGCGGCGTTTGCCGGCACCAGGCCCGCCGACGCCACGCACAGGGGCCAGAGCCGCACCGCATGGCCCGTGCGGAACCTGCAGGCCACCGCCCCGCCTGGCCGCGGTGGTACCGACATCAGGCTCTCGCGCGGCACGGTGGGCCCGAGCGCCAGCGCGGGGTCGTCCAGGTCGGGCAAAAGCTGCACCACCATCATCGACGGCGTGGGCGTCTGGTAGTGCGGCAGCAGCTGGTCGAGCAGGTGAGCCGTGAAGCGCGGATAGCCCGCGTCCAGCTGGTAGTGGATGCGGGCGGCCAGGAAGGCGAAGCCTTCCAGCAGCCGCTCGACGTAGGGATCGGCACAGGCCCCGCCCTCGGGCGCGTCCAGGCCCAGTCGCGCGGCCACCTTGGGATGGGCCTGCGCGAACTCGCGCGCACCATCGCGCAGGTGCCGCAGTTCGCGCTGGTACCAGGGCAGCAGGGCCGACGCGCCCATCACGCCGCCTCCCGCAGGCACGACTGGCCGCTCTCGAGGTCGATCTCGGTGCGCAGCAGCAGCGCCAGCGGCAGGGGTTGCGCGCGCAGCTGGGCCTCGATGCGAAAGCGCAGCAGGTTGTGCGCCGTGTCGACCGGCGTCTCGGGACGCACCCGGACCGTCGAGCCGATGACCCGCGGTTCGAACCGCACGATGGCGTCGGCCAGCGCCCTCGCCAGCCGCTCGGGTTCCCAGCTGCTGGCGGGGCGGCCCGCCAGCGCGGGCAACCCGAAGCCCAGCACCGAGTCCGCCACGGGACCCGGCGCATCGCCGCCTGCGCGCGTGGTGTTGAACAACCAGTGGAGGTCGCGCAACACCGCGTCGCGCAGCTGCGCGTTGGACATCATGGCCACGGCCGGTCGGTCCTGGCGCTGGTCGGGAGCGTCGTCCAGCAACCGGTCCAGCAGCGATGGGCATCCCCGTTCGACCGGCCGCGTCCGCATCGTCAGTCCTTGGCGTTGGCCGCGATGTTCCAGTTCATCGACGGCTTGTCGCCCGCGGACCCGCGGGGCGTCTGTTCGACGTAGTCGACCTTCACGGAGGCGAAGTTGAGGCGGACTTCCTCGGTGAGCCGATCGTCGTCCTCCGCGCCACCGGCATTGATGCTGGAGATCAGCACCTCGGTCATGGTGATCTTCAGGTACTCGAGCGGGGTCTCGCCGGACTTGCGCACGACCAGCGTCGCCTGGTCCCAGTGCTTGCCGTTGCACGCGGCCAGCAGCAGGTCGGGCGAGGACTTGTCGACGTACTTGGTGAACGACAGGTCCTGCACGTTGGACTTGCCGGAGCCCGCGCCGCCACCCACGTGGGCGGAGCCGGAATTGGTGACGCCCCAGCGCCACGCCAGCACGTCGATCTCGCCGCCGTGCGTGCGGTCGACCGACTCGCCCTTGAGGGTGTCGATCCGGAGGAACATGTCCATGGCCATACTTCAGATACTCCTGGGAAGGTGGGCCACCCCCCTTGGGCGGCCCGGGGTTGGATGCGGAGATGGTTGACTCAGTGCGCCTGGCGCGCCGGCAGGCGGGACACGAGTCGCAACGACACGGTCATGCCCTCCAGCTGGTAGTGCGGCCGCAGCGAGAACGTGGAGGTGTAGTGGCCGGGGTGCCCCTCGATCTCCTCGACCGTGACGTCCGCGGCCGACAACGGCTTCTGCGCCTGCAGCGCCGCGCCTGCACTCTCGGGGTTGGAGACCACGTAGTGGCCGATCCAGTCGCTGAGGTAGCGCTGCATCGCCGCCGCGCTGGCGAACGATCCCACCTTGTCGCGCACCATGCATTTCAGGTAGTGGGCGAAGCGGCAGGACGCGAACAGGTACGGCAGCCGCGCCGCCAGCTGCGCATTGGCGGTGGCGTCGGGATCGTCGTACTCCAGGGGGCGATGCAGGGACTGGGCGCCGATGAAGGCGGCGAAGTCGCTGTGCTTGCGGTGCACCAGCGGCATGAAACCGTTCCTGGCGAGTTCGGCCTCGCGGCGGTCGGAGATCGCGATCTCGGTGGGGCACTTGACGTCAACGCCGCCATCGTCCGTGGGAAAGGCGTGCACCGGCAGGCCGGGAACGGCACCGCCCGACTCGACGCCCCGGATGGTGGTGCACCAGCCATGCGCCTTGAACGCGCGCGTGACGTTGGTGGCCATCGCATACGCGGAGTTGGCCCAGACGTAGCGCGAGTGGTCGGCGCCCTCGACGTCCTCCTCGAAGTCGAAGGCCTCCACCGGCTGCGTGCGCGCACCGTACGGCAGGCGCGCGAGGAAGCGAGGCATCGCGAGGCCGATGTAGCGCGCGTCGTCCGACGCGCGCAGCGCGCGCCAGGCCGCGTACTCGGTGTTCTCGAAGATCTTGGTGAGGTCGCGCGGGTTGGCCAGCTCCCGCCAGGACGCCATCTGGAGGGTGCCGGGCGCGGCACCGGCCAGGAAGGGCACGTGGGCCGCGGCCGACACCTTGGCGATCTCCCCCAGCATCTCGACGTCCGCCGGCGAATGATCGAAGTGATAGTCACCCACCAGGCAGCCGTAGGGCGTGCCGCCCAACTGCCCGAATTCCTCCTCGTACACCTTGCGGAAGACCGGGCTCTGGTCCCAGGCGGCGCCCTTGTAGCGCTTGAGCGTGCGATGCAGCTCCGCCTTGCCGACGTTCATCACGCGGATCTTCAGCTGCGCGTCCGTCTCGGTGTTCTCCACGAGGTGACGCAGGCCGCGCCACGCACCCTCGAGCGCCGTGAACGAGGGATGGTGCAGGATGAGGTTGACCTGGTCGGACAGCCGCCGGTCGAGCGCGGCGATCATCGCCTCGATGGTGCGGTAGACATCCGCGCCCATGGGGGGCTGGTCGGCCAAGGCACGCTCGGCGAGCGTCTGCACGGCCTGTTCCACCGCCACGCCAGCGGGTGGCGTGCGCGGCCGGAACTCCTGGTGCAGCAGGACCGTGAAGCCGTCGAGGTCGGCATGGGGCGACGATGCGGAGACCACCGGCGTGTCGAGCTCGACCGAGCGCGTGACGGCGGTCATTGCACGGCTCCCTGCTCGCCGTCGGCCGCCGGCAACTGCGGCGTCGCGCGTGCGGACATGGCCGCCAGCAGCGCCGGATCGGCCAGCAACCGGCCCAGCAGCTCCTCCGCTCCCACCTTGCCGTCCATGTAGGTGAGCAGGTCCTTCAGCCGCGTGCGGGCCTCCAGCAGCGTGCGCAGCGGGGCCACCCGCCGCGCCACCGCGTCCGGCGAGAAGTCGTCCAGTCGCTCGAACGTGAGGTCGACGCCGATCAGCTCGGACCCTTCGGCGGCGCCGAGGGCATTCGGCACGCGGAACGCGACGCGCGGTTGCATCGCCTTCAGCCGCTCATCGAAGTTGTCGACGTCGATCTCGAGGAAGGCGCGGTCCGCCACGGGCGGTAGGGGCTGCGCCGGCGTGCCGGACAGGTCCGCCAGCACACCGACCACGAAGGGCACCTGCATCTTCTGGCGCGCGCCATACAGCTCGACGTCGTACTCGATCTGCACGCGGGGGGCCCGGTTGCGGGCGATGAACTTCTGGCTGCTGGTCAAGGTCATGAGGGCTCCGGATCGGGGGGTCAACGGGCGGTCTTCGCGCGCGCGTCGGCGCCCGTGACCGCGGGGTCGGTGAGCAGGGCCACGTGAGGGCCCGCGCCGGGCATCAGCGTGCGCACGATGTCGCCGAAGTCCATCTGCATCAGCGCGATGGCCTGGTCGATGAGCAACGGCGCCGGGCTGCTGGGTTCGGCGGAGCGCACCCACGCGGCCACGCCCGCCAGGCTCGCGAGCGCGTCATCGCGCGTGGACAAGGCTGCCGCATGCGTCGGCAAGGCGGGCGCCGTGTGCCCGGGCGCGCCGACGTTCGAGAGCGACTCCGGCGAAGGCGTCGACGGCGTCGACTGCGTCGGCGTGGACGACAGGACGTGCTCGTCGTTCGAAGCGAAGCCGCGCGCCCCGTAGACGCGACCCACGCGTTCCAGCACCTGGCGCAGCAGCACCAGGCGCGGCGCGGGTGCGCCATGCCGCGAGAACACGGCCTGGATGCGCACCAGGGCTTCGAGCGAAAGGCGGACACCTTCCGCGCGTCGCGCGTGCTGCGCCGCGTCGCCCGTGGTGCACGCCCGCTCGACGGCGGAAGGCGGCGCGGATGCCAGGTCGCGCACGGCATACCGGCCCGCCTGCCGCGACTCGGCGACGACGGCCTGCCGGAGCGCGCGCTGGAACGCTTCGGCGCGCGCGCACGGATGCGACTGCGCGGGGTCGGGCGAAAGATTGGCCAGCACGTTCAGCCGCTCGAGTGCGCCGCCGTCGTCCTCGGGGGCGATGGCCGGATGGAGCGATGGCCAGAACGCTTCCAGCAGGCCGGCCAGCAAGGCCAGCGCCTGGCCCAGGCCCGGCAAGCCGTCCACCACCAGCGCGGCATGCACCAGCCAGACGGCCACGCGCAGGTCCTTCGTACTGCGAAGCAAGGCGTCCGCCCGCGTGGCCACTGCGTGCCAGTCGGGCTCGGCCGGCGCCTGGGCCTGCCCGGTGGCGGGATCGATGTTCGCGGCTTGGCCGCCTGCCAGGCGATCGAGCTCGGCCACGGCGGTGTATTCCAGGTCGGCACCCGCCGGACAGGCCGGCGAGGCGGGTTCGAGCAGGGCAGGCAGATCGAGAAGCATGGCAATGGAAGGCGTTGGTGCGACTTCAGGATAGGTGGGGGTCACAAGACCTTCGGGCGCCGTTCCACGGCAAGAACCGCGGGTTTGGCGCGCGCCGCGCGCCGCAGGCACATACGTGCGCAAGATGCGCCGCCTACGACGGGCAGCGGAAGCCGCGCAGGTCGGCCAGCCGCCAGGGGTTGCGCACGCTGTCCGCCCGCAACTCGAACACCGCGCCGTGTCCGGGCGGCCCGTAGCGCAACTGCAGGCGCTCCGGCGCCAAGACCCGCGGCGTGCCCGCATCGATCCAGCGGAACAAGGCCCACGCACCCTCGTACGTCGGTCCGGCGTAGACGGCGGCGCCCCCCTGCACGCCCGCCAGCGCGAGCTGCATCCGGGAGCCGGGCCCGCGCGCGTGCCATGACACGCGCAGCGCGGACGGCGTGGACGTCGACATGACGTGGGCGACGCCATCGACGATGACGCGCGCTTCGGCCACGCCGTCGTCGAGCGACGCGAGCGACAACTCGCCCGTGGCGGCCGCACCGGCATCCTGCGCGCCGCCGGCCGGGAAGAAGGCGTCGCGGATGGCCGCCGCCCGCTGCAGGCTCGCCAGGGTGGCGGGCGACAGCGAGTCGGCGCCCGGCACGCCAGCACGCACACGCCAGGGCGACTGGGTGGTGTCGACCAGCGCCCCCAGGCGCGTCCGGACCTCGCGGTCGAACAGGCCCTCCGGCGCGAACAGGGTGACGAAGTCACCTGGCGGCACGTCGGACGCGGCGTCGGGCACCATCGGGTAGCGCCCGGCCAGGGCTTGCCGGCACAGCGCGCCTGATTCGCCCGCGATGGCCGCGCCCAGTTGACGTGCACCGGTCGCCCCGACGCGGTTGCTCGCGCGCGCGACCAGCGACGCCAGCAACTGGCGCCAGGGCGCCGGCAGGTCGTCGATCTCCGCACGCAGCCGCGCCACGGCCGGCGTCTCCGGCGGCACGTCCAGGCCCTGGCGCGACGCCTGCAAGGCCGCCCCCAGTTGCACGCCCAGTTCGCGCAGTCCCGCCAGCACGCGGTCCAGCGCGGAAGGTGAGGCGTCGCTGCCGGCCAGCATGCGCCGCAAGGGCTCGAAGTGGGCATCCAGCGCGTCTTCCGACGTGGGGTTCGAGCCCTGCGGCGGGGCCTGCGTGGCCTTCGCGATGCCAGCCGTCAACTGGCGCCAGGGCGAGGGCTCGTCGCTGATCACGCGGATCGCCTGCAGCGCGCCCGCGATGTCACCGGTATCGACGATCTGCAGGTCCGCCAACCACGCATCCCAGGCGGTGATGGCATCGACGGCCTGCCGTCGCCGGACCTCTTCCACCACGTCGGCGATCCGCTCCGGTGGGGTGTCCGGCGTCACGTCACCCAGCACCCAGCGGGCCTCCGTCGCGACGTCGCGCGCCACCGCGGCGACGCGGTCGGGCGCCGCGCCGGGTGAGGACGGCGATGCGGGCGACGCCCACGCCGGCAGTGCCTGCGACCAGGGTGCGCCGCTGGCGCGCGAAAAGAGCAGCGCACCGCGCGGGCCGGCGGCCAGGTCGGGGCGGAACCCCTCCGCGGGAGGGTCCGAGGCGCGCAGCCGCGCCAGCACCCGGTCCGGCAGGCTCGACCGCGACGCATCGCGCCGCCAATCTTCCAGCGATGCCGGGTCTTCATCTTGCAGGGCCGTGGGCGGATGGGCCGCCGCATGCGAATCCAGGCGCTCGGCATCGCGGGCCGCCATCGCGCGGCCCATGGCATCGCCCGGATCCGCGGAGGAGGTGCGCCACCACGCACCCAGTGCCCCGGGCAGGCCATGCGCCGGCGCGCGCATCAGGCGCTCCATGCGCAAGGCCTCATAGCGCGACTGGCGATCCACGGCTTCGCGGGCACGGCGCTCGATGCGGGCCAGCACGCGGGGCCACAGGGCCTGCTGCACCACCCGCTGCTCCACCTGCGCGACGGCCTGGCGCAGGCGGTCCGGGTCGTCGAGGCCCATGTCACGCCATGCGAGCCACGCCGATCCGGTCGGGGGATCGCGAAGCAGCGCCTGCAGGCGCTCCGCCGTGCCGAGGGTCGGCCAGACCACGCCAGGCTCCTCGCCCTGGTCCGCGGGCAGCTCGGACACTTGCCGCGACAGCAGCGCCGCTTCGCGCGCCACGCCGTCCAGCGCCTGCTCGCGAACGGCGATGCGGTTCCAGCGCAGCAGGCCAGCCGCCACGACCAATCCGCACGCGGCGACAGTGCCTGCGGCCCACACCAGCCGTCGACGCCGCAGCGCCCGTGCGGTCGGTCGCGCGCGTGACGCGAGCCCGGGCAGCACTTGTTGCAGGAGGTCGTCCGCGAAGGTTGCGGGCGAGCGCTCGTCGCCCTGGCTCACCAGCGCGATGCCGGCCAGCGTCGGCGCGTCGTCCGACAGGTGCCGGGCCAGCGGCGCGGCGGCGTCGAGCACCGCGTCCCACCAGGCGGGCAGCGCGTGGCGCAACGCCGCCACCTGCGATGGGAAGATCACCCACGCTTCGCGCGCGGCCAGCGAGCGTTCGTCGGCCAGCCGCTCGAGGCGCCGCGCCTGCAGGCGCTGGACGAGGTCGTCCAGGCCCGTGAGCGACAGCGCGCGTCCGTCCACCGGGTCGACGCCGGCGTCGATGCCCCAGACCCCACGCCGGCGCTCCCGCGAAAGATCGGCGAAGCACAGGTCGAAGCCCGCCAGCCGGTCGCAGTGCGTGATCACCACCTGCACCGGGCACCGCACGCCCAGGCGCTGCGTGAGGGCACGCCAATGGCGGCCCAAGGCGGCGGCCGAGGCCAGCAGCGCCGGCCGCGGGCCCTCGAGCAGACGGCCGGCATCGACCGCCAGCACGACGACATCCACGGGGCGACGTGCACGCCATCGGCGCCAGCGCGCGAGGTCGTCTCCCAGCGTGTTGGTCGCAACGCCCGTCGGGTGGCTGGGCCAGTCGATCCACACGGCTCGGTCCCCCACGCGCCAGCGTCCCAGGCCGGGCAAGGTCGGAACCGCGCTGGCATCCGGGGCCATGGTCTCCGACGTGGTGCCCGCCAGCGCCCGCCGCACCAGTGCATCCACGCCCGCCCCTTCGCCACCCAGCACCGCGATCCATGGCACGCGGTGCAGCACCGGGGCGCGACGCGACCATCGCCCCACGCCGGCGCGTTCACGCAGGGCCAGCAGCGTGGCCCTTTCCCGCGCCCTCGCCTCGCGCGCGCAGGCACGCCGTTGCCTGCGTGCGTCGCCCTCGGGCGTCGCTTGGGCGCTCGCGTCGCGGTCCCTGCACGGGTCCGCGCCCACGATCGCACGCTCCCGATCGCGCTCTCGCGCGCGACGTCGCCGACGCGACATCCACGAGGCGCACGTCGCGACGAGCGTCGCGACCGACAACGTGGCCAGCACGGTCACGAGCACCGCCAGGCCGGTCGATGCACCGATCATGGTCCGTCCTCCACGGTGAGCTCCACCCGGCGATTGAGGGCGCGGTGTAGCGCACTGTCCTCCGGCGCGCGGGGCTGCGTGCTGCCGACGCCCCGCGCACGGACGCGGGCGGGGTCGCGCAGCGCGCCTGCCAGCACGGCGGCGGCGCCTTGCGCGCGGGCGAGCGACAGCGCCGCGTTGTCGGGATAGCGCGCGTGGCCACGCAGCGGCGTGGCGTCGGTGTGACCGGTGACGAGCACGCGCCCAGGCACCTGGTCGATGGCCTGCGCGATCGCCTGCAGCACAGGCAGCAGATCGGCGTCCAGGTCGGCGCGGCCAGGTGCGAAGCACCGATCGCCCACCAGGGTGACGAGGGCCCGCGGACCCGATTCGTCCACTTCCAGGCGGCCGGCCGCGACCTCGGGTGCCAGCAGCCTCCGCAGTCGAAGCCGCAGTGGCGCGGGCGCGTCCGGCGGGCGCGCAGGCAAACGCCGGGACGCCAACGCGACCGGCTGCAGGCCCTCCAGCCGCGACGCGATCGGTGCCGTCAGGCGATGCAGCCGTCGCACGGCGAGCTGGTCGGCCCCCAGGGCCACGACCAGAACGGCAAAGGTCAGCCCGCCGACCCCCCAGCGCAGGCGCGACGCACGCTCGGCCGGCGCGGGCTGCGAACGCGGGGGCGACAGGTCGGGCGCCGGTCCGCGCACCGAGCGCAGTGCCGCGTGAAGGCGATCGCGCCAGGCGTCCAGATGTGCCCGGCCATCCGGCTGGACCGCATGCCGGCCCTCGAAGCCGAGGGCCAGCATGACGGCCAGCAACTCGACCAGTTCGGCATGGCGCCAGGGCTCGCGCAGCACGCGCTCGGCCAGCGCGAACATCTTCTCGCCGCCAAAGCCTTCCTGGTGGAGCGTCACCAGCAGTCCCTGGCGCGTCCAGTCCGCCGCCGCGCCCCATCGGGTGCGGGCCAACGTCTCGTCCAGCCATGTGCACAGGGCGTACCGGGCGGCGTGGCGCGTCGCGGCCGGCACGCCAGATGCCGACGCCTGCTGGTCGAAGGCGGCCACGCGCTGCAGCAGCTCGCACCGCCAGGGCGCGATGTCGCCCGGCGGCGGGGCGTCGCGCAACCGCGGCACCAGGTGCACCAGCGGCGCCGCGCTGGCCATCAGCGGCCCCAGGCCAGCGCCCGCGTCGGCGTGGGACGCAGGTGCCGTCGCCGCGGTTGCAGCGGTCGATGGCGCAGCCGCGGACGGAAGCGCCAGTGCAGGCGCCAGCGACGGCGCGAGCGACGGCGACGGCAACGCCAGCGGCGCGAGCAGCGGCGTGCCCGCGGCCATCGACGGCCTCGCGCTCGCGGGACGCACCGACCCTTGCCATGCCGCCAGGGGACGCAGCACGGTCGCCTCCAGGTCCTCCTGGCGCGCGGGGCTGGATGCCGTCATGGCCGCAGGGCCCAGAGCTCGAGCGCAAGCCCTGGGAAATCACCGGCCACATGCAGCGCCAGCTGCCCGTTGGCGACCAGTTGCGGCCACAAGGCGGAGTCCCGCTGCAGCTCGAAGTACGTGTAGCCCGCATAGAACGGCATGCACGGTGGCGCGACGGGCAGCGCCTGCAGGCCGATGGCCGGCAAGTGCAGCCGCACCAGGTCGCGCAGCCGGTCGGAGGGGCCGATCTTCACCTGGGCCGGGAACTGGCGACGGACGACGTCGGCGGGATGGTCGCTGCGCACCGCCAGCACGAACGCGGCGTCGCGCAGCAGGTCGGGCTCGTCCACTCGCCCGCTGTAGAGGCCCGCGGCGCGCTCGTGCAGCGGCACGGGCACGGCGTGCGGCCGCGAGGCATCCGCCAGCAGGGCCCGCAGCTCGCCCAGCACCGCCTGCAGGCAACCGCGCAAGTCGTCGTGGCGATAGGGCGGCAGCGAGCGCAGCCGGCGCCCGCCCGCGACGTCGAACGTGGCCAGCTCGCCCGCGGCCTGCGCCAGCATCGCGTACAGCGCCTCGGGATGCCAGCAGGGCCGCTCGACCCCATGCGCGAGGCCGGCCTCCACGCGATTGGCCACCTGCAGCATCTGCAGCTCCGACCACTCCCCTTGCCCACGCTGTGCGGCGCTGGAGAGTCGCTCCGCGATGGCATCCGCCCGATGGCGCAGCAGGTGGCGTGCCTCCATCAGCAGCGCCTGCAACGGCGGCACGGCACGGCAATCGAGGGACGGCGCGATCCACGATTCGTCCAGCAGCAACGCCCCGCCGGCGCGGCGCTCCAGCACGCGGGCCACGGCCAGGCGTACCTGGCCCGCCGCCGGCGCGTCATCGCGCGCGAGGCCCAGGCGCAGCGAGCCGAGGGCCACGTCGGCCATCTCCGCATCGCGCAGGACCACGTCGGCGATCGCCCGCTCGCGCGACTCGTAGCGCACGCCGTCCTGACCGCCGTCGTCGGACTGGAAGGCGAACTCGGTCGAGCCTGGCCGGGCCATCGGCAGGACCAGGTGCACCAGCATGTCGCGCACTTCGGACGGGATCTCGATCGACGGGGGCGGCAACGCATCGTCGGGGACGTCGAACGGCGTGCCGTCCGGCAGCAGGCCGCGCGCCGACAGCAGCGCGACGCGCCCGCACGCGGCCGCCTGCGGGTCCAGCCGGAGGTGGGTGAAGCCCCAGCCCGGCGCCAGGGCGCCCGCCGTGCAGGCCGCCACCAGGCGCTCGATCCAGCGCTCCTGTTGCTGGAAGTGCTGGGGGCGCAGGTACAGCCCGTCGGACCAGATGACGCGTTGGTGGCTCATCGCGCGGACTCGCCGTTGCCGCCGGGCCCGGCATCGCCTGCCGTGTCGGGCGGGAGGCGCTCGGCCAACAGCCGTCCGTGCGCCAGCGACCACACGACCGCGCCTGCGTGCGCGCCGGTGCCGTCGTCGTCCGGCGTGATCCATGCCTGCACCGGCCCGAAGAAGGCCGCCAACTGGACCGCGGTGAGTTCGGGCAGCACCAGCCGCAGCACCCGCGGATCATGGAATCGCCAGGCGACCACCCGGCCTTGCGGATCACGCGCTCGGGTGAAGCGCCGCAGGTGCCGCCAGGTCGCATCGAGGCCGCTGGCCCGCGATGCGTCCGCCACGAGCCACGCCAGGCCTCCGGCGGGCCACGCCTCGTCGAACGCCATGGCGTCGAGGCCGGGGACAAGCCACGGCGCGGGCTCGTCCTCACCCGGCGGCCACAACAGTCGTCCCGAGGGCGTTGACCACCGCTGCGTGCCGCTCGGCTGCGACAGGAGCCCGAACACCTGCCCGCCCCCGCCCAACACGCCGGCCAGGCGACCCTGCACGGTCTGCGGCCACGGCCGCGCGTTGCCCGTCATGGCAGCCGCGGCGCGCCGGCCGTGTCGCCGACGATGCGGATGACGCCGCCCACCGAGCACGCGAGCCGGGATGACCCGTCGAGCGCCGGCACCTGCTCCACGCGGGCCTGCGCCGCGCCGGGCGTCCACGGTTGCGGCGTCTCGGGGATGCAGCGCCGCGGCAGCAGCCCGGCCAGGCAGGTGCCGAAGGACACGATGTTGATCAAGGGCCGGTGATCGCGGACATGGGCCGCGGGCAGATCGCCCGCACGAACGGTGCGATCCGGCAACACGAGGAGGCGGCCGGGCAGCTGGCCCTTGGAGCATTGCAGCGTGGCGCCGTGGCAGACCTGGTAGGACATGGCGGGATGGGCGGACGTCGAGGGTTCGAGGGGATCAGCAGCCCTGGCAGGGCTCGCAGAAGGGGGCGGCGGTGACAACGGCGACGCGATGGCTGCCGCCCTGCGCGCTGGCCGGCGACGGTGGCGCGGGCGCAGGAGGGGGCGGTGACCGAGCGCCGCCCTCGCTCGTGAGGGCATCGACGGCCGCGCGCGCGGGCCACGGCTGCGCCCCCGCACCGTGCGCCGCGCTGCCACCGCCGTTGATGTCGACCATCGCACCCTGCAGGCGCAGGCCCGCGGGCGAGATCTCGACGAAGCTGCCTGCCACGCGCAAGGTCAGGCACGCCCCCGCCTCCAGCACCAGCGACGTGCCGGCCCGCAGGTGGATCTCCTGTGCGACGTCGGCGCCCACGCGGCCGCCCGCCACGCGGCACAGCAGGTCCTCCTGCAGTGCCAGCGACAACGCACCGTCGACGCGCACGTTGGCGTCGCCGGCCACCTGGACATGCGCTTCACCGCCCACGCGCAACAACCGGTCGCCGCCCACGGATTCGTGCGCCTGCCCGGTGACGGTGGCGTGGCGGTCGCCCAGCACGCGTTCGTCCAGGCGACGCTGGGCCTGGAGATAGACCTGCTCCGCGCCCGCGCTGTCGTCGAAGCGCAGTTCACTGAATCGGCCGGGCACGCCGTGGCCGGACGCATCGAGGCTGAGGGTCTTCAGGCCGGTGACCGCGGCGTGGCGTGGCAAGGCATAGGGCGGCACCTGGTCCGCGTTGTGCACGCGGCCCGTGATCACGGGGCGATCGGGGTCGCCTTCCAGGAATTGCACCAGCACTTCCTCACCCACGCGCGGCAGGTTCTGGAAGCCGCATCCCTTGCCCGCCCACGCCTGCGACACGCGGGCCCAGCATGACGCATCGCCACGTCGATCCCAGAAGAACTGCACGCGCACCCGCGCCAGGCGGGCCCCAGCCCCACTGGCATCGTCGTCGGCCACGTCATCGCCCGGCCCGGACACCACGCGCGCCACCTGCGTGCCGGCCACTTGCGGCCGCGGGGTGCGACGCGCCGGGCGGAACGGCGTGCCGAGCGGAATGGCTTCGAACTCCGCATGGAACTCGCCGCCCGCGCCGCCGCCGGCTTCGAGGTTGTTGACAGCCGTGAACACGTGGCGCGTGACGAGCCAGTCGCCATTGACCGCCGCGACCGGATGGCGTGCCACCCGCACCGGGAAGCCGACGCGCACGCTGCGGTCGGTGGTGCTGCCGCGGCCCGTGGCGTGACGGCACGCCAGCTCCTCTCGGCGGTAGCGGGCGTACGTCTCGGCCTGTTCGGCATCCGTGGTGTCGAGGGGGTGGTCGTGCCACTCGAACGCCGCGTTGTCGTGCGGCGAAGGATCCGCGTCGACCGCCGCGATGGGGGCGTTCGGCGCCGCGTAGTCGTAGTCCCCGCCGGCGAAGGCCCCCGGCTGGATCTCGCGCGCCACCTCGAAGCCGGCCAGCGTGGGCACAGCGGCGCCACCGGCATCCGTGGCCGCGGCGAGGCAGGGGATGTCCTCGTCGCCGGACAGCGCACCTGGCCGGTCGGTGAGGACCAGCCGATGCTGCCCGTTGTCGTGCAGCACGTGCCAGCTGGCGCCGACGTGCTCCGCCAAGCGACTCACGAAGTCGAAGTCGCTCTCGCGATACTGCACCACGTAGTCGCGCCACTCGGTGGGGCCCATGTCGTCCTGCACGCTCATCACGCCCGCCACTTCCAGCCGCTGGGCGAGCAACGCCCCGAGCGTGGTGCGGCGATGGATGCGTGAATCGGCGCGCCGGGTGAGGAACCAGAGGCCCGGGGCGAGCGTGGCGCGGTACAGCGTGGCCACGCCGTCCGTGAACGCGGCGCTGCGCACGCAGCCCCGTACCGCGAAGCGCACCACATGGCCGTTGAAGTAGCGCGGCGGCAGGCCGCCCTCGCGCTCGAGCGCCACCGTGGCGTTGGTGCCCAGCAGCGCGTCGGGATCGATGTCGCCACACGCCGAGAGCAGTTCGATGTGGAACTCGGGCAGCCGCGCCAGCGCCTCCTGCCCCGAGAAGCGCTGGACGACGAAGGTGCCGGGATCGGCGGCGCAGGCGAATTCGAGGAGGCGGGGCATGGCGGATGGGAGCGGTGGTCACGCGGCCCGGAAGGACCGTCGGATCGATTCCAGCATCGCGCTGCGGCGTGATCCAGCGGCACCTTGGCAAACGTCCGCCTAATGTGGCAATCGGCGGCGTGCGCGCGGCGGTGCGCGGCGCGCGGCGCGTTAATCGCGGGCGGGGCGCGGGGTGGATGGCCGCAGGTTCTCGCGCTCGCAGCTCTCGGACAGCGCCTGCGCCACCACCTGGTCGCGAACGGCGTCGCCGCCCGCCATGCGTTGCGCGTGCAGCACGACGAAGGCGTCCCAGAGCCGTGCCTTCTGCCGCGCCGGCAACGCGGCGTCCAATGCGCCGGACCATGCGCCCAGGGTGGACACGCAGCGCCCCACCTGCGCAGGCGACACGGCCTGCCACGCGCCGACGACGGCCGCCTGCAGGCCCGCGACCAGCGAGGCCTGGTGGACCTGCAGATCGGCCACCGCTTGCGTCAACGCCGCCTCCGGCGGCATGAACAGCGCGTGCGCGTGCTGGCGCTCGTCGAGCAGGAACTGCAACGCGGCCTGCGGCGAACCGGCGTGCTTCAGGGGATTGTTGGCGCGCGTGGCGATGGCGGTGCGATGCGCCGCGGGCAGGTCGCGCCGCTCCTGGCCGCGGGCCGCCAGCAAGGTGACGAGCCCGCCGATCGACAGGCGCAGCAGGTTGCCTGCCAGGTGCAGCACCCTGCGGGGGTCCGCTGGACCCAGGTCCTCGACCTGGAGGCCCGCGGCCGAGACGAACGTACGCAACGCGTCCCGGGCCGTTTCGCCGGCAACGTCCTCGCCGTCCATGGCCGGCTGGCGGGGTGACATCGGGCCGGGTGGCGCCGGCAACGGCGAAGGCGAAGGCGACGGTGTTGGCGCCGGCGTGAGCGCCGGCGCGGCGACCGGGTCTTGCGCGATGCGATCGCTGGAAGGGCCGGCCGCATCAGGCCAGAGGGCATCCAGCGCCGCGAACGGGTCGACGTGGACCGATCCCGCGGCCTGCGGCTCCGCCATGGGCGCGGCAGCCGCCGCAGCCAAGGGCCGCGGTGCGGGCGGTGCCATCCACCAGTCACGGCCCGCCGCGTCGGAGAGCGCGAACGAATCGAGCGGGTCCGACGGGCCGGCCTGCCAGGCGCTCATCCCGGGATCGTTCAGGCGTTCCACCGCGAATTCGTAGTCACCCAAAGTCCAACGATCGCCCGCCCCCAGCGGCACGCGGCCGCCCGGCGGCACGAACTGCCCATTGAGCAGGACGCCGTTGATCCGGGAGACCACGTGAAGGAAGAAGCCGCCACCCGATGCGTCGATGCGGACGTGCTCGCGCGAGACGTGCTTGTCCGTGCCATCGAGCGCCAGCGTGCAGGACGAACTGCGCCCGACCGTGCCACCGCCGATCCCGAACCGGGCAGCGACGGCGGCGCGACGATCGGTGGCGGGACAACGGAGGGCGCGGAGGAGCAGTTCCATGGGGGGCAGGGTCGCACCGATTGTGGTTCGCTGCCCAGGCCGTCCCGGCGCGCGACGCCCCTTGAAAGCGGCCATTCGGCGCAGGGCGTGATCCGCGACGCACGGCAACATGTCGTCACGCCCATCCCGCATCCGCGGGCATTGATAGATGATGATTGACATCTTTAATACAGGTCGTCTATCATTTATAAATCGTCGCTCCAGCTCCGCCCCATGCCCCGCGTCTCCCGTGAACAATCCGAGCACAACCGCCGCGAGATCGAGCGCGTCTCGTCGGAGCTCTTCCGCGCCCACGGCATCGGCCAGGTCAGCGTGAACGACCTGATGGCCGCTGCCGGCCTCACGCACGGCGGGTTCTACGGGCACTTCGAATCCAAGGACGCGCTCGCCGCCAAGGTCTGCAGCGATGCGTTCGACGCCGCCGTGGCCAAGTGGCATGAGCGCGTGGAGCGGCATTCCGACCACCCGGCGGCCGCGTTCAAGCTGATCGTGGACGGCTACCTGTCCGAGCGTGCGCGCGACAACCCGGGCACGGCCTGCCCGGCCACCACGCTGGCCTCGGATGTCACGTGGGCCGCCCCGCAGGCGCCGGTGCGGCGCAGCTTCGTGGACGGCATGAAGGGGCTGCTGGACGAGCTGGAACGCGTGGTGCCTGCGGCCTCGAGGGACCAGGCCCTGGTGGCCATGGCCACGCTGGTGGGCGCGCAGATGCTGGCGCGCGCGTGCCGGGGCGACGACCTGGCCGATGATTTCCTGGCCGCCGCGCGCGATGGCCTGAACGGCGTGGGCGCCCCCGCCGTCCGCAACTGACCCCGCCCGGAGGCTCCGCCATGCTCGCCCTGCCCCTGTCCCGCTGGCTGCAGCGCCACGGCGTCCACTACGCGTGGATCGTCGCCGCGGTGGCCTTCCTCACGATGCTGCTGTCCGCCGCCGCCCTGGGCCTGCCCGGCGCGCTGCTGAAGCCGCTCTCGCGCGAGTTCGGCTGGAACCTCGACCAGGTCTCCTCGGCGCTGGCCGTGCGCTTCGCGCTGTTCGGGCTGCTGGGCCCGTTCGCGGCCGTGCTGATGGCGCGCTACGGCCTGCGCCGCATCATCTGCGTGGCCATGTCGCTGATGATGACCGGCCTGCTGCTGGCGCTGGGCATGTCGCGCCTGTGGCACCTGGTGGCGCTGTGGGGCGTGGTGCTGGGCGTCGGCTCGGGCCTGACCGCGCTGGTGCTGGGCGCCACCGTCGCCAACACCTGGTTCGAGCAGCGCCGGGGCATGGTGCTGGGCCTGCTCACGGCCAGCTCCGCCACGGGCCAGCTGCTGTTCCTGCCGCTGGCCGCGTGGCTGACCGAGCGCTTCGGCTGGCGTGCGGCCATCGCGCCGGTCGCCACGCTGTGCCTGCTCGTCTTCGCGCTCGCCTTCCTGCTGGTGCGGCATCGTCCTGAGGACCTGGGCCTGCGGCCGTATGGCGCCGCGCCCGTCGACGCCGCGAGCGCCTCGGCCACTGCCGCAGCCGCCGTGCCTGCCAACGCACTCCCGGTGCGCCGCCTCACCCTGCTGGAGCCGCTGCGCGCCCTGAAGTCCGCGTCCGGCAACGTGACCTTCTGGATGCTGGCCGGCACCTTCTTCGTCTGCGGCCTGAGCACCAACGGCCTGATCCAGACCCACTTCATCTCGCTGTGCGGCGACTACGGCCTGCAGCCGGTGCCAGCGGCCAGCATGCTGGCGATGATCGGCGCGTTCGACTTCGTGGGCACGCTGGCGTCCGGCTGGCTGTCCGACCGCTACGACAACCGCACGCTGCTGTTCTGGTATTACGGGCTGCGCGGCCTGTCGCTGCTGTGGCTGCCGCACTCCGGCTTCACGCTCTACGGCCTGTCCTTCTTCGCGATGTTCTACGGCCTCGACTGGGTGGCGACCGTGCCGCCCACCGTCAAGCTGGCGACCGCGACGTTCGACAAGGTGCGCGCGCCGATGATCTTCGGCTGGATCTTCGCGGCCCACCAGATCGGCGGCGCGGTGGCGGCCTACGGGGCCGGCTTGGCGCGCACGGTGATGCTGTCGTACAGCCCGGCGCTGTACGCGGCCGGCGCCGCCTGCCTGCTGGCGGCCGTGGCCGTGGTGCTGGTGCGGGGCAAGCCCGCGGTCACCGGCGCGGCGTCGACCGCGGCGGCATGAGCCCTCCCGGCGGAGAGCGGGCGGCGGCGACCATACGGGCGGTGTCGCGCCGCCAGCGGCCTCACAGCGCCAGCTTCTCCCGCAACACCTTGGCCTGGCGCCGCGACACCTCCACCGCATGCCCGTCGCGCAGCGTGATGCGGTAGCCATCGTTCACCCAGGGCACGATGTCCTCCACCCAGCGCAGGTTGACCAGGTGGCTGCGGCTGGCGCGGAAGAAGAGGTTGTCGTCCAGCCGGTCCTCCAGCTGCGACAGCGTGCGCGCGACCAGGGGCCGCTGGCCGTCGAACCAGGCCTGCGCGTAGTTGCCGACGGACTCGAAGCCCGAGATGTCGGACAGGCGCACGAACCAGCAGCGCTCGCCGTCGCGCACGAACACCATCTCGTCCGCGCCCTTGCGAGGCAGCGCCCTGGGCAAGTCGCCGGTGGTTGCGCTGCCATCCACGCCCGACGCCTCCCCCGCGCCCTCGCGCGTGCCTGCGCCCGTGCCCGCGCCACCACCCACGTCTGCGCCCGCGCCCGCGCCCGCGCCCGCACCCCGGCGCGTGATGCGCTCACGCGCCCGCGCCAGCGCCGCCGCCAGCCGGGCCGGCTCGATCGGCTTCAACAGGTAATCGATCGCATTGCGCTCGAACGCATCCAGCGCGTGCTGGTCGTAGGCCGTGGTGAACACCACCGCGGGCAGGTGGTCCAGCCGGTCCAGCAGGTCGAAACCGGTGCCGCCCGGCAGGTGGATGTCCAGCAGCAGCAGGTCGGGCTTCAAGCGGTCCACGGCCTCCGCCGCCGCGTCCACGTCGGCCGCCTCGCCCACCACCTCGACGTCGGGCGTGGCCGCCAGCAACGTCTTCATCTCCTGCCGCGCCAGGCGCGAATCCTCGACGATGAAGGCCCTCATGCCGCGGCCACCTTCGAGGCCGCGCCGACAGACACCGCCGGCGCTGGCGCCAACGCCGACGCCGCTGCCGTCGATCCCGGCCCGCCCCCCGGAACCGATCCGGCGCCCGACCCCGTCCCCGGCCACCCCGCCGCGGGCCCCGCCCCGTCGCCCGTCATCCACGCCATCTCCAACGTCACCGTCACGCGCCCCTCCCCTTCCGACACGCGGCAGGCCGCACCGGTGCCACCGGCACGCGCCAGGCGCTCGCGCAGGTGCGCCATGCCGATGCCCCCCTCGCGGGCACCGGCCGGCCCGTCCGCGTGCGCAGTGCCCGCACCGGCAGCGATACCCACCACCGTACCCGCCGCCTCCGCGCCCCATCGCCCCGGATTGCCCACCACCACCACCAGCCGATCCGCCCCCTGCCGCCCGATGTCGATCGTCACCTCGCCGCCCCCCGGCACCCGGGACACGCCATGCTTGATCGCGTTCTCCACCAGCAGCTGCAGCACCATCGGCGGCACCAGCGCGGCCTCCGCGCCGTCGGCCACCTGCCAGGTCACGCGCAGGCGGTCCTCCAGATGCAGCTGCTCCAGCGCGACGTAGTCACGCACGATGGCGATCTCCTCGCCCAGCGGCGCCCGTTCGCGCGCGCCGTGGTACAGCGTGTGGCGCAGGGTGTTGGACAGGCGCGTGACGGCGTCGCGGGCCTTCTCGGGATCCTCCAGGATCAGCGCGCGCAGGTTGTTCAGCGCGTTGAAGATGAAGTGCGGGTTCACCTGCCCGCGCATCACCTCCAGCTCCAGCGCGCGGCGCTCGGCCTCGCCCTGCCACTTGTCCACCTCCCCCTGCCGCCAGCGCGCGAGGTACTGCACCGCGCCCCACGCGCCCAGCCACAGCCACAGCATGAAGGACGTGTTGGCCACGTAGCCCATCGCGGTGCCCCAGCCCATGCGCGGGTCGGGCGGCGGCAGCGTCACGGCGTGCAGCACTACCAGCACCCGCGTGATGGCGAACGTGCCGGCCTGGATGGCCACCGCGAACACCACGGGCCAGGCCAGCATGCGCAGCGCCAGGCGCCCCAGCGAGCCGTCCAGCCAGGCGCCGCGCAGGGCCATCCAGCGCAGCGTCTCGGTGCCGGCCCACAGGCCCGCGGCCACCAGCACCATGATGGCCACCAGGCCCGACGTCATCGGCATATAGCTGTTCAGCATGGCCACCGACAAGGCGCAGTAGCTGCCCCACAGCAGGGCCTGGACCGCGGTGCGGCGGGAGGTGGTGGACATGCTCACTCCAAGTGCGAACTCATTGCGCGGTGACGAAGGACTTCACTTCCGACACCAGCCACGTCGGGTCGTCCCACATCAGGAAATGGTAGCCGGCCTGGCTCATGTGCACCGTCGCGCCCTTCAGGTTGGCGTACTGCTGCTCGAACAGGCCGCGGGTGGACTCCAGCGTGGCGCCCATCGGCTGGTAGGCGGCCCAGGAGCCCAGCACCAGCGTGGGCTGGTGGATTCGGGCGACGTCTGGGCGCAGGTCGCGGCCCCACATCTCCACCATGGCCTCGCCCACGGTGTCGGCGTCGCTGTCGCGGCCCCAGCGCACGATCGTGTCCACGCCGGCCGGGATGCGCGTGAGCGAGCGCGCCATGGCCACGCGCTGCGCGTCGGCCTGGTCGGCGGGCGTCTGCTTCATCTGCGCCCGCATGGCCTCGGCAGCCTGGCGCGCGTCGTCCGCGGTGGCGGCCGGGTTGCGGATGCCGGCCAGGAACGGCAGGGCATCGACGATCACCAGCCGGCCGAGGCGGTCCGGCGACTTGGCCGCCATCTCCAGCGCCAGCACGCCGCCCAGGCTGTGGCCCATCACGACGGGCCGGTCCAGGTGCCGGTCGGCCACGTAGTCGAGCAGGCGGTCGCGCATGCCGTCCAGCCAGCCGTCGCGCGCCACCGGCGCCGTGCCGGCGAAGCCGGGCAGCTGCACGATGTGGCACTGCACGCCGGGCTGCAGGGCGCGGCAGGTCTCCGTCCAGACGGCGGCACCGCTGGCCAGGCCGGGGATCATCAGCACCGGACGGCCGGCGCCGACCACCTGCACCTGCAGGCCTTCGAAGGTCTGAGCCGATGGCGCGACCGCCGCCGGCATCGCGGCGGGCGGCGCCTCGGCCGCGCGGGCCTTCTGGGACGACACGCTGGTCGCCACGGCGATCGCCACGGCGATGGCGAACCAGCGCAGGCGGGGGTTGCAGGGCGAGATGCAGTCACGAAGCAGTTGGAACATGGTGTCTTGGCTTTCTCTCCGGCGTGCCGGGTGGTGGGATGGCTCCACTGTGGGCGCCCGCCGGGGCGTTTGCGCGGGTTGCATGAGGAACGGCGGCCGGCGAGGATGAGCGGCGCCGCAAGCCCATGGATACCCCGACATCCGCGCGCCCGGCCCGGCCGGCCCCCCGGCTAACATGACCCCGGCCCGCTCCCCCGCCATCGTGACCACCCCCTCTTCGCCCGCCCCCATCGCACCCGTCCGCGTGGCCGCCTTCACGGCCGTCACCGCGGCGGGCCACGGCCGTTCCGCGCTGCTCGACGCCCTGGTGGACGGCCGCAGCGGGCTGCGCCCCAACGATTTCTCGCCCACGCCGCTCCACACGTGGATCGGCCGGGTGGCGGGCCTGGAAACGGCGGCGCTGCCCGAGCCCCTGGCCGAGTGGGAATGCCGCAATCACCGCCTGGCCTGGCAGGGCCTGCAGGCCGATGGCTTCGTCGACGACGTGGCCCGCGCCGTCCGCCGGCATGGTGCACACCGCGTGGCGCTGGTGCTGGGCACGTCCACGTCCAGCATCGGCGAGACGGAAGCCGCCTATGCCACGCTCGACCGCGACGGGCAGTTCCCGCCCGGCATGCGCCGCACGCGCATCCACACCATGCACTCGCTGGGCCTGTTCGTGGGCGCCGCGCTGGGCCTGCAGGGGCCGGCCATCACGGTGTCCACGGCCTGCTCCAGCAGCGCCAAGGTCTTCGCCAGTGCCGAGCGCCTGCTGCGCCTGGGCCTGTGCGATGCCGCGGTGGTGGGCGGCGTGGACACGCTGTGCGGCAACGTGCTGTTCGGCTTCCACGCGCTGCAGCTGGTGTCGCCCGAGCCCTGCCGGCCCTTCGACGCGCACCGCTCGGGCATCAGCCTGGGCGAGGCCGCGGGCTTCGCCCTGCTGGAACGCGACGACGCGGGCGACGCCCCGCTGCAGCTGCGCGGCTACGGCGAATCCAGCGACGCGCACCACATGTCCAGCCCGCACCCCGAGGGCCTGGGAGCCGAGCTGGCCCTGGACGACGCGCTGGCCCGCGCCGGCCTGCAGTGCGACGACATCGACTACCTGAACCTGCACGGCACGGCCAGCGGCAAGAACGACGAGGTGGAGGCCGCCCTGGTGGCCCGCCGCTTCGGCCCCGCGCTGCATGCCAGCTCCACCAAGGGCCTCACCGGCCACACGCTGGGCGCGGCGGGCATCGTCGAATCGGTGGTGTGCCTGCTGGCCATCCGCCACGGCGTCAAGCCCGGCACCGCGCACACGCGCACGCTGGATCCGGCGTGCGGCCCGCAGTTGCAGCTGCTCGCCAGCCGCGGCTCGGTGCGCACGGCCGCCACCAACTCCTTCGGCTTCGGCGGCAACAACTGCGTGCTGGTGTTCGCGCAAGGGGGCCCGTGATGGCGCTGCCCCCGCTGTACATCGACGGCGTCGGGTTCTGGTCGCCCGGGCTGCCCGGCTGGCCCGCGGCACGCGAGGCGCTGGCCACGCCGCTGTCCATGCCGCTGTCCACGTCGTCGTCGCCGCTGCCGAACATGCCGCCCGGTGCCGCCCACGAGGCGCCCGCTGCGGAATCGGCCGCGCGCCGCCCGTCCCCCGCCCTGCTCCCCCCGGCCGAGCGCCGCCGCGTGCCCGACACCGTGGCGGTGGCGCTGGAGGCCGCCAGCGAGGCCATCGCCGCCTCCGGGCTGGATCCGGCCCTGCTACCCAGCGTCTTCGCCTCGGCCTACGGCGACCTGGGCCTGCTCGACCAGCTGTGCGGGGCCCTGGCCTCGCCGGCACCCGCGCTGTCGCCCACCAAGTTCCACAACTCCGTGCACAACGCGTCCGCCGGCTACTGGGCCATCGGCACGCAGAGCCGCCGGCCCAGCACCGCGGTGGCCGCGTTCGACCACAGTTTCGCCGCCGGCCTGCTGGAGGCCGCGGCGCTGTGCGTGGCCGACGACACGCCGGTGCTGCTGGTGGGCTGCGACGGTCCCGCGGTGGGCGCACTGGCCGCCGTGGCCCGCAGCCAGGGCCTGCTGGCCGCGGCGCTGGTGCTGTCGCCGCGGCGCAGCGCCGCGTCGCTGGCCACGCTGGCCATCACGCTGGAGCCCTCGCCCGTGGCCGCACCCGTGCTGCGCACGCGCGCCGCCCGCGCGCTGTCCGCCAACGCGATGGCCGACGCGCTGCCGGTGTGCGAGGCCCTGGCGGCAGGGCGCGACGCGCAATGGGCGATGCCCTTGTCCGAGGCCAGCGGCCTGGCGTTGCGCCTGGCGTTCCTCCGCGGAGACGGCACGTGAGCCACAGCGACACGGACATCGACACCGACACCGGCACCGGCATCGACACGGCCACACGTCGGCACGCCGACCAGGTGGCGCCCCGCCACGCCCCGACGCCTGCGCGCGCCATGCCCGACCACGTCGACGTCCTGATCATGGGCGGCGGCCTGGCCGGCCTCACGCTGGCCCTGCAGTTGAAGGGCCGGATGCCGGACCTGGTGGTCGGCGTGCTGGAGCGGCATGCCCATCCCGTGCCGGTGGCCGCGCACAAGGTGGGCGAATCGTCGGTGGAGATCGGCGGCCATTACTTCGCCGACGTGCTGGGCCTGAAGGACCACCTGCAGCAGAAGCAGCTGCGCAAGTTCGGCTTCCGCTTCTTCTTCAGCGATGGCCACGACCGCATCGACCAGGTCACCGAGATCGGCGCCAGCCGCCACCTGGCCGTGCCCAGCTGGCAGCTGGACCGCGGCATCTTCGAGAACTTCCTGGCCGAGGAGGCCGTGCGGCGCGGCGTGCACTTCGTCGACGGCGCGGCCGTGCAGCGCGTGGGCCTGCAGGATTCGGATACCCCGCACCGTATCACGTGGGCGCCCCGGGGTACGGCTGGCGCGCCGCGCGACACCACGGCCCGCTGGCTGGTGGACGCCTGCGGCCGCGCCGGCCTGCTCAAGCGCCAGCTGGGCCTGGCGCAGGACAACGCGCACGCCTGCCACGCGGTGTGGTTCCGCATCGAGGCGCGCATCGCCGTGGACGACTGGGTCGATCCGCAGGACAACCCCGGCTGGCACCAGCGTTGCGACCCGCCCGCGCGCTGGCTGTCCACCAACCACCTGGTGGGCCCGGGCTACTGGGTGTGGCTGATCCCGCTGGCCTCGGGCTCGCACTCGGTGGGCATCGTGGCCGACCCGCGCCTGCAGCCGCTGTCGGAGATGGACACGTTCGAGCGCGCGATGACCTGGCTGCAGCAGCACCAGCCGCGCCTGCACCGCGCGCTGGAAGGCCATCGCCACTTGCTGCAGGACTTCCGCTTCTTCAAGCGCTTCTCGCACGGCTGCACGCAGGTGTTCTCGGAACACCGCTGGGCGCTGACGGGCGAGGCCGGGCTGTTCCTCGACCCGTTCTACTCGCCGGGCAGCGATTTCATCGCCATCGCCAACACCTACATCACCGACCTGGTGGCGCAGGACCGCGCCGGCCGCCGCATCGCGCAGCGCGCCCGCGTGTACGACGAGCTGCTGCACTCGTTCCACGACACCACGATGGCGCTGTACCAGGACCAGTACGCGCTGTTCGGCGATCCGGAAGTGCTGCCGGTGAAGGTGATCTGGGACTACACGTATTACTGGGGCGTGCTGGCGCAGCTGGTGTTCCATCGCCGGCTGACCGACCTGGCCGCGCTGGGCGACCTGAAGGGCGAGCTGGCCCAGTGCCAGGCGCTGAACGTGGCGGTGCAGGCCTACTTCCGCGACTGGTCGGTGCACAGCGCGCGCGCCAATCCGCCGCGGCTGCGCGACCAGGCCGCGATGCCGTGGTTCGCCGAGCTCAACCGCAGCCTGCTGGACACGCTGGACGACGCGGCGTTCCGCGCCCGCATCCGCGCGTCCACGGCCCTGCTGCGCGCGCTGGCGCAGGAGATCGTCGACCGGTCCACGCACGCGCACGCGGGCGCGGGCCTGCAGGCGGACGGCGTGCGCGACGTGCTGGCCGGCGGCACGACGGCACCTTCGACGACGTCCACGACGCTCTCCACGCCCGCCGCGCCCGCCGCCCCCGGCCACCGCACGCCCATCACCGAGGCGATGGCGCGCGCCGCCCTGCTGGACGGCGTCTTCCCCTGAAGGCGGGCCAGGCGCGGGCTACTACTTCAGCTTCAGCTCCTGCAACTCCATCCCGCCCAGCACCTTGCGCATCACCTTGCGCTCGCCGCTGCTGGTTTCCATCTTGCGGGTGTCGGTGGCCATCATCGCCTCCAGCTTCTTCTGGAAGGCCAGGCGCTCCGCCACGGGATAGTAGTCCTTGTACTCGATGGCCAGCAGCAGGTCGGGCTCGCCGCTCCGCGTGTCGTTCACGGCCAGCACGTGGTACGACACCACCATGCCCTGCGCCTTGCCGAACTCCTGGTTCTTCTTCCAGTTGGTCGCCAGCCAGTCCATGTAGTTCTCGAACTGGCCCGGCTCGACCTGGATCTGGGAGATCTCCCAGACGGTGCCGTAGGTGTAGCTGGAATCGGCGGCGCGGGCGGCCCCGGTGGCGCCGCCCAACGCGGCGGCGGCCAGGGTGAGCGCGGGCCAGATGGCGCGCAAATGTCTCGCTTGCATGGTTCGGTCCTCAGTGAAGGGTCGTGGTCTGCTTCTTGTTCCCAACGCCATCCTCCGAAACGCGCTCACCGCACCTGTCCCGGCCGCGAGGCGGTCCGATCCTGCGCTCGCTGGACAGGTGTCGCATCCGGGTTTCCCCTTTGCAGCTCGCAGATCGCGCTGCCTCCATCACGCAACTTTCTGGTTGCACTCAACCCGCGATCCCGCTACTCTTGCGCAACCAGGAGGTTGCCCATGTCAGACACCACGTCCCCCACCGCCGCCGCGCCCCAGGCGCCCACCGCCACCGACCGCATCGAGCGCGAAGTGCTGCTCAAGTCCCCGCGCAGCCGCGTGTGGCGCGCGCTGTCAGACGCCGAGGAGTTCGGCCAATGGTTCGGCGTGCGCTTCGCCGGCCAGCGCTTCACCCCCGGCCAGGTGACGCGCGGCCAGATCACCTATCCCGGCTACGAGCACGTCACCATGGAGGTGCAGGTGCAGCGCGTGGAGCCCGAGCACCTGCTGTCGTTCCACTGGCACCCCTACGCGATCCAGCCGGGCGTCGACTTCAGCCACGAGCCGCCCACGCTGGTGGAGTTCACGCTGCACGACGCACCCGGCGGCGGCACGCGCGTGAAGGTAGTGGAGTCGGGCTTCGACCGCATCCCCGCCGCGCGTCGCGACGAGGCCTTCCGCATGAACGCGGGCGGCTGGACGGCGCAGATGGCCAACATCCAGCGCCATGTCGACGCGGCGTGACAGCGACGGCGGCCGCACGCGCGCAAGCGCCGCCCCGCTGGTGAGCTCCGGCGCCGCGCCGTTGTTCGCCGCGCTGGGCCACGACGCCCGCCTGCGCCTGATCACGCTGCTGTGCGCGGGCGGGGCGCTGTCGATCACGCAGCTGGCCGAAGGCCAGGACCTCACGCGCCAGGCCGTCACCAAGCACTTGCAGGTGCTGGCCGACGCCGGGCTGGTGCGCGACGTGCGCGCGGGTCGCGAGCGCCTGTGGCAGTTCGAGCCGGCGCGCCTGGACGAGGCGCGCCGCCAGCTGGAGCGCATCGGCGCGCAATGGGAGGCAGCGCTCGGGCGGCTGGCCAGGTTCGTCGACGGCTGAGTCCGCGCGAACCCCAGGCCCTCCGCCCCGATACGGCCGGCGCGCGACAGGGCCGGCCGTTCAGCCGCCGGCCATCCGCCGCTGCCGCTCCGCCTCCTCGGCCCGGGCATCGTCGATCTCGCGCATCACCGCGCGCAGGTCGACGGCGCCGGCCTGCTGCTCGTAGCGGCCCGTGAGCGGCGTGTCGGGCGACAGGGCCCCGCGCTCGTACAGCGCCCAGATCTCGGGCCCGAATTCCGTCAGGTGCAGCTCGGGCGCGAAGCGGCCGAAGAACGACGCCAGGTTGCCCACGTCGCGCAGCAGCATGCGCCGCGCGTGGTTGTTGCCGGCCGCGTCCACGGCCTGCGGCAGGTCGATGATCAGCGGACCATCGTGGGCCAGCAGGATGTTGAACTCCGACAGGTCGCCATGCACCACGCCCGCGCACAGCATGCGCACGGCCTCGGCCACCAGCGTGGCGTGGTGCGCGCGTGCCTCCTCCGGCGTGAACTCGCAGTCGTTCAGGCGCGGCGCGGCGCTGCCCTCGGCGTCCACGCCCAGCTGCATCAGCAGCACGCCGTCGTGGAAGCCCAGCGGCTGCGGCACGCGCACGCCGGCGTGCGCGAGGCGGTACAGCGCATCCACCTCGGCGCTCTGCCACGCCTCCTCCTGCTTCTCGCGGCCGAACTTCGTCTTCTTGGCCATCGCGCGCGCCTGCCGGGTGTTCTTGACGCGGCGGTTCTCGGTGTAGTCCACGGCCTGCCGGAAGCTGCGCTGGGTCGCCTCCTTGTAGACCTTGGCGCACATCGTCTCCTCGCCGCGCCGCACGACGAACACCATCGCTTCCTTGCCGCTCATCAGCTGGCGCACGACGTCGTCGATCAGCCCTTCGTCGACCAGGGGCTGCAAGCGCTTGTGAGGTTTCATCCGGGGATTGTCGGCGCGCGGGGCGCGCGCCCCCCGGCAAGCTCAGATCGACAGGCCGACATCGCCCTCCAGCACTGTCGCCGTGAGCCGCGGCCGCTGCCCGGTCTTCCACAGCGCCGCCGTGTGCACCACCCGGTACCGGAGCGGGCCGCCGTCCGCCCGCTCGCTGCGCGTGACGGGCCGCGGGATGCAGACGAACTCGGTGCGCATCTCGGTGGGCGACAGCTGCACCTTGGCATACCCGTGGCCGCCCAGGTCGACGAACTCGACGTGCGGCGCCAGGTCGGGGTTGGACAGCGCGTGCGCGCGCTTCAGGTCGAAATGCTGCGCATAGTCCAGGCACGACCGCACGCCGTGCTTCATCAGCATGTTGTACGTCCACTCCGGCGCACCCCCGTTCGGCTTGTCCGCCAGGAACAGCGCGCGTAGCGGCGTGTCCTTCTTCAGGTTGTGCTCGTAGGACTCCATGGCGCCCGGGCTGGTGAGCGAGGCCCCGACGAAGCTCAGCCCCACCGGCTCGAACCTGCCCGGCGGCAGGTCGGCGGCCGCGTAGCCGGCCCAGAAGCTGTGGCGGTCGCCCGAGACGATGGCGAAGCCCGTGACCTGGGCGTCACGCACCAGGCCGTAGATCTCGGCCCGCTCCAGGTAGGCCGTGCCGTAGTCGCCGCCGCCCACGGAGGCATACGACGCATCCTTCGGCCAGGCTTCCTTGGTGAGGCCGGGCGGCAGGTTCTGGGGGTCGGCCCGCTCGTCCAGCGCGCCCTGCGAGTTGCCCCAGATCTTCCACGTGGCGGTGGAATTCCTCAGCTGGTCCTTGAACCACGCCTTCTGCGTCGCGCCCAGGATCGACTGGGGCGGCGCGTGGCGCTGCGGGTTGGGCACGCGCGCGTCGTTGAACCCGATCTCCTCGGGCGGCTGGCCCCCGTTGAAGGCGCGGCCGCCGTCCAGCACGCGCATGCCCGCCTCGGGGAACATGCCCAGGAACTCGTCGCCGCCCAGCTTCTCGAGCGATGGATCGCTGAAGCAGTCCGCGTTGCGGTAGCTGTGCTGGTCCGTGATGATCAGGTCCAGGCAGCGGCCGTAGCGCAGCGCGCGGTAGCCCTTCAGGCTGTTGATCGCCACCAGGTTGTTGGGCTCGGTGCCCAGGCCGTCGCTGTCGAACGTCGTGATCGGCACGTCCTTCACCGCCGGCGCATCGAACCGCTCCAGCGAGCCGCCGGGCGCCGCCACGCGCGAGGGCAGGAACTCGAACCACGCCTGGTTGGCCGCCACCTTGATGCTCTGGCCGGGCTTCTCGAACGACGCCGCCTTCACGATGCTCTGCCAGCCCTGCCAGGAGAACTCGTGGTTGTCCCAGATGGCGACGAACGGCCAGCGCGCGCGTGCGTCCTGCAGGTCGGGGTCGGCCAGGTAGCCCTTGTAGATGGCGCGGTAGCCGTCGAGCGTGAGCGGGATGTGGAAGTTGCCCACCTTGTGCCCGTCCGGGATGCGCGCCACCTCGTAGATGGTGCGGTCGTAGCGGGTCTTCACCTCGTCCGGGTACTCCACCACCTCGTAGATGAAATCCCCGAGGTGCAGCACGAAGCCCAGCTGGTCGGCCGCGGGCGCGCGCTCGTCCTCGTGGATCATCCGGCGATAGGCGTTGAGCTTGCCCTCGTTGACGTCCTGGCAGCTGACGAACGCGAAGTTGACCGGACGCGGGTCGTCCGGCAACGGCGCGGTGATCGTGCGGCCCACGCGGCTGCCCTGGCCCTGGGCGTCGGTGAACCGGTACCAGTACACGCGCGCCGGCGCCAGGCCGCCCACCAGCACGCGGGCGGTCCAGTCCGCGGCGCTGGATACCGCGGCGGGCGCCTGCGCGACGACGTGCTGGAAGGCCTCGTCCTCGGCCACTTCCACCGTGAGCACCTGGCGCGTGCCTTCCGCGTACGGGCGCCGCGTCCACAGGATGACGCTGTGCGGGTCGGGATCGCCCGAGGCCACGCCGTGGGGATACAGGTCGCGCCGTTCGTGCCACTGGAGGCCCGATGCGCGGGCCGGCGCGGCCCAGGCCAGCGACGCCCCCAGCGCGGCGGCGGTCTCGAGGAAGGATCGGCGGCTGATCGTCATCGGGGTCTCCGGCGAGTGCGGACGACGTCGGCGCCGCATCAGGCCATTGTGATCCCGGGGATCGACCGCGCCAAGATCAGGCGGAGCTCCAGCGCACCGCCCGGAACAAATCGACCAGGAAGCCGCGCACCTCCTCGGGCGTGGCGCCCGACACGATGCCCGCCAGCGGCGCGGCGGCCAGGTCGTAGCTGGGCTCGTCCTGGAAGGTCTCGCCGGCCGCGCGCTCATACCACCGCACGACGCGCGGGTCCGCGCGCAGGCGATCCAGCGTGGCGCGCGGCGCGGACCAATACCCCGTACCGTATCGATGCGCCGGGAAGACGTACCAGCCGTGGAAGCGCCCGCGCCGCGCCAGCGTGGCCAGGTCCCGCGGCGGCGGTCCGGTCAGCAGCGCCAGCTCCAGCGCCTGGAAATCCGCGTCCCACGCCAGCGACGTGGCGTCGGGCACGCCGGCGCCGCCCGTGCGGTTGCCGATCTCCAGGAACACCACGCCGCGCGGCGATGCGATCGCCTCCAGGTGGAACGCACCCTGGCGGATGCGCACCGCGGCCACGACGCGCTGCACCCAGTCGAGCTGCGCGGGCGACAGGTCGAACTGCCCCGAGCCCAGGGGCTCGTTGGCATTGAAGCGCTGGCAGGTGCCCACGTAGCGGCTGCCGATCGCCACCTTCACCACGCCGTCCTGCACCAGCCCGTCCATGTGCAGGATGTCGCCCTCGATGAATTCCTCCAGCTCGAAGTTGTCCACCGCGAGCGGTGACACATCGCCGCCATCGCCGCCGCCTGTCAACGACGCCACGCCGATCGTGCGCTCGCGCAGCGCCTGCAGCGCCTCGGCGGCGGACGCGAGGATCACCACGTCCTCGCTGCCCGCGCCGTGGGTCGGCTTCAGCACTGTGCGGCCGGTCCAGGGCAGGGCCGCGGCCAGCAGCTGGCCCTCCGCCGCCATCACCTGCGACAACGGCACGAACCGCGGCACGTCCAGCCCGGCCGCACGCACGGCGGCCTTCATCGCCACCTTGTCGCGCACCAGCCGGGCCTCGGCCAGCGTGGGGCCGGGCACGTGCAGCCGCTCGCGCAACGCCGCCGCCTCCAGCAGCTCGTATTCGGACAGCGAGATGACGCGATCGAACCGCGGCGGGCCGCCAGGCAACGTGTCCAGCGCCGCCAGCACCGACGCGACCACGCGGTCGTGGCCCAGGTCCTCGCGCACCAGCCGCGTGCAGCGCAGCGTGCCGGGCAGCGTGCGCAGGCGGTCCGCGGTGCCGACGTACACCACGTCGTGCAGCGCATGGTCGATGCCCGCGTGGTAGCGGATCTTCGCGTAGTCGATCTTGTGCAGGACCAGGATCTTCATGACGTCGAACTCCTCGCGGGCAGGGCTTTCAGGCGAGCGCCGATTCCTTCTCGGTCCACTGCACCGCGGCCATCAGGTCCAGCACGTACTGCCGCACCTGCGCGGGGCTGCCGGCGGCCACCAGCACGGCCATCGGGGCCATGTTGAGCTCGTAGTCGGGCTCGGCGTCGAAGTGCTCGTCGGCGTCGCGCTGGTGCCAGGCGATCACGCGCTCGTCGGTCTTGAAGCGCTGCAGCACCGCGTCCGGCACGCGCCAGCGGCCCTCGGCGTAGCGGTGGCCGGGGAACACGCACCAGCCGTGGAACGGACCCAGGCGATGCAGCAGCCCCACGTCGCGCGACGGCGCGCCCACCAGCAGCTCCAGCTCCAGCGTCTGCAGGTCCGCGCCCCAGGTCAGCGACGTGGCCAGCGGGGCCGCGCCGCCGCCCGTGCGGTTGGCCACCTCCAGGAACACCCAGCCGCGCGGCGAGTCGATCGCCTCCAGGTGGAACGCGCCATGGCGGATGCGCACCGCGCGGATGGCGCGCTGCACGAACTCGCGCTGCTCGTCGCTCATCTCGAACTGGTGCGAGCCCATCGGACGGTTGGCCGCGTACTGGTGGCAATTGCCGATGTAGCGGCTGGCCACCACGGCCTTCACCGTGCCGTCCTGCACCAGGCCGTCGATGTGCAGGATGTCGCCCTCGACGAACTCCTCCAGCTCGAACGCCGACAGGTCCGGCGTGGCGCCGCCCAGCGCCTTCACGCCGGTGCTGCGGGCCTGCAGCGCCCGCAGGCAGGCCGCGGCGCTCTCGAAGATCACCACGTCCTCGCTGCCCGCGCCGTGCGTGGGCTTGAGCACCGTGCGGCCAGTCCACGGCAGGTCGCCCTGGCCTTGCAGCGCGCGCGGCAGCGTGTCGAGCGGGACGAAGCGCGGCACGTCCACGCCTTCGATCGACGCGGCGGCCTTCATCGCCACCTTGTCGCGCACCAGGCGCACGTCGCCGAAGGTGGGGCCCGGCACGCGCAGCTTCTCGCGCACGGCCGCGGCGTCGAGCAGCTCGTACTCGGACAGCGACACCACGCGGTCGAAGCGGGTGTTCGCGGGCAGCTTGGCCACGGCGGCCAGCACCGATTCGGCCACGCGATCGTTGCCCAGGTCCTCGCGCACGAGGCGCGTGCAGCGCAGGTCGGCCGGCACGGTCTTCAGGCGCTCCGCCGTGCCGACGTAGGTGACGTCGTGCACCGCGTGGTCGATGCCGGTGTGATATTGGATCTTGTGATACGCGATCTTGTGCAGGATGAGGATGTTCATGACGGGAACCTCGACGGGGAAACGTATTGGGGAAAGGGTGCCAGGCATCAGGTGAGCCTCGGCGTGCGCCACGCCAGGAAAAAATGCAGCAGCGCCAGCGCGGCGACCAGGCCGAACACCACCACGAACTCGGACCGCACCGCGCCGGTCATCGCCGCCGCGTCGGCCAGCGCGCGCCCGGTGGCGGCCACGTCGCTGTGGCCGTCGGCCAGGCGCTGCATCAACGCCCGCGCCTGGGGGTCGCTGCTGGCCAGCACGCCGCCGCACAGCGCCACGCCGATGGACTGACCCAGCATGCGCGCCAGGTAGAAGAGCGACGTGGCGCTGCCCCGCACCTCGTCGGGCACCGCGGATTGCAGCGCCACCGAGAAGATCACGCTGCACGCGCCCAGCCCCAGGCCCAGCAGCCCGGAGATCGCCAGCAGCTGGGATACCCCTCCCAGGTACCGCGCCGAGCCGCACAGCGCCAGCGCGCCCGCCAGCACCAGGCCCGCCGCCACCGTGGCCATCAGCCGGAACCGGCGCGACTTGATGACCACGCCCACGGCGATGCCGCTGAAGGTCCAGGTGAGCGTCATCACGCCCACCGTGGCACTGATGGCCAGGTAGTCGGCGCGCAGGATCAGCGCGGCGAAGCTGGGCAGGTACACGGTCAGGCCCATCGCGATGGCGCCGCACAGGAATGAGGACGTCGTGGCCAGCCCCACCATGCGCACGCGCAGCAGGCCCGGCGGGAACAGCGCGTCGGGGCCGCCGGCGCGCTGCACGCCCAGCAGGCGCCAGGCGGACAACCCGCCCACGGCGGCGCACGCGGTCCACAGCGGCGCCGTCAGCTGCTGCCCGTGCACCAGCGCCACCATCACGGCCAGCAGCGCGCCGCACAGGTACAGTGACGGCAGCACGGCCACGCCGCCCGGCGCCGCCGCATCCGCCGCGCGCGCGCGCCCCTGGTAGAACGCGCCCAGCAACGCCGCCGACACCAGCACGATCGGCAAGTTGATCCAGAAGATCCAGCGCCAGTCCAGCGCGTGCATGATGGCGCTGCCCACCACCGGGCCCGACACGGCGGCCAGCCCCCACACGGCATTGCCCATCGCCTGGTACTTGCCGCGCGAGTCGTGCGGCACCATGTCGTTCAGCGCCGCCGTGCCCACCGTCACCAGCCCGCCGCCGCCAATGCCCTGCAGCACGCGGAACACGATCAGCTGCGCCATGCTGCCCGCCAGGCCGCACGCCAGCGTGCCCGCGAAGAACAGGGCCGCCGCGAACACGTAGCAGCGCTTGCGGCTGCCGCGGTCGGACGCGCTGCCGAACAGCGGCATCGTCACGGCCTGCGCGATCAGGTAGGCGCTGAACACCCAGCTGAGGTCCGACAGGCCGCCGAAGCTGCCGATCACGGTGGGGATGGCCGCGCTCACCACCGTCGTCTCCAGCGCGATGGCGTAGGAGCACAGCAGCATCGCCACCAGCACGGCCCTGCGCGGGCCCGTGCGCGTGGGCGCGGCGGGCGAAGGCAGGGGCAGCGGCAGGTCGACGGCGGCGTTCGTCATGTCCGGCTCCATCGCCCTCAGGCGACCTCGTAGATCTGCCGGGCCAGCGCCGCGGCGGTGCGCAGGTGCTCGCTCAGGAAGTCCGTCGCGGGATCGTCGGGCCAGTAGAACTGCACCGAGCCGTCGCGCGTGTTGGAGTCGTGGCTGCGCACCACCACGTCGCCGGGCTTGCGCCACGCCTGCAGGGCCACCACGCTGGCGGGCAGCGCATCGGCCGACGGCAGCGTCACGCGCTGCACCGTGCCCGCGTCCGCGTTCAGGAAGGCGATGGCCGCGCGCCCCTGCAGCGGCAGCGCCTGCGGCACGTACGCGTCGTCCAGGTAGGACTTGGCGTGCATCTCGAACACGTTCACCCCCGACGCGCTCTCGATCATGTCGAGGCTGCAGTCGCCCGGCGGGCGGCTGTTCAGCTCCATCAGCACCACGCGGTCGGCGTCGTACACCTTCATCTCCACCTCCACCACGCCGCGGTCCATGTGCAGCGCGTGGCAGGCGGCGACGGCCGTGTCGCGGATGACGCGGCTGCCCGCGAACACGCTGGGCATCGAGTGGCCCATCTCCACGAAGTAGGGCTTGGCGCCGAGGTACTTGTCCTCCACCGCCAGCACCACCACGCCCTGCGGCGACGTGGCCAGGATCACCGAGCACTCGTGGTCGGCGTCCACGTACTCCTCCACCAGGAAGATCGATTCGTCCAGGCCGTAGCGCGCCTGGTAGCCGGCCATCGCGGCGCGCAGGTGCTCGTAGGCGCCCTCCAGCTCCTGGCGCGTCTTCACCAGCACCACGCCCTCGCTGCCGCCGGCGTTGCGCGGCTTGATCACCACCGGGAAGCGCAGCCGCGCGGCCTGCGTGTGCAACTCGTCCAGGGTGGAGAACGGCAGGTACCTCGGCACCGGCAGCCCGGCGGCCTCGAAGGCCTGGCGCATCTCGTACTTGTTGCGCGCCTTCGCCATCGTGTCCTCGCGCATGTACGTGAGGCCGTAGGCCTTGGCGATGGCCATGCCGGCCTCCACGCACATCTCGATCAACGGCACGATGGCCGCGGGCTTCGCGCCCGTGCGCGCGTGGTGGCGCGCGATGGCGGCCAGCGCCTCCTCGGGATGGCAGTGGTTGCCGGTGATGGCCACGTCGGCGAAGTTGTGGCCGTTGATGGTGGCGTTGGGCGCCAGGATGGCGATGGGCAGGTTGGTGGCGCGCGCCGCGCCCAGCAGGGCCCGGTGGCGGAACTTCTCGGAGCCCAGGACCAGGCAGTAGTCCTGGCCCTTGCGGTTCGTTTCCATGGAGGGTCTTCCTTGTCGCATCTATCGCTGGATCACGGCCGCCATGATCTGGTCGGCCAGCACGTGCTGGTCGGGGCGTGTCTCGCGGCGCAGCGCGGCCACGATGCCCGCGCGGTCGGCGTGGCTGCGCTGCTGGCCCACCTGCCACTTGCCCTGGAAGTCCAGCACCTCGATCTCCAGCCCCACGATGTGGGGCACCAGCGCATCGATGAAGTGCTGCGGCGCCTCGTCCACGCGCCAGGCGTCGGGGCGGTCGCCCTCGAAGTAGTCGGTCATCGTGCGGATGCCCTGCGCCAGCGCCTGCGGCTCGCGCACCAGGCGCATGCGCCCGTAGGCGTGCACCACGCTGTAGTACCAGCTGGGCTGGACACGGCCATGCGCGTGGCGCGACGGGTACCAGGACGGCGAGATGTAGGCATCGGGACCGCTGAACACCACCAGGCAGTCCACGGGCGTGTCTTCGGGGATCGTGGCCCACAGCCGGTTGTCGCGCGCCGCGTGCGTGTGCAGGCGGCCGGGCCCGTCCTTCGACGTGTCCAGCACGAACGGCAGGTGGTCCACGTGCAGGTGGCCGTGCGCCGGCAGGATCAGCGTGCCGAGCGCATGGTCGCGGATCAGCTGGTGGATCTTGCCCAGCTCGCGCACGTCGAAGAGGGGTTGCCGATGCATGGTCAGCTCGCGACGGCGGTGGTGGTGGGCGCGGCCGGCGGCTGCGGCGACTCGGCCGGCGGGTTCTTCTTCAGGTCCGACAGGCCCATGTCGGCCAGCACGGCCGGCGACTTGGTGAAGCGGATGTTGCCGTAGCCGACGATCTCCACGTGGTTGCCCCACGGGTCCAGGAACCCCAGGAAGCGGCCCGGCAGCACCGGGATGCCCAGCTCGGCCAGGCGCGCGCGCACCTTCTCCTTGTCGTCCACCACCAGCCCGAAGTGGCGGTCGTCGTCGCGGCCCTGCGTGCGGCCCTTGGTGAGCGCGATGAACTGGTCGCCCAGCTCCAGCGAGCAGCGGTCCTCCTCCAGGTCGTCCACCTCCACGGTGAACAGCTGGCTGTAGAACGCCACCGCCTCGCCGATGTGGCCCACCTCCAGCGAGATGTGGTTGATGCCCACCGCGCGCGCCAGCACGGGCGGGTTGCCGGACGTGCTCACGACTGCGCCTCCGCCACGGCACCCGTTCGCGCCAGGTGCGCTTTCTCGAACGCCTCCAGGAACTTGCGCGTGGCCCATGGCCCCGCCACGCTCACGCGCACCCAGTCGGTGATCTTCGAATCCGTGAACGGCCGGCGCACGAGGATGCCCTGGTCGGCCAGCTGCCGCACCATCTCGTCGGCGGTGAGCGCGTCGCAGTGCACCAGCACGAAGTTGCCCTTGGTGTCGCGGTGCTTCACGCCCAGCGTGTCCAGCTTCGCGAAGATCTTGCCCTTGCTCTCCACCACCATCTGGCGGTACTCCGCCACGAACTCGGGGTGGTCCAGCGCCCACGACGCCGCATGCGCCGACAACGCCGACACCTCGTACAGCGGGCGGCACTTGGTGACCTGGGCCATCAGTGCGGGGTTGGACATCAGGAAGCCCACGCGCGCGCCGGCCAGGCCGTGCGCCTTGCTCATCGTGCGCGAGATGAGCACGTTGTCGAATTCATCGAGCAGCGGCATGTGCACGCTCTGCTCGCCCAGCACGTACAGGTAGGCCTCGTCGATCAGCAGCAGCACGCCGCGCTCGTGCAGGTGCGCCGCCAGGTGGCGCATCTGCGCTGGCGTGATGGCCGTGCCGATGAAGCCGCTCGGGTCCTCGATCACCATCAGGCGCGTCTTCGGGCCGACGGCCGCCATCATCCTGTCCAGGTCGGGCACCCAGTCCGCGCCCACCGGCACCGACGCCACCGTGGCGCCGGCCAGCCCCGCGTAGATGTCGAACATGAAGTACGACGGCGCGTGCAGCACGATCTGGTCGCCGGGCGCCACGCAGGCGTCGAACAGCGCCTTGATGGCGACGTCGGAGCCGTTGGCGATCAGCACCTGGTCCGATCCCACGCCGTTCTGCGCGGCCACCTTCTCGTACAGCGGCTTCAGGTCGGGGTATCCCCACACCAGGTCCTGCGTGATGGTCTGGCGGAAGGCCTCGAACGGCTCGTCGTCGAACGCGTGCAGGTTCTCGTTCTTGTCCAGGCGCAGGAACGCGGGACGCGCGGCCAGCTCGTCGCGGATCACCTCGCGCTGCACGTCGAGGACGGCGGGCTTCACGTACTTCTTCAGGTTGCTTGGGGTCATGTCGATTCCAGGAAAAGCGGGAGGGAGATGGATACGGAGGGGATGTATCGACTGTCAGGCCGGCACGGCGTCGCGCGCCGCCACCATCGCGGCGCACAGGGCGTCCACGTCGGCCTCGTCGTTGAAGGCGTGCAGCGCCACGCGGATCGCGTCCAGCCGCGGGCTCACCTGGATGTGGCGGCGGGCCAGCTCGCGGGTGAGGGCATGGGCGTGCGCCAGCCCGCGCGGCACGCGCAGGCTCACGTGCGCGCCCGTGCACGCGGGGTCGGCCAGGTACTGCGGGTCCAGGCCGGCGTCGTCCAGCGCGCGCACCAGGTGGCACTTCAGGTGCGCGATGCGTTCGGCCACGCGCGGCAGCGTCATCGCCTGCAGCGCCTGCACGCCGGCCAGCGCCGCGTACACGGGCGCGATGGCGGGGGTGCCCGTCTCGAAGCGGCGCGCGGTGGCCGGGTAGTCCAGGCGCGTGGGGTCGAACGCGAACGGGTCGATGCGACCCTGCCAGCCCGTGAGTTCGGAGGCGCGCGGCACGCCGGCCGGGTTGGCGGCGTAGAGGAACGCGATGCCGGGCAGGCCCAGCAGGTACTTCATCGCGCCGGCCACCGCGTAGTCCACGCCCAGCGCCACGACGTCCACGGGCTCGGCGCCCACCAGCTGGTAGGCGTCGCAGAAGCTGGCCGCGCCGTGCGCGCGGGCCAGCGCGGCGATCTCGCGTACCGGCAGGCGCGCGCCGGTGAGGTAGTCCACCGCGGGCACGGAGACGAAGCCCGTGCGGGCGTCGATGGCGCGGCGGTAGGCGTCCAGCAGGTCGGCATCGCCGGCCGCGCGTTCCACCAGCACCACCTCGGCGCCGCGGGCCCGCTGCGCGTGCCACACCTGGGACAGCGACGGGAATTCCGCCGCCGACGCCACGATGCGTGGCCGCCCGCTGCCCTGCCAATCGAGGCTGTTGGCCGCCTGGAAGGCACCGATCGTGGCATTGGGCACCAGCGCCACCTGGCGCGCGGTGGCCCCGAGCAGGCCGGCCACTGCCTCGCGCAGCGCCTCGACCTGGTGCTCGAACGCGGGCCACGGGCCGCCGTCGGCGTCCAGCGCGTGCAGCATCTCCGCCAGCGCCTCGTCCACGAACGCGGCGCGCGGCGCGTAGCTGCAGCTGGCCAGGTGCACGCGCGTGCCCAGCGACGGGAACAGCGCGCGGAAACGGAGGAGCGTCATGGTGATATCCCGGCTGGCTCAGTACGCCGCGGCCGTGGCCGAGCGTGCGTCCCACAGTTCGGCGAACATCCGGTGGCTCAGCAATTGAGCCAGCGTCTGCACGGGCATGCCCTTGGTGCCGATGCCGCCATCACCGATGGTGCGCACGGCGATGGCCAGGTGCTGCAGGCGCCAGACGGACACCTTCGAGTCCAGGTCCAGCAACGCCTCGGCCAGCACGTACAGCGCGGAGTCCGGCCCCACCTTGAACAGGTCGGCCAACGTCACGCGCTGCGCGTCGCGCTGCGCCGTGAAGGCGGCCATCAGCTTCGGCGCCATCGCGCGCAGCCCGCGCCAGCCCGGCGACTCCAGGCCGGAGCCCTGGCCCAGGGAGGGGCGCAGCACGCCGAAATCGAACGAGGCCATCCGGGCGAGGATGTCCAGCTGCTGCGTGATCGTGTCCACGCACTGCGACGCGCGCGCCAGGATCTGCGACGCCGCGACCAGGCGACCGGCATCGATCAACTGCACGGCGTGGGCCAGCTCGAACCCCGCCTGCTTCAGCCACAGCTCGGTGGACTGGTGCACGCACTGGAACAGGCGCTCGTCGCGATGCAGCACCTCATGGTCCAGGCGCTGCAGGCCCAGCAGCTCCTCGGTGCGCATGTAGGACGCGTATTCCGAGCGCGCGTTGGTGGAGGAGGTGGTGGTGGTGGCGGCGGCGGCGGCGGCGGTGTCAGGCCTCAGGCCTGACACCGTGTTCCCCCCCATCGGGCACATGCTGGCCTCGCTCATCACGCCCCCGCCTGGTCGAAGATCGCCATCACGCGGCACGGGCTGCCCGAGCCGCCCACGATGGGCAGCGGCGCCACCACCAGCATCGCGCCGCGCGCGGGCAGCAGGTGCAGGTTGCGCAGCTGCGTCAGGCCGTACTTGTTGGCGCCGTGGAAGAACCAGTGGCAGGGGTACGCCGGGTCGAAGCCGCCGGCCTGGCCCGCGTCGGTGCCCACCGTCTCCACGCCGATGCCCTGCACCTGCGTCTGTTCGGCCAGCCATTGCGCACACAGCGGGTGCACGCCCGGCGTGACGCCGCTGTTCAGGAACTTGTCCGCGTCGCCGCCATGCCGGCTCCAGCCCGTGCGGTACAGCAGCCACGAGCGTTCTGGCAACGGGCCGTGCTGCGCGATCCAGGCCTCCACGTGCCGCTGTTCCAGCAGGAAGGACGGGTCGCTCGCCTCGGCCGTCAGGTCGATCACCACGGCCGGCGCCACCAGGCGCTGCACCGGCACCTGCGACACGTCGTCGAAATCCTTGCCGGTGAGCCAGTGGATGGGCGCGTCGAAGTGCGTGCCCGTGTGCTCGCACAGCTTCAGGTTGTTCCAGTAGACGTGCGGGCCCTTGTCGTCGTAGCGGCTGATCAGCTCGCGCTGGAACGGCCACGGCTGGCCGCGTTCGGCCGGCAGGCGGATGATGGGCGTGCCCTCGTGCAACGGCGCCGTCAGGTCGACGATGCGCACGCGGCCGCTCGCCAGGCCGGCCAGCAGGTCGGTGGTGAGGGACGGCACGACGGCCGGGCGGTCTTCCAGGTCCAGCGAGCTCATGGGGCCACCCTCCGCGCTGCGCGCTCCGGCATGGGCGCTTCGGAGCGGCCGGGCGCGCCCATTTGCGCGATCCCCACGAGTTGGTCGTATTGCTGTTGCAGGCGCCGCACCACCGGGCCCGGCGTGCCATCGCCGATCGCGATGCGGTCGATCGACGTCACCGGCAGGATCTCGGCCAGCGTGCCGCAGAGGAACACCTCGTCGGCCAGGTACAGCTCGCTGCGGTCGATCTCGCGCTGCGTGAACTTCAGGCCCTGCGCGCGTGCCAGCGTCTCCACGTTGCGCAGCGTGATGCCGGGCAGCGCGCCCGCGGTGGAGGGCGGGGAGACGATCGTGTCGCCCATCACCGCCGCCACGCAGGCCCCGGGGCTCTCGGCCACCGTGCCCTTGTTGTTCAGGATCAGCGCGGTCTGGTAGCCCGCCTCCAGCGCCTCCTGGTGCGCCAGCCGGCTGTTGTGGTAGTTGGCGCCGGTCTTGATGCGCGGCGGCATCGATTCATCGCTGATGCGGCGCCACGACGACGTGCCCGCCGAGATGCCCTGGGCCAGGTGGGGGCTGCGCGGCATCTCGATGGCCGTGATGTGCGTGTGCACGACGTCGATGTGCCCCAGCGATTCGCAGCGGGGGCCCATGCCGTAGGCGAGGCCGATCACCACGTGCACGTGGTCGGTGTAGCGGTTGGCCTCGGCCAGCGCGGCCAGCGCCTCGTGGAATTGCGCGTTGGTGGTGGTGACGGGCATGCGCAGGCACTTGGCCGAATCGCGCAGGCGCGCCAGGTGCTCGTCCACGCAGAAGAAGCCGATGCGCTCGCGCGCGGGCTGCCAGTAGCCGCGCACGCCCTCGAACACGTTGGCGCCCCAGAAAGCGCCCTGCGTACGCACGTGCAGGCGCGCGTCGTTCCAGGGCACGAGGGCGCCGTCCATCCAGGCGTAGGCGGGGAAGCCGGAGTTGGCGTTGGCAGGGGTCATGGGGACTTCTCTCGAACTGATGAAGGGTGGGCGCCAGGCGGGCGTTCAGGCCGCCAGCGTGTCGGCGTCCGCGCCGGCCCGGGCGCCGGCGCCGGCCGGCATGCGCGTGACGGCGGCGAACGCCATCGAGGCCTGGCGCAGCGCCACATCGAACTGGTCGGGGCGGTGGCCATCGAACACGCTGGCCACGTGCATGTCGGGCCGCACCAGGTGCCAGCGGCCGGCCTCGTAGTGGCGCAGGATGGACGCGGGCGCCTGCGCGGCCAGCAGGTGGCGCGAGGGCGCGTGCGGCACGTGCGGCGTCTGGGTCACCTGCGGGCCCGCGGGCGAGCCGGCAGCCGCGCCGTCGGCCCCCCGCGCCGTCTCGACCCGGATCACCACGGCCGACAACGGCAAAGGCCCGAGCCCCACGCGCGCCTCGCCCAGCGCGGGCAGCACCGCGGGCGCGCGCTCGCCCACGTGGACGAACGTGAACCCGTGGCCCAGCAGCTCGCGCAGCTTGGTGGGCCGACCGGCCACGAGCAGGTCGGCGTCGGCCGCGAACATCCCCACGGCGGCGGACGTGGCCGGCGGCTGCACCAGCGGCGAGGCCAGGTAGCGGTGCGGCTGCGCCATCGTGCCGCTGTTGACGAAGCGGCGGAAGCCGCGGAAGCGCCGCGCCAGCGTGAACAGCACCTGGCGGCGCAGGCGCACCAGCCCGTTGCGCGGCACCATGAAGCGGATCGTGCGCTCGGTGACGTCGATGTTCTCCTGCGCCGCTGCCGTGCGCTCGCCGTGGTAGGTCTCCAGCAGCGACGAATCGGCACAGCCGCGCATCACCAGCGCCAGCTTCCAGGCCAGGTTGTCCGCGTCCTGGATGCCGCTGTTCATGCCGCGCGAGCCATACGGGGGCAGGGCATGCGCCGCGTCGCCCGCCAGCATCACGCGTCCGGCCACCAGCCGTTCGGCACGGCGCTGCTGGAAGCGGTAGACGCTCATCCACAGCAGGTCGTACGGCACGTCGCCGATCACCGAGCGGATGCGCCGCTCCAGGCCGCCGTCGCGCTTGTCCTGCGCCACGTCCACCGTGGGCGGCAGCTGCCAGTCGATGCGCCAGACGTCGTCGGGCTGCGGGTGGATGATCACCTGGTAGCCGCGGTTGAACGCCGGGTCGAAGTGGAAATGGCGCTCCTTGCTGAAGGGCAACCTGGCGCGGATGTCCGTGATCAGGAACTGCGACGTGTGGCGATACCCCAGCCAGCGCACGCCCAGCAGGTCGCGAACGTTGCTGCGCACGCCGTTGCACGCGGCCACGTAGGCGAAGCCCCGCGGCTCGACCCGCGCGCCGCGCTTGACCTCCAGCACCACCCCGTCGGCCGACGGGTGCACGCCTTCCACGCGCGCGTTCCAACAGACCTCGATGTCGGCGCGGCGCTCGATCTCCGCCAGCAGGATCTGCTCGATGCGGTACTGCGAGATGTTGACGAAGGGCCCCCAGCGGTTGCCCAGGTCGTACTGCGCCCGCACGATGCGGTCGCCACGGATGTAGACGTTGGAGTGCGTCCACTGCACCCCCTCGCGGTGCACCTGCGCGGCGCAGCCGGACTTGTCCAGGATCTCCAGCACGTCGCCCTGGATCAGACAGGCCTTGGAGCCCTCCTGCTTCAGGCCGGGGTTCTCGTCGTAGAGGACCGACGCGATGCCGTGGTCGGACAGGCGCAGCGCCAGCGCAAGGCCCACCGGGCCGGCGCCGATGATGCCCACGCGGTGCTCGAAGGGGGAATGGTCGGGAAGATTCTGCATGGTCGCGCTGGGGAATATCAGAGTTGTTCGGACGTCTGCTTCGCACCGGGCGTCACGGTCGTGAAGACCGGCAGGTCCTTCACCGTCTTCAGGTACGGCGTGCCCTCGGTGTAGCCCGTGCCCGACCCCTCGCCCAGGTACTTCTTGGCGATGCCGTAATGTGAATGCCGCCAGCGCGTCATGGTTTCGGACAGCGCGCACATCGCCGACTCGATGTCGGCGAGCAGCCCGGCCGCCACGCCCGGATCCGCGCGCAGGCGGGCGAATTTGTCGTCCAGCGATTCACCGCCGTCGCGCAGGGATTTCTGCAGCGCGGGCACGGACGAATACGCCAGGGATTCCAGGCGCTCCTTGTCCGGGTTGCGGCAAAGGGCTTCCATCGTCTTGTAATTGACCGACTGGATGGCGCTGGCGCCCGTGGTGAACTCGCGGAAGGTGCAGAACGATTCCTTCTGCATCGTGGCCAGCGTGAGGAAGTGCTTCAGCCCCTCGTCCAGGATCGCGTTGCCGGCCCGGACGAAGCCCGCCACCCGCGCGGGCTCGTCGGCGAAGGCGCGCAGCGCGCGGCGCAGCAGTGTGCACACGCTCACGAACGTGGCGTCCAGGGACTGGAGGATGCGCAGGAACAGGTGCTCGTCGTGCGCCGTGTACACCGGCATCATGGAGACGTCCAGGATGAACTGGCTGTGCGCCAGCTGCTGCGTGCTGCAGAAACGCACGGCCTTGTCCGCATGCGAGCGCACACTCACGGAATCGTCCGGCGTGGCGAAGCCCAGCCGCTCCAGCGACGGCTGGATGGCCCTCAGCGCGAACTTGATCCGCCGCTCCACCAGCTCGGCATCCGGCGGCAGCTCGGGCAGGAAGGTCTCGCCGCCCTCCAGCTGGTTCAGCTCGAAACGCAGCGCATCGCTCATCAGCGAGCACACGGTGACGTCGTGCACGTGCCTCACCAGCGCGGGATCTGCGTCGTCCGCCACTGGCGGGCGCACGTGCTCCAGCAGCGGCAGCGCGGTATAGGTCAGGTAGTTGTATTTCTCGTCATATTTGTCGAGTACCACGTCCAGGAATTTCCCCAGGAACGGGTCCATCAGGCCGAAGGGCGCCTTGGCGACGGCGCATCGCCGGGTATGGTCGAGCGCTTCGAGTACTCCGGGATCCATGAAATGCTTGCCCCGGCGGCGAACCTCGTCCACCGCGGCCGAATATGGAAACGCCACCGGAACAGGACGCTCCGCCCAGTCCAGCAAACTCTTCACCGCTCTTGATTCCATGCTTGATACCTCACGATTGCCGCCACGCATCGGTCAAATTGCAACCATCTGCAAGACGCCAGTCCCAGCCCGTTTCGGGAGGGCGCACTATAGGTTTGCGCCCCTGATCACCCGTTGAGGGTTAGCGAGGTTGACATCTCAAGCGCAAGGATATTCTGCGAAGGCGATCAAGATATCCCCCAGGCGTGGGTGGACCCGTGCAGACCCCCCTATAAACATTGACAGTTGTGCACAGCAGCAACTTCAGTTATAGGGATTGTTCGTCAATACGGGGGATATATTCCGCCGCGAATATGACGAGAAACATTCGGCCTCAAATCGATTCGGACGCGCCGGCACGGAACAATCCACTATCCAGCCGTTGAGCAGCGCGGCGCACGTCCGGCCGGGAGGGCCTGCCAAGTCCCCTCAGGCGACGCGTGTCGCGATAAGATTTGTAACGCCCAACCGCTTGCAGCGGCCCCTGACGCGCATGCACCCCGACGCCCCCCTCCCCACCCTGTTGTCGTTCCCCGGCTGGAAATGGCATCCGGTGGAGCGGCAGCTTTACGTCGACGGCCGGCGCCACGCGCTGGGCAGCCGTGCGCTGGCGGTGCTCGACGCGCTGGTGGCGCGCCCGGGCGATGTGGTCACCAAGGAGCAGCTGCTGGACGTCGCGTGGGCCGGCCTGGTGGTGGAGGAGAACAACGTCTCGGTGCAGGTGGCGGCGCTGCGCAAGGCGCTGGGGCCCGACGTCATCGTCACCGTGCCGGGCATCGGCTACCGGTTGGCCGCGTGCCCGGTGGGCGGCGCGGCGCTGGCCGCTGGCGCCGCGGAACCCCCCTCCGCGTCGACGCCGGCCCCCAGCGCGCGCCCCGCCGCGCCGGAGCTGCTGGGCCGCGATGCCGATATCGCCGCGGTGGCCACGTTGCTGGCGCGCTGCCCGCTGGTCACGATCGTGGGCTGTGGCGGCATCGGCAAGACGTCGCTGGCCCGCGCCGTCCTGGCGCGCGCGGACGCCGGCCTGCCCGCCACGGCGCACTGGATCGACCTGGCGCCGGCGCGCGACAGCGGCGACGTGCTGGCCGCCGTGGCTGACGGCGTGGGCATCCGCCTCGACAAGGCCTCGTCGATGGACGCGCCCGACGCGCGCACCGACACGCTGGTGGCGGCGCTCTCGCAAGTGGAAGGCTGCGTCGTGCTGGACAACTGCGAGCACGTGATGGACGCGGTGGCGCCGCTCGTGCGGCTGGCGCTGGCATCGGCGTCGGGCGTGCGCTGGTTGCTGACGTCGCAGGAGCCGTCCCACGTGCCGGACGAGCGCGTGCACCGCCTGGCGCCACTCTCGGTGCCGGAGGGCGATGCGTCGGTGGCATCGGCCGGCCAGCACGCCGCGGTGGCGTTGCTGCTGCAGCGCGCCAGCGCGGCGGACCGGTGGTTCCAGATGGACGAGCGCAACGTGGCCGCGGTCGTCGACCTGTGCCGGCAGCTGGACGGACTGCCGCTGGCCATCGAGATGGCGGCCGCGCGCGTGCCCACGCTGGGCCTGGAAGGCGTGCGGGCGCAGCTGGGCGACCGCCTGCGACTGCTGTCGGCGCGCCGGGCCACGGTGCCGCGGCACCAGACGATGCGGGCCGCGCTGGATTGGAGCCACGCGCTGCTCGGCCCGCAGGAGCAGGTGGTGTTCCGCCGGTTGGCCGCGTTCGGCGACGCCTTCACGGTGGAGCAGGCCTGCCGCGTGGTGGCGGACGACGGCGAGACGGCGCACGCAGGCGGCGCAGCGCACGACGCCGCCCCGCTGGACGAGTGGACCGCGCTGGAGGCCATCGAATCGCTGGTGGACAAATCGCTGCTGCAGCGCGATCCCGCCAGCAGCCGCCTGCGCCTGCTGGAAACGGCGCGCGACTACGCGGTCGCGTTGCTCGCGCGCGCGGGCGAAGCCGCCCGCGTGCACGATCGCCACGCCGCCACCTTCGCGGCCCGCTGCCGCACCGCGCGGGCCGACCTGGACCAGCTGCCCGACGCCGCCTGGCGCGATCGACATGTGCCCGACCGTCCCAACGTGGTGGCCGCGCTGAAACATGCCTGCCAGCACGGCTCGCCAGACGACCTGGCCTGGCTCGTGGCCGGCCTGGCCCAGATGGACCTGCTGTTGTGCCGCTCCGCCGACGTCCTGCAGTTGCCCATCCCGCGCGACCGCCTGCACCAGGCCGCGCCGCACGCCCGCGCCGCGGCCCTCGTGGAGCTGTCCTGGGCCGAGTACTCCGACGGCCACCGCGAGGCCGGCACCGCCCTCGCCCACCAGGCCTTCGACCTGGCCAACGACCTGCGTGACACCGCGCTCGCGCACCGCGCGCTGGCCCAGCTCACGCGCCTCTACGAATCACGCCACGGCCACGCGGCGCAGGCACGGGCCGCCTGGCAACGCCTGCAGGCGCTGGAGACAGCGGCCACGCCCGTCGCGCTGACGGTGCGGCAGCGCCTGTTCACCCATGTGCACGCCGGCCTCACCTACCGCGCGGGAGACCGGGTGGCGATGCTGGAGCGCATGGAGCGCCTGGCCGTGGGCGCCGGCATCGAGGGCAGCGCCGCGATCTGCCGCGTGTGCCTCACCGACGAATGGCTGGTGCGCGGCGAGCATGCGCGCGTGGTGGCGATGGCGCCGCACTACCGGCCGGAGGTGGAGCGCTTCCCGCGCCTGCTGGCCGCGCTGATGCAGAACCTGGTGCTGGCGCTGGTGCGCGAGGGGCGCGTGGACGAGGCACTCGAGCCCGCCAGCGTGTCGCTGCGCGCGCTGCCCAGCGCGGCCTACACGATCGTGGCGTCCTTCGCGCTGGCGTCGGCGCTGGCCGGCCGCTGGGAGGACGCCGCCCTGCTGGACGGCAACGCGGCGCAGGGCCGCGCGCAGCACGACGACCATCCCGATCCCGCCGAAGCCGCGGCCCGGCACGACCTGCACGCGCACCTGGCGCTGCACCTGGACGACGCGCGCCTGGGCGAGCTGCGCCGCCTGGGCGCCGACCTCATGCCGCTGGACGCGCTGCGGATGGTGGTGTTCTCGCGGCCGTCGTCGCCCCTGCCGTCCGCCAGGGCGCCAGCGCCAGCAGTGATGCCAGGTCCGATCGCTTCACGGCATCCGTCCTGATCCGCGTCACCACGCGCTGCGCCATGCCGGAGCCGGCACCGCAGGCCGCGTCCACCAGCGCACGCAGCCGCGCCTCGGTGCGATCCGCGAACCACATGCCCGCCAGCGGCCGCACCACGGCATCCGCCGCCGCGGCCGTGATCGCGCCCTCCGCCTGCAGCGCCTCGATCGCCATGCGCACTTCCACCAGCGCCTCCGACAGCGGGAACCACGGCGGCATGGGCGCGTGCAGCAGCGTGAGCTCGTCGTCCGGCAGGTCGTCCACCCGCGCGAAGCGGGCGTGGACACGGCCATGGCCGCGCATGCCCTCGTGGCGCATCTCCCACGCGCGGATCGCGCCCAGGCTGGCCACGCCCCACACCTGCCAGCCGGCATCCAGCGCGTCGCACAGTTCCGCGTGGCCCAGCGCGGCCACCTGCTGGAAGGCGCCGTCGCAGATCACGAGCGTGCCGGGTGCGCGGCCTTGCCGGCGTTGCTCGGCGATCAACCGCGACACATCGCCCCGCCGCGCCGGCGGGCGGACCACGTCGACGGCGTCCGATACGCAAGCCGCGGGCAGGCCGTGCGTGGTGGGACCGGCGAACAGCACCGACGGGCCGCGCGGCATCGCGTCAAGCCTCCGCCAGCACGCGGGCCAGCAGGCGGGGGCCCAGGCGCATCGGGCGCGGGCCGTCCATCGATTCGCAGCGCGGGATGACCACGCGCACGACGCACAGGCCGCCCAGGTGGTCCGTCGGGAAGGCGTGCCGCAGCACATGGGCAAAGCCATGGCGGGCCAGCAGGCCCAGCAGGTCGTGCAGCACCTGGTCCAGCGATCGGGACAGGTCCAGCAACGGCGGGGCGGGCGACCACGCCACCGTGTCCACGCCGCCTCGGAAGCGCGACAGCAACCGGTGCTCCAGCGCGGGCCGTTCCGCGCGCGACACGTCCTCGCGCGCATCGAAGGAGACCACGAGATCGTCGCGCGATCCCTGCAGCGACACCGCACGCGCCTGCGCCGCCTCGCACACCGCACGCGACAGGGCGATCGCCGCGTCGGGATGCAGTCCGGAGCCTTCGGCCAGCGGGATGTCGCCGTCGGGCTCGTGCAGCACCGCCTGGAAGCACGGCAGCCCCGCCGCGCTGGGCAGCGCGCGCACGTGCAGCGTCACGCCGCACGCCTGCCAGGCCTGCGCCATCGCGGCGAAGGGGGCGGGCAGCGTGTCCACGCGCAGGCAGGGCAAGGCGGTGGCGGCATGCGCCATCGACAACGCGTCGCGCTCCAGCACCTCGAGCGCGCCGTGCAGCGTGGCCTCCGCCAGCGTGTTGCCGGAGGCGAGGCCGTTGGACGTGACGCCGAACAGCGGGCGGGCGCAGGCCCAGGGCATGTGCACCAGCTCGGCCGGCAGCCACGCGTCGCCCGCGCGGACGCCCGCATGCCACCACTCGCAGCGCACGGTGTCGAGTGGATCGTCCGCCGCCAAGGCGCGCCCGAAAGCCGGGGCCAGGTCCACCAGCCGCCAGGCGCCCTGCCAGTCGTCCTGCAGTTGCCCGCAGGGACGCTGGCGCGCCGACGCCAACGCGCGCGCGTCGGGCTCGGCCACGGCGTGCTCCAGCGCCTCCATCACGGCGCCCACGCGCGCGTCCACCGCCTGCAGGCCCTTGCCGGCGTGCACGCGCAGCACGCGCCCGCGCGGGCGCACGCTGGTGAACACGGGCATGCCCAGGCGGTCCAGGCGCGTGATGTCGGTGACGCGCGTGATGCCCCAGCGGGACATCACGGCCAACGCCTCGCGCAGCGTCTGCGCCGGTGGGCACGTCCGCATGCTGGAGCCGAGGCGGACGGGGCTCACGGTCGCGCTTCAGTTGCCGTCGTCGGGCGGCTCGCCGTCCTCGGGCGGTTCGCCGTCGGGTCCGGGTTGCGGTTGGGCCGGCTGCGGCTCGCCTTCGCCCGGGACGCCATCGGGCTCGAGCGGGTTGTGGTGGGGTTGGCGCGTGGCGACGAAATACAGACTGGTGTGCGCGGTGGCCATGAAGGCCTTCAGCGCATTCTGCTCGTCCTCGCCCCACCCCGTCGTGTTGAAGAACAGCGCGTGGTCGATGATGCCGTCCGTTTGCACCGGATCGCGGTCCACGATGACATCCGTGACATTGCCGATCGGCACGGGATTGGTGTCAGCCATGGCTCTGGTCTCCCTTCAATGCCACCCCCCGGCAGCCCGAAGCCAATCTAACATCCCATCGCAGGCGACGGAACGGGTCGAACGCATGCGCATCCTCTCGATTTAGGAACGTTTAGGAACGCCAAAGGACGACCAGGCCCTCCCCGGACCACAGTGCCTCCACACCAACAAAGAGGAGTCACGTCATGGTCCCCGTCCCCGTCCCCGTCCCCGTTCCCGTTGTCGTTCCCGCCGCCTTGTACGCCAGCGCCGTCCCGTCGAGCAGCGTCCCGTCCGGCATCGTCACCCTGATGGCCGCGATGCTCGACCGCGTGGAGTGCGGCCTGGTGGCCGTCGCCGCCGACGCCACGCTGCTGCACGCGAACCGCGCCGCCCGCGCCGAGCTGGCCAACGCCGGCGTGCTGGCCCTGCACGGCCGTCATGTCGTGGCGCCACGCGCCCGCGATGCCTGGTCTCACCTGCTGTCCGAGGCCGCCGTGCGTCGCCGCAGCCGCCTGCTGCAGCTGGACAGCGACGGCTCGCGGCTGATGCTGGTGGCTACGCCGGGCCCCGCCGACGACGCACCCGGCACCGCGCTGGTGCTGTTCGGCCGCCGGGAGGCCTGCTCGCGGCTGGGCCTCGAGATGCTGGCGCACCACCACGGCCTCACGAGCGCCGAGGCGCGCGTGCTCACCGGCCTGCTGCAGCGCCAGTCGCCGCGCCAGGTGGCCGACGACCACGGCGTGGCCGTCTCCACCATCCGCACCCAGATCCGCGCGCTCTGCGAGAAGCTGGGCGTGCGGGGCATCGACGGCCTGTTGCTGCGTGCCGCCGAAGTGCCGCCCGTGATGGCGGCGTGCTGACCACTCATCGAGGAGGAACCGCCATGTCCATCACCATCCCCACGCTCCTGCGCACCCCCCTGGCCCTGGCCGTGACCGCGTTGGCCACCGGCTGCGCGCACCTGCCGGCCTACGAGCACGACACGCCGCCGCGGGACAGCGCAGCGCCGTCCGCACCGCGCGACGGCTCGCCCGACATGCACGACGTGATCCAGCACGTGGAGTGCGAGCTGCTGCAGGCCGTGCTGGCGGCCAAGCCCGTCGCGCAAGGCGGGCAGGGGCAGTCGAACCTGGCGCGCCTGGCCACGGACCAGTACGTCGCGTATGTCACGCTCACGCTGGATGTCGTGGAGAGCGAGGGCGCGCACCCGAGCCTCGCCGCGGTCACGCCCTTCGCGGGAGACGGCCTCAGCCGCAGCCTGGGCGTGGGCGCCAGGCTGTCGCAGGAACGGCACCGCAACATGACGCAGAGCTTCATGCTGCGGCTGGATCCCACCCGGGCCGTCCTGCCGTTGAAGGAGGCGTGCCAGGCCCATGGCAGCCGGCTGCGCGGCACGCTCGACCTGGCGGACGTGATCGCCGAAGGCCTGCGCAGCACGCGCAAGGAAGACTTCACCCTGCCGCTGGTGGACGACAGCAAGAGCATCCAGGACGACGTCGCGGCCGGAGGCCTGGCCCAGAGTCCCCTGCCCACGTTCGGCAGCACCGTCGAGTTCACGGTCGTGCACGGCATCGACGTCGATCCCGTGTGGACGCTGCGCCGCTTCGTCGGACCGGGGGGTGGCTCCGACCCGCTACTGGCGCACGACCGCACGCTCAAGGACACGCTGGTCATCTCGTTCGGCTCGTCCACCCAGGGCGGCGAGACGGGGGATGCCGCCGCCGTGCGCGGCGCGATGTTGCAGCAGACGCTGCAGATCCTGAACACGCTGCGCGTCCCGCGGCTGCGCAACTGAGCACCCTCGAGGCCCGACATCCATGACCTATGCCCGCCACGCCCTGCACGCGCCCCTCGCCCGCAACACCGCCGACGAGCGGGCCCTGCACGACGCCCTGGGCGCCGCGCATCGCGATCTCACGCCGGCGATCGACCTCGCCCGCGCGCGTGCCCCCCTGCGCGAGCGCGACGCCGCGGCCGTGCCCGCGGCTGCGCCCGCGGACGTGGAGATCTCCCTCACCACCGTCTCCCGCGCCGGCAGCTTCGACGCCTACCTGCGCGTCGAGCCGCTGGGCGACCCCGGGCGCGGCATCGACATGGTGGTGGACTCCGGCTGCGCCGTCGTGGTGCTGCCGTCCTGGGAGGACCTGGCCGCGTCCGCCCATGCGGACCAGTACCAGGTGCTGGCCACCGCCACCGAGCCCTGGCACTGCCCCGCCCACATCGTGCGCGGCCCGCTGGTGCTGCCCACCGCCGACGGCCAGCGCCTGGTGCTGCCGGACTGCGTCTTCTACGCCTGCATCGGTCCGGCCCCCGGCGGCTCCGCGCGCACGTCCAACTTCGGCGTCGGCTGCCTGGCGCCCTGGTCGGCCAGCGCATGGAACGTGCCGGCCGGCGTCGCCGACCCCCTGAAGCCCGCCCTCGCCCACTGGCATCCGCAGGCGTTCGCCACCTTCTCCTACGCGGCCGCCACCGACGTCCTGGCGCCCGCCGCGGCCGGCGCGCCCGGTGGCTTCCACGTCCACACGGGTTCGCGCCTGCTGCTGTCCACCCAGGCCCCCGCCCGTGCCCGCTGGCTGCACCTGCTGCGCGACGAGCCCTGGATGTGCGTGCGCCCCCTGCGACTGGCCATCGCCAGCCAACCCACGGCCTGGCCCGCGGACGCGGACGCCATCGCCATGGTGGACACCGGCGGCACCTGCAGCTTCCTCTCCGATCCCGAGGACCTGGTGTGCACGGCCGCCTGGCCCGACCCTACCGACAACCCCGAGTGGGCCGCGCACTCCACCCGCTGCGAATCGATCGCGTCCGCCGTGGCGCTGCGGTTCGGCGACGACGACGGCTCCCCGCCCGTCGACCTGCTGGTGGACCCCGCCACCCTGCCCCCTTCCGCGCAGGGGTTGACGATGGTGATGTGCCACGAGAACGCGTACATGTGGGGCCGGCGCGGGATGAACACGGGCGGCTTCGTGGCCCTGGTGCAGGACCTCGTCATCGACTACGGTGGCGAGCGCGCGGGCTTCCTCGCCCGCTGAGCCCGCGCGCCACGCGGCAGGAGGGCCCCATGATCGTCTTCGGCCAGGTCTCGGACACGCACTTCGGCGCCGTCCTGGCCAACACGCGCGCCAGCCGCACGCCGCACCAGTCCGCCCACGCGCTGCCGCTGTGCCTGAAGCTGCATGCCGCGCTGGACAACGTGCGCGCCGCCAACGGCTTCGACCAGGTCGCGCCGCTGCCCATCGTGCACAGCGGCGACCTCACTGGCGCGGGCGACGCCGCGGAGTTCGCCATCGGCCAGCTGTTCATGCGCGGCCGCGCCCGCATCGCCCGCTCGAAGACGGCCGCCCGATTCGGCCTGGACGTGCAGGACGAGCACCTGCTGGCGATGGTGCCCGGCAACCACGACCACTGGGCCGGGCTGAGCGGCGGCTTGAACTACCTGGCCGGGCCGCCGGCGCGCTCGTCCTGGGTCGCGCCCACGCATTTCCGGCCCACGCCGTGGCACAAGCGCTGGGCCAGCGTGCACCCGGACGACGACGCGGTCGTCCTCGACCTGTTCGGCGTCGATTCCAACTCCGGCTTCGCCGTGGGCCAGGCCAGCTACCTGGCCAAGGGCGAGATCTCGACCGCCGAATTCCAGTCGCTGGAGGCGCTCCTGCAGCACTGCCGCGCCGACCGCCGGGGCATCCACCTGCGCGCCATCGTCTGCCACCACTCGCCCAGCTACCGCGGCGGCCTGCTGCGCACCAACGAACTGCACCCGACCTCACGCGCCCAGTTGCTGGACCTGTGCGGCCGCTACGACGTGCACGCGCTGCTGACGGGCCACACCCACGACTTCCACGCGGCCGCCCTGGCCACACCCGCCGGCGGCGTGGTGCACGAGCTGCGCTGCGCCTCCACGCTGGCCCTCGGCCAGCCGCTCAACGGCTTCCTGGTGCACCGCATCGCCATCGACCGCTCCGGCCAGCGCACCTGGACCTGCGACCGCCACGCGTGGAACGGCAGCAACTTCGTGCGCAACGGCACGCCGCTGGTGCAGTTCGCGGTGTGAGGGCGGCCCGCCTGCGGCTGCAACCGCCGGCAGGAAACCGCCTGCCCCCATCGCGAGCGGCTGGCGGCCGCCTACCCTCTCCGCCACTGATAGGCCACGGCGCCGTCGCTCGACGACTCGATCGCCGTCATGCCCTGAGGCGGCAACGTGCCGCCCACCATCATCGCCACCACGACGTCCACCAGGCTCACCAGCTCCGGTCCGACCAGGCCCGTGGCCAGCGCCAGGTTGGCTTCCACCAGCTCGGGCAGGTCCAGCCGCGCGGCCGCGCTCCCGCCCAGCCACTGCGCCGTTCGCTGTCGTGCGTTCACGCGCAGCGTGGCGCGGCCTTCGGTGCGCTTGTCCCACGGCAGGAATTCCTCGATCGCCGCCGACACCGCCACCAGCCCGTCCAGCACCTGCAACACGCGCTGGGCGTGGTCGGGTTCGGTGCCTGCTCGCTCCTGCCCTTGCAGCGCCTCGCGCCAGCGCGCGTGCACCCACTCGGCCTGGCCCATCGCGTCCTGGCTGGCGGCGTCCAGCTGCGCCAGCCAGCTGTCGTGGTCGGGGGGCAGGTCGTCGCGACGCGGCGTGTCGGGTGCACCGCGCGCCGCCGCAGCCCTGGCCGCGGCGTGGAGCCCCGCGGCCACGGTGAACTCGTCCCGGACGGCCTGCGGCGCATGCGCCAGCAGGTGACGCCACTGGTCGGCCGACTCCTGCTGCAGCCGGCCCACCACGTCCACCAGCACGTAGGCCACGCGTCCGGGGCCGAACGTGGCCACCTGCAGGCCGTCCGCGTTGCAATGCACCTGCAGGCGACCCTGCACGGCGGCTTCCACCAGGGGTTCGAGCGACATGGCATGACTCCTCATCGACGGTGTCCAGGCGCCGTGCGGGTGCGTGCCCGCAAGGCGCCGCGAAATTTCTGGCCGATGCGCGCGGCCACGTGCTGCACCCGCGACGGCGCCTGCTGCAGGCGCTGCGCCGCGGTGGCCACATCGAAGCCCTGCGCGAACAGCAGGTCGGCCACCTGGCGTTCGTCGGCATCGAGCAGGCCCGGCTCGTCCATGCGCGCCGCCAGCGCGGCCAACGCCTGCAGCAGCGTCAGCCGCGCGAAGTACACGTTGGTCGACAGCGCCTCGGCCACCTCGCCCAGCGACTGCTCGGGCCCCTCCATGCCGAAGTACAGGCGCAGCGCGCGCTGGTGCTCGGGTCGAAGGCGGTCCAGCACGGCCGGCAGCACGCGCAGCATCTGCTCGTGCAGGCGTTCGTCGAGGATCACCGGCGGCTCCGACGACCGATCCCCGGGCCCCTCGAACGCCGCATCGAACGACCGCTCCACGCGCCGCCGCGTGAGCGCGTGGCGCAACGCGAAGCGATGGAACGTGGTGGTGAGCCACGCCGCCTCCTTGCCGTCGCCCAGCGCGGGATCGAAGCTGCCGATGGCCAGGTGCAGCTCCCGCGACGCGAACATCGCCAGCAGGTCGTGCAGTTCCAGCGTGTCCAGGCGCAGCCCGCTGGTGGCCAGGCGGGCGCGCACGTGGGCCAGCAACGCGGTGCCGCTGTCCACCAGCATCAGCTCGGCCAGCGCCTCGCGCGGGCGCCAGGCGGGCGCGGGCGGGGTGCAGGCGGGGGTGGGGCCGGCCGGCATGTGGCCGGAAGGGACGTTGCCGGCGGGCACCCCGGCGCCAGTCGGCAGGTTCACGCCGACGTGCGCGTCGAGCGAGAGGATCGGCCGTCCGGACGCCGCCTGCACCAGGTCGCGCAGGGACGCATCGATGGCGTCGTCGTGCCGAGCTTCGACGGACAGGGCCAGGGCCGGCGAGGCCGTGCAGGCCGCCAGGAAGGCCCCGAGCGTCCACACCTGGCGCGTCGGGGTGGACGCGCCGCATCGCCGCGCGCGCGCCGCCCAATGGAACACCCCCTGCTCCTCGAAGAGGCAGGCGACGGCACAGGCGGAAGTCGCGGTCAGGGAGGACATGGTGAAGGCGCGCAGGCGTCGGGTGAAGAGCGCACGGCACTCGTGCGGTGGAACTGGCTATTGGCCCGCGACCGCCTTTGCGCGACGCCCGAAATGTGACCAATTGCAACAACGCCATCGAGGGGCGAGCTTCGAGTGTGCACATGACAGGCGTCGCCGTCGAGCGACTCGAGCGGGGACGCCTGGCACGCACCGCACAGTCGTTCACCCTGGGTCGCCCGCTTGCCAACCACCAGGCATGCCCCGTTTCCCCCTGCACCGCCGCCTCCGCTCACGCCGCCTGGCCGCCCTGCGCGACGCCCTCGCCGCGCGCTTCAAGACCTTCGTCTCGCAACGGTCGTTCCCCTGCGTCGGCGCCAAGTCCGCGCTCAACCGCGACCGCCTGCAGTTCGGCCTGTTCAAGTCGCTCGGCGACCGCGGGTCCGCCGCCGAGCTGGTCGAGCAGCTGGCCGGCTTCTCGTCCCTGCACGCGCACCCGGGCGTCGACGCCGTGTCCTTCGTCGCCATGTTCCGCCAGCCCGTGGCCAACGAGGACGCGTTCCATGGCGCCCTCTGGTCCCACCTGCAGGCGATGCACGACATCGACGTGCGCACGCACCCCTGGGACCCGAGCGTCAGCGCCGATCCGGCCAACGACAACTTCTCGTTCAGCTGCGCGTCGCGCGCCTTCTTCGTGGTCGGGCTGCATCCCCAGGCCTCGCGCATGGCCCGCCGCGCGCCCTTCCCGTGTCTGGTCTTCAACTTCCACGACCAGTTCGAGGCGCTGCGCGCGCAGGGCCGCTACGACAAGCTGCAGGACGCCATCCGCGAGCGCGACATCGCCCTCCAGGGCTCGATCAACCCGATCCTGGCGCGCTTCGGCGAGGGCTCCGAGGCCGCGCAGTACTCGGGCCACGCCGGCCTGGCGGGCGCCGGATGCCCGTTCCACGCGCGCGCCGCATGAGCACGCCGGCCACCATGGCATCCACCGCCTGCCGCTGCCGAATCCCCCGCCAATCCGGCCGCGGCTTCCGCATGAAACGCGGCGACATCCTGCGCGTGGTGGACCCGCAAGGCGAGCAGGTGTCGGACCTGTTCGCCTTCCGCGACGGCGACCCCGCCTGCAGCCTGTCCTCCGGCCGCAGCATCGACTACGCCGGCAAGATCTACCTCAGCGTCGGCGACACGCTCTGGTCCAACGACAGCCACCCGATGTTCACGATCGTCAAGGACGACGTGCGTCGCCACGACTTCCTGCTCACGCCCTGCAGCCAGGAGATGTTCGAGATCCTCTACCAGCACCGCGGCCACCACCCCAGCTGCTTCGAGAACCTGAAGAACGCCTTCGAGCCCTTCGGCATCGGCCCCGAGCGCATCGGCACCACCTTCAACATCTTCATGACGGTGGACGTGGACGCCGACGGCAGCGTCACGGTCAAGCCGCCTCGCTCCAAGCCCGGCGACGCCATCGAACTGCGCGCCGAGATGGACCTCATCTGCGCGCTCACCGCGTGCTCCGCCGAAGGGTCCAACAACGGCACGTTCAAGCCGATCGATTTCGAGGTGCTGCCGGCAGGTAGCGCGCCTTGACCGCGGCCCGCACACCCATCGTCCAGCAGCTGGCCGAGCTGATCGACGCGCACGGCTGGCGGCCGCGCTTCGAAGCCGCCATCACCCGCGCGCACCGCAGCGGCGTCGCCGCGCTGCGGGCCGTGGACAGCCTGCCTGCGTACCTGGCCTGGCTGGATGACCTGGCGCAGTGGGCCCCGCGCGAGAACGGCCCGTCGCAACTCGTGCACGACAAGCTGGTCGAGTTCCATTTCGTCGTCGGGCAGCCGGCGCTGGAGCCAATGCAGTCCAGTCGACAACCCGGTGCGGATGACGACGCGGCGCTCACCCCGCTCTCCCGGTGGATCGTGGACTTCGCCCGTGCCTGGGGCGCGTTCCTCGACACGCCGGCCTCGGCCGCCCGCATCGATTCGTTCCGCACCGACCCGCTGTTCCATTGGGACGACTACATGCCGCCACCCAGCGGCTACCTCACCTTCAACCAGTTCTTCGCACGCCACGCCAAGCCGGGCCGGCGTCCGGTCGCGGACCCGCACGACGACCGCGTCATCGTGTCCCCCGCCGATGCCAACTTCATCGGCCAGTGGCGCGTGGACGCAGCGTCCACCATCGAGGTGGTCGACCAGAAGGTCACGCTGAAGGGCCTGCGCTGGTCGCTCGCGGAGCTGCTGCAAGGCAGCCCGCACGCCCACGCGTTCGCGGGCGGCGTGCTCACGCACAGCGCGCTGCGCACGTACGACTACCACCGCGTCCATGCGCCGCTGGCGGGCGAGGTGCTCGAGTCCCGGGTGATCCAGGGCCAGGCCTGGCTGGGCGTGGAGGTGGTGGCAGCGCCGCAGCACCAAGCGCTGCGCACGCTCGAGGCGCTGGAGGGCACGGGCTACCAGTTCCACCAGACGCGCGGCCTCGTCGTGCTGCGCACGCCGCTCGGCCTGGCCGCCTGCCTGCCGGTGGGCATGGCCCAGGTTTCCTCCGTCGTGCTGACGGCCGAGGTGGGCGTGCACCTGCGCAAGGGCGAGGAACTGGGCTACTTCCAGTTCGGCGGCAGCGATGTCGTGATGATCTTCGACGCGTCCTGCGGCGCGCACCTGGACGACGACGCGGGCCGGCATCGCCTGCAAGGCGAGCGGGCCGGCACGTGCGGGGCGGGCGCTACCGCGAATAGATGACCCGCCCCTGCCGGACCACGCACCGCACCTTCGCGAAGTTGCCCACGTCCACCGCCGGATCGCCGTCCAGCACCACCAGGTCCGCGTCCATCCCGGCGGCGACCCGGCCGCGCCGGCCGCCTTCCTTCCAGAAGGCCGCCGGCGTCGTCGTCAACGTCGCCAGGATCTTCATCGGCGACAGCCCCGCGCGTGCCAGCAACCGGTACTCGTCCGTCGGGTCCACGTCCAGCATGTAGCCCACGTCCGTGCCGAACATCAGCGTGCCGCCCGCCGCGTCGAAATCGCGCACATGCGCCAGCACGCCCGCGACGATCCTCGCGTGCACCGGCGCCGGCACCTGCTGCTTGTCCAGCTCGTAGGGCATCAGCTTCAGCGTCGGCACCATCGCCACGTGCGCCGCGATGGCCTGGCGCAGCAGGCCCTCGGGCCAGGGGTCGCCGTCATTGAAGGCGTCGTGCGCCAGCACGTCCACGCCCGCCTGCACGGCTTCCAGCGCGCCGGCCGCGTCGGTGGGATGCACGAACACCGGCGCGCCGCGGCGATGCGATTCGGCCACCGCCGCGCGCGCGATGTCGAGCGGCATCGTCTTCACCTGGCCGCCGCCTTGCGGCGTCACCAGGAACAGCTTGGTCGCGTTGGCGCCCGCGTCCAGGTTGTCGCGCACCTGCCTTGCGGCCTGCTCCGGCGTGGCCGGCTGGGGCAGCTGCTTCAGGAACTCGGGCGGCAGGTCGTGGATGTAGATGGGCAGGCCGTTGGCCGGGAACAGCGGCCAGCTGGCGGAGAGGATACGGGGGCCGGGTATCTCGCCGCTGTCGATGCGGGCGCGCAGGGCCAGCACGTCGGCGCGGTTGGACGCCAGGTCCACCACCGTGGTGAAGCCCCAGCGGGTATAGGTGGACGCGAGCTCGCCGGCCAGGGGCGCCGCGGGTTGCCGCGCCGCGGCGGCCCAGGCGGGGCCGATGAAGTGGACGTGGCTGTTCTGGAAGCCGGCCATCACGGCGGCGCCGCCGCTGCAGGCGGCCAGCTCGCGCGCTTGCGCGGGCACGGGGGTCTCGCCGCGGTGGCCGGCCCCCGCGATCGACGGGCCGGCCAGCACCACCACCGCGTCGTCCACCGGCGGCGCGTCCGGTGCGGGGTAGAGCCGCGCGGCGCGGAACCAGCTCGGTGCGGCGGGCGACGCCTCGGGCGTGCCGACGACGGCCGGCGTGGCGCCGTTCGCCGGACCCGCTGCAGCAGCGAGCAGGGCCGCCGCGAGCGGCATCAGGAGGGCGGCAGGGGACAGGTTCGAGCGCATGGCGATGGGTTCCTTCCCGGACGGCGTCGACAGCGCCGCCTCAGCAGGCCCATCATGCCGCAGCAGCGGCAGGGGGCGTCATGCCGCAGCAGCTGCAGGGGGCGTCATGCCGCAGTCGCTGCGGCGGGCGTCATGCCACGGCGTGGGCGGCGGGTGCCACGCCGCCATGCCGTGTCAGCAGCTGGAGGCCGAGCGCCACCAGCGCCACGGCGATGCCGAAGTCCGCCACCCAGGCCCATCCGCCGTGCACCCACGCCGCGCTGGCCGCCGCCGACCCCGTCGCGCCGCCCAGGAACAGCGCGCCCACGTACAGCGTGTTGATGCGGCTGCGCGCCTCCGCCTCCAGCCCCATGATCAGCGACTGGTTGGCCACGTTGGCCACCGACATCCCGAAGTCCAGCAGCAGCACCCCCACCACCAGTCCGGGCACCGCCACCCACGCGCGCAGCACCACGAACGCCGCCACGCAGCAGCCCAACCCCACGCGCAGCGCATGCCGGCTGCCCACGCGGTCGATCCAGCGTCCGCTCAGGTTGGCCGCCACCACGCCCACCAGCCCCACCAGCCCGAACGAGCCCGCCACGGCCGGCCCGAACTCGAACGGCGGCCGCGCCAGCAACAGCGCCAGCACCGACCAGAACGCGCTGAACAGCGCGAACACGCACGCCTGGATGGCACACGCCACGCGCAGCGGCCGATGCCGCCGCAGCAGGTCGCGCATCGACCCCAGGAGGGCCAGGTAGCCGTGGGTGACCTTGGGCTGCAGGCGCGGCAGCATCAGGCCCAGCGCCACGGCCAACGCGATCGCCGCCCCGGCGGCGATGGCCAGCATCGCCCGCCACCCCAGCACCTGCCCCAGCGCGCCGCTGATCGTGCGCGCCAGCAGGATGCCGCCGAGGATGCCGCTGAACACCACCCCGACGGCGTGGCTGCGCTCCGCCGGTTCCGCCAGGTCCGCCGCCATCGGCACCATCACCTGCGTGATCACCGCCGCGACGCCCACCGCCACGCAGCCCAGCGCCAGCGCGGTGAGTGACGGTGCGAAGGCGCAGGCGAGCTGCGACAGGGCCAGCAGGCCCGCGAGCACCACCGTCATGCGGCGGCGGTCCACCAGGTCGCCCAGCGGCAGGATGAACAGGATGCCCAGCGTGTACCCCACCTGCGTGGCGACGGCCACCCAGCCGACGTGCGAGGGCTCGCGCAGGTCCTGGCCGATCGTGGCCAGCAGGGGTTGGGCGTAGTAGAGGTTGGCGACCGCGGCGCCGGCGCAGACGGCCAGGGTGAGGAGCAGGGCGCGGGAGAGATGGTGGGGGGACGGGCCGTTGGCGGGGGGTGTCATGAGGCCATTCTGACGACGTTGGCGGGAAGGCGTCGGGTCCTCCCGCGCTGGCCGGCGCATCCTGCCCGCGGCGCCGCGCCATCACATGCCGTACGCTACGCCGGCTTCAGGAGCCGCTCCCATGACAACACGCACCGTCCTGCTCGCAGGCGCCACCGGCCTCGTGGGCCGCGAACTGCTGGCCGGCCTGCTGGCCGACCCCGACGTCGCCACCGTGCACACGCTGGGCCGCCGCGCGCCACCCACCCCGCATCCCAAGCTCACGGCGCATGCCGTGGACTTCGCGGCCCTGCCGGCGTTGCCCGCGGCCGACGAGGTGTACCTCGCGCTGGGGACGACCATCAAGGTGGCGGGGAGCCAGGCGGCTTTTCGAGCGGTGGACCACGACGCCAATCTCGCTGTCGCGCAGGCCGCCCTGCGCGCGGGCGTCACCCGCGCGGGCCTGGTGAGCGCGATGGGGGCGGATGCGCGGTCGCGGGTGTTCTACAGCCAGGTCAAGGGAGAGCTGGAGGATGCGCTGGCGGCGTTGGCGTTCCAGGGGCTGGTGATCGCGCGGCCGTCGTTGCTCGAGGGCGATCGAGGGGCGCTGGGGCAGCCGGTGAGGTCGGGGGAGGTGTGGGGCTCGGCGATCGCGCGCGCGGTGGGGTTCCTGATTCCCCGGAACTATCGGCCCATCCCGGCCCGGGCCGTCGCCGACGCGCTGCGATCGCGCGTGCCCACCGCGCAAGGGCGGGTCGTGCTGCTGTCAGGCGCCATGCAGGCCTGACCAGGGGCTCGATTTCGCCCAGGATCTTCCAGGGCGCTCCGCGCCCGTCGCATTGGCATTCCTACAGTGAGCGCGCGTCCGCGCCGACACCGCGTCGCGAGCCCAGGCCGCACAGTTCGACATCGCCGCTTGCCGGATGCAATGTCGCGAAGCGTCCCATCGAACAGGAGTTGACTCACATGCCCTCATCCAAGCTGACCGGCACCTTCACGCAAGTCGTCTTCAGCCCCAAGGGCGGCGTCGAGGGCCTGCTCGTGGAGGTGGCTCATAAATGCCGGCTACTTACACCCGTCTCCGTCGATCTGCACCACGCCCCGCAGAAGATCTCCTCGATGCAAAAACGCGTGCGCATGCACGCGCCCCGAAGACTCGCGGCGGCAATACCGGTGGCTGCCCCCTGCCCGGCACGGAAGAGCAGCAGTCGCGCCGCCGCACGTAGCGATGCGCCACTCTTATGGATTATGCGGGCCTTGAAACGTAGAAACCGCCGCACGCTTGCTAGTCGCAGCGGTGAGCGGCCATGGGGTAGTTGCAGGGGGCGCAATGTGCTTCGGAGACGGACAAAGCATAGCGGCTAGTGGCCACCCCGCCTTACGGATGCGGGAGGAATGACCCAGCCATGACGCTCGGCGATACGACAGAGAGCTTCCTTCAGTCGGATGAACGCACCTTCCGACAGAACATGGGGCGCGGTGACCACTTTTGCGTGAGCCTGGTTCTCACGCAACGGGTCGTGCTGCACGTCGACATCGTGACTGAGCGCGTCGTTCCCCTTCTTGTCTTTTGTGGCTAGCTTGATCTGTCGGACCGCCTCCGCCTCCAGTTGGACGACACCGGCCTCCGGCTGCTTGCATGACTTCGCCGCGTCTCCATCCGTCAAGCACACGCGATCGACCGAGGGCTTCCATTCGGGATCGTTAAAGGTCGATGCGCTGAGTTTCAATCGTCCCTCTTTCACAGAGTGGCAAATTCGCTCATCCTTCACGGATCGCCAAACGTTTTCCTCATCCGCCACCTTTGTCACCAGCATCGGCGGCGGGTCCGGATTATCCTGAGGCGTAGGGGTTTGCGGCTCGGCCGCTTGTTCACTTGCCATAGAGCCACGCCCACACGTCGCCAAACCAAAGCACGTGGGGCAAGTCAACAATATCCATTTCCGAATTTATGTCCTCACCCCAGACGCGGACAACTTTCATATGGAGGTCGTCGAAATAGAGCGTGAGCTTTTTGTCTCCGCTCCACCATTCGAAAGTCACACTCCCCGATTCCGAGGTGCTCACGTGCGGGGACTCCCAACCACCATTGCGCTCCATCACGCGGAAAAGCTCAGGGAGCCGAGCCGAAGCGTTTGCACGTGCAGCTACCCTAGGCGCACGGCTACCCGCGCCGTCCCAGTTGTCAGCGAGAGTCGCCAAATAACGGATGTCTTCTTGCGCTCCAACGGTAAAGAATCGAGCCTGTTGCTCGGCATTTTGCAAGACGGTCGAACGCCGCACATTCACAGCATGCAAGCTGCTCGCAGTGCGCATTGCCCTCTGGTGAACTGCCGAGTATGCACTCACTTGATCATCTCCCTAGTTGAATGAGTGATTGCCGCTTCGAAATACTGGTTTTTTCTGTCGCGCAGCAGGTTCAGGGTGTCGTAGATGCTTTTAATGGTGGGCTTCGCAGACCTCATTACGAAAACGTCTAGATCAAGCAATAGCGCCATTTGGTCTGGATTGGTAGCGGGCCCTATTCCGCTATTAACAATCACTTCGAAACCTGGCCCCAAATCGGACTGCTGAATACGCATCTGCATAAAATATCCCGTTATGTCGACGGGCAGTTTCCCATCAGCATCCGGGACATTTGCAGAAATATTTAAATAGTCCGCAACGTCTACACCCTGCGGAAGTTCGATTTGATTGATGTACCTTACAGCGATTCGCTCAGCGGTCTTCGGCGCGCATGCGTGGATATAAGCCTCGAAAATTTCCCGCGCCTCGCCAGCAAACGTCTCCCAATTTGAATATGGTTTCAAATGGCTATATGAGACCCCATTTGTCCGAAGCTGTACAACTCGGGTCAAATTTTCGTTTGAAAGCCGCCAGCCGTAAGAGACAGCGTCACTGCCCTGCACTTCCCCAGCTTCCTGGCTCAGTGGAATAGTCATGCCGACGGCGTTCATGGCGTGTCGCTGCGGGAACCGATTCGAGAAGTGCTGTGCAAGCGCCCTCAGTCGTTCGGTATCCGGGGCACTCTCGAAGTCAAAGATCAAGTCAATGACCGCTTCCGCAATGGGCGCGCGCGAGTAGCACGTCATGCGCGGCCTCTCAGGTGCGCAGGTCGCGCACGGAGCAGACATGCTGGCAGCCGCTGACCCGAGCGGCACGCCGTTGCATTCGTATCGTCGAATCTGTACAAGCGGTGTCTCTCTCGATCTGCAATGCGCAATGGCCGAGCTTTGTACATGCCTACGACTTCGGCAGTACCAAGCGCCTCATCACCGATTCCTTGACAAACGGTCTTTTCGGTGATCTAGATGGTTGCAAGGAGGCTCGTCTCGTCGGAAGTATGCCCTAGCAGGCTCTCTGCACACTAGGGGCATAGCCCGATTTTTACTCCGCACGTGTAGCTTTTCCCCCGAGAGAAAAATCAGGTTGGCAGTCCGTTTCATCAAACAGGCTGCACCACGTGCAGCGCAAAGAAATTTGTAACAGCGGTCAGACCATCGCGCTGATGGGCCGCCGGTCCGCCGGTTGCTCGGCGACACTCCGTCCCCCGCTATGAGCCACTCCCACCTCGCCCAACTGTCTGACGGCCGGCCTTACCGCTAGTGCCGTCACTTCGACGGCGAGGCGTGGGACGACCCGGACATGGACTTTTTGCACCCGTACGCGGCCGCAGGACGGCCGGCGGCGCCTGATGAGCAGGGCGAGCCAGGGCTGCGCGTTCCGCGAGCCCTGGCGCGGACGACTGGGGCGAACCGCCGCGGCCGCCGCGCCCAGGCGACGGCCAGTTGGGCGGCTCGCACACCATCGCCATCGGCTACCGAGCCGCGGCTCCCAGCGCCTCTCCCGAGGCGGCGCCCGTCGAGGTGCACTTCCGCGGGCCGCCGAAGCCGGCCGCGCGACACAGCGCCCAGACCATCCGCAATTAAAAGCGCCCGCACGGGGCGCAGTCCCAGCGGCATGGTCGGGCGGGACCAGGAGGATCCGCTGGGTCGCGATGCTAGCAGGGCTCATCGAATCCTCGCGATGCCAGCCTTCAGTCGTGTACAGCTGCCAGACCTGAATCCACTGCGTGAGGTCGCGCCTCGCGCTGCCCAACCCAACGCTGCACTTCGCCAGCTATCCGTCGATCGAGCTCGCCTAGTGAAAGGCTGACGTTTGGCGCCAGGTACGAGCGGGCCGCGTCTTGACTGGCGGAAGGCATGGCCTCGTCCATCCCGCGCTGCAGTTCTACTGCGACGAATTGGCTAACCGCCTCCGCTAGGCCTCGGATGCGCGCAGGCGAGCGACTAACGATTGGCGCCGACGGAATCGCTGCAGATCCAACTTCCACCGCATCTGGATTGCCAAGTTCGATCTCGAACTCATTGCCCTGAAGAACAGGCTTGTCCTCGACTTCGAGGCCTGCGGCACGCATGTTCCAGTAGCCTCTACCCGGGATCGGAATGGCGTGCTTGGCGCGGACCTTGCGCACCCAGGTGTCGGAGACGCCGAGGTGCTTGGCTACCTGCGATGGCGGCTCGTTACACAGCAGTTCGAACAGCTCACTGCGAAGCATCATCAACGCCTCGGCAAGTTGCTCAACCACTCGCAAACCTCCGCCTCTGACCAGACGAGGATGCCGCGGCTGAGCCGATGAGGTTCTGGAAACGCGCGATCCTTCACCATGCGTCACAAGGTCGATTCCGACACCGGCAGCACCGCGGGAATCAACTCCTTCACTCTCAACAGCCGGTTTGAGCGACCGGCGCCATCTCATTCATCACACATCAACGCACCTCCTGATGCGTCAACCGTGTGCGGCCAACGCGCGCTTGAATAGCGTCAGAGAACTCGCCCAGGAAGCGTGGAGTTGGCTCACCCCACTCGCTTGCGCGGTCGTGGCCCCATCGGCAAGCCGTCAGCTCTCAAGAGGGACGCGATTGCGTCGCGCAGCACCTCTGATGCGACGCCATTGGACTTGAGCCAGGACGTCACCTGCTTGTTCGTAGGGGCGGTCTCCGGCCGACGCGCGTCATAGGAAGACCAGAAGGCACTCCCTGCCGCCGCCAAATGACGAAGGGCGGCGCTTTCATGCGTGCCCCATGGCCAGGGACGAAGCTCACTGCGCCGCTCCCATCCTTCGACCAACTGCAGCTGCTTCAACGTTGCCCACCGTTTGAAAGCCCTTCCTTTCGACGCGGCGAAAGTAGGGAGCAGTGGCGCTGTGCTTGGTCGCTGGCAACACCTCGAGAAAGCCGTGGTCCACCGCTTGGCAAGCGCAGTGGAGGTTGATGAAAAGGCGTTGGAGAGGTGTCAGTGAGTTCGGCACACGAGCCTCGAGAGACCTGGCGTTATCCATCCCGTCCTCTAGGCGTTGCACCCACTCCAGCAAGTCTTGGCAAACCTGCCAGCAGTTCGGATCGGCGCCGCTGTAAAGCATCAACGCTTCATAGACGCGAGGCGCGCGAGCCGCAAATTGCGCGATCACGGCCCGGTCGGCTTCGAACACAGTCAAAGGAAAAACGGAAGGGGCATCGAACACCGCGTCGAGCCACCCTTCGAACCGGGGCTTCGAACTGAGCGCCCTTAGTGTCGAACCGAGGTTTGATGTCCTGAAAGGCGGGACACCTTGGCTGAACTTCGGCACCACAACGGCAACACAACGGCTACCGAAGCTCCGATCATTTGCCTCCGACTGATCGAAAAGTTAGCGAATGCCTCGACTCCAGCCAGCATGTGTGCTGGTAGGCCGTGTTGGACTTGAACCAACGACCAAAGGATTATGAGTCCTCTGCTCTAACCAACTGAGCTAACGGCCCGCGCCGCGGATTGTAGAAGGCACCCCTGGCCAGCCGCCGCCCGGCATCGGGCGCGCGCCGCAGAACTCACCTCTGCGACAACGCACTCCCCACCATCTTCGCCGTGATGTCCACGATCTGGATCATCCGGTGGTACGGCATCCGCGTCGGCCCGATCACCCCCAGCGTGCCTACCACCTGCCCGTTCACCTCGTACGGCGCGGACACCACGGACAGTGCCTCGAACGGCACCACCCGGCTCTCCCCGCCGATGAAGATCCGCACGCCCTCCGCGCGCGTGCTCACGTCCAGCAGCCGCATCAACTGCGTCTTCTGCTCGAACACGTCGAACATGCGGCGCAGGCTGCCCATGTCCTGGTGCAGGTCCTGCACGTCCAGCAGGTTGTGCTCGCCGCTGACGACCACCTGGTCCTGGCTTTCGGCGATGGCCTCGCTGTTGGCCTGCACGGCGGCGTTCATCAGCGTGGCGATGTCGCCGCGCAGCTGCTCCACCTCGTGCTTCAGCCGCTCCCGCACGTCCTCCAGCTGCAGGCCGCCGTAGTGCTGGTTGAGGAAATTGGTGGCCTCGATCAGCTCGGGTTGCGTGTAGTCGTGGGCGGTGAAGATGACGCGGTTCTGCACGTCGCCGTCGGGGGCGACGAGGATGACCAGGACGCGGCGCTCGCCCAGGCGCAGGAACTCGACGTGGCGGAAGACGCTCTGCTTGCGCGGGGCGGTGACGACGCCGACGAAGTTGCTGAGGCTGCTGAGGAGGCTGGCGGCCTGGCTGATGACGCGTTGCGGCTGGTCGGGTTGCAGGCCCTTGGGCTCGAGGCCCTGGGCGGCCAGCAGTTGCTCCAGCGCCTGCTCGTTGTCCAGCGGGCTGCTGGTGAGCATGGTGTCCACGAACAGGCGGTAGCCGCGCGGGGTGGGCACGCGGCCGGCGCTGGTGTGGGGGCTGACGATGAGGCCCAGGTCTTCCAGGTCCGCCATTACGTTGCGGATGGTGGCCGGGCTGAGTTCGAGGCCGCTGGCGCGGCTGAGGGTGCGCGAGCCCACGGGCTGGCCGTCGGCGATGTAGCGTTCGACCAGGACTCGCAGCAGGGATTTGGCGCGCTCGTCGAGCATGGGGTGATTGTAGGCGGGTGTTGGTGGCTCATCGCGTGAGCCATCGGGGCCGGTTTCGGCGTCGTTTCCACAGGGGTTTTCAGGGCGGTTTCACCCGGCGTCGGCGCCCTGTTTCCGGGGGGCCCTGTGGTGTAATCGATCGCATGCCCACCCCGTTCCGTCACGTGGCGCTCGTCGGCAAGCACCAGGCCCAGGGCGTGCAACCGATCCTCCAGGACATCGCGCGCCTGCTGGGGCAGCGGGGCATCGACGTGTCGGTGGAGCGCGAGACGGCGCCCTCGCTGGGCGATGCCATGCCGGGCGGTGCGCGCGCAGGTGTCGGCGCGGGCTACACGCTGCCGGAGCTGGCCGAACGCTGCGACCTGGCGGTGGTGGTGGGGGGCGACGGCACGATGCTGGGCGTGGCCCGCGAGATGGCGCGCCACCACCTGCCGCTGGTGGGCATCAACCAGGGCCGGCTGGGCTTCATCACGGACATCCGCGCCACGGACTGGCAGGACGCGCTGGTGCCGATCTTGGACGGCGAGTACGAGGAAGAAGCGCGCGCCATGGCCGACGGCGAGGTGTGGCGCGATGGCGAGGAGATCTTCCAGGGCTTCGCGCTGAACGACGTGGTGGTGCGCTCCACCAGCGCCACGATGATCGAGGTGCGGGTGGCGGTGGGGGACGATTTCGTGGCCACGCTGCGGGCGGACGGCCTGATCGTGGCGTCACCCACGGGCTCCACGGCCTACGCACTGTCGGCGGGCGGGCCCATCCTGCACCCGGCCATCCAGGGCTGGGTGATGGTGCCGGTGGCGTCGCACACGCTGTCCAACCGGCCCATCGTGCTGCCGGACGACCGCGAGATCACGATCGACTTCCTGGGCCCGGGCGGCAAGGACGCCACGGCCAACTTCGACATGCACGTGTTCGCCAACCTGCGCATCGGCGATCGGGTCCGCATGCGCCTGTCGCCGCACCGCGCCCGGTTCCTGCATCCGAGGGGCTGGAGCTACTACGCCACCCTGCGGCAGAAACTGCATTGGCACGAGAATTGACCGCCCCCACGCTTGAATTGACGGCCCCCACGCTCCCTCTGGTCGCTGCCCCCCGAGGGGGCGCATGCGGCGGACTGGCGGAGCCAGTTCCGCGCATGGGCCTGGGGTGGGCCTGCGGCCGGCGGGCGGCTCGCTGCGCATTGCCTTCGTGTTCGGCTCGCTTCGCATCGCGTTGATGAGTCCAGCTTTCGTTCCAACTTTTCTATGCTTCGCCGTCTCTCCCTGAAGGATTTCGTCATCGTCGATGCGCTGGATCTCGAGTTCGGCGCGGGCTTCTCCGTGCTCACGGGCGAGACAGGGGCCGGCAAGTCCATCCTGATCGACGCGCTGCAGCTGGCGCTGGGCGCGCGCGCGGACGCGGGCGTGGTGCGCGAGGGCTGCGCGCGCAGCGAGATCGTGGCGGAGTTCGATGCGCCGCCGGCGCTCGCGGGCTGGCTGGACGAGGCGGGGTTCTCGTCCGACGATGACGGGCTGCTGCTGCGCCGCGTGGTGGACGCGCAGGGCAAGAGCCGCGCGTTCGTCAACGGCAGCGCGGCCACGGTGGCGCAGCTGCGCGAGGTGGCGGATCGGTTGATCGACATCCACGGGCAGCACGCGTGGCAGAGCCTGACGCGGCCGGCGGCGGTGCGGGCGTTGCTGGATGGCCAGGCCGGGGCGGACGTGGATCGAGGCGCTGGCAAGAGCGGCGGCGCAGGCGCCGGATCGGGATCGGGATCCGGCTCGAGCCCGGAGACCCCGTCGGGCACTGGATCGCTCACCCACGCCGTGGCGGCCGCCCACGTGCGCTGGTCCGCCGCCGTGCAGGCGCTGACCGACGCCCGCGCCCGCCAGGGCGAACTGGACAACGAGCGCGAGCGCCTCGCCTGGCAGGTGGGCGAGATCGAGCGCCTGGCGCCCGCGGCCGATGAATGGGACACGCTCAACGCCGACCACCAACGCCTGGCGCACGCGCAATCGCTGATCGACGCGGCCCAGGGCGCCCAGCAGCTGCTGGGCGACGACGACGTCAACGCCGCCGACCTGGTGGGCAAGGCGATGCAGGCGTTGCAGGCGGTGGCGTCGTACGACCCGCGCATGGCCGGCATCGTGGAATCGCTGGAGGGCGCGCAGGCGCAGCTGCAGGACGCGTCGCGCTCGCTCGCGGGCTACCTGGGGCATGCGGACCTGGACCCGGAGCGGCTGGCCGAGCTGGACGAGCGGCTGTCGTCCTGGGTGAGCCTGGCGCGGCGCTTCCGCCGCTCGCCGGAAGACCTGCCCGCGCTGTGGGGCGACTGGAAGGCGTCGCTGGCCGCGCTGGACGCCGCCGCGGACCTGGACGGGTTGCAGCAGGCCGTGGATGCGGCCCTGGCGGACTGGAAACTCGCCGCCAAGGCGCTCACCGCAGCCCGTCGCGCCGCGGCGCCGCGGATGGCCGAGCGCATCACCGAGGCCATGCAACAACTGGGCATGGGCGGCGGGCGCTTCGACGTCGCGCTGGTGCCGCAGGCCGAACCCGCGGCGTTCGGCGCGGAAAGCGTCGAGTTCCTGGTGGCGGGGCACGAGGGCAGCACGCCGCGCCCGCTGGCCAAGGTGGCCTCGGGGGGCGAGCTGTCGCGCCTCGCGCTGGCGATCGCCGTCACCGCGGCGCAGGGCGATGCGGCGGCCGGCAACCCCGCCCCGCCCGTGGGCACGCTCATCTTCGACGAGATCGACGCCGGCGTGGGCGGCACCGTGGCCGATGCCGTGGGGCGGCTGATGAAGCGCCTGGGCAAGCACGTGCAGGTGATGGCGGTGACGCACCTGCCGCAGGTGGCGGCGTGCGGGGACCATCACTTCGTGGTGGCCAAGCAGAGCGACGGCGGCCGCACCACCAGCCGCGTGCTGCCGCTGAACGGCGAGGCGCGCGTGGCCGAGGTGGCGCGGATGCTGGGCGGTGAGCGCAGCTCGGGCACCAGCCTCGCGCACGCGCAGCAGTTGATCACGCAGGCGGTGGAGGACACCGGCGGCGGCAATCGCGAGGGCAGCGCGCCTGCCCGGCGCGGCGGGACGCGGCGATGAGCGATCGCGACGACGCGGGCACGGACCCCGCCGACGACCCCCACCTCGTCCTGGACCTGCCCGAGGTCCGCGACGACCGCGAGATCGTGCTGGTCACCGGCATCTCCGGCTCCGGCAAGTCCGTGGCGCTGCACGCGCTGGAGGACGCCGGCTTCTTCTGCGTCGACAACCTGCCGCCCGAGCTGCTGCCCGAGTTCCTGCGGCTGGAATCCGAGCGCCAGATCCGCAAGGTGGCGGTGGCGGTGGACGTGCGCACGGCCGGCTCGCTGCCGCAGATCGTGCCGCTGCTGGCCAGCCTGCGCAACGACGGCGTGAAGGTGCGCCCCATCTTCCTGGACGCCAGCACCGACACGCTGGTGCGCCGCTTCAGCGAGACGCGCCGTCCGCACCCGCTGTCCAAGGGCCAGCCCGGCGCCGACACGCACCGCGCGCTGATGGACGCCATCGAGCTGGAACGCACCATGCTGGCCGGCCTGCGCGCCCGCGCCACCATCCTCGACACCAGCCAGCTGCGCCCCGTGCAGCTGCGCCTGTGGATCCGCGACCTGGTGGGCGCGCACACCAGCCAGCTCACGCTGATCTTCGAATCGTTCGCCTTCAAGCGCGGCGTGCCGCTGGACGCCGACCTGGTCTACGACGCCCGCATCCTGCCCAACCCGTACTACCTGCGCGAGCTGCGCCCGCTCACCGGCCGCGACGTGCGCGTGGCGCAGTACCTGGCCAGCCAGCCCGAGGTGGACGAGATGCTGGCGCAGATCGAGGCCTTCCTGCGCCGCTGGCTGCCCAACTTCGAGGACGACCAGCGCAGCTACCTCACGGTGGCCATCGGCTGCACGGGCGGGCAGCATCGCTCGGTGTACATGTGCGAGGTGCTGGCGCAGCGCTTCCAGGAAACGCAGCACACGTTGCTGCGGCACCGGGAGCTGGATGCCTACGACTGACGGCGCGTCGACGCCCGGGACCTGATCGCACCCTACATCCGCAGGTACCTCGCCACCGTCAACCACGTATGCGCCTGGTGATCGCCCGAGATCCCGATCGCCAGCACCTTCCCGTCCGCCTGCCGCGCCAGCGTGTCCACGAAGCTGAACCCGAACTGCCCGGGCTGGCCGAACGCGGTGGTGACCGTGCCGCCGTTGCCGAAGGCCGGGTCCAGCGCGCCATCGCCCGTCAAGCGCCCCACGCCGAACACGTCCGTGCTCAACGCCGGCGTCGACAGCCCGCCCACCAGCGTCGTGCCATCTCCGTCCACCGGCAGCACGGCCTGCGCGGCGTTCGTGCAGGGTGACGAGCCGGGCCCGAAGTCGAACAGCGGGCGCGCGAAGCTCAAGTCCATGTTGCCGAGCGGCATGAAGCGCGACACTTGCACGTGCACGTCCCGCACCGAGCCGTCGCACCGGCCCACCTGCTGCACGCCGGACACGTTCTGCGCCAGCACGATGCGGCCGTCGGCCAGGAAGCCGCTGATGCCCACGTGGCCGCGCGCGACGATGCGCGCGCCGCGCGTGGTGGACGTCACCGTCACCTGCACGCCGGCCTTGTCGAACTCGGCCACGTCCGATCCGGCCAGCACCAGCAAATGGCCGTTGGACAGCAGCGCCATCGCGTTGGGCGGCGGCAGGCCGGCCACCTGCACCCGCCCTCCCACGCCGAAGGTGGGATCGAGCGCCCCGTTCGCCTGGTAGCGCGCCAGGGCCAGGTCATGCGTGCAGTGCGCGCACTGGCTGGCGGCGCCGCCCACGACGATGCGCTTGTCGGGCGACAGCACCAGGGCCGTGGCCGGATTGGAGACGCCCCCGGGCATCACGCCGACGAAGTTGGTGGTGACGCGCCCGCCGCTGCCGAAGCTGGCGTCCAGGGCGCCGTTGGGCTTGAAGCGGGCGATGGCGAACTCGCTCAGCGTGCCGTCGGCGCTCATCGCGTTGCCCGCCACCAGGATGCGGCCGTCGGGCTGCAGGGCCATCGCGGCGGGCGCGTTGATGAAGTTGGTGAACACGGCGCTGGCCACGCCGTGTTGGCCGAACGCCGTGTCCAGGCTGCCGTCCACGCGCAGGCGCACGACGCCGAACGCCTCGGTGGCGGTGGGCGTGTTGTCCAGCCCGGTGGCCACCAACAGCTTGCCGTCGGGCTGCACGGCGCTGTCGGCGGGCACGACGCTGGTGGTGAAGCTCAGCGTCTGGCGGCCACCGATGCCGTAGGTCGGGTCCAGGTCGCCGGCGGCGGCCAGCGCCGTCGAGGGGGCCAGCACGGCGGCCAGGCCAGCAACAGCGGCGGCCGCAGCGACCCCGCGCACGCACGCCAGCAGCGGGACGACACCCCGCATCGACATCGACGTCTGCATCTTCGGCTCCCGGAGTGGCGGCATGACGATTTATCCGCCCCGGGAGGATGCGGGTTCAATCCCTGCGCCGGACACGGGCGAGCGCGGCGTCGCGCTCCGCGATCGCTCAAGGCCGCCAGGCCAGGTCCGCCAACGCCAGCCCCAGCACCAGGCACAGCGGGCTGAAGAACCAGGTATCCAGCCGCGCGAAGCGCGTGCCCCGCACCTTCTTGAAGAAACCGGTGAACCGCGAGCCGCCGAAGGCACGGATGAGGAAGGCCGTGGCCAGCAGGGCCAGCAAGGTGCGCAGCAGCGCGCGCGGCAGCTCGACGTGGGCGGGCACGGGCACGGCCTGCGCGGTGACCAGCACCAGCAGCGCGGCCGCGGCCAGCGCGGCGGCCACGCCGTGGGTCATGGCCTTGGTAGGACGCAGCGCCGGCGACCCGTTGCGGCCGGCATGGTGCGGGATGACCGCGTCGTGGCCGATGCGCCCGCCCAGCGCCCAGTAGACGTGGAAGGCGGCGGCGATGAGGAGGACGGCGGCGCAGGACCAGGCCATGGTGGACAACCGGGCGGTGGCGGAAGCGTCAGTATGCGCCGTCCGCGCGTGCGCGACAGGGCAGGAATCCCTGCCGCGGGTTCAGGCCGGCGGCCTGGCGTCGTCCGGGAACTTCCCGCCCGCCAGCAGCTTGCGGATGGGCGCGGGCAGGCCGACGTCGGCCAGCGTCTCGTCGATGGGCACCCAGCGGCCCGAGGCCACGCCCGGCGCGGGCGGCGTCAACGCGGCGATGCCGGTCTCGATGCGCGGCATCACCGGCTCGACCAGGCGCAGGCGCAGCGGCTGCAGTTCCCAGTCGAAGTGAGTCAGCACGTGCCGGAACGGCGGCAGCCACTCCAGCGTGCCGGGCCAGTCGGCCACGGCGGACTCCAGCGCCTCGGGCGTGTCGAACTCCGGCAGCGACCACAGGCCCGCCCACACGCCCTTGGCCGGGCGCTGCAGCAGCCACACGCGGCCATCGCCGCGCTCCAGCCACAGCAGCGCATGCGCGCGCTTGCCGCGCTTGAGCTTCTTCGTCCTGACCGGAAAGCGTTCCTGCTCGCCACGCGCGCGGGCGACGCACAGCGCGTTCGCGGGGCACGCGTCGCAGGCGGGCGCGCGCACGGTGCACAGCGACGAGCCCAGGTCCATCAGGCCCTGCGTGTACGAGACCATGTCGTCGGCGAAGGCGGCCTCGCGGGCGTGCGCGTCGGCGATACCTGCCTGGGGTATCGGCAGCAGCCGCTCGGCCTCCCCCCACAGCGCCTTCTCGGCCTTCGCTGCCGCCAGGTCGTCCTCGAACGCCAGCACGCGCGTCAGCACGCGCTTGACGTTGCCGTCCAGGATGGCCGCGCGCTCGCCGAAGCAGAACGCGGCGATGGCCGCGGCGGTGGAGCGGCCAATGCCGGGCAGCCCCACCAGGGCGGCGGCCGTGGACGGGAACTGGCCGCCATGCTGGAACGCCACGGCCTGCGCGCAGGCGTACAGGTTGCGGGCGCGGGCGTAGTAGCCCAGGCCGCTCCACAGCGCCAGCACCTCGTCCAGCGGCGCCTCGGCCAGCTGCACGACGGTGGGAAACCGCTGCAGGAAGCGCTCGTAGTAGCCCAGCACCGTGGACACCTGCGTCTGCTGCAGCATGATCTCCGACAGCCACACGCGGTACGGATCGCGCGTCTGCTGCCACGGCAGCGTGCGGCGACCGTGCTGGCGTTGCCAGGCGATGAGGTGCCGGGCGAAGGTGTCGGGGAGCGGGTCGGGAACGGACAACGGCAAGGCCCATGAAGGGTCAGGCCGGCGGCCCGACCCGCGCCATTGTCTCAGGCCGCCGCGGGGGCGGCCGCGGCCGCGTTGGCCGCCGGATCCATCGGCAACTCGATGTGCTCCGACTCCAGCGTCAGCGGCCCGCGCCGCGCGATGACGGCCAGCGTCTCGCAGCGCAGGGCCACGTCCTGCATCAGGGCCTCGATGCGGGCGGTCTGCGATTCGACGTCGGTGACGCGCTCCTCCAGCTCGCCGGCGGCCTGCTGGATGCGCTCCAGCGATTCGCGGCGCTTGCGGAAGCTGCGGCGGCGGTCGCGCAGCTGGGCTTCCATCTGCGCGCTGGCCGATTGATGCCACAGCTCGATGTCGCGCGAGGCCGTCTCGAACACCACGCGCAGCTTGCTCACCAGCATGCGCACGAAGCGTTCCTTGAAGGCGCCGGAGGCCATCCGCAGCGTCTCGGACAGGCCGAAGTAGCGGTTGTAGCCGCGCTCGATGGCGGCCAGCTCTTCCTTGAACAGGCTCAGCTCCGGCGGCAGCGCGATGGCCAGCGAGAAGCCGAACTCGGCGTTCAGCTGGCGGAACGTGCCCTGCAGCATGTCGCGGGCTTCACCGGTGGTGACCTCGGCGTCGGCCAGCGCGTGGCGCAGCTTGTCGCACATGCCCAGGAACGCGGAGCGGGCGCCCAGGTGCAGCCAGCCGGAATCGAGCGACTGCTTCAGCGTGGCCACCTCGGTGCGGATGCGTTCGCTGGACAGGGCCGTCTGCGCGTCCCGCAGCAGGCGCGTCTGCACGGCGCGCAGCGCGGTCAGGCGGGTGACGCAGCGCTCGAACTCGGCGGCGTCCATCTGCACGCGGTCCAGCAGGGCCCGCACGCGCGCGCCGCTCTTGCCACGCAGGCCGCGCAGCTCCAGCAGCTGCTCGGCGTTCTGGCGGCGCTGGTCGCGCAGGCGGGCCTCCACCTGGTCGCGCAGGCCCTGCACGCCCTGCACCAGCGCGTGCGTGAGCACCTGCTGGCGGGCGGGCAGCAACTCATGGGTGAGCGCGGCCTCCAGCTCCGGCAGGCGGCTCTTGTCCAGGGCCTCGCCGTCGGACGCCAGGCGCGCGGTGAGGGCCTGGCGGGCCGAGACGGGGAACACGCGGTCGCGCGGCATCTGCAGCGTGTGCGCGGTGACCTCGCACTGGCGCTGCACGGACGCCTCGTTCTGCTCGGCGGTGAGCAGCGGGTCGGCCAGCATGTCCACCTTGTTCAGCACGACGAAGCACGTCATGGACTGGCCGCCCAGGTGCTCGTTCCACACGGCCAGGTCGGACTTGGTGACGCCCTGGTCGGCGCCCAGCAGGAACAGCGCGGCGTGCGCGCCGGGCAGCAGGCCCAGCGTCAGTTCGGGCTCGGTGCCGATGGCGTTCAGGCCCGGGGTGTCCAGCACCACCAGGCCCTTGGCCAGCAGCGGGTGCGGGTAGTTGATCATCGCGTGGCGCCACATCGGCACCTCGACCAGGCCCTTGTCGTCCAGCGGCGGGTTGTCGGCCGGGTCGACGTCGGACCACAGGCCCAGCTCGCGCGCCACGGCGGGCGTCACGCGGTGGGTGGCCGTGACTTCGGACAGGGCGTCCGCCAGCGCGGCCGGATCCTTCGGGTCCAGCGCGACGCGCTTCCAGCCCTGGCGCGTGGCGCGCAGCTCGGTGAGCGACGTGCCCAGGCGGCGCGTCTCGATGGGCAGCAGGTCCAGCGACGGGGATTCGGCCTCGTTCCAGGCCAGCTCCACCGGGCACATCGTGGTGCGGCCGGGGGTGGCGGGCAGGATGCGGCGGCCGGTGTCGGCGAAGAAGATGGCGTTGATCAGCTCGGACTTGCCGCGCGAGAACTCGGCGACGAAGGCCACCACCAGCTTGTCCGACAGCACGCGCTGCCGCAGCGCCTCGGCCATCTCCAGCGACGGCTGCGCCAGCAGCTCGTTGTTGGTGAAGAAGCGGGTCAGCCCGGAGAGCTCGCGAGCCAGCGACGCGCGCCAGTTCGCGAGCGCGTCCAGCCCGGGCACCAACGATTGTTCTTGCGTCATTGTGGGGAGCTCTGCAGGGAAACAGACGGCCGATGCTACCGCCTAAAGCTCGACGGTATCGCCGGATCAGGGGGGTTTCCGAGCAGGATGTCTCACTCACAGGGGCTCAGGCCTGGCCCCTTCAGCGCTTCTGGCACACCGGGCAGAAGAACGTCGCCCGCTGCCCCTGCACGATCCGCCGGATCGGGGTGCCGCACACGAAGCAGGGCAAGCCGGCCCGCCCGTAGACACGCGCCTCTCGCTGGTACAGCCCGGCCTCGCCGTTGGCGTGGAAATCCTTCAGCGTGGACCCGCCCGCCTCGATCGCCCTCGCCAGCACCTGCCGCACCGCCGCCAGCAGCCGGGCCGCGCGCGGCTTGCTGATCTTGTCCGCCCGGGTGCGCGGATCGATGCCCGCCAGGAACAGCGCCTCGCTCGCGTAGATGTTGCCGGCGCCCACCACCAGGTCGCCCGACAGCAGGGCCGCCTTGACGTTGATGCGCCGGGCGTGCAGCGCGGCATGGAACGACGCGTCGGTCAGCGCCGGGTCGAACGGCTCCGGACCCAGCCCCGCCAGCAGCTTGCGGGCGGGCTCGTCCTGCTGCGATGGCGACCAGACGACGGCGCCGAAGCGGCGCGGGTCGCTCAGGGACAGGCGTCCTCGATCGGTCTGCAGGGTGAAGTGCTCGTAGGGCCCGACGGTCGCGTCGGAGGCCGACGCACCTTCCGCGCCCCCTGCGCCCACCGGCTCGAACGACAGCGCGCCGGACATGCCCAGGTGGATCAGCAGGCCGCCCGCCGAATCCCCCGGCGCGGCGGTGCCGCCTCCGGCCGCGCCCGCGGCACCCGGCCGTGCGGCCGACGACGGTCCTTCCTCCAGCGGCAACCACAGGTACTTCCCCCGTCGCGTCATCGCGCCCAGCCGCGTGCCGGCCAACGTGGCCGGGTCCACCCCGATCGGCCAGCGCAGCGGCTTGCCCATCCGGACGGATCGCACGGTGGCCCCTTCCAGGCGGCTGGCGACGCTGCGGCGCGTCACCTCGACTTCAGGCAGTTCTGGCATCAGGGCGGAATTATTGCCATGGAGCGCTGTCTCACGACCACATGGCCTCTGCATTCCCCGCGGGGCGAGCCGCCGGGCGGCCATGGGGTGGTGGGACGGCACACATAGAATCGATCGGTCTTTGGAGTGGCGATGACGCATCAGAACCGGCCTGACGGCCAGAAGAACGCCTCCGGCCGACGCCGGCCATCGGGGGCTGTCGCCGAAGGGCGGACCGCGTTGGCGCTCGCCGTCCTGGCGCTGGCGCTGGGCGCGGCCACGCCGGCGGGTGCGCAGGCGCCATCGCCGTCGCCATCGCCATCGGCCACCCAAGCGCAGCCCCAGCCCCAGCCCCAGCCGCGGCCGATTCTCAAGGCCAGGCCCAGGCCCCGCCAGGCCGCCGCCCCTGCCGCGAAGCCCGCCTCCGCCCCGGCCGACCCGTCCCTCGACGCCACCGACGGCAAGCCCCCGGTCCACAACTCCGACCTGAACGCGCCGCTGATGTACCAGCTGCTGCTGGGCGAGCTGGCCCGCCAGGAGAGCCAGCCCGCGGACGCCGTGGAGCTGATGCTGGACGCCGCGCACCACGAGAAGAGCGACCAGCTGTTCCGCCGCGCCATCGAGATCGCGGTCGAGAGCGGCGCCACGGACAAGGCCCTGGACATCGCCAAGGCCTGGCGCAAGGCGATGCCGCGCTCCACGGAAGCCGTGCGCACGCAGCTGCAGCTGCTGTTCGCGCTGGACCGCGCGCCCGAGACCACCGAGCCCCTGCGCGCGCTGCTGGCCATGAGCCCCGGCCCCGAGCGTGCGGGGCTGATCGCCGGCCTGCCGCGCATCGCGCTGCGGGCGCATGACAAGGCCGCGGCGGCCACGCAGCTGCAATCGCTGCTCACGCCGTACCTGGAGGAAGCCGACACCCGCGTCGCCGCCCGCGTGGCGCTGGGCCGGCTGCGGCTGGCCGAGGGCCACCCCGACCAGGCCCTGGCCTACGCGCGCGACGCGCACGCGCTGGAGCCCGCCGCCATCGGCCCGGCGCTGCTGGCGCTGGACCTGATGGCGCAGCCGGGCGCGATGCCCGCCAGCGGCCAGCAGGGCGACCAGACGGCCGAGGCCATCGTCCGCCACTACCTGGACCAGCCCGGCTCCGAGCCGATCGTGCGCCAGGCGCTGGCCGCGTTGCTCACCAGCCAGCAGCGCATCGGCGAGGCCGCCGCGCAGCTGAAGCTGGCCGCCGAGGCCCAGCCCACCCGCGCGATGCTGTGGCTGAGCCTGGGCGAGCTGGACATCGAGCTGCGCCAGCCCGATGCCGCCGACGCCGCGCTGCAGCGCGCGCTGGACCTGACCCTGGCCGCCGAGAAAGCTGACAAGGAGGCCGGCGCCGGCGGGGCCGACGAAGCCGACGGCGACGATGACGCGGCCCCCAGCAAGGCGGACCCGATGAACGCGCCCGTCAAGGCGAGCCGCGTCTACCTGATGCTGGCCCGCAGCGCGCAGTTGCGCCACGACGACGCGGCCACCGCCCGCTGGCTGGCCAAGATTCCGTTGGTGGACGCCGACCTGGCGGTGCTGTCCATGCGCGCCGACGTGCTGGCGCGCGCCGGCAAGCTGGCCGAGGCGCGCGCGCTGGTGCAGTCCGCGCCCGCCGACACGCCCGAGGCCCGCCGCCTGAAGGTGCTGACCGAGGTGCAGCTGCTGCGCGAGCACAAGCAGCTGGCACAGGCGCAGCAGGTGCTGGCCCAGGCCAACACGGCCGAGCCGAACGACGTGGACCTGCTGTACGAGCAGGCCATGATCGACGAGCGCCTGGACCGCCTGGACGAGATGGAGAAGCTGTTGCGCCAGGTGATCGCGCTGCAGCCGGACCACGCGCAGGCGATGAACGCGCTGGGCTACTCTCTGGCCGACCGCCGGCTGCGGCTGGACGAGGCGCTGGCGCTGGTCAAGCGCGCCCACGAGCTGGCGCCGGCCGACCCGTTCATCGTCGACAGCCTGGGCTGGATCGAGTTCCGCCTGGGCCACTACGGCGAGGCCACGCGCTGGCTGCGCCAGGCCTACACGGCCCGCAACGACACCGAGATCGCCGCCCACCTGGGCGAAGCCCTGTGGGCCCAGGGCGAGCACGACGAGGCGCTGCGCATCCTGAAGGAAGCGCAGCGGCGCGACGCCGACAACCAGGTGTTGCGCGAGACGTTGGCGCGGCTGCAGAAATGATGTGGGGGTCAGGTCTTGCCCCTTGCCCCCTGGATGCGCTGACCTGGGGCTCGGCGTTGCGGGGGCAAGGGGCAAGACCTGACCCCTTCCGACTGCGCGGCCTCGTCGCTGCTGCCCTCCTCGCCCTCTCCGCCTGCGTCACCACCGCCCCCCGCGTGGCCGGCAGCCTGCACACCGGCCGCCTCTCGGTCCACGCCGAGGCCGACGACGCGATGGGCCGCCCGGCCCACACCGACACCGGCAGCTTCGAGCTCTCCGGCAGCGCCGACACCGGCCAGCTGGTGCTCACCAGCCCGCTGGGCACGGTGGCCGCGCGCGCGTCGTGGAACCTGCCCGACCACCGCATCGAGCTCGACACCGGCTCCGGCGTGCGCCGCTACCCCAGCCTGGACGCGATGATGCAGGACGCCCTGGGCGAATCGCTGCCGCTGGCGGCGATGTTCGACTGGCTGGAGGGCAAGCCCTGGCCGAACGCCCCCGCGACACCGCTGCCCGTGGCGCCGGCCAACCCGACGCGCCGCGCCTTCGAGCAGCTCGGATGGACCGTCGACCTGACGCAGTTCGCCGACCAGCGCCTGGTCACGGCGGACCGCGCCACGCCGCCGCCGGCGTTGCGGGTGCGGGTGAAGCTGGACGCGCCCGAGGTGGCGGCGTCGGCCGCTTCGGCGCCCTGACACGCGGGCGCCGTTCCCCTTCGCCGCCATGCCCACCAGCCTCCTCGACCTCCCCGCCCCCGCCAAGCTGAACCTCTTCCTGCACGTCGTGGGCCGCCGCGCGGACGGCTACCACCTGCTGCAGTCGGTGTTCGCGCTGATCGACTGGCAGGACACGATCCACCTGGAGCGCCGGGACGACGGCCAGCTGCGCCGCCACGACCTGGGCCCCGCCCTGCCGGCCGACGACCTCTGCCTGCGCGCCGCCCGCGCACTGCAGCAGGCCAGCGGAACCTCGCACGGCGCCGACATCTCCGTGTTGAAGCAGGTGCCCTGGGGCGCCGGCCTGGGCGGCGGCAGCTCCGACGCGGCCACCGTGCTCCTGGGCCTGAACAAGCTGTGGGACCTGCACTGGCCGCGCCAGAAGCTGCTGCAGCTTGCCACCCCGCTCGGCGCCGACGTGCCGTTCTTCGTCGGCGGCCAGAACGCGTTCGTCGAGGGCATCGGCGACATCCTCACCCCGTTCCCCCTGCGCCCGCAGTGGTTCGCCGTGGTGAAACCGGCGCCCGCGGTGCCCACCGCGAGCATCTTTTCCGCCCCCGACTTGGCACGCGACACGGACCCTGCTATAGTTGCGGGCTCTCTTGGAGCGCTGAACGACGAGCTCCCGGGATCACCAGATCCACGGGACTTGCGCCGCGAAGCCCTCGGTCACAACGACCTGCAGCCGGTGGCAGAACGCCTTTGCCCCGATATCACGCAGGTGGCGCAGTGGCTGAAGGCCCGCTACGGCAACAGCCGGATGACCGGCTCGGGCAGTGCAGTGTTCGCAAGAGCCGGCATGGGCGACCAACCCGTGGCGACATGGCCCGAAGGCTCCTTGCCTGACGGCTGGGTCGGCCGCCTGTGCCGCAGCCTGGCGCACCACCCCTTGTGGGATGGGGCCAGCTGAGACAAGGTTTCGGGCCTGGCCTCACCGCCGGGTCCTGTGTAGGGGAGTCGCCAAGTTGGTCAAGGCATCGGATTTTGATTCCGACATGCGAGGGTTCGAGTCCTTCCTCCCCTGCCAAATCCACCTCCGCCGGTGAGGCACGTGCTTGCCAGGCGCGGCCCGCCGGCCGGCCGCTTGACCGGAGCCCTCCCGTGCTGTTCAACACCGTCCTCTTCACCGGCAACGCCAACCCGGTGCTCGCCAAGGAGATCGCGTCGCACCTGGGCGCCGAGCTCGGCAAGGCCAAGGTGGGGCGGTTCTCCGACGGCGAGGTCGACGTCGAGATCCAGCAAAACGTCCGCGCCCGCGACGTCTTCGTGGTGCAGCCCACCGGCGCGCCCACGAACGAGAACCTGATGGAACTCCTGATCATGGTCGATGCGTTGAAGCGCGCCAGCGCGCGCCGCATCACCGCCGTGATCCCCTACTTCGGCTATGCCCGCCAGGACCGCCGCTCGCGCTCCACGCGCGTGCCCATCAGCGCCAAGGTGGTGGCCAACCTGCTGGAGACCGTGGGCGTCGAGCGCGTGCTGACGATGGATCTCCACGCCGACCAGATCCAGGGCTTCTTCGACATCCCGGTCGACAACATCTACGCGTCGCCGGTGCTGCTCACCGACGTCAAGAGCAAGAACTACAGCGACCTGGTGGTGGTCTCGCCAGACGTCGGCGGCGTGGTCCGCGCGCGCGCGCTGGCCAAGCAGCTGGGCTGCGACCTGGCCATCATCGACAAGCGCCGTCCCAAGGCCAACGTGTCCGAGGTGATGCACGTCATCGGCGACATCGACGGCCGCAACTGCGTGATCATGGACGACATGATCGACACCGCCGGCACGCTCGTGAAGGCGGCCGAGGTGCTGAAGGAGCGCGGCGCCAAGCACGTCTACGCCTACTGCACGCACCCCGTGTTCTCGGGCCCCGCGGTGGAGCGCATCAAGAACTCGGCGCTGGACGAAGTCGTCATCACCAACACCATCCCGCTGTCGGACGCCGGCAAGCAGTGCAGCAAGATCCGCACGCTGTCGGTGGCCTTCCTGTTCGCCGAATCCATCCGCCGCATCAGCGACGGCGAGTCGGTCACATCCCTTTTCGCGGAACAGAACAACAACTTCTGATCCGCACTTGCGGGTCCGGTGGCGCCCCTTTCGAACGGGGACGTGCCGGCCCATCCTACGAGCCACCTGGTCGCGGGGGCTCACACCCATCGGAGTGAAACCATGAAATTCGTCGCTTACGAGCGCAAGCTGCAGGGGACCGGAGCGAGCCGCCGCCTGCGCAATTCCGGCAAGGTGCCGGGCATCGTCTTCGGGGCCGGCGAGCCCGCGATGATCGAGCTCGACCACAATGCCCTCTTCTTCGCGCTGAAGAAGGAAGCCTTCCACTCCACCGTGCTGGAGATGGACCTGGCCGGCAAGACCTCCAAGGTCCTGCTGCGCGACTTCCAGGTGCACGCCTGGAAGCAGCAGGTGCTGCACGTCGATTTCCAGCGCGTGGACGAGACCACCCGCCTGCGCAAGAAGGTGCCCCTGCACTTCTCCGGCGAGGAGAACTCCACCGCCGTCAAGACCGACCACTGCATCGTGGGCCACGTCGCCACCGAAGTGGAAGTCGAGTGCCTGGCCACGGCGCTGCCCGAGTTCGTCGCCGTGGACCTGTCCGGCCTGGTGAAGGGCAAGTCCCTGCACGTGTCCGACCTGAAGTTCCCGGAAGGCATCAAGGCCGTCAAGCACGGCACGCAGAACCCGGTGGTCGTCTCGGTCACCGAGCCGAAGGTCGAGGAAGAGGCGCCCGCCGCCGAAGCCGCGCCGGCCGCCCCGGTCAAGGGCAAGGGTGGCAAGGCCGCTCCCGCCAAGGCCGCCCCGGCTGCCGCCCCGGCCGCCGCCGCCAAGAAGAAGTAAGCGCGCTGCACGCCGGCCTGCCCAGGCCGGGTCGCTGCCCGAAAGGCCCCGCTGCGCGGGGCCTTTTGCTTTGTGGCGTGGCGTGGCGTGCGGCACGTGGCCGTGGCGGCCTGCCACGTCGCGAAGTGGGCTGGCTTGACATGGATCAAGTGCCGGGACGCCGACCGCCGGGGACGGAAATTCCGTCACGCTGCGCGTGCAGGATGGCAACAATGGGGTGGTCCACCCGACCCAGGGTGGTCCCCCAGGAAGCCGTGACCCCATCCGCCCCTGCATCCGTCACGCCCGTGACGCCCGAGCTGCAGCGCACCCTGGAGCTCGCGCCGTCCATGCTGGCCTATTGGGACCGCGACCTGCGCTGCCGTTTCGCCAACCGCGCCTATGAGCAGTGGTTCGGCGTGGCGCTGGAATCGCTGCCGGGCACCTGGCTGCCCGACCTGCTGGGGCCGGCGCTCTACGCCTTGAACCGGTGCTACATCGACGGTGCGCTGGCCGGGCGGCCGCAGCACTTCGAACGCACGCTGGTGGACCGCGACGGCGTGCGTCGCGAAAGCCTGGCCTGCTACCTGCCGGACCTGCGGGACGGCACGGTGCACGGCTTCGCCGTGCAGGTCACCGATGTCACGCACCTGAAGCGCATCGAAGCATCGCTGGCCCACGAACTGCGCGAGCGCCAGCGCATCCTGGATCGCCTCGCGGCCACCGAGCAGGCCCTGCGCCATGCGCAAAGACTGGCGCGGATCGGCAGCTGGGAGTGGGAAGCGGCGACCGACATCGGCACCTGGTCCGACGAGCTGTACCGCATCTTCGGCCTCGATCCCGCCCGGATCCCGCCGGGGCGCGCCTGGCAGGCCGAACGCTATGCACCCGACAGCTGGCGGCGCCTTCAGGACGCGATCGAACGCGCCCTGGCCCACGGCGAGTCCTACCACCTGTTCCTGGAAGCGCTGCCGGCCACCGGCGGCCGTTGCTGGCTGGAGGCGTTTGGCGAGCCGTGGCACGACGACACCGGCGCCGTGGCCGGCTTGCGAGGCACGATCCGGCTGATGGATCCGCTGGCGGGGTTGCACCCCGCACCCCTGCCCGCGGCCACGCGGATGCGCGACCCGCTGCAGCGCATCACGATGCTGGTCCACGCGCTGTCGCGCCGGCTCGAGCCGGGGCTGGCCGCCACCTGGGTGGGGGCCATCCAGCAGGCCACCGACGAAGTGGCCACCCTGCTGGCCGAGGCGGAAGCACAGGCCGGCTCGAGACCGCCGGGCCCCTAGCCGGACGCCGCACCGCAGCCCATGCGGCACGGCCAGCGGGACGGTGGTTCAGCCTGGGCGCGGGCCTGACCCACGACTAATGCACGACCCGGGCAGATCCCCCCGAGACGGACGAGCGTCGCCCTCGTATGATCCCGCCTCACCCCGATCGTGCCCATGCAGTTCGTCATCACCGAGGACGAGTTCGCGCAGCTGCGCGACAGCCTGGACGCCGGCCCCGCGGCCGAGCGCCAGGACGCCCTTCTCGCACTCGCCTGGCACGCCCGCCAGCGGGACACCCCGCGCGCGCTGGCGTGGGCCGACGAGGCCGAGGCGGCGTGGGCCACCACGCCGCGCCATGCCGGCTCGCACGCCGCGCTGGCCTGTGCCCGCGCGCGGCTGCAGCTGGTGCGGGGCGAGGCGGCGGTGCTCAAGGGAGATCCGGCGGACGCGCTGGCCCGCGCCGCGCAGGCGCTGGACATCTTCACCACGCACGCCGATACCCTCGGCCAGGCCGACGCCCACTGGCTGCTGGCGGTGGCCGCCGGCGAGGGCGGCGACATGGCGCGCCGCGACGCCGAGTTCGAGGCCTGCACCATCGCCGCCGCGCGGGCGGGCGACAGCCAGCGCCACGGCATCGCGGAGGGCGCCCGCGCGCGCTGGTCCGTGATGCGCGACCTGGCGGCGGCGGAAGCGCGCTGGCAGGACCGCTTCAGCCGCGAGCTGCCCGAGCTGCCCGGCGTCGTCACCTGGGCGTTCGACTACCTGGGCGCGGTGGCCTTCGGCCATGGCGACTTCGGCCGCGCCACGATGGACCGGGTGCGCATGATCGAGGACGCGATGGACACCGGCCAGGTGCAGCGCGCCATCGTCGCGCAGATGAACATCGGCGCCTGCTTCGGCAACCTGCACGACTACGAGACGGCGCTGGTGTGGATCGAGCGCGCGCTGCAGGCCTCGCGCCGCTGCGAGTGGCCCGCCAGCGTCGCGTCCTGCCTGATGCAGGTGGGCGCGATCTACCGCCTGATGGGCCGCCTCGACGCCGCGCACGACGTCATCACCGAGGCGCTGGGCATGAAAATTGTGTCGCCCGCCTCGCGCACGCATGCGCTGCTGATGCAATACCTGGGGGAGGTATTGAACGGCCGCGGCGACCACGAAGGCGCGCTGGTGGCCTACCGCGAGCTGGAGGCCCGCGGCCGCTCGCTGGACCAGATCGACCTGCTGATCTGCGCGCAGCGCGGCCAGGCCTCCGCGCTGGCCGCCACGGGCCGCGCGGACGATGCCCTGAAGGTGGCCCGCGAGGGCGTGGAACTCACGTTCGCCCGCGGCAACAAGTTCGAGCAGATCGAGGACCTGGTGTCGATGGCCGACATCCTCGCGCGGCGCCACGAGGCGTCGAGCGCGGGTGGCGCCGAGCCCGAGGCCATCCAGGCGCTGGAGCGCGCGCTCGCCATCGCCGCCACGATCGACGGCTTCACGGTACCCGGCCACCTGCTGGACGCCCTGGCGCGGCAGCACGCGCTGGCCGGCGACCATGCGCGCGCCTACGCCACGGCCGTGCAGGCCTCCGAGGCGCGCGAGCGCACCAACAGCGCGGCCGCGGTCAATCGCTCGGTGGCGATGCAGATCACGCAGCAGACCGAGCGGGCCGTGGCCGACGCCCAGCACCATCGTGCGCTGGCCCAGGCGCAGGCCGAGCGCGCCAGCGTGCTGCAGGCCACCACCGACACGCTGCAGCGCCTGTCCGAGATCGGGCGCGAGATCACCGCGCACCTGGACAGCGGCGCCATCGTCGAGGCGCTGGACCGCCACGTGCACGGCCTGCTGGACGCCACCTACTTCGCGGTCTATGTGCTGTCGCCCGATGGCCAGAAACTGGTCGGCCTGTCCGGCCGCGAGGACGGCCGGCCCATCGCGCTGCGCGACGTGCCGCTGGCCGAAAGCACCGCCAACGCGGCTCGCAGCGCGCGCGAGCGCCTGGAGATCGTGCGCCACGTCGCGCCGCCGGGCTTCAACCCGAACCACATCCCCGGCACGCTGATCACGCAGAGCGCGCTGTTCGCGCCGCTCACCATCGGCGACCGCCTGCTGGGGGTGATGTCCATCCAGACGCCGCGCACGCACGCGTACGGCGAGCGCGAGCTGCTGGTGTTCCGCACGCTGTGCGCCTACGGCGCCATCGGCCTGGACAACGCCGCGGCCTACCGCCAGGTGGCCGCCACGCTGGTCCAGCTGCGCGAGGCGCAGGCGCAGCTGGAGGACCAGAACCGGCTGCTGGAGCAGGCGCACGACCAGCAGCAGGAGGCCAGCCTCACCGACCCGCTCACGGGCCTGCGCAACCGCCGCTTCCTGCTGCAGCACATCGACGTGGAGACCGCGCTGGCCGCGCGCCGCCACCTGGGCGAGGTGGCCCCCGCGCCCGACGTGCCCGCGGAAGACTGCGACATGGCGTTCTTCCTGATCGACGTCGACCACTTCAAGGCGGTGAACGACCGCCACGGCCACTCGGCCGGCGACGCCGTGCTGGCGCAGATGGGCGATCGCCTGCGCAAGGCCGCGCGCGAGACCGACTACATCATCCGCTGGGGTGGCGAGGAATTCCTGCTGGTGGCCCGCATGATGGACCGCCGCAAGGCCGCCGCCGTGGCCGAGCGCCTGCGCCTGGCCGTGGCCGACGAGCCCTTCGACATCGGCAACGGCGTGCAGCTGGCCAAGACCTGCTCGGTGGGCTACTCGTGCTTCCCGTGGCTGTCCGAGCACCCCGACAGCCTCAGCTGGTCGGAGGTGGTGGACCTGGCCGACCAGGCGCTGTACCTGGCCAAGCGCGGCGGGCGCGACACGTGGGTGGGCCTGCAGAGCGCGCCCGGCACGGACCCGCGCGGCCTGCACCGCCGCCTGGTGGCCGACCTGGGCGCGGCCGTGGAGGCGGGGTGGCTGCAGGTGGAGAGCCGGCGGCCGGTGGCGCTGGCGGCGGCCGGCTGAACGCTGCCTTCCTGCCTCAGTTCAGCAGCGTGTCCGCCGGCACGTACGAATACTTCAGGTCCTTCGCCACGGCTTCATAGGTGACGTGCCCATCGGCCACGTTCAACCCGTGCCGCAGGTGCGCGTTCTCGCGCATCGCCGCGCGCCAGCCCTTGTCGGCCAGCTGCAGGCCCGGGCCGATGGTGGCGTTGTTCAGCGCGAACGTGGACGTGCGCGCCACTGCCCCCGGCATGTTGGCCACGCAGTAGTGCACCACGCCGTCCACCAGGTAGGTGGGATCCGCGTGCGTGGTGGCGTGCGACGTCTCGAAGCAGCCGCCCTGGTCGATGGCCACATCCACCACCACCGCGCCCTTCTTCATGCGCGAGATCATGTCGCGGGTGACCAGCTTGGGCGCCGCGGCCCCCGGGATCAGCACGCCGCCGATCACCAGGTCGGCGTCCAGCACGGCCTCTTCCACCGACTGCCCGGTGGAGAACAGCGTGGCGATGCGGTTGCCGAACACCAGGTCCAGCTGGCGCAGGCGATCGACGTTCTTGTCGATGACCGTGACGCGCGCGCCCATGCCCACGGCCATCTGCAACGCGTGCGTGCCCACCACGCCCGCGCCCAGGATGGCCACGTGCGCCGGCGCCACGCCGGGCACGCCGCCCAGCAGCACGCCCATGCCGCCCTTGCTCTTCTCCAGGTGGGCCGCGCCCGCCTGGATGGACATGCGGCCGGCCACCTCGCTCATCGGGGCCAGCAGCGGCAGGCCGCCGTTCGCGCCCGTGATGGTCTCGTACGCGACGCACACGGCCTTGGACTTCACCAGCGCGGCGGTCTGCTCGGGGTCCGGCGCCAGGTGCAGGTACGTGTAGAGCAGCTGCCCGGGGCGCAGCATCGCGCACTCCTGCGGCTGGGGCTCCTTCACCTTCACGATCATGTCGGCGCCCGCGAAGATGTCCGCCGCCGAGTCGGCCAGCGACGCGCCGGCCGCGCGGTACATCTCGTCGGTGAGCCCGATGGCCGCGCCCGCGCCCGACTGCACGGTCACCGAGTGCCCGTGCGCGACGTACTCGCGAACGCTGGCGGGCGTCAGGCCCACGCGGTACTCGTGGTTCTTGATTTCCTTCGGAACGCCGATCTTCATGGGGTGTCTCCAGTCGTTGTGGCTGCGGTGGTGTCAGGCCTGAGGCCTGACACCGTGTTGGCGCGTTTCGCTCCCGCAATGTGTCACTCGCCTCCCGGGGCGTGAACCTGCATCAACTTTTCTCCGATTACATTAGCAATCCTGATGAACCTGCTCGATCCGGCCGCGCTCGAATGCCTCGCCGCGCTGGCGGAGGCCGGCAGCTTCGAGCGGGCCGCCCAGCTGCTGTCGATCACACAGTCCGCCGTGTCGCAGCGCCTGCGCGCGCTCGAGACGCAGGTGGGCCAGCCCCTCGTCATCCGCGCCCGCCCGCTGCGCATGACCGAGCCCGGCAAGGTGCTGCTGCGCTACGCCCGCCAGTTGCAGGCCCTGCGCGCCGACGCCGCGCGCGAGCTGGGCGCCACGTCGATGCGCGACGAGCGCCTGCCCATCGCCATCAACGCCGACAGCCTGGCCACCTGGGTGCTGCCCGCCCTCGACCCGCTGGTGCAGCAGGGCCAGCGCGACGGCTACGGCCTGGAACTGGTGGTGGACGACCAGGACTTCACCCACGACCGCCTGCGCGAGGGCGAGGTGCTGGGCTGCGTCAGCACCGTGGCGCTGGCGCTGCGCGGCTGCGTCTGCCAGCCTCTGGGACGCATGCGCTACATCGCCGTGGCCAGCCCCGGCTTCGTGCAGCGCGCGATGCCCGACGGCCTCACGCCCGTGAACTTCGCCCGACTGCCCTTCATCGTGTTCAACCGCAAGGACGACATGCAGGCGCAGTGGGTGTCGCAGGCGATGGGCCTGCGCGCGCCGCGCCTGAAGGAGCGTTACGTGCCGTCCAGCGAGGCCGGCGCGCGCGCCGCCGTGATGGGCTGGGGCGTGGCCGTCATCCCCGAGCTGCTGGCGCAGCCGCACCTGGACGGCGGCGCCCTGCTGGCCATCCGGCCCGAGGTGACCATCGACGTGGCGCTGTACTGGCACCAGTGGAAGCTGGGCCTGGAGGGCGACGCGGCCATGCCCGCGCGCCATGGCCTGATGGAACAGATCGGCCAGGCGCTGATCCAGGGTGCGGCGCGAGCGCTGCGGCCCGAGCCCGCCTGATCCCGCCCTACCGCGAGACCGACATACCCCCATGCGTATCCTCCACACGCCCCGCCTGACGCTGCGCTGGTTCACCGCCCGCGACGCACGCTTCATCCTGAAGCTGCTGAACGACCCCGACTGGATCCGCAACATCGGCCACCGCAACGTGCACACCGTGCGCGACGCGCGCCACTGGATCGACCAGCGCCTCGTGGCCAGCTACGGCCGCCAGGGCTTCGGCTTCTGGGCGGTGGAGCGCCGCAGCGATGCCCGGCTGGTGGGCATGTGCGGCCTGGTGCAACGCGACACGCTGCCGCATCCCGACGTCGGCTACGCGCTGCTGCCCCGCTACCGCGGCCAGGGCTACGCGCGCGAGGCCGCGCAGGCGTGCCTGCGGTACGCGCGCGAGGTGCTGGGGCTGGAGGAGGTGTGGGGCGTCACGGCCGCGCACAACGTCGCGTCGGGCCGCGTGCTGACGGCCATCGGGCTGGAGGACCGCGGCGTGCAGACCTTCCCCGGCGCATGGGGAGACACCCGCGTGTTCACGTGGACGGCGCCCGCCGCCGACGCCACCCGCGACGACCGCGCCCGCATCGACGGCCTGGCCGGCCGCTTCTTCCGCGCGTTCTGCAACGACGACGAATCCGCCGATGCCGTGCTGCCCGCGCTGCCGCATTTCTTCCTGCCCTCGGCCGTCATCAACATCGGTGCGCCCGACGGCACGGTCACCACCACCGACCTGAACGGCTTCATCGCGCCGCGCGCGGAGCTCCTGTCCAACGGCCGGCTCACCGGCTTCAGGGAATGGGAGGTGGAATCGTCGACGCAGGTGGACGGCGCCGTCGCGCAGCGCTGGCTGCGCTACGCCAAGCAGGGCACGCTGGACGGCCGGCCGTTCGAGGGCCGCGGCACCAAGGCGCTGCAGCTGGTGAAGACGGCACATGGCTGGAAGATCGCGGCGCTGGCGTGGCGGGACGAGCCGGCACCCGGGCCCCGATAATCCGTCGATGATTCGCTTGATCGTCGGCCTGGGCAACCCGGGCACGGAATACGAGGCCACGCGCCACAACGCGGGCTTCTGGTGGGTGGACGCCGCGGTGCGGCAGCTGGGCGGGCAGCTGGTGCACGACCGCGCATACCACGGGTTCGTGGCGCGCGTGAACCGGCCCGCGGGGCCGGTGTGGCTGCTGCAGCCGCTCACGTACATGAACCTGAGCGGCAAGGCCGTCGCGCCCCTGGCGCGCTTCTTCAAGATCCTGCCCGACGAGATCCTGGTGGTGCACGACGAGCTGGACCTGCCGCCCGGGCAGATGAAGATGAAGCAAGGCGGTGGCGCGGCCGGGCACAACGGCCTGAAGGACATCACCGCGCAGCTGGGCACCGGCGATTTCTGGCGCCTGCGCCTGGGCATCGGCCATCCCGGCGACCGCGGCGAGGTGGCCAATTACGTGCTGCGCAAGCCGCCCGCCGCCGAACGCGAGCTTATCGAGAAGAACATCGACGACTCGCTGAAAGCCCTGGATCTGCTCCTGGCGGGCGACATGGCCGCCGCCATGATGCGGATCCATGCGAAGCCTCCCCGACCCAAGCCGCCCCGCCCTGCCGCGCCACCCGCCACCCCATCGGCGCCGGAACCCCCGGTCGCGGGCTGAGGCAACGCTCCTCGCCCTGCTGGTAACGGCTGCGGCCGCCCCATCACAGGCCGACGAGGCCGTCTTTCACTGCGGCAACACCTACACGTCGCGTCCCGGGCCGGGGTGCGTCGCGCCGGCCGGGCCCCTCGACGTGCGCGACGCGCGCACGCCGGACGAGCAGCGCCAGGGCGCCGAGGTGGCCGCGCGCGAACGCGCGCTGGCCGATCGCCTGGTGGCCGAGCGCCACGCACGCGAACACGCGGGCGACCCACCCGTGAGCCGCGGGGCGCGCACGCCGCGCCGTCCGGCCTCCGCCCCTCGCGCCCGCCCTGCCGCCGCCAGCATGCCCGCGCGCGCGCACGCACGCACCGCCTCCACGCCGGGCTGGCCGGTGTTCAGGACGCCGCTGGCGGTGGCTCCGCAGCAGGCGCCTGCGCCGGGGCCGCCTCCGGCCCCCGGCGCTGCAGCCGCTCGTACTTCTCCATGAGCTGCTCGGGCGTCTCCACGCGGTCGGGGTTCAGCGGGATGCATTCCACCGGGCACACCTGCACGCACTGCGGCTCGGGAAAGTGCCCCACGCACTCGGTGCACAGCGACGGCGAGATCACGTAGTACTCGGGCCCCATGCTGATCGCCTGGTTGGGGCATTCGGGTTCGCAGACGTCGCAGTTGATGCACTCGTCCGTGATCATCAGGGCCATGGTGGGGACTGCCGGGAAAGGGACTACTGCGGCTCGCGCGGCTGGCTCACCAGCCGCGCCTTCAGCCGCTCCAGCACCGAGGGTGCCACGAACTTGGAAACATCACCGCCCAGCATGGCGATCTCGCGCACGAAGGTGCCGCTGATGAACTGGTACTGGTCCGACGGCGTCAGGAACAGCGTCTCCACGTCGGGCATCAGCTGGCGGTTCATGCCGGCCATCTGGAACTCGTACTCGAAGTCGCTCACGGCGCGCAGGCCGCGCACCACCACCTTGCCGTCGTTGGCCACGACGAAATCGCGCAGCAGGCCGCGGAAGGCCACCACTTCGACGTTCGGATAGTCCTTGGCCAGCTCGCTGGCGATCTCCAGGCGCTCGGCGATGGTGAACATCGTGCGCTTGTGGTGCCCGGCGGCCACCGCCAGGATCAGCCGCGGGAACAGCCGGCTGGCGCGCCGCATCAGGTCCTGGTGGCCCAGCGTCATCGGATCGAAGGTGCCGGGGTAGACGGCGGTCAGCACGGTCATGGCGGGTCCTCCTCGCGGGAAGTCTTCTGGCGGTCAGGGGGGTCGGGCGGTCAGCGGCGAGCGGTCCAACGCGATGCGTCGCGGTCACGCGCGGCGCAGCAGGTGCGCATGCACGGCGCCGGCGCGCACGTGCCGGAATCGTTCCCAGCCGGCGCCCGCCAGGGCCTCGGCGGTGTACTCGGCCGGTGCCTCCAGGTACACCCAGCCGCCGTCGCCCAGCCGGCCGGACGAGGCGGCCAGGGCGGGCTCGAACAGCGGGCTGTCGAACGGCGGGTCCAGCAGCACGAGGTCGAAGCGCTCGCCGCCTCGCCGCATCCAGCTGAGCGCGTCGGTGGCCACCACGGTGCACAGCGCCTCCGCCTTCAGCTTCTGCACGTTGGTCAACAGGCCGGAGGCCAGCGTGCGGTCGGATTCCAGCAAGGTGACGGCGGCGGCGCCGCGCGACGCGGCCTCCAGGCCCAGCACGCCCGTGCCGGCGAAGGCGTCCAGCACCGTCCAGCCGGCCAGGTCCTGGCCCAGCCAGTTGAACAGCGTCTCGCGCACGCGGTCGGGCGTGGGGCGCAGGCCGGGCGCGTCGGGCACCGGCAGCTTGCGGCCGCGCCAGGTGCCGCCAATGATGCGGATCTCGTGCGGGGCGCCCACCACGCGACGGTCCACGGCAGCGGACCTGGTCGTCTTCACCGGCGCGCCGCGGCGGTCCAGCGGCGCTGCCTTGGGCGCCTTCAGCGGCGCGTTCATGTCCACGCGGGAGCGGCTCATCGGGAAGTCGTCGATTCGTTCAAGGGATTCATTGCCGCACCGGGATGCCACGCGCGGCCATCAGCGCCTTGGCCTCGCCCACGGTGTGCTGCCCGTAGTGGAAGATGCTGGCGGCCAGCACGGCGTCGGCACCGCCCTGCTGCACGCCGTCGGCCAGGTGGTCCAGCGTGCCCACGCCGCCGGAGGCGATGACGGGCACCGGCACCGCGTCGGCCACCGCGCGCGTGAGCGCCAGGTCGAAGCCGGCGCGCGTGCCGTCGCGGTCCATGCTGGTGAGCAGGATCTCGCCCGCGCCGCGGCGCGCCATCTCGGTGGCCCAGGCCACGGCGTCCAGGCCGGTGTTGTGGCGGCCGCCGTGGGTGTAGACGTCCCAGCCGGGGCCGCGGGTGGCGGCGTCGGCGTCGCTGCGGCGCTTGGCGTCGATGGCGACCACGATGGCCTGTGAGCCGTACTTTTCCGAGGCCTCGTCGATGACGTCCGGCCGCGCCACGGCGGCGGAGTTGAAGCTGACCTTGTCGGCGCCCGCGTTCAGCAGCCGGCGCACGTCGGCCACGGCGCGCACGCCGCCTCCCACGGTGAGGGGAATGAACACCTGCGAGGCCACCGCCTCGATGATGGGCAGGATCAGGTCGCGGCCGTCGCTGGTGGCCGTGATGTCGAGGAAGGTAAGCTCGTCGGCGCCCTGCTCGTTGTAGCGGGCGGCGATCTCCACCGGATCGCCGGCGTCGCGCAGTTCGACGAAGTTGATGCCCTTGACGACGCGGCCGCCCGTGACGTCCAGGCAGGGAATGATGCGTTTGGCGAGCATGCGGTCACGCCGTGACGACGTGCTCCAGGAAAAGGGACTGCAGGAAGCGCGATTGTCTCAGGTGGCCGCGGCCAGCTCGTCCGCCCGGCGCTGCGCGTCCGCGAAATCCAGCGCGCCCGTGTAGATGCTGCGGCCGCAGATGACGCCGTCGATGCCCTCGTGCTCCACGGCGCACAGCCGGTCGATGTCGGCCAGGCTGGACAGGCCGCCGGACGCGAACACGGGGATGGTGAGCGCCTGCGCGAGCGCCACCGTGGCGTCGACGTTGATGCCCGTGAGCATGCCGTCGCGGCCGATGTCGGTGTAGATGACGCCCTCGACGCCGTAGTCCTCGAACTTGCGCGCCAGGTCGATCACCTCGTGGCCGGTGAGCTTGCTCCACCCGTCGGTGGCCACCTTGCCGTCCTTGGCGTCCAGGCCCACGAGGATGTGGCCGCCGAAGGCCGTGCACGCGTCCTTCAGGAAGCCGGGGCTCTTCACCGCGGCCGTGCCGATGATGATGTAGCTGATGCCGTCGTCCAGGTAGCGCTCGATCGTGTCCAGGTCGCGGATGCCGCCGCCCAGCTGGATCGGGATCTCGTCGCCCACCTCGCGGATGATGGCCTTGACCGCGGCCTCGTTCACCGGCTTGCCGGCGAACGCCCCGTTCAGGTCCACCAGGTGCAGGCGGCGCGCGCCGGCGTCGAGCCATCGTCGCGCGATGGCCGCGGGGTCGGCCCCGAAGGAGGTGGCGACGTTCATGTCGCCTTGTTCCAGGCGGACGCAATGTCCGTCCTTCAGGTCGATGGCAGGGATCAGCAGCATGGCGGGTGCGTGCTCGCGTCGAGGGACGAAGGGGGAGGGGTGGGGGGCGGTGAACGGTGAGCGTGCGTGACGTGCGGGCCGGACAGCGAAGGGTGTCGACGGCAACGGCGCGTGCGGGGCAGGCAGCTTCGGGAAAAGCGTCTCAGGGCGTCCAGTCGAGGAAGTTGCGGTACAGGCGCAGGCCGAGGCGGGCGCTCTTCTCGGGGTGGAACTGGGTGGCGAAAATGTTATCGCGTGCCACGGCCGAGGTAAAGCGCCCGCCGTAGTCGGTGGTGCCCGCCGAATGCGCCGGCTCAAGCGGCCGCGCGAAGAAGCTGTGGACGAAGTAGAACCAGCTGTCGTCGGGAATGCCGGCCCACAGCGGGTGCACGGCGCCGGCATGCGGCACCTGGCTCACCCGGTTCCATCCCATCTGTGGCACCTTGTAGCGGCTGCCGTCGGGCTGCAGGCGGCCGGCCAGCTCGAACTTGTGCACGCGGCCCGGGATCAGGCCCAGGCCGGGCGTGTCCTGCTCGTCGCTGTGGTCCAGCAGCATCTGCATGCCCACGCACACGCCCAGCAGCGGCTTGCTGCGGGCGGCCGCCAGCACGGCGTCCTGCAGGCCCGACGCGGCCAGCTCGGCCATGCAGTCGCGCATCGCGCCCTGCCCCGGCAGCACCACGCGGTCGGCGGCGTGCACGTCCTCGGGGCTCGAGGTGACCACCACGTCGACGTCCGTGCCCTGCGCCGCGTGCCTCACCGCCTGCGACACCGAGCGCAGGTTGCCCATGCCGTAGTCCACCACCGCCACCGTGCGGCGGGCGGGCAGGTCGGTCACAGCGAACCCTTGGTGGACGGCACCACGTCGGCCGCGCGCGGGTCGATCGACGTGGCCATGCGCAGCGCGCGTCCGAACGCCTTGAAGATCGTCTCGCACTGGTGGTGCGCGTTGCTGCCCTTCAGGTTGTCGATGTGCAGCGTCACGCCCGCGTGGTTGGAGAAGCCCTGGAAGAACTCGAACGCGAGCTGCGTGTCGAAGCCGCCCACCGCGCCGGACGTGAAGGCCACGTCCATGTGCAGCCCCGGGCGGCCCGAGAAGTCCACCACCACGCGCGACAGCGCCTCGTCCAGCGGCACGTAGGCGTGGCCGTAGCGCACCAGGCCCTTGCGGTCGCCCACGGCCTGCGCCACCGCCTGGCCGAGCGTGATGCCCACGTCCTCCACGGTGTGGTGGCCGTCGATGTGCAGGTCGCCCTGCGCCTCGATCTCCAGGTCGATCAGGCCGTGGCGCGCGATCTGGTCCAGCATGTGATCGAAGAAGCCGATGCCGGTGGCGAGCCTGGCGGTGCCGTGGCCATCGAGATCGACGCGGACGCGGATCTGCGTTTCCTTGGTGTCGCGGCGGACGTCGGCGTGGCGGGGGGCGGCGGTGGTCATGCGAGGTCTTCCAGGGCGCCGCGCAGCGCGGCCAGCAGGCGGGGGTTCTCGTCCGGCGTGCCCACCGTGAGGCGCAGGCAGTTGGCCAGCAGGGGGTGCAGGGCGGACACGTTCTTCACCAGCACGCCGCGGCGCTTGATGCCGGCGAAGACCGCGGCCGCGTCTGGCACGCGCGCGAGGATCATGTTGGCATCGCTGTCGAAGGCCGTCACCCCCGGCAGCGCGCGGAGTTCGTCCAGCAGGCGCGCGCGCTCCTCACGGATCGTGGCCGCCTGGCGCGCGTACTCGTCCTCGTGTTCCAGCGCGAACAGCGCGGTCTCGCTGTTCAGGACGCTGACGTTGTAGGGCGGGCGCAGCTTCTCCAGCTCCGCGATCACGGGCGCGCGGCCCATCAGGTAACCCACGCGCACACCGGCCAGGCCGAACTTGCTGAGGGTGCGCATCACCAGCACGTGGCCGTGGCGCTCCAGGCGCGCCATCGAGTCGCGCGAGGCGAAGGGCTGGTAGGCCTCGTCCATCACCACGAAGCCGGGCGCGGCCGCGATGATCTCGTCGATGATCGCGTCGTCCCACAGGTTGGCCGTGGGGTTGTTCGGGTAGGCCAGCCACACCAGGGCCGGACGGTGCTCGCGGATGGCCGCCAGCATCGCGGGACCGTCCAGCTGGAAGTCGGCGGTGGTGGGTACGCCCACGAACGGCAGGCCCTGCAGGCGCGCCGACATCTCGTACATGACGAAGCCCGGCACCGGGGCCAGCACCACGTTGCCGGGGACGTCGGCAGCCAGCGTCAGCAGGCTGATCAGCTCGTCGGAGCCGTTGCCCAGCATCAGGTCGCAGCCCTCGTGCAGGCCGGCGTGCTTCGCCAACGCCGCGCGGAGCCTGTCGCCCTGGTCGGCGGGGTAGCGGTTCAGCGCCACTTCGGCCAGGCGCGCGCCGAGTGCGTGGCGCAGCTCGGGCGGCAGGCGGAACGGGTTCTCCATCGCGTCCAGCTTGACCAGGCCGGCACTGGGCTGGACGGCGTAGGCGTGCAGGCCCTGGACGTCGGCACGCAGGACGGTGCGCAGGCGGTTGGCGAGGTCGGCGTCGATCATTCAAGGGGCTCCAGCACGGCGTCCAGCATTTCGGGCCCGGCCTCGAAGGGGTTGACGATCTGCACGCTCTCCACGCGCTGGCCGTGTGGCCACGTGGGCGACACCAGCAACTCGCAGCGCTGCTGCTGCGCGGAGGCGATCACCAGCGCGTCCCAGTAGCCGAACCCGTGACGGCTCTCGATGGCCCAGGCCGTCTCCATCGTGGCGGCGTCCACCTGCCAGGGCTGCCAGTGCTGGTAGCGGCGCACCAGCGCGCGCGCGTCGCCGGCCGCGATGGCCGTGGGGAAGCGCTGGCGGGCGATGGCGTAGAACTCGTTCAGCACCTGCACGCTGGTGCGGCCGCAGCGGCGCGTCCAGCACGCCTGCGCCCACGCGCGGGCGCGGTCGCGGCGCGCGGGGTCGTGGTCGTCGACGCAGGCCAGGAGGACCGGGGCGTCGAGGAAGGCCAGGGGGGTGGCGGTCACGTCACGGCCTACGGCGGTAGAGGGCGTCGCGAGGGCTGTCGCCCGGCGCGGCCGTGCCGGTGGACGCGCCGAAGCTCTCGAAATCCAGCGCCTCGCGCATCGCGCGCTCGTAGGCGTCATCGTGGCGCATCTTCTCGGCCAGCAGCTCGCCGATCAACCGGGTGACGCTGGTGTTGCGCCGCGCCGCCTCCATCCGCGCCCAGTCGGCGACGGCGTCTTCCATGGTGACGGTGACGTTCTTCATGACCGGCGTAGCTTACACGAAGTTCGTGAAACACGAACTTCGTGGAGCGTTTCAGCGCGCCTGGATCCGCATTTCAGCGGCCCGCGCATGCGCCTGCAACCCTTCGCCATGCGCCAGCTCCGCCGCGATCGGCCCCAGCACCTGCGCGCCGGCCTCGCTCACCTGGATCAGGCTGCTGCGCTTCTGGAAGTCGTACACGCCCAGCGGCGACGAGAAACGGGCCGTGCCCGACGTGGGCAGCACGTGGTTGGGGCCGGCGCAGTAGTCGCCCAGGCTCTCGCTGGTGAACGCGCCCAGGAAGATGGCGCCCGCGTGGCGCAGCATCGGCTCCCACTGCGCGGGCGTGGCGCTGCTGATCTCCAGGTGCTCCGGCGCGATGCGGTTGCTGATCTCGCAGGCCTCTTGCATCGAGCGGGTGAGGATCAGCGCGCCGCGGCCTTCCAGCGACGCCTGGATCACGTCGCGGCGCGGCATGTCCGGCAGCAGGCGCTCGATCGCCTCGGCCACCGCGGCCAGGTAGTCGGCATCGGGTGTCAGCAGGATGCTCTGCGCCAGCTCGTCGTGCTCGGCCTGGCTGAAGAGGTCCATCGCCACCCAGTCGGGCGGCGTGGTGCCGTCCGCCAGCACCAGGATCTCGCTGGGGCCCGCGATCATGTCGATGCCCACCTGGCCGAACACGCGGCGCTTGGCGCTGGCCACGTAGGCGTTGCCGGGGCCGGTGATCTTGTCGACGCGCGGGATCGTGGCGGTGCCATGCGCCAGCGCGCCCACGGCCTGTGCGCCGCCGATCGTGAACGCGCGGTGCACGCCCGCCACGTAGGCCGCGGCCAGCACCAGCGGGTTGCGCTCGCCGCGCGGCGTGGGCACCACCATCACGATCTCGTCCACGCCGGCCACCTGCGCGGGCAGCGCGTTCATCAGCACGCTGGACGGATACGCGGCCTTGCCGCCGGGCACGTAGATGCCCACGCGGTCCAGCGGCGTCACCTTCTGGCCCAGCAGCGTGCCGTCCTCGTCGGTGTACTGCCAGCTCAGGCCGCAGGCCTGCAGCTGGCGCTCGTGGTACGACCGCACGCGCCGCGCGGCCGCGTCCAGCGCGCCGCGCTGCGCGGGCGTGATGGCCTCGTAGGCGCGTTGCAGCTCGTCGCGCGTGAGTTCGAGCGCGGCCACCGAGGTGGCGTCCAGGTGGTCGAAGCGGGCGGTGTATTCCAGCACCGCGGCGTCGCCGCGCGCGCGCACGTCCGCGAGGATCGCGGCCACGCGCTGCTCGATGGCGTCGTCGGTCTCCGCGGACCAATGCAGCACCCGCGCGAAGTCGGCCTCGAACTGCGGGCTGGCGGTGGTGAGGTGGCGCAGGGCGATCGGCATGGCGGGGACGACTCGGCGGGAGGACATCAGTCGGCGGCAGGGATGGCGGCGGCGAACGCGTCGATCAGGGCGCGGATGCGTTCGCGCTTGAGCTTCAACGCGGCCTGGTTCACCACCAGCCGCGACGAGATCGCCATGATCTGCTCCACCTCGACCAGGCGGTTGGCCTTCAGCGTGGAGCCGGTGGACACCAGGTCGACGATCGCATCGGCCAGGCCGGTGAGCGGCGCCAGCTCCATCGACCCGTACAGCTTGATCAGGTCGACGTGCACGCCCTTGTCGGCGAAGTGCTGGCGCGCCACTGCGGTGTACTTGGTGGCCACGCGGATGCGCGAGCCCTGCTTCACGGCGGCGGCGTAGTCGAAGTCCACGCGCGCGGCCACGCTCATGCGGCAGCGCGCGATGCGCAGGTCCAGCGGCTGGTAGAGGCCGCCGGCACCGCCCGCCTGCGCGGCATGTTCCAGCAGCACGTCCTTGCCCGCCACGCCCACGTCGGCGCCGCCGTGCTGCACGTAGGTGGGCACGTCGCTGGCGCGCACCAGTACCACGCGCACGTCGGGCTGGCTGGTGGCGAGGATCAGCTTGCGGCTTTTCTCCGGGTCCTCCGTCACCGCGATGCCGGCGGCGGCCAGCAGCGGCAGGGTCTCTTCGAAGATGCGGCCTTTGGAAAGCGCAAGTGTGAGCATGGTGTCCTAGCGTTGAAGCGGCGAGGCGCAGCGAGCCGCGAGCCGCCGGCAGGGCCACCCAAGGGCCATGCGCGGAGCTGGCTTTGCCAGTCCGCCGCATGAGCCCCCTCGGGGGGCAGCGACCAGCGGGAGCGTGGGGGTCGTCATGACACCCGTTCGATGTCGGCGCCCAGGCCTTGCAGCTTCTTCTCCATCCGGTCGTAGCCGCGGTCCAGGTGGTAGATGCGGTCCACCACCGTCTGCCCCTCGGCCACCAGGCCGGCGATCACCAGGCTGGCGGAGGCGCGCAGGTCGGTGGCCATGACCGCCGCGCCCTGCAGCTTGGGCACGCCGGTGATGACGGCATGGTGGCCGTCCACGTCGATGCGCGCGCCCAGGCGGTTCAGCTCGTTCACGTGCATGTAGCGGTTCTCGAAGATCGTCTCCGTGACCTGCGACGTGCCCTCGGCGATGGCGTTCACCGCCATGAACTGGGCCTGCATGTCGGTGGGGAACGCGGGGTACTCGCTGGTGCGGAAGCCCACGCCGCGCAGCGCACGCGAGCCCGCGGACTGCACGCGGATCCAGTCCTTGCCCGCCTCGATCTGCGCGCCCGCCTCGCGCAGCTTCTCGATCACCGCCTCCAGGTGGTCGGCGCGCGCGCGGCGCAGCGTGACGTCGCCGCCGGCCGCGGCCACCGCGCACAGGAAGGTGCCGGCCTCGATGCGGTCCGGCACGATGTCGTGCGCCTTGCGCGGCGCGTGCAGCGCCTCCACGCCCTGGATGACGATGCGGCCCGTGCCGTGGCCGCTGATCTTCGCGCCCATCGAGATGAGCAGCTCGGCCAGGTCGGGGATCTCGGGCTCCTGCGCGGCGTTCTCCAGCACCGTCTCGCCGTCCGCCAGCGTGGCGGCCATCAGCAGGTTCTCGGTGCCCGTCACCGTCACCATGTCGGTAGTGATGCGCGCGCCCTTCAGGCGGGTGGCCTTGGCCACGATGTTGCCGTACTCCACGCGGATCTCGGCGCCCATCGCCTGCAGGCCCTTGATGTGCTGGTCCACCGGCCGCGAGCCGATGGCGCAGCCGCCGGGCAGCGACACCGTGGCCTCGCCGAAGCGCGCCAGCAGCGGG